>Ga0213876_10001443_pt1 | contig 14779 bp, 11 predicted proteins | sample BarmaccomBMRX_R9_FD_160113 | JGI IMG/M metagenome (GOLD analysis project Ga0213876, IMG submission 160113) | Root-associated microbial communities from Barbacenia macrantha in rupestrian grasslands, the National Park of Serra do Cipo, Brazil - RX_R9 | ecosystem: Host-associated > Plants > Roots...
CCCGGTAAAGCTGCGGCTCAATCGCCGCAACGATCGCTTCCGTGATCTCGTCCTGGAGCGCGAACACGTCGGCGAGCTCGCGATCATAGCGTTCCGCCCAGAGATGACTGCCGGTCGTGACATCGTTGAGCTGCACCGTGATGCGGACGCGCCCCGCCTCCTTGCGCACGCTGCCCTCGACGACGTAGCCGACGCCGAGTTCCTCGCCGATCTGTTTGATGTGGACGGATTTCCCCTTGTAGGTGAATGATGAGTTGCGCGCGATCACGAAAAACCAACGCAGTTTTGACAGGGCGAAGATGATGTCCTCGCTGATCCCGTCGGAAAAATAGTCCTGGTCCGCTTCGCCACTCATGTTGACGAAGGGAAGCACCGCGATGCCGCGACGCTCGGATTGAGAAAATGCGACGCGTGGGGAATATGCCTTGCCGTTCGGTGTTGTACCCTCTCGTGCGCGCTTGGCGTCCGCTGGCCGAAGCTCGACGTCGCCGACGAATCTGACGCCGCGGCGCGCGATGGTTCGAATCAATTTCTGCTCTTCGCCGCTGTCGCCCACCGCCTTGCGGACGGCGTTGATGCGGCTCGCCAGGGTGGAATCCGCGACGATGCGGCCGCCCCAGATCGCGCCGAGCAGATCGTTCTTGGTCACGACGCGATCGCGGTTTTTCACGAGATAGGTCAAGAGATCAAACACTTGCGGCTCGACGGGAACCGGCGTTGCGCCGCGCCTGAGTTCGCGCAGGCTGACGTCCAGCGTATGATCGGCGAAAATGAATCTCACGTCGAAGCTCCAAGAAAGGCGTTGTGGCCCCTGGATTAAAAATCAAGATCATCTAGAGCAAAAATGAACTGGACCACAAAGTCTTTTGCTTCACCTCCCATTATGTCTCGCGCAGCCTTCGAGGGTTGCAACGGCCGGACCGTTTCCCGGCGAGTACGGCTTCACCGGGCCTGAAGCATTTTCCGAGCAAATTGGGAGAACTCAATTGAACGCTGCTTTGTATGTTGGAGGGGCCCTTGTTCTCGTGTCGGCGCTGATGGCTGGAACCGCCTTCGCTGCCGAAGCGAGCCGCAATCCTCTTGCCGAGCACGTGCGGCCACGGTGCCTTCGACATGAACCCGACGCTGAGCTCTGAGCATGCGGCGATGAAGTAGCGGCGTCCTGTCCGCGGCTTCCGCGGCGCCAGGCGGCTGGCGCGTAACCTGACACATCATTCACGGACGAGAACGCGATTCACGGACGGGGAACGCGCGCGATGGGTGGACGGTGGTCCCGCGCCCGCTGCGCCAGCAAAAATGCGTAAGAATGCAAAAACAGTCGGTTCAAACCGGAAAACTGTGGCTCGGACAGCGCGCGGGCATTGGTGGGGTGGGTACGGCCGCCGTCGCGGTGATCGGCGTCGCCTCTCTCGTGGTGGAGGGCACGCTGCTCGCCGCGCAGGGCATTCCCGGCGTCGCCTATGCGCTCGTCGCGGTCTTTGTCGCCTCCATCGTCTCCAGCATCGCCGGATTTGCCTTTTCCGCGCTGTGCGGGGCGATGCTGTTTCACGTCATGGACAGTCCCGTTGCAGCGGTGCAGGTGATGATCGTCTGCAGCATCGCCATCCAATGCCTCAGCGTCGCGACGCTGTGGCGGGCGATCGATTGGCGCAATCTCGGGGTCTTCCTGGCCGGCGGGGTCCTCGGCGTACCGGCCGGCGTCTTGCTCCTGCTGCATCTTCCGACCGCGGCCTATCGCACCGTGATCGGAGGCATGCTCATCAGCTATGGCTGTTACCTTCTGCTCCGCTGGCCGGCTCGCGCGCTGCAGACGGGGCCGCTGTCGGACTCATGCGCGGGCTTTCTCGGCGGCATCACCGGTGGGCTGGCGGGCTTTCCCGGCGCATTCGTCACCATCTGGTGCGGCTTGAAAGGCTGGGACAAGGCGCGCCAGCGCGGCGTCTATCAGCCGTTCATTCTCAGCATGCAGCCGGTGACGCTGATCGCCATCCACCTGATGCGGCCGTCCTCATCGGCAGCGCAGGCAGCGTTGGACTGGAAGGTCTTTGCCTTCGTGCCGGCGGCTTTGCTTGGCGCGTGGTTCGGGCTGCGCATCTTCAAGCGGCTCTCGGACCGGCAGTTCGAACTCGTCGTCAACACATTGCTCGTGCTGTCCGGCATCGGCCTCATTCTCTGAAGTTGGCGACGAACGGATGCGTCGCATCGCCCCGCAATTGCCGGTGAGCAGCTCAATGGAAGGAGAAACACGCATGACGCGGTCATGGTCCCGTCGCAGGTTGCTCGCCTCGGCAATGACAGTTCATCCCTGAAGGAAGCGACTGAAGGAGGCATCCATGCGTGGCGTTCGATTGTCGTTGTTGTGTTCGCTGCTGATCTGGTCGCCGATGATGACCGCCAGCTTGGCTGCATCCTCTCGCAATGACTGGGCGAGCGACCTGCGTTGGGGCGGATATGTGATCGTGTTTCGCCACGGCGCGACCACGTCAGATCAAAAGACGGACGCCATGAGCAATCCCAATGCGGACCCGATGAGCAGTCCGGCAGGCGGCAAGGCCGCGGCCGGCGAGCGCCAGCTGAGCGACAAGGGGCGTGCGCAGGCGGAAGCGATCGGGTCGTCGTTGCGACGACTCGGGATTCCCGTGGGCATGGTCCTGACCAGCCCGCTGCAGCGGGCGGTCGATACGGGAAAGCTGATGACCTTCGCCGAGGTGCAAACCCTGCCGGACCTTGCCGAGGCCGGCGCCGCTCTTTCGCCCGAGGAGAAGAATCGACGGGCTCAGGCCCTGCGCATGCTGGTCGCCTTGCATCCGCCGGTCGACAGCAATCTCGTGATCGTGACCCACAAGCCGAACATCGTCGATGCCTTCGGCAAGGACTGGTCCGACCTGCGCGAAGGCGAGGCCTCAGTGTTCGAGCCGGACGGAGAGGGCGGCTTCAAGCTGATCGTCCGCGTTCAGGCGGACGAGTGGGCACAACTGTCTCCCGGGTCGTCGGATTGAGGCGAGGTGTTGCATGGCACAGCTCCGGATGGATGGACGACCGTTCGCTCGTCGGCCGCGCTCGACGTGGTCAATTTCGCGGGTTCTCGCCCTACTGGCGATCGTTTTGTCGATCATTGTGTCGGTGCGTTGGCTCACGCTATGGCCCCCTGATCTGTGGCCCTCCGATCCGATGTTCATTTCGTTGCTGGGGCCGTGAGGACAAGGACTGGTCCGATCTCGGCGAGGGCAAGGCGTCGGTGTTCAAGCCGGACGGCAATGGCGGCTACAAACTGATCGTGCGCATCAAGCCGGACGAGCGGAGCAAGCTCGTCCGTTCGAACTGATGTCAAGCTCTCACGGAACTGTGGTCGCCTTGCTTGCGATCGCATGCAACGCCTGCCTCATCGCGTTGACCGTCGCGTTGGCCGTGTCATCGAGACCATGACGTTGCACTACCCAGGCCGGATCGTTGTAGGACAGCCATGTCGTGCCCGAGGCGTCCTGCCAGACCAGGGCTTTCAGCGGCAGGTCGATCCCGATTGTCTGGACCTGTTGCATCAGTGGCGTGCCGCCCTTGGCATTGCCGAAGATCAACAGATCAGTCGGCCGCAGCGGCAGGCCCACGGCGGCGGCGCCCGCCGCATGATCGATCCGGGCGAACACCGTCATGCCCTTGGCCCGCACCTCGGCGTCGAACCGGTTCATGGTGTCTTCCGGTCCGTAGGCGCTCCGTATCGTGATCAAACCTTCGGCGGCCATTGCCTGCGCTCCCACGAAGCGGACCTCCACCCGTAAGGGAAGAAGCGCGCGGTTCAGGCCATCGCCTCCAGATAAAGGCTTGGATCAAAATATTTGTTCGCCGGCGTAAAATCCTTGATGCCGGCGTTGGCCATGAAGAAATCGGTCGACTGCTGCAGCCAGTTCACCACGGTTCCGTCGGTATAAAGCTTCTTCCACTCCCGCGCGGTGAACATCTTCTGGGCCTTGAACTGTTCCTTCAGATCGCCGAGCGGCACCTGGCTGTAATGCGCCTTCTGCAGCGCCTCCAGCGCCTCCTCGCTGTGCGCGACGACATGGTCATTGGCCTCGCTCCAGCCCTTGATGAGTTTTGCCAGCGTCGCCCGGTTCGCGGCGTAATAATCGTTGGCAGCGGCCCAGCCGCCGATGATCGCGGCCTTCGGGTAATAGGCGGATGCGTCCGCAAGCTTCAGCGCATCCGGCACCTTGTCGCGGACGGTGATGTTGAATGGCACCCACAGCGCGACGGCAGGCACCGCGCCGGAGATGAAAGATGTCACCGCGGCGGGCATGGCCTGGTTGAGCAGTTCGACGTCCTTGGGATCGACCGCGTTGGCGCGCAGCGCACGATCGAGAAAGACATGAGCGGTCGTGCCGGTCGTGGTTGCGATCCGCTTACCCTTCAGGTCGGCGAAGGAATTGATGCCCTGATCCTTGTGCACCCAGAGCTGGGCCGTTGCCACCTCGATGTCGTTGATCAGGAACACCTTGCCCTGGCCGCGGGCCGGAAAATTCGACAGCACCGCGCCGGTCGCCAGCACGTCGAGACTGCCGCCGATCAGGGCCTGAAACAGCTCCAGACCGGTGTTGAACTGGCGCAGCTCCAGCTCGAGCCCTTGCTTGCCGAACGAGCCGCGGTCGATACCGGTCCAGATCTGCCCGTCGACGGCGAGCGTGTGCAGATAGCCGACCCGGATTTTTGTGGTGGCCTGCGCCAGCGCGGGCGCCGCCAGTCCGCTCAGTGCGAGACCTGCAGCCGTTCCAAAAAATTGTCGTCGATGCATGGTACGCTCTCCCTTTTCCGTTTTTCTCATGCCGTGGTCCGTTCTTGCCACGCCAGCAAATGGGCACTGAGCCACCTTAAGCCCGTGTCCATGACCAGCGCGACGCAGCCGATGCAGATGATGCCGACATAGATGGTGTCCAGCAGAAAATAGGTCGACGCATTCTGGATCATTGCGCCCAGTCCGCGTTGCGCGGCGATCAGTTCGGACGCGACCAGCGTAGCCCAGGTGACGCCCAGTGCGACACGCAGCGCGGTGAGGATGTGGGGCAGGGTTAATGGAATGATAACCTTGCGAAAAATCTCGAACTCGTCGGCGCCCAGCGTTCGCGCCACGCGGATATAGAGCGGCGTGATCTGCGAGACGCCCTCATACATCACGATGACGCCGGAGAAGAACGCGGCATAGAACAGGATGACGAGCTTGGCCGTCTCGTCGACCCCGAAATAGACGATCACCAACGGAATCAGGGCGATCGGGGGCAGCGCCCGGAAGAAATTGATCATGGGATCGGCGAGCGTGCGTGCGCTCCGGTACCAGCCGAGCAGGAAGCCTACCGGCACCGCGGCCAGGATGCCCATAACGACGCCGAGCAAGACGCGGCGTGCCGACGCATAGACGTCGAACAGCAGCCCCTCATGCAGCACCAGCTCGACGAATTTTGCGGCGACCTGATGCGGGGCGGGGATCAGCGAGAGGTTGATGTAGCCGCTGGCGCGGATGCCATACCACACGGCCACCACGCCGATCCACGGCACAAATCCAAGCAGCACTCGCCTGGAGACGCCAAGGCGTTTCGTCATGTCGCCCGTTCCGTCGCGTGGAATGGTTCGCGGCGCAGAGCCATTCCGCCGACGATAGTCATAGCACGACCGGCCGTCGATAGGTCAAAGCGGTTGTCTTTTCCGCGCCTGGCCATCATTCGTAATCGCCGCTTGTCTTCCCGCTGGAGTTCGTGCTGAACGCTGCCATGGTTGCAAAAGGCTACGACTACATCATCGTAGGCGCGGGTTCGGCGGGTTGCATCGTGGCAAATCGCCTCTCGGCCGATCCGGCCTGCCGCGTCCTGCTGCTGGAGGCCGGCGGATCCGACCGGAATTTTTGGCTGAAGCTCCCGGTCGGTTATTACAGGTCGATCTATGACGGCCGGTTTTCCCGCCTGTTCCTGACCGAGCCGGGCGAGGGCACCGCCGGCCGCCCTATCATGTGGCCGCGCGGCCGGGTGCTCGGCGGCTCGTCTTCGATCAACGGGTTGATCTTCATCCGCGGCCAGCACGAGGATTTTGACGATTGGGAGCGCCTGGGCGCCACGGGCTGGTCCTATCGCGACGTGCTGCCGCATTTTCGGAAGTACGAGCGTTATCGCGGCGGCGAAAGCCAATATCACGGCGCCCTGGGCGAGTTCGAGGTGTCGGATCTGCGCAATGACAATCCGGCCGCGGCCGCCTGGGTCGCTGCGGCTGTCGAGTTCGGACTGCCGCACAATGACGATTTCAACGGCGCCACCACTCATGGCGTCGGCCGCTATCAGCTCGGCATCGGCCGGCACTGGCGCAGCAGCGCGGCGTCGGCGTTTTTGCGCCCGGTCGCGCAGCGGGCCAACCTGACCGTCATGACCGGTGCTCATGCCAGCCGTGTGCTGTTCTCGGGCCGCAAAGCGACCGGCGTGGAATGGATCAGGCAAGGGCAGCGTTTTGGCGCCCAGGCGGACCGTGAAATCGTGCTCTCGGCGGGCGCGCTGCAGTCGCCGCAACTGCTGCAGCTCTCCGGAATAGGGCCGGCGGATCTTTTGCGCGGTCTCGGCATCGGCGTTGTCGTCGACGCGCCGGAGGTCGGTTCCAATCTGCAGGACCACTATCAGGCGCGCCTGATCGTCCGGCTGAAGCGTCCGATCTCGCTCAACGACCAGGTGCGCAGTCCCTACCAGCTCGCAAAAATGAGCGCGGAATGGCTCTTCGCAGGCCGAGGGCCATTGACCGTCGGGGCCGGGCAGGTCGGCGGCGCCGCCTGCACCGAATACGCGACGGCCGGACGCCCCGACGTGCAGTTCAACGTCATGCCGCTGTCGGTCGACAAGCCCGGCGAGCCGCTGCATCGCTATTCCGGATTCACCGCGTCGGCCTGGCAGTGCCATGCGCGCTCGCGGGGAACGCTTGCCATCCGTTCGACCGACCCGCTGGACCAGCCGCGCATCGCTCCGAATTATTTTGCCGAGGAGATCGACCGCAAGACGCTGGTCGGCGGCATGAACATCCTGCGCGACATCTTTCGCCAAAAATCGTTTCGTGACCTCTGGGACATCGAGGTCGCGCCCGGACCCGAAGCGCCGGGCCCTGCGAGCCTCTGGGAATTCGCCCGCAGGACCGGCGGCACCGTGTTCCATTGTGTCGGGACCTGCCGCATGGGAAGCGACGACCGCGCCGTGCTTGATCCCGACTTGCGCGTTCGCGGGGTGGACGGGCTGCGCGTGATCGATGCCTCGGTCATGCCGCAGATCACCTCGGCCAACACCAATGCAGCGAGCCTGATGATCGGGGAGAAGGGCGCCGCGCTCGTGTTGTCCGCCAAGTCCTAAGTGCCGCGTGGTCAGCGTTGATAGCTCGCCAGCGCATCGAGCAGCCGCTGGGCCTCGGGCGACCCCCACTCCCTGGCCTTCTGGTACCAGTTGCGCGCCTGGACCGGGTCAGGCCCGGTCCTGTCGGCCACGCTCGACTGCCGCGAGACCGCCGGATCGAAGGTCTTGGCCAGCGCGAGCGCCGCACGTGCATCGTGGAGCTCGGCCGCGCGCTGCAGCAGCGTCCGTGCGGCCTTCATGTCGCCGCTTGCCAGGAGTTCCTGCGCCCGCCGGATCGAGGCGGCGATCTCCATGGCCGTCAGTTCGGCGGGAGTTGGGGACGGTGACGGTGCCTCCACCGTCGGGGTAGCGGATGCCACGACCGTCGGTGCTTGGACCGGAGCAGCCGCTTGTGCCGGTTGCGCCGGAGCTACGATAGGCTGTGGCGGCGCCAGAGCGACGGCCGGTGCCGATGCGACCGGGACAGCCACAGGCCCGGCGGCCGCGCTCAAGGCGACCGCCTCGGCCATGTGCGCAGCCGGCTTCCAGGTCAGCTGCAGCGAGCTCGTGACCTGTGCCGCGCCATCGCTATCGCGCAATTCGACCGACAGATTCATGTCGCCGGCGAAATCCATCGGCGGCATCACCCTGGTATCGGCGGCGTCCTCCGCGCGCACCCGCCATTCGCCGGCGCTCTTCCGCGCCCCGTCGGAGAGCTTGGTGCCATCGGGCAGGCCCTTGATGGCGACCGTCGCGCCCGGGTTTGGCTGGTTGACGTTGACCCCGAGCTCCAACAGCTCACCCACCAGGCCACTCTGGTTGCGGACGACCAGCGTCGAGACATTGCGCGGCGCCGGCTGCGGCGCGAAGGACCTGATCGCCTGCCAGGATCCGAGCGCTGCCAGGACGCGGTTTCCACCGAGGCCGGGCTCGGGTGAGATGAGCGCAAAGCACGTCAGCGCAACCAGCGCGGCGGTCGCACCCGCGAATGCAAATGAGACCAGCGCACGAAACGACGATCGTCGCACCTCGGCAAGGCCGCTGCCCGCCTGCTCGGATTCCAGCTGCTCCCGCAAAACCTTGGCGAGCGCTTCATTGAATGCGTCGGAGCGGCCCCGCGACCGGCGGTCACCATCGCTTGAAAGCGTGAAATCCGGAGGGGGGACATGCGCGGGCAACTGCTGCGCTGCCGCTGGAGGCCGGTCCTGCTGGGTCGGTAGCCGCCAGTTCTTGTCGGCGGCGGCACCAATGTCGCGCAATCGGCGTGGCGCGTAGTAGGCAGGATCGTCGGGACCGGGAATCTTCTCCGAGTCGCTCACGCTAAAACCTCACTCTACTCAAGGCTCCGAGACGGCAAGCGAACGGGATCGCGAAACCGCAACGCTTCGCGCGCACGCAACTGCCGACGACTTTCTTCAGTTAGGTTTGGCTCTGCACTCCAACGCCGCCGCTGCGCCATCGGACTTGCCAAGGTTGTGTCAGACCACACCGGCAGATCGCACGATGCTTGATCCGACGTCCCGACCTTGCTCGCCCCAATTGACGTAGTTGCCGCGCGCCCACAAGGGGACCTCGTCTATGCTTAAACTTCGTCCAAAGTGTGGACGCGTGTGAGTTGAAAGCGATGCAATTTTTGCGATGAGAGCGCACTGCAGGTTGTTTTCCACGGCGGACAAACGATTGCAGCTTGTGCGCGAGTCCTGGCCGGTACTGCAACGCTCCGTGGGACCGTAGAACAACGGTGACGATCTCGGGGCGGCAAACTGTCTGCCCTGGCCATCGCGATCGCGGCGGTCAGATGCTATTCCGAGAACCGCACGCTGCCTTGTGCCTGCTGCGCCTGATATTCGCTCATGACCAGCTCCCGAACGATCTTCCTGATCTCGCCGAATTCGGCAAGCTCCTGGATCGCCTCCTGGCGCGGATAGGGAAACGCGACGTCGATGATCCGCTTGATGCGGGCCGGCCGCGCCGTCACGACGATGATGCGCGAGGACAGATAGATCGCCTCGTCGACCGAATGGGTGATCAGCATCACGGTCTTGCCTTCGGCGCCGAGCACCTGCAGCAGCAGATTTTGCATGTTCAATCGGGTCTGGGCGTCCAGCGCGCCGAACGGCTCGTCCATCAGCAGGAATTTCGGCTTGACCGCATAGGCCCGCGCGATCGCGAGCCGCTGGCGCATGCCGCCCGACAAATGTTTTGGATAGGAGTTCGCAAAGTCCGAAAGTCCCATCAGAGCAAGGTAATGCGCACAGATGTCGTTGTGCTCCTTGATCGAGACGTGATTGGCCTTCAGCTTGAGCCCGAAGGCGATGTTGTCCTTGACGGTCAGCCAGGGAAACACGCCGTAATCCTGAAATATAACGCCGCGTTCGGGCCCCGGTCCCAGGATCGGGGCGCCGTCGAAGGTCACCGATCCCGCCGTCGGCTTCTGAAAGCCCGCCAGCATGTTCATCATCGTGGTCTTGCCGCAGCCGGACGGACCGATGATGGAGACGAACTCGCCCTCCGAAATCTCGTAACTCACGTCATCGAGGACCTTGAGCACCCCGTTGGGCGTCTCGAAGGACAGGGAAACATGCTCGAAGCGGGCAAGCGGTGGCTTTGATGCGGACACAGGACAAACCATGTCTGGAGCGCGTCCGGAGCAGGTGCCGCCATGCGGCACCAGGCATCGGCCGATCTCCCGAAATCAGCAAGCCGTCGGGAGAGCAGCTTGCGTGCCGCAGCAATAGAGCGCCGACGTGGTGAAGGTCAACGCGACGTTCGTGGCGGGACCGACCTGTGCCCGCCAAGCGCCACCAGATGTGAGCCGCCAGGCCTCAGCGCTTCTTGGCCTCATTCTGCGTCCATTCGAGGAATTCCTTGAACAGGCGCTGCTTGTCGGCGGGATTTGAGGCATCGCCGACCTGACGCTTGGCGACGAACTCCGCGAACTTGTCCTGCTGCAGCCAATATTGCGCGACCGGAAAACGGTCCCAGCCGGGCAGGTCCTTGCTGAGGTCGACCTCCCGCCATTTCGGATGTCTGGGGGATTTTTGCAGCTCGGGGAACTTGCTGAACAGGGCTTCCACGAACTTGGCCACGCGGCGATAGCGGTCGGTCGCCGGCTGCCAGTTGATCGTGATCATGACGGCATCGACCGCGACGGTCTGCAGGTTTTTGCCGCCGTCGATCAGGTTGGGGTAGAGCTGTGGCTCGAGCTCGCCGCGCGAATAGATGTTTTCCAGCGCCGGCGTGTAGGGGACCTCCAGCAGGTGCAGGTTGTCGTTCGCCCCGATGCGCGAAATGACCTCGGCGGGCTTGCCGGAAATCATCACGGTGGCCGCGATCTGGCCGGACTTGATCGCGGCGATCGCATCCGCCTCGTTCATGTTGACCTCGTCCACATTGATGGACAACAGGCCAAAGACGTCGCGCGCGGTGATCTCCGTGCTCGATTTGGCTTCGGCAAAGTTCACCTTCTTGCCGTTGAGGTCCTGGATCGACTTGATGTCGCGCGCGGCGACGACGTGCATCTCCTCCGGATACAGGCGGGTGATGTAGGTCAGTTGCTGGTCGAGGGAGCGGCTGAGTTCCCCGGTGGAAGCGAAATAGCGCAGCATCTGGGCCGTGGTGATGCCGATGTCGACGCCCCTGAGATAGAGGACGTCACGGATGTTCTGGGCGCCGCCCTGGCCGACAATGGGCAGAATGCGCAGATTGTCGTCGTTGAGCACCACGGCGAGATCATGCGTGATGTCGAGATAGGTATCTTCCGGACTGCCGGCGATGATCGCGACCGTGTTGGAATTGATTTTGGTCTTCCATTCCTCCGCCAGCGGCGTCGGCCCAGCTTTCGTCGCGCGCGTGGTCTGCGCGTAGCCCGGCGCGCGGGACAGCAACAGCATGGTCGCAAACAGAAGACCGAGGACGAGCGCGTGCACTGCTCGGCGGGGGATGCCCGATCTCGCCGCGCCGGGCCGGAAATGCGGAAACGCTGCCTTAGTGGGTTGAGTCACCATGGTTCCCGTCCCTGATCGCGCCTGTTTGAAGACAGCACCAAGCTGCACACCCACGCGTGCCGCCGGTCGAAAGCACACCCCGATCAACCCTGTGTTTGGTTCGTGGCTGTTTTGGGGCCGCGGCTTGGCGATGGTGAGGCGCTTCAAATTGAGGTTGTATGACCGAGAGGAACCGGCCGAGACAAGCTTCGGTTGATTTCATCTGCCGGTTGCTTGCAAACTTCAGTTGCATTGATCGGCCGATGGCGAGATGTTGCGGGCCGCTCGCCGCCGGCGCCCATCGTCCGCGCCCGCGAGAGGAGGACACGTCGCTTCGTTCGACGACGAGGTCGTTCGAGGGTCAAGCGGCGATTGAGGGCAGGAGGGTTGGCGATGGACCGGCGCAAATTCCTAGTCACGTCGGGTGCGGCTCTCGGTGCGTCGGCGCTCGCAACGCCGGCATTGGCGCAGTTGAGATCTGCCAAGGTCCGCATCGGCTATCTTCACACGCTTGCCGTCGACAGCCAGCTCTGGCTCGCCGATCATCTAGGCGCCTTCGGCCGCAACGGCGTCGATCCGGAGTTCAAGGAGTTCAAGACGGGCCTGGAACTGTTCAAGGCGATGTCCGAGAACGGCATCGACATGCTGGTGACGGGCGCCGTGATTTCGAATTTTCCGGCACGCGGTCAGGGCAAGATGTTTCTGGTCAACTCGATCGAATATGCCACCGCACAGCTCTGGGTGCGCGAAGACATGGGCGTGACGCAGTTCGCGGATCTTCGTGGCAAGCGCGTCGTCACGACCGCAGGTACCACGGCGCATGTCTTCCTCGACAACGCGCTGCGCGAAAACAAGATGTCATCAGCCGACATCGACCTGGCGAGCTTGCCGATGGCCGATGCGGTGAACGCGTTCATCGGCGGATCGTATCCTGCGATCGCTCTCTGGGTGCCGTTCAACATTGCCGTGCGCGAAAAAGTGCCTCAGGCCAAGAAGATCCTCGATGCGGGCGCGTTCTATCCGAATGCGGCGATCGTGGGCGGCTGGGCGGCGTCGAACGCCTATTATGCGAGCAACAAGCCGATGCTGGAACGGATCGTACGTGCCTGGATCGAGGGCAACGACATGATGCTGGCGCGCGCCAATGACGCGCTCGGCATTCTGCGCAGCAAATATTATACGCAGGTGCCGGAGCGGGACTTGAAGGAGCAGTTCGGTGCGATGCGCGTGTTCCCCACCGCGGTGTGGCGTCGGCTCTACAGCAACGGCACCATTACGGAATGGCTGCAGCAGGTCACTGACTTTTTTGTGCGCGTCGCCAAGATCGAGAATCCGGTGCCGGCGTCGCAGTACTTTGATCCCAACGTGTTCCTGTCGGTCGTCAAGCGGTAGCTCCGTGCGCCGATCGGATCCGCCTGTGAAAATTTTTTCAGCGACGCTGCATCGAAAGCCGCATGCAAATCGTTTGCAGCTGCCGTTGCCTGCGCCGAAAATCGCGAAAAGGTGCTACGGTATCGCGCAGATGTGGAAAATGGGGCGCCAGCGTGGTGGGTACTTGCGACGCGAACAAATGGCTGCCGCATTCCCGGCTCATGCTCGTCATGACCAACAGCGCTTGCGGGACACAGGTGCCGGGTGATGCCTTTGCGATAGCTGCTTACGCGCCAAGCGCAGGTGCTTGGCGTCGCGCGATCGGACTGTAATCCCGAAAAATTCATAGACGCGATTCGAAACGTACCTTGGGGGACGACCATGAGACGTTTGTCTGAGCCACACGATAACGGTGAAGATCCGCGGGATCCCGCTGGCGGACCGCAGGGCCAATATCGCCAGGCTCCTTGGCAGGACGAACAGGACCGCGCGTTGCGCGATCCGTTTCCGCGGCTCGTGCAGCGGGTTCCACAACCGCCGCCGCCCGAGCGCAGTCCGGTGCTCGTTGGCGCCGTGATCGGGCTCGTGGTCGCGGTCGCGGCGATCTCGGCCTATGTCGGCGTGACGTTCATGACCCGCCCGGCCGGCATGGTCGCGAGCGACACGCGTGTAGAGCAGGCGGCGGCCGACGCATCGGCGGCAGCGCCGACACCACCGGCCGGGCCGGCGGCGCCTGCACCGACCGTTGTTGCCAGTCCATCATTTACGCCGATTGCGCCGGCGGCCGCCGCGCAGGCGCCGGCCACCCCGACTGTTCGCGAGGAGGATAGCCCGGCCAATCTCGCGGCGCGGATCGCCAACGCCGCACCGACGGCGACGCGCAACGTGCAGAGCACGGCGCAGGGTGTGACCGACACCGAGATTCGCTTCGGCATGGCGGCGCCCTTCTCGGGCCCGGCCAAGGAGATGGGCCGCCAGCTCAAGCTCGGTATCGAAACGGCGTTCGGTGCGATCAATGACAGCGGCGGGATTGACGGCCGCCAGCTCAAGCTGGTCACGGCCGATGACGGCTATGAGCCGACGCGAACGCTCAACGCGATGAAGCAGCTCTACGAAAAGGACCAGGTGTTCGGCTTCGTCGACAATTACGGCAGTCCGACGGCGCTGGTCTCCATCCCCTATGCGCTCGAGCATCACGCGCTCTACTTCGGTGCGTTCACCGGCGCGCCCTCGCTCCGTCACGACCCGCCGGATCGCTATGTGTTCAACTATCGTGCCGGCTACGCCGAGGAGGCGGATGCGATCGTCCGCTATCTGGTCAAGGTGCGGGGGCTGCGTCCGGAGCAGATCGGCGTGCTCACCCAGCAGGACGCCTATGGCGACGCGGGCATGGATGGCGTGGCCAAGGCGATCCGCGCACTGCGCGGCGGCGTCACGGGCCAGATCTTTCGGATGAGCTATAGCCGTAACACCGTGAATGTCGACGACGCGGTGGCACAGCTGCGGAAACTGAAAGTGCCGCTCAAGGCGGTCGTCCTGGTGGCGACCTTCAGGCCTGCGGCAAAATTCATCGAGAAGACCAGGGATCTCTATCCCGACATGATCTATGCCACGATCTCCGGTGTCGGCAGCACCGGTCTTGCCGACGAGCTGATGCTGCTCGGCGCGAAATACGCGAGCGGCGTCATCTGTACCCAGGTCACGCCCGCGGTCGACAGCTATGCCTCGGTGGCGCTGGCCTACAAGAATGCGCTGGCAAAATACGCTCCGGGCGAGGCCCCGGACTACGTCTCGCTCGAGGCCTATCTCACGGCCAACATCCTGATCGAGGGGCTCAAGCGTGCCGGTCCGCAACTGGACACCGAAACCGTGGTGGACAAGCTGGAGAACATGCGCAACTTCGAGATGGGCCTTGGCCCGCGGGTGAATTTTGGCCCGTCCGAGCACCAGGCTGTCCACAAGGTCTGGGGCACCCAGCTCGACGAGACCGGCCACTACCGCTCCATCGAGCTGGAATAGGTCGGGCTGTTAGCGTAGCGCCTGCTTGTGGCGCCGGCGTTCGCCGAACAGCTCAAAGGTGACCGC
>Ga0213876_10001444_pt1 | contig 14768 bp, 12 predicted proteins | sample BarmaccomBMRX_R9_FD_160113 | JGI IMG/M metagenome (GOLD analysis project Ga0213876, IMG submission 160113) | Root-associated microbial communities from Barbacenia macrantha in rupestrian grasslands, the National Park of Serra do Cipo, Brazil - RX_R9 | ecosystem: Host-associated > Plants > Roots...
GCTGTTCATGTGTGCCGTAAAGCCCGATGAGCGCCACGGCATTGACGTGGCCCTCAAAAAGCCGGCCGAGCGGTAGGCTCCCCGCCCCGAGCGCCCTAAGGACATGCAAAAGCTTATCACAAGCGGCGGCTCCCAATGCTAAGCCTTCGCCACCTACCTCCATCGGGAAGGGTGCATGTAAAAGCCCATATTGATCGAGGGCAGCAATGTCCGTTTCCGGAAATGAAAGCTCGTCGCCAGTTTGCTGGATGCGCGAGGCTACGCCGGATGCGATTTGCCGCGCGGCTGATATAGGCGAAATTTTAGGATCACCACGCAAGGAGGTGACGAGCATGAGGTGATCCGATCTGTCGCCTAAACAGCCTCTCTAAATGCGCAGTTTGCCACGAGTATGGCGCGAATTTCTTGCATGTAGAACGTGAAGGGATCATTGCGGCAAGCTTGTATATTTGTCCGAGCCGATTTGTCCAAGTACGCACGGGACATTCCTGCACCACACATCGTGGGTTAAAGCCGAAAGTGGTGGGCTTGATGCCGGGAGGAACCGACCGCACGGCCTTCACTGGATGGACATATGGTCCGGAGGCGATCACCGGTCAGTGCCATAAAATTCAATTACGACATCCAAGGTTGTCAACGTGGCAGCGTGCCCACGTTCTCCGCGGCAGGGATCGAGGAGCTTAGCGTCATCCCGAGGTGCTGAATTCAGGCCGCCCTCGAGAAGGCCGGCGTCGAATTCATCGAAGCGTGCGAGAGATGGGCGGCTCAACTTCAGAGTAATGAAGGTAGGGAGCTCTCAGCTACGTAGTCGCAACAGCCGACGCTTTGAAACCGGGCGAGTGGGCGTGGTTTTCTCATTTGAAATTGAGAACAAAAATTAGAAGACACCTTGCAAGCAGTTGCTGCGCACCTTTGGTAACCGGCTCTTCCCTGATCGCAGCATTTGCATTCGCGATCATTGCGATGGCGCAAACTGCGTCAATGTCGGCAGCGCCGAGCGTATTGCCGTCCGCCGGGTTGCGTCGGATACTGAGGTCTGAATTTTCGTCAATCCCCCTCCGCAATCTAAACGGTTGCCGGCACTGAACTACGCGATCGAGCATGAGAATTTTCATAGCCGGGCTCGACACCGAGACCAATACCTTCTCTCCTATCCCCACCGGGTATGAGGCGTTCAGCGAGCTCTGCCTTGCGCATGGAGATGCGACTAGCAAACCCCTCAATTGCTGCTCGGCTCAGCTCTCGGTGTGGCGTCAGCTCGCGGAGGCGCGTGGCTGGACGGTGATCGAAAGTCTTTGCGCGGTTGCGGAGCCAGGTGGCGTCACCACGCGCAGCGTTTACGAAGCATTTCGAGCGGAAATTCTGTCGGATTTGCAAAGCGCGGTGCGGGTTGATGCCATTCTCTTGGCGCTCCATGGCGCCTGTGTTGCCGAAGGCTACGATGATGTGGAAGGCGACCTCCTTGAGAATATCAGAGCCATGGTTGGCCCTGAGCTCATCATCGGCGCAGAGCTCGATCTGCATTGCCACATTACCGAACGAATGCTCGCCAACGCCACGGCGATCATCACCTACAAGGAATATCCGCATACTGACATCAAGGAACGTGCGGGCGAACTTTTCGAGATCGTCTCTGACGCGGCGGCCGGCCGCACTTCACCGCGAATGGGCCTGTTCGACTGTCGCATGGTCTCGACCTTCCGCACGCAGGAGGAGCCTTTGCGCGGCTTTGTCGATCGCCTCTCGGAGCTTCAAGGGAAGAAGGGGGTCTTGTCCATTTCCTTTGGGCATGGTTTCCCCTGGGGCGATGTCGAGGACGTCGGAGCACGCATGCTTGTGATCACCGACGGGGATGCGGCGGGGGCGCAACGACTTGCCCAATCGCTAGGGTTCGAGATCTATGCCATGCGGCATGACTTGGCGCCGCGGTTCCACGACATCGACGACGCACTCGATATCGCCATCGCATCTGGTCGCGGACCCGTCGTACTCGCCGACGTGGCGGATAATCCGGGCGGCGGAGCGCCCGGGGATTCGACCTTCATTCTTCGCCGAGCAATCGAGCGAGGCCTGCGCGGCGTGGCGAGCGGCCTTTATTGGGATCCGGCGGCTGTGCGGTTCTGCCGCGAGGCTGGAGAGGGAGCAACGCTCGATCTGCGCATTGGTGGCAAGATCGGACCGAGTTCCGGCGCCCCTCTTGATCTCAGGGTCACCGTGAGAAAATTAGCTACTGGCATCACGCAGCGCTTCGGTGACGTTCCGCTGCCGATCGGAGACACAGCTTGGGTCGAGGCCGAGGGCATCGATATCGTTCTGAACACGTTGCGCACGCAGGTCTTCCATCCCGAGTGCATGACCTCGCTCGGAATCGACGTTTCCTGCCGACGTATCCTCATCGTGAAATCCACAAACCATTTCTACGCCGGCTTTGCCCCAATCGCCGAGCGAGTCCTTCATGTCGCCGCCCCGGGCGGCCTCGAGCAGCGCTTTGCGCGCATTCCCTTGACCAAGCGGCGCATCCCTTATTGGCCGAGGGACGAGGATCCGTTCAAGGAGGCTTAGGTTACTGACCATAGGACGCGAGGGGGTTCCTTCACGACTGCTCACTTCGTGATCCCCGGCCTCCGGAGCCCACTTCATTCGGCTCTCAGCTGTCGCTTGACAGCTTTGCTACCCTCGCGAATGATCTCGAAACGCTATTCACCATTCCAGCGGATGCTTCAAGCGGCTTTGTGCTGTGACCAAGTTTCAAGCAAGCGCTGAACACCAAAAGGATCAACCTGTGACAGGGAGAGATTGATGACTGCGCGGAAATTCCTTGTGTTCATTCTCTCAGCATCACTGGTTTCGCTGGCTTCAGCGACGCCGTCCTTTGACGCCTCGGCGGCGGAGAGCGCGCGGGCCTTTCGTATGATCGCGGGAGAACCGCGCTTCATGGATCCCAATCTCGCAACCGATTATTCCATTTACGTGAATACCCAGCTCTTCGAACCCTTGGCCCGTCTCAACAACGAGGGCAAACTGAGCTTGCTGCAAGCGAAGAGCATTGATCTTGGAGCGGACGGTCGTACCTGGACGATCACGCTCAACCCTGATTACAAATGGTCGAACGGAAAACAAATCACGGCCGACGACTGGGTCTATTCGTGGAGACGAATTCTCGAGCCGAAACTCAGCAGCGAGGTCGCCGCCATGATGTACGACATCGAGAACGCCGAGGACTATAACAAGGGCAAGATCGCCGACGTGAATGCCGTCGGCATCAAGAAGGTCGACGATTTCACGTTTCAGGTTGTGACGGCGAAAGTCTCTCCGCAGTTCCGCGCGATCATCGCCCTGCCCTATTTGACCCCGGTGCCGAAAGAGGTCGTCGAGAAGGTGGGCGAGAAATGGATTGCACCTGAGAACATTTTGTCGAACGGTCCCTACAAGCTGGTCAGTCGCAAGAACGACCAATCCATTGTGATGGAAGCAAACCCCTATTACGGCGGCACCAAGCCGGCGATCGGGCGCATCGAGATCTCGATCGCGAGCGGCGATTTGTGCACCGCGCAGTTGCGCGCTTACGAGGCGGGCGAGGTGGATTTTGCAACCTGCGTGCCTTCGCAGGATATCCCGCGCGTCCGCAAGGATCCCACCTTGAGCAAAGAGCTGAGCCCCTACCCGGCAGCGGCGACGGTATGGGTGCAGAGCGACTTGTCGCACGCGCCCTGGAACGACAAGCGCGTCCGCCTGGCGCTCGCCTACACGGTTGATCGCGCCGCGATCGTCGCCGCTGTAAGCGACAATACTGCGCACGCTACCGCGGTCGTGGTTCCCGACATCATCCCCGGCAGCAACTCGGCGGACGCGGTCAAAGGAACAGACGCTGACGCGCAAAAACTACTCGCCGAGGCAGGGTTCCCGGGCGGCAAGGGTTTTCCGCAATTCACGCTGACCGCCTCTGCGAATCGCGGCCAACCGCTTATCGCTCAGCTATTGCAGCAGATGTGGGCGGAGAAGCTCGGCATCCAGGCGACGATCAATGTTCTGGAGGAGAACTCCTATCGCTCCTGGGTGAAGGCCAGGAAAACGGAACACTATGATCTCATGATCAATCAGTGGTATTCGGATTACGCCGATCCCGCCAACTGGTATGGCGATCTCGTCTTGCAAGACTTCCGCAATAACCATTTCTCAAATGAAGCATTCAACGATCTTGTGAAAAAGGGAAATTCCGAACCCGACGTTACCAAGCGGCGGCAAATTTTCCTCGAAGCAAATAAGATCTTGGAAGACGAGCAACCAATGACCGCGCTCTACAATCCAACTGACTTGTGGCTGATCAAACCCCATGTGCAGAAATTGACCCATGAAGGCGTGCTCGACACCTTCCATATCGGCGAGGCGAGCTTCCAGTAAGCTAGCAAGGGTCGCCGGAGCGCGAAATGCTGGGCTATGTCGTCAAACGCACGCTAGCCAGTCTCCCGACGCTATTCTTCGTCTACACGCTGGTGTTTCTGATCGCGCATGTGACACCCGGCTCGCCTTGGGATATTGGCTCGAACCGACCTATCGAGCCGACCGTGAAAGCTTCGCTCGACGCTCGCTATCATCTCAACGATCCGCTCACCACCCAATACGTTGAGTATCTCGCAAGCGCGCTGCAAGGGGACCTTGGCCCGTCCTATCGTGATCGCACGCAGACGGTCGATCAGATCATCTGGCGGTTCTTGCCGGTATCGCTTGAGCTTGGGGCCGCGGCCATGGTGGTTGCGATCGGCTTTGGCCTGCCGCTCGGAGCCTTGGCGGCGCTCACGCGCCACCGCGGCGTGGATTCGGCCATCCGAATGCTCAGCACGCTCGGCATTTCGATGCCAACCTATGTGGTTACCTCGATCCTCATCGTGACGCTTGGCGTGAGTTTGGGATTGGTCCCGACATTCGGGTGGCGTGGCCTTTTTTCGACCTCCGCGATCGTGCCCGTATTCTCGCTTGCACTCGCGCCGCTCGCGGCGATGATCCGCTATTTCCGCAGTAGCATGCTCGAAGTGATGCACCTCGATTACGTGCGCACGGCGCGCGCCAAGGGGGTGCGCCCAATCAATATCATCATCCGTCACTTGGGTCGCAATGCGCTCATTCCCGTAATGACGGTCGCCGGCGTCTATGCCGCGAACGTGCTCACCGGCTCGTTTTTTGTTGAATCGATCGCGGGAGTGCCAGGCTTCGGGCGCTATTTCGTCCTTGCGGTTGCCGCGCGCGATTACCCGGTCGTGATCGGCACGACGCTCGTCTACGCGCTCTTCGTGATCACGATCAATCTTCTGGTGGACTTGAGCTATGTCGTGCTCGATCCCCGCATCAGGACAAGCACCGCATGAGCGCCATAGAGGCGTCGCCGTCAGTCCGGTCGACAATCATTTGGCGAGCGACAAGCCTGATTCGCCAACGCCCGGCGCTCGCCCTGTCGATCCTCTGCCTTGCTCTCGTGGCCCTTGTGGCGCTTGGTGCGCCGCTCCTGCCCTATGGACCCTTCAAACAGGACATCCTGCACCGGAACGGCGTACCCTCGGCCTTTCATTGGCTCGGCACGGATGAACTTGGCCGCGATGTGGGGGCGAGGCTTGCCATGGGCGCGCGCGTTTCGCTCATCGTCGCAATTTCCTCGAGCCTGATCGCGGTAGCGATCGGCGTGATGATCGGCATGCTTTCGGGATATCTCGGGGGCTTCGCAGATACTCTGATCATGCGCTTCGTCGACAGCATGTACGCTTTCCCGGAGACGCTGTTCGCGATCCTCATAGCCTCTTTGGTCAAAGGCCAGCTGAGCGGCCAGGCGCCTGCCCTTCTCGAACCCCTTGCCGAGGCCTATCGATGGTCGGGCGGCCTTCTGGGCGTATTATTGACGCTTGGTTTTACCTGCTGGCTTACCACTGCGCGCCTGGTGCGCTCGCAGGTCCTGGCGCTCAAGAATTCCGAATACATCTTGGCCTCGCAGCTCGCCGGCGCCTCGGGCTGGTTTATCGTCAAGAAGCACCTTTTGCCGAACGCGCAGCCCGTTATCCTGGTGGCCATCACCTTTGTGGTACCTAATGCCATTCTGCTCGAGGCCGGTTTGAGCTTCATCGGCATCGGTGTGGATCCGCCGACGCCAAGCTGGGGAACCATGATTGCCGCTGGCGTGCAGTCACTCCAATCTTATCCGCATCTGCTGATCGCGCCCGCGCTCGCCATTGGCGCGACGCTGCTTGCGCTCAACGTTGTCGGCGACGCTTTGCGGGATCTTTACGATCCCGCACTGCGCCGTTGATGCCGGTCATAAGCGATGCACAGCAGCGACAGGCGCGAGCAGCAGCACCGCAAAAGCGCTCGCCAGCGAAGCTTGCTGGAGGTGAAAAACCTCAGCATGCTTTTCCCGGCGCGACGGCGGCTCGGGCAAGCGCGAGCCTGGGTTCGGGCCGTCGATGGGGTGACCCTTTCGGTCATCTCGGGCGAGACGCTTGCGGTCGTCGGTGAGAGTGGTTGCGGCAAGACGACGCTCGGCCGGGCCATGGTCATGCTCGCGCGTCCGACGGCGGGTGAGGTCAGCTTCGACAATATCGAGCTGACCAAGCTTTCCCTGGGGGCGTTGCGCGCCGCTCGCCGACAGCTGCAGATGATCTTTCAAGATCCTTACGGCAGCCTCGATCCGCGCCAGCGCGTGGAAGATATCGTCGGAGAACCCCTGTTGATTCGCGGCGTGCCGCGCCGGGCTCGCCGCGAGCGCGTTGCCGAGCTTCTTGGCCTCGTGGGCCTGGGACCCGATGCGGCGCCGAGATTGCCACGTGAGTTCAGTGGCGGACAACGTCAGCGCGTCGGCATCGCGCGCGCCCTTGCCGCGGAGCCCAAGCTGATCGTTTGTGACGAGCCGCTGAGCGCGCTCGACGTGTCGATCCAAGCTCAGATCGTGGCGCTTCTCAAAGATGTGCAGCAGCGCCTCGTTCTTACCTATGTGTTCATCTCTCATGATCTCGCCGTGGTTCGGCAGATCGCCGATCGTGTCGCCGTGATGTATCTCGGCACCGTGGTTGAGCTTGCCGATGCAGCGGTGATCTTCCAGGCGCCGCGACACCCGTACACGGTGGCGCTCTTGTCGGCGGTGCCGAAGCTGGCCACACGCTCTTCGACGAGCCAGGCCCCGCCGCTCGTTCAGGGTGATCCCCCCTCCCCGATTGACGTCCCACGTGGTTGCCGTTTTCACCCGCGCTGCTGGTTACGCGAGCGGCTTAACAACCCCGAAATTTGTGTCAGCGCCGAGCCTTTTTTATCAGGTGGGGACAAGCATCTTTCGGCCTGCCATTTCGCGACCGAACTCGTGCGGCACGCCACCCTAGATTTTGACGCTTCGGCGAGCCTGTCTGCGGGAGACAGCAGATGAGCAGCGCCTCGGAGCGAACCTTTGCCCAACACGCCGGGCCGTTGCTGCGTGTCGAGGATTTGCGTGTTCATATTCCGACCTCGCGCGGGGTCGTCGAGGCCGTGGACGGCGTATCATTTTCCATCAATAAAGGCGAGATCGTCGGCATCGTCGGCGAATCGGGTTGCGGCAAGTCAATGCTCGCCTTGTCGATCGTGCGCCTCGTGCCTTCGCCCGGTCGCATCATTGCAGGGCACGTGGCCATGGCGGGACGGGATTTGCTGTCGCTCTCCGAGCGCGAGATGCGCCGCGTGCGCGGCAACGATGTCGGCATGATCTTCCAAGACCCTTCCGCCTCTCTCAATCCCGTTATGCGCGTTGGAGATCAGGTCAGCGAGACCGTGGAAGCGCATCACTCTCTGACCGCTCTGCAAGCCAAGCAGCGCTCTCTCGACATGCTGCGTGCCGTGCGCATTCCCGGTCCCGAGGTGAGATATCGTGACTATCCGCATCAATACTCGGGCGGCATGCGGCAGCGCGCCATGATCGCGGTCGGCTCGGTCAATCATCCGAGGCTTCTGATTGCTGATGAGCCGACAACTGCCCTTGATGTGACGGTGCAGGCGCAGATCATGGAGCTCTTGCTGGCAATGAATCGCGCAACTGGCACCGCCATCATGCTGATTACCCACAACATCGCCCTCGTGTCGCATTTTTGCAGCCGCGTATTGGTGATGTATGCCGGCCGTATCGTCGAATCCGGGCCGACGCTCGAGGTGTTCGAAACGCCAAAACATCCCTACACCGATGCGCTTCTCAAGGCCGTGCCTCGCATCGAGGAGAAAAGTGAGGGGGGCTTGCTGCCCATTGAGGGACGACCCCCAGACCTGGCGCGCAAACCAAGGGGCTGCGCCTTTCACCCGCGTTGCCCGCAGCGCAAGGATATCTGCCTCGTAGAGGAGCCGCCCCCGTTCAAGATCGGCCCGGGGCGCAAGGCGCGCTGCTGGCTTGCCCAGGAAACGAGCCCCTTCGAAGAAGATGCGAGATTATCGTCATGAGCAACAAGCAAGCCGCTCCAAGCCCCATTCTGCTCGACGCAGCCGCCCCGTTGATGGAGCCGCGCTTTTTGGCGAAGCGGCTGCCGGACGTTGTGGCCGGCGGGGTGGACGCACTGCTGGCGACAGTCGGCGCTATTGAGGATTTTCGGGCGACGATGGAAATTCTGGGAGCTTGGCTCGAGATCGAGCGCCTGCGCAAGCAACCCATCCGGATCGCCCGTTCGGTCGCTGAGATTCGGGCGGCGAAGACGACTGGGGAAACCGCCATCGTGGTCCATTTCCAAGGCTCCGACCCCATCGAGGATGAGCTCGATTTCCTGAACGCCTTTCAAGCTTGCGGCCTGCGCGTCATGCAACTCACTTACAACACCAGGAACCGCGTCGGTGACGGCTGCTTTGAGCCGAGCGACATCGGCTTGAGCAAGTTCGGGCGCAAAGTCGTCCAGCGCATGGAGGATCTGCGTATCGTTGTCGATCTCTCGCACGCGGGAAACCGCACAGCACTTGAAGCGACCGAGGTGGCGAGCCGTCCTCTTGTGGTGACGCATGCCAATGCTCGGGCTCTTCTCGACACGCCGCGCAACGCGACCGACGAGGTCATACGGGCGGTGGCGGCATCGGGAGGCGTCGTTGGCGTTTGCGCCGCTCCCTTTTTTCTCGCGCAAGACAAGCCGGCCACCCTCGACATGCTCGTGGATCATGCCGCCTATATCGCCGAGCTCGTCGGAGCCCAGCACGTCGGACTTGGCTTCGACTTCGCCGATGAAGACGAGGAGGATTTCGTCTATTTCGGATATGACGAGCGCTATATTCCACGCCCGCCCTGGAACTGGCCGACCGGCATTGCCGGCCATGCCGATGCTGGCAATGTGGCTCACGCGCTGCGCAAGAGAGGGTTTTCAGAATCTGAAACGGTCGGGATCCTCGGTGAAAATTTCCTGCGCGTCTTCAGCGAAATTTGGGGCGGCTGAGGAGCAGTGCGCTTTGGCGGTGAGCGACCAGAATTATCTGCGATTGCCTGGCCGCGCAGGTTTTTGTCAGCCTTGATTATCGGAAGGACGACGATGCTTGCAAACTGATCGAATATGACTCGATGCAATTCGTACCGTCTTCTTCAGACGAGCAACACGTGGAGCCGGCTCGGCAGATGACCTGGTGTTCCTAAGACGGATCTTGCCTTGGCTGAAGGTGCGCGCGGATTACCTCGATAGCGCAGATTGCAGACCCGCGATGATTCCCGCAATCTCGCCAGGGGCCCAGAAACTCGCGCATGACTAACGAGCACCGAGCAAGCCGTCGGTCTCCCTTAGCGCATTCTGGGCTCACCACCTGCCATTTCTCTGCCGCTCGAAGCCCGATGGGACGGGATCCAGGAGACATCGACTATGCGCTCACCAGCGGCGCGGCGGCCGCACTTGTCTGTCAAGAAATGCAGGGGCAAAGTGATAATCGATCAAGGATCGTGCGGTGGTGAAGATCTTCGATGGAGGGCGGCTGAACAAAAAGGGGTCGACTTGCACAGCATTCCTAAATAGGGCGAACTGGCGACATGCACGCCACAATATTCGGCAGCAACGAGATTCTCTCCCCGGAGAGCCGACCCGTGGTGAGCGGGCGCACTGTCGACCTTGTAGATCTTGATCTCCTGCCAGCGGAAATTCATGCGATTGTTGGAGAGAACGGCGCCGGCAAATCGACCCTGATACGCGTTCTCGCCGGTTTTTTCACGGACTACAGTGGCAGGATCGAAATCAGGGGCAAAGCAGTTCGCCTGGCGACCCCCGCGCAGGCGCGTCAACAAGGTACTGTCGCCGAGAAACTTCAGCACCTGACCACCGCGCCGACGCAGCGCCGCCGTGAGTGCCTCGGATGTGTCGTCGAGCATGTCAACAAGGGCCGACCCTGGTGTAGTATCGGCGATGGCGGTGAAGCCGCGAATATCGGCATAGCACAGAACCGCGCGGATACCCTCGACCGAGCCGCGCTCCACCACACCGGCATGGACACGCCGGCCAGGATCGGCGCCGAGAGAGGCGCCCAGCAGACCCGCCGCGATCGTGTACTCGGCATCCGACATGATCGCGAGCCCTATCGCCGGCAGGGCCGGAGATCATCCTCGTCAAAGCCCCGGGGGCATCGGTCGCAAAGGAAAAACCGATCCCGCTTTTGGGGGGCGCCTCTCTCACCCGACCGAAAGGGACGAGCTCCGCGATATAAGCGGTCGCGCCGGAGCTTGCTATCTCCTCGAGATCGGGAAAATCGCGCCGCGCCTCGCGACCGGTGAGGCGACGGTGCAGGCGCAAAGGGAGGCCTCGCCCGCCGGCGGAATTGCGCGCCGCGCCGATCAGAGAGGAGAATGGACTGTTCCGAAGGTCCTGCTCGTAGTCTTTGCCACCCTGGCGAAGCACCGAGTCGGCGGTGTCACGGTTACCCCGCAGATGAGACTCGAGCCAACCACCTTCATCACTTAGCCTCGGACAGACGATCTGCCGGTCATCCAGGTCGCAAGGCTAGCGTACCGCGACTGCGCCGTCGAGCCGTTACGCTCCGCCTTATCGGCCAGAGCGTAGAGTGGACGCATGGATCGGATGGCGAGCCAGCGCAGAGGCTCCGGTTCCCAGAAAGGGCCCCTCCAGTTGACCCAAGGGAAAGTGGTGAGCTCGGTGGCATGGCCAAGAATGAGATCACGCAGCGTTCAGCCCGCAAGGTTCGATGCGGCAACGCCCGCGCCGACATAGCCGCCGCCCAGGCGAAGCCCGCAGCTGGATCGAAGCCGACGCTGGCGCACCAGTCGCGCGGGACGCCGAAGACTCCGCCCCAGGCATGATCGATCCGCGCCCCAGCGGCTTGCGGAAACATCCGATGAAAGTCGCGAATCAACCGGTCAATGGTCGCCTGTCGGATCTCGCCCTTCGCGTCCGTACCTGATCCGTAGCGGTACGGATCTCCCCAACCGCCGATGGTTAGGCGATTGCCGCGCGTGCGCTGGCAGTAGTTATGGCCCCAGGAGGAGTCGCTGACGGTCTCGCGTCCCTGCCATCCGATGCGGCACCACATCTCGTCGGAGAGCGGTTCGGTTACAATGATCGCGCTGCTGAGCGGAACCATGGCCCTGGCAAAACCGGGCAGCTGCGCCGTATAGGCCTCGGTCGCCCGTACGATGACGTTGGCGCGAACCGTCCGGCCGCTGCTTGTGCGGACCTGCCAACCCCAGTTCCCTCGTAGATGACGGCCCCGGCGCGCTCCGCGGCGGCGATACCGCGAACGAGCTTTGCCGGTTGGACGCGCGCCGAGTACGTGCTGCGGACCGCAGCGACTGCTTGGCTCAGCTTAACCCGCGCGTCGCTCTCATATGCTGACAGCAGCTCCACCTCTTCGGCCGGAACGTCCCGACGGGAGAGCGCATTCTCATAGATCGTCTTGATCCGCTCAAGCTGAGCGGGGTTGGTCGCGATCGTGAGGTTGCCACTGTGGACAATGTCTGCATCGATCCCCTCCTCACGCGTAACGCCAATGACCTCGGCCACGGTGTTCCGCAAGGCGAGCTCCATGGCGGCGAGGCGATCAGGCGTTGAGCGCCCGAGGTATCGCTCGCGTGACCAGGTGAACCGGCCGGTCATGTTGCCGCCGTTGCGCCCCGACGCACCGAATCCGGCGAACTCGCGTTCGAGCACGGCCACCCCAATCTCTGGACGCGCCTTCTTCAGGTAATATGCAGTCCAAAGGCCAGTGAAACCGCCCCCGACAATGCAAACGTCGACCTCGATGTCTCGCTCCAGCTTGGGGCGGAGCTTCGGCACGCCGCCAATATCGGCGTACCAGAATGAGATGTCACCGTTCACGCCACGAAACATCGGTTAGCGTCCGATATGAGTTAGCATTTGGGACCTCAGAACCACGGGTTTGGGATCAGTGGCGCACCGTGATGATCCCTGATCGGCGCGGAGGTCCCACGGCAGCTTGCCGGGCTGCGTCCACAGGCACAGCTGCTCGTACGTGTGCTGACCGCTTGCGCGCGACACCTTGATGCCCCATTCCTGCTCGGGCGTGAATACGCGCTCTGGATTACGTTGGTCGCAGCTGAGGCGCTTGAGTTGAACATCACCTCGCGCTCGATCGGCTCGCCGTCGGAATGGCGAAACCTTTTGGGTTGCCACTGCCGCGTAGAGGCGAAGCGAAGCGACGCTGCGGCCCGCAAACCGCGCCGACATGTGATATCCCTCAGTGATGGTGATTATTGCTCGTCGTCCTTTGCGGACTCGGCCGTGGATCAGCCCCGGCGCGCGCGGCCCGAGCCGCTGCAGCCGGTAAAAGATAATCGTTAGCTTGGATGAAATGGGAAATGATCGTCGGTGTCAATCGTGATCTCGATAGGATCACGTTTAGTTCGCGAGACGGTTCTGAGCGCGGCAACGCCGAACCGATGCGCTCCGGCCAGCCTTCGTTAACGCCGTGGGACGCGAGGCGCCCCGGGGCGCGGCAGTGAGTGGCCGCGCCCGCCATGGCCCTCTCTGCTCGGCTGACCGAGGAAAGCTTCCGCATCTGTGTTACCCACGACAACTCCGCTGGGCTGACGCACGATGAACTAACGGGCGCGCCGCTGATCCGAGAGGGAACGGAGTAGTTTCGCGTGCTCGGGCCAGAGAAGACTCGGGGCCCAAGACCGTAAGCTCTGTCGATCCCATCACCGTGTAGGCCGTCCAGCGCTGGTGGGGCGCCTAGCGGATATGAGCGCTGACGAGCGCGGAGCATGAAACCCGCCCGCGGCCTGGACGCATCCACTCCCCAGTCAATGCTGCGCGGCCTTATCGCGGATGATGAGGACGTCGTCTTTGCGATCTCGATTTCGTGGTACCGGCTTCCACGGTGCTGACCCTCGGCCGGTTAGCTGCGCCTGTGGAACGGCATACTCCTATGGGTAAGGTGGTGGTGCGCTCGGTTCCGCATGTTGATCCTTTCAACGGCGTTGCCACCCATAATTCCTGCGTGTACTCTGACATCGATATCATGTCCTGTCAGGCCTGAGCCGAGGCAAGCCGCCCTGTTGGGAACCGAAAGGAGGCTTCGTGCCGCGCGCTGAAATCCTCGCCGCCGCCGTCCCGCCATGGCCGGAGCGGCGCGCGCGGATCGAGCGGGAGCCGCTTCCGGCGAATGTCGCCGCTCTGCTCGACGCGGCGGCGGACGAGACCCCCGACCGGGTGGCGCTCGATTTTTTCGAAGACAACGAGCGACTGAGCTATGCGGCGCTGCGGCGCCGCGTCCATCAGCTGGCGAATGCCATGTCCCGCCACGGCATCGCAAAAGGCAGCCATGTCGGCGTAATGCTGTCGAACATCTCGGCGCTGCCAGTGACTTGGCTTGCGCTCGCTCGCCTAGGCGCTGTCATGGTGCCGCTCAATCTCGCCTACACGCCGCGCGAGCTCGACTACGTCCTAAATGACGGCGATGTCGAGTGGCTCGTGATCGAGCACTCGCTGCTCGGCGCCGCCTTCGCCAGTATGGCGCAAAGGCCCGAGCGCCTCGTCGAAGGGCGCGTGATTGTCGTTGGCGACAGCGCGCCTGGCTGTCTTGCGTGGCACGATCTCGCCGACGAGAACGGCGTTGCGCCGAGTTCGGCGGTGGTCCTCGATGACCTCCTCAACATCCAATACACCTCCGGGACGACCGGCTTTCCTAAAGGATGCATGCTGTCGCATCGTTATTGGTTGACCATGGGCAAGGTGAGCGCGCATCGCGACGGTCGGGTGTTCGAGCGAATTTTGGCGGCAACGCCCTTCTTCTACATGGACCCGCAATGGATGATGCTGATGGCGTTCTATCGGCGAGCGACCCTCTACGTCGCACGCCGGCAGAGCGCGAGCCGCTTCATGGAGTGGGTGCGGAAGTACCGGATCAATTTCTGCCTCTTGCCCCAGATCGTGCTCAAGCAGCCGCCCGCCCCACACGAGCGCGACAATGTAATTGTCCGCGCCAACGTGTACGGCCTGCACAAGGATCAGCATGCTACGCTTGAGGAGCGTTTTGACATAATCGCCCGCGAGGCCTTCGGCATGACCGAGATCGGCTCCGGCCTTTTCATGCCGATCGAGGCGGTGGACATGGTCGGGTCGGGCTCGTGCGGCGTGCCCTCAGCGTTCCGCGAGGTGCGCGTTGCCGATCCTGGGGGCAAGACACTGCCGCCGGGTGAGATCGGCGAGCTTCTCGTGCGAGGCCCAGGGATACTTCAGGGCTACTACAGGAAGCCAGAGGCGACCGCCGCGGCGTTCCACGGTGACTGGTTCCGCACCGGCGATCTCTTCCGGCAGGACGAGCGAGGGTATTTCTATATCGTG
>Ga0213876_10001445_pt1 | contig 14768 bp, 9 predicted proteins | sample BarmaccomBMRX_R9_FD_160113 | JGI IMG/M metagenome (GOLD analysis project Ga0213876, IMG submission 160113) | Root-associated microbial communities from Barbacenia macrantha in rupestrian grasslands, the National Park of Serra do Cipo, Brazil - RX_R9 | ecosystem: Host-associated > Plants > Roots...
ACGAGTTCGGCTTTATCGAAACGCCGTATCGGCGCGTCGAAAACGGCCGGGTGACGAGCCAGATTGATTACCTGACCGCTGACCGGGAAGAGAATTACCTCGTCGCGCAGGCCAACGCGCCCGTGGACGTCGAGGGCAACTTCCTGGACGAGAAGGTCTCGGTGCGTTTCCGGGGAGATTTTCTGGAAGTGGAACCGACGAAGGTCCATTACATGGACATCTCGCCGAAGCAGCTGGTTTCGGTGGCGGCCGGTTTGATTCCGTTCCTGGAGCACGATGACGCGAACCGCGCCTTGATGGGTTCGAACATGCAGCGCCAGGGCGTGCCGCTGATCCGTTCGGAGGCTCCGCTGGTCGGCACCGGTCTCGAAGGCAAGGTGGCCCGCGATTCCAAGGCGGTGATTGTGGCCGAGGACGACGGCATCGTGGCTTCGGTCTCCGCCGACATGCTCATCACGACCCGGGACGGCCGCGTGCCGGAGTTCAAGAAGAAGATGATCAGCCGTCCGGACGAAGGCATTTTCGTCTACGAACTGCGCAAATTCATGCGGTCCAACGCCGGCACGTGCATCAACCAGAAGCCGATCGTGCGCAAGGGTGCGAAGATCACCAAAGGGCAGGTGATCGCTGACGGGCCGAACACCGAAGACGGCGAGCTGGCCCTCGGCCGCAACGTGCTGGTGGCGTTCATGCCGTGGAACGGCTACAACTTCGAGGACGCCATCCTGATTTCCGAGAAGGTGGTGAAAGAGGACATCTACACCTCGATCCACATCGACGAATTCGAGATCGGCGCCCGCGACACCAAGCTCGGGCCGGAGGAAATCACGCGCGATATCCCGAACGTGAGCGAGGAAGCGCTGCGCAACCTCGGCTCGGACGGGGTCATTCGCGTCGGCGCGGAGGTGAAACCGGGCGACATCCTCGTCGGCAAGATCACGCCGAAGAGCGAGACCGAGCTTGCGCCGGAAGAGCGGCTTTTGCGGGCCATCTTCGGCGAGAAGGCGGCGGACGTGAAAGACACCTCTCTGACGGTGCCTTCCGGTACGTACGGAATCGTCATGGACGTGAAGGTCTCATCCCGCAAGGAGGTCCAGAAGCAGAAGCTGACGCCGGTTGAGACCAAGCGCCAGGCCAAGCAGATTTCCGAGGATTACAAGAAGCGGAAAGACGAGCTGCACGAAGAACTGACCGAAGCGCTCTCCAACATCCTGCTGGGTGAAAAGATTCCGCTGGATGTGGTGAACGCCGAGACGGGGGAAATCATCATCCCGGCCAACCGCAAGATCACCAAGACGCTGCTGCGCAAGCTGGCGGGCGTTTACGATCACATCGACATCGACCCGAGCCCGATCCGGAACAAGATCCGCGAGATCATCAGCTCGTTCGAACACAAGTTTGCCGAGTTGGATCTGGAAAAGGAGCGGTCGCTGGACCGGATAGAAAGCGGCGACGACGTTGATCCCGGCATCATCAAGCAGGTCAAGGTCTACATCGCGAGCAAGCGTAAGCTGAGCGTCGGCGACAAGATGGCCGGCCGTCACGGCAACAAAGGCGTTGTCGCGAAGATTGTGGCGGAGGAAGACATGCCGTTCCTGAGTGACGGTACGCCGGTTGAAATCGTCCTGAACCCTTTGGGCGTGCCGAGCCGTATGAACGTCGGGCAGGTGCTGGAAACGCACCTCGGCGTGGCGGCCAAAGCGCTCGGGTTCAAGGTTGCGACCCCGGTGTTCGACGGCATTGAGGAACCGGAAATCCGCCGGTACCTGACCGAGGCCAAACAGGTGGATGGATTCCGCTGGGTGAACGAGAACGGCAAATCGACGCTGTACGACGGCCGGACCGGTGAACCTTTTGAGCAAGCGGTCGTGGTGGGTTACATCTACATGCTCAAGCTCGGTCACCTGGTCGCGGACAAGATCCATGCCCGTGCCGTGGGTCCGTACTCGCTGGTGACGCAGCAGCCTTTGGGCGGTAAAGCCCAGTACGGCGGCCAGCGGTTCGGAGAGATGGAGGTCTGGGCGCTTGAAGCGTATGGGGCAGCCTACACGCTGCAGGAGTTGCTCACCGTCAAATCGGACGACGTGCAAGGGCGTACCCGCATTTACGAGTCAATCGTGAAGGGTGACAACTCGCTTGAAGCCGGCACGCCGGAGTCATTCAACGTGTTGATCAAGGAGATGCAGAGCCTCGGGCTGGACGTCAAAGTCGGTGGCCGGTCGGCGTCGGGTGCATACGGTGAGACCCTCCTGGACGGTGAACCGGTGGCGGCTACGCTGTGATCAGACCTTAGCCGTGCGCAACCGAGCAACCTGTTTCGGCTCGCCCCGGAACGACGTTCCCGGGACGGATTTCAATCGTGCAAGAAGAAAGCTGGCACAAGTTTTAGCTTGGGAAACCGGACCCGGTAACCGGCTCCCGAATCGATTCTACCTTTTACCGGTGGTAATATGAACGAAACCAATTTACGCGAAATCTTCGGAGAAGAGCGTGCGGTCGGGTTCGACCAAGTCGCGATCAGCGTGGCGTCTCCGGACGCGATTCGCTCCTGGAGCAAGGGCGAGGTCAAGAACCCTGAAACGATCAACTACCGGACGTTTAAACCCGAGAAGGGCGGCCTGTTCTGTGAACGCATTTTCGGGCCGACCAGGGACTGGGAATGTTCCTGCGGTAAGTACAAACGGATCAAGCACAAAGGGGTGATCTGCGACCGTTGCGGTGTCGAGGTTACGCTTTCGCGCGTTCGCCGTGAGCGGATGGGCCATATCGAGCTGGCGGTTCCGGTTTCCCACATCTGGTTTTACAAATGCATGCCGTCCCGCATCGGGTTGATGCTGGACATGAGCTCCCGGCAATTGGAGCGGGTGATCTATTACGAAGATTACATCGTCATCGATCCGGGGCAGACGCAGCTGCAGAAATGCCAGCTGCTGAACGAGCAGGAGTACCGCGAAGCCCAGGAACAGTACGGCGACACGTTTGTTGCCGGGATGGGCGCCGAAGCGATCAAGCTGCTGTTGTCGCAAACCGACCTCAACTCGCTCAACGCGGAGTTGGAGGAAGCGATGAACAACACCAAGAGCAAGCAGATTCGCAAGAAACTGGCGAAGCGCTTGAAGCTGGTGCAGGGATTCATCAACTCGCATTCCCGCCCGGAATGGATGATCCTGGAAGTCCTGCCCGTGATTCCGCCGGACCTGCGTCCGCTGGTTCCGCTGGAGGGCGGCCGTTTCGCCACGTCCGACCTGAATGACCTGTACCGGCGCGTCATCAACCGGAACAACCGGCTGAAGAACCTTCTGCAGCTGAAGACGCCGGACGTCATCATCCGCAACGAGAAACGCATGTTGCAGGAAGCGGTGGACGCATTGTTCGACAACGGCCGGCACGGCCGCGCCGTTACCGGCGCAGGCAACCGCCCGCTCAAGTCGCTCAGCGACATGCTGAAGGGCAAAGGCGGGCGTTTCCGCCAGAACCTGCTGGGCAAGCGCGTCGATTACTCGGGCCGTTCCGTCATCGTCATCGGGCCCGAACTCAAGCTGCACCAGTGCGGTTTGCCGAAGAAAATGGCGCTGGTTCTTTTTGAACCTTTTATCATCCGGCGCCTTAAGGAACTCGGCTACGTGCACACCGTGCGCAGCGCCAAGAAGATGATCGAACGGCAGACGCCGGAGGTCTGGGACATTCTGGACGAGGTGACCAAGGGCCACCCCGTGTTGTTGAACCGTGCGCCGACCCTGCACCGCCTGTCCATCCAGGCGTTTGAACCGCAGCTGATCGAAGGCGAAGCCATCCGGATTCACCCCCTCGTCTGTACCGCTTACAACGCGGACTTCGACGGTGACCAGATGGCGGTCCACGTGCCATTGTCGGTCGAGGCCCAGATGGAAGCGCGCCTGCTGATGCTGGCGCCGAACAACATCTTCTCGCCGTCGAGCGGCAAACCGATCACGACGCCGTCTCAGGATATCGTCCTAGGGTGCTATTACCTGACGCAAAACCCGCGTAAGGGCGCCCAGGCAAACGAGCGCCTGCGGTTGTTTTCCGAACTGCAGGAAATCGAGTTCGCCCTGTCTGAAAACGCGATCAAGATCCATGACCGGATCCGGTTCAAGAACCCCGATTTCGGCCGGAAAACCGTTTACGGAAACTCGGAAGCGCGCGTGATCGAGACCACGGCGGGCCGGGTGATCTTCAATGGGATCTGGCCTTCCGCCCTCGGTTTCTTCAACAAGAACGCGGGCAAGAAACAGCTCAGCGACATCATCTGGCGTACTTACCAGGTGGCAGGCCAGCAAAAGACGGTCGAAACCCTGGATAAGCTCAAGGAACTCGGCTTCACCTGGGCAACCCGTGCCGGTGTCTCCATCGGGATCACCGACATGATTATCCCGGATGAGAAGAAGATCGAGCTGGACAAGGCTTACAAGCAGCTCGCGCTGGTGGAGAAGCAATACCGCAGCGGTATCATCACCGACGGCGAGCGTTACAACAAGATCATCGACATCTGGACCCACGCCGGTGAGGAAATCTCGAACGTGATGTTCCGCACCCTCGAACACAACGAGGGCCGCCGCGAACTGAACCCGGTTTACCTCATGCAGGATTCCGGCGCGCGCGGCAACCGCCAGCAGGTGAAACAGCTGGCGGGCATGCGCGGGTTGATGGCCAAGCCGTCCGGCGAAATCATCGAACGCCCGATCACGTCGAACTTCCGGGAGGGGTTGTCGGTGTTGGAGTACTTCATCTCGACCCATGGCGCCCGGAAAGGTCTGGCGGATACCGCCCTCAAGACCGCAGATTCCGGGTACCTGACCCGCAAGCTGGTCGACGCCGCGCAAGACGTGATTGTGGTCGAGGATGACTGCGGCACGCCGAACGGCATCGTGGTGCGCTCGATTTACGAGGGCGACGATGAGGTGGTGGACCTGGCGACGCGCGTGGTCGGCCGGGTAAGTTGCGAGACGATCATTAACCCGGTCACGAAGCAGGACATCATCCGCACGAATCAGCTGATCGAGGAGCCGCAAGGCCAGGCGCTGATGAGTATCGGCGTCGAGCAGTTGAAGATCCGTTCGGTCCTGACCTGTGAGTCCAAACGCGGCATCTGCGCCAAGTGTTACGGCCGTAACCTGGCCACCGGTCAAATGGTGAAGCTGGGCGAAGCCGTGGGCATCATCGCGGCGCAGAGCATCGGCGAACCCGGTACCCAGTTGACCATGCGTACCTTCCACATCGGCGGTACGGCGACGCAGTTGTTCAAGCAGCCGATCATCAAGGCGAAGAACGACGGTACGGTCCGGTTCAACGACCTGCGCGTGGTGCAGTCGGTCGACGGCAACTTCATCGTTCTGAACAAGAACGGCTCGGTGTCGATCCATGCCGAGGACGGGCGCGAGCTGGAACGTTACAACGTGGTGATCGGATCGGTGATCTCGGTCGCTGACGGCGCTCCGGTGAAGCGCGGGGACACCTTCGTGCAATGGGATGCCTACAGCGTGCCGATCCTGACCGAACGAAGCGGTAGGGTCGAGTTCCGCGACATGATCCCCGGCGTGACGGTTCGCCGCGAGGTGGACACGGCCACGGGCGTGATGGGCACGGTGGTGATGGAGCACAAGGAAGATCTGCACCCGCAAATCGTGATCATGGACGACAGCAAAGACGTGATCGCCAGTTATTCCATCCCGGCAGGCGCCCACATCGTCGTCCAGGAAAGCAGGAAGATTCAGGCAGGTACGCTTCTGGCCAAGACGCCGCGGAAAATTGCCAAGACCAAGGACATCACCGGTGGTCTGCCGCGCGTGGCTGAATTGTTCGAAGCGCGCCGGCCGAAGGATGCGGCCGAGATCGCCAAGATCGACGGCATGGTCGAGTTCGGCGGGACGGTACGCGGCAAGCGCCGGCTCATCCTGCGCGACCCGACGACCGGCCAGGAAGAGGAACACCTGATCCCGCTGAACAAGCACATCACGGTTTCCAAGGGTGATTTCGTGAAGAAAGGCTCTCAGCTGACCGAAGGTCCGATTGTGCCGCACGAAATCCTGGAGGTCTGCGGGCCGCAGGACCTGCAGGAGCACCTGGTGAACGAAGTGCAGGAGGTGTACCGCCTCCAGGGCGTCGAGATCAACGACAAGCATATCGAGATCATCGTGCGCCAGATGTTGCGCAAGGTGAAAGTCACGGAGCCGGGCGACACGTCCCTGCTCTGGGGCGACCAGGTTGATCGCCTCGAGTTCGAGCGTGAAAACCGCCGGGTAACCGAGCAGGGCGGCAAGCCCGCCGAAGCGGTGCCGGTGCTGCTGGGCATCACCAAGGCCTCGCTGGAGACCGATAGCTTCATCTCGGCAGCCTCATTCCAGGATACCACGCGGGTTCTGACCGAGGCGGCCACGCTGGGCAAGGTCGATTACCTCCGCGGGTTCAAGGAGAACGTCATCATGGGCCACCTGATTCCGGCCGGAACCGGCTTTGTGAACCATCGCAGCGTCCGGGCCGTCGAAATCGGCGAGCTCAACCCTGAACCGGCGCCGGTACCGGTCACCGAGCCGGCCGTCGGCTGACGGGCAATTGCATTGGAAGGACGGACCGTAAGGTCCGTCCTTTTTGCTTTATGCCGCTTGCCAAAACGCGTTCCGAAATCAAGGATGCCTTTCCCTGAATGACGCCCGCTCAGTTCGGAACCCGTTTCCGGCAAGCGGGATGGAAAAACCTTTTTGATGTCGATCGCAACTAAAACGGGGGATGCCGGCGAGACCGCCCTCATGTATGGCCGTCGCGTGCCTAAAGTGCATCGCCGGGTCGAAGCTTACGGCACCGTGGATGAACTGAACGCCGGGTTGGGCCTGGCCCGCGCATCCACGAAGGTGGCGTTAATCCAGGAGACCATTTTAAAGGTGCAGAAGGAACTGGTCACCCTTATGGGCGAGTTGGCTGTAGCTGACCAGGACCGTGAACGTTACACGAAAGATGGGTACGACGTGGTTACCCCGGCCATGGTGGATCGGCTCACCGCGGTCGTGGATGACCTCGAGAAAAATCATCGCATCACGTTCAAACGCTGGGCGACGCCGGGCTCGACCTTCGCCTCGGCGGCGTTGGATGTTGCCCGGACCACCTGCCGCCGGGCCGAACGAAAGGTTGTCGCCCTGGCCGGGTCCGCCGATTATGTGAACCCGGACACGATCCGTTACCTGAACCGGCTCTCGGATGTGCTGTGGCTTTTTGCGCGCCTGGAGGAAACGATCGAGCTGGATCCGGACCGATGAAGCTGCGATGAAGCCGGCCGGTCCGGCGCAAGTTTTAGTTGCGAACCGATCGTACCTGAAGAATAGTCACCGGCTCAACCCGGAAACAAGATTTACACCAATTCTCGGCTGAAGCGACCGGTGCACCGGGTAGAAAAATCGTCATTCAGACCGGGAATTGATAATGGGTATCAAAGGAACCTAGAGGAACGAGCCGCGGCCGACATCAGATATGTCTTCGATGGAATTAATGACTGAACTCCTGGAAGCAGGGGTTCATTTCGGACACCAGACCAAGCGTTGGAATCCCAAGATGAAACCTTTCATCTTCGAGCAGCGCAATTCGATTTACATCATTAACCTCTCCGAGACGGTCAAACAGCTGCACGCGGCGAGCGAGTTTTTGGCCAACGTGGCGCGCCAGGGCGGCAAAGTGCTCTTTATCGGCTGTAAAAAGCAGGCCCAGGAGGCGGTAAAGGAAGCGGCCGAAGCCTGCGGCCAGTTCTACGTCAATCAGCGCTGGTTAGGCGGTACGTTGACCAACCTGACCACGATCCGCAAAAGCGTTGGCCGCCTGACGTACCTCGAGCAGATCGAAAAATCACCCGAGTACAGCAAGATGGGCAAGCAGGAGCTTTCGGCCCTGCGCCGCGAAGCGGAGAAGCTGCGCCGGAACCTTGAAGGCATCCGCAACATGGAACGCCTGCCGGATGCGTTGGTCATCATCGATACGACCCGCGAGGCGATTGCCGTGGCCGAATCGCAGCGGCTTAAAATTCCGACGATTGCGATCGTGGACACCAACGCTGATCCTGACAAGGTGACCTATCCGATTGCCGGTAACGATGACGCCATCCGGGCCATCCGGGTAATCCTCCAGAAGCTCGTCGACGCCATTTACACCGCCACCCAGGAAGGGAAGAAGGCGGATACCGCCCAGTTGGCGGCCGTCGCTGAATAGGACTACCATTTCTTCCCTCCGTTTTTTCACCTTTATCGCCTTGGTTCCGGTGACCCCCGGCCGAGGCTGAGCGCCGATTTGATCCGCCTTTAAACCTCGTTATGGCTGACGTTAATCCTGCCCTCGTTAAACAACTTCGTGAAAAAACCAATGCCGGCATGATGGATTGCAAAAAGGCATTGGTGGAAGCGGGGGGCGACCTCGCAAAAGCTGAGGATCTGCTCCGGAAAAAGGGCATTGCAAGCGCTTCTAAAAAGGCCTCGCGCTCTGCCAAGGAGGGGACCGTAGCCTCTTACATCCACCTGCAAGGCAAAGTGGGCGTGCTGGTCGAAGTGAATTGCGAGACGGATTTTGTCGCGAAAAACGAGACCTTCCGCGATTTCGTCAAAGACATCACGCTCCACATCGCCGCGGCCCACCCGCTCTACGTGAGCCGGGAACAGGTGCCGGCCTCAACCATCGAGAGAGAGCGCGAGATTTACCGCGAACAGGTCAAAGGCAAACCGAAGAACGTCATCGAGAAAATCGTCGACGGAAAACTCGACAAGTACTACGCCAGCGTTTGCCTGTTGGACCAGCCGTTCATTAAAAATCCCGACCAGACGATCAAGGACCTCATTTCGTCCAAGATCGCCGAACTCGGTGAAAATATCATCGTCCGGCGCTTCACGCGGTACGTGGTGGGTGAAGAGATCGAAGCGGGACCATCAACGGCGGAAGCGCCCCTTACTCCCGGGGTGCCGGTTTCCTGAAGCGCCGATCCTGCCGCGCCTCCCTGCACGTCCAGTCCGGCGCGTTGCCCGGCATCATCGCTGAGAGCGCAATCAACCTAGACGCTCTCGAATGCTATCGGCGTGACGAGTGGAGAGTGGAGTTCGCACGCGAATTGATCGCCTTCAAATGATCAGGCCGGTGCGGAAGATGATGCGCTGACCGATTCGGTCCAACGCAGGTTGTAAGCCGGCTGTCGTTTGCAGTTCAGCAAACTTCTCTCGCCAGGCGAAGCCTGCACTTATTAACGTTCCGCGATGAAAAACGGGCTGAATGCGATTCTGCGCACCCTCCTTGTTCTGGTGAGTTGTCCCTCTTTGACCTATTCGGCGGATCAGGCCGTTGCGCCTCAGCCGCCCGCGGGACCTTCTATGGCCCCGAGCCGCGGCGCGCCGCAACAGCCCTACTACCTGACCGGGAACGAAGATGCCTGGCCGGCTTTTCCTCCAAAACCGGCCCTTGGATCGCCGATCGATCAACTCGACCTTTCCATCACCCTTTCCCTGCAGGTTTCGCGAACGGAAGCTCAGAAGGATGAAGCCATTCGCGACCGAACCTATTCCATCAAGCTTGTGACCGACGTCATCGACGCCGATTTCGAGGTGAAGTACCCGAACACGTTCAAAGTGCTCGCCAACGCTGATCTCGATGCGTATTTCATCACGGCGATGCTCAAGAAGGCGAATGGCCGCCTGCGCCCTTTCGACCAGCACCCGATCCTCGTCGTGCCGCTGTTTACGGTGACCGATTTCAGTTATCCCAGCGGGCACGCGTCCGGAACTCAACTGCAGGCGCGCATCCTCGGAAGATTGTTTCCCGCGCAAAAGGACGCGTTGCTGAAACGTGCCCGGCAGGTTGCGGACAGCCGCGTCGTCGCCGGGGTACACTACACGAGCGACACCGAGGCCGGGTTGGCCTTGGGCGACCTGCTTTTCACCGAGTTGGAAACCCGGCCTGGGTTCCAGAATGATCTCACCGCAGCAGCCGCAAAGGATCAGGTACCCCGACCGTGAGTAGACGGGGCCGGCCCGGGGAGTTTCCCAGGGGTTACCCGCCGGCAGCCCTTAGCCCAGGGTGAATCCCACTGCCATTTAGTTAAGGATACAAGGCCGGGTATTGCTGCTTTCGTCCCGAACGGACGGCTGAGGTTAGGCAGGTAGCTTTTAGTGCCTGTGCGGTGCGGGCGTTCCCCGGGGGTTGTGTCCCCTCGGGACGCCTGAAGGCGGGCGCCGGGCCAGGCGGGCGCCAAAGATTGGGGAGCCGTTCGGGTTTTTGGCGCTGAGGGTCGCACCGGGTTTGATTGGCCGTTTGGGAGCCGGCACCCTCCGGGGCAGCGTTTCAGGCGTCCCGACGGGACGCGCTCCCTCTTAAATGCCCCATCCAGGGACTGAAAGTCCCTGGCTAACCTCAGCCGTCCCTCCGGGACGAAGGCCACGCCCGGCCTTGTATCCTTACTAAACGGCAGTGGGGTAAACCCCTCGACCTGATCTGCGATTCTGCCAACGTCAAGCAAGACCCAGCACCCGCCACGCGTCCGCTCCTCTCTTTATACCATTTCGACGGCTATGGAGGTAAAATTTTGTCTTCCTTCCCAGGTGCTCTGCCAGCGTTACACCTAGTAGACCCTATAAACGATCCGGGCCCAACGGGCCGGCAGACGGTTTGATGGCCTGAAAGGCCAAAGGAACATAGCCCGAGGTTTCACCCTGGGAAGGCGTTTCCCCTCTGACCCCGCCCTGAAGGGGCGGCAGAAAGCGTTGCCGTCGGGTTCTGCCGCCCCTTCAGCAAATCCAACCCGGCGGGGCGGGCGTTTTTTAGGGAGGGCGTACAGGCGTGACGCCTTAGGAGGGCTGGATCGTGATTTGACGGTTACCCAGGGGGTAAAGCCCTGGGCTAAGGTCTCTTGGCCCAACGGGCCGTAAGACGGTCACGGCCGTCCCCGCGCTGCCCTCAAAAAATGTGAGGAATTTTTCGCGATCGGGCGTATCGATCACCACTTCGGCCACCCCGGCGATGGGACTATCTTGACTTTTAGGTCCGTATACTTTCATCAACATTGGTCATTCTCCCATGAATAAACCAAACCCGCTCCACCCTCGTTACTTGCTCCTGATGATCATGGCTTGGGCAGCCGCCGGCCTTGTAGGCTGCGCCAGCATGGAGGCAAGCAACAAAGAATCGTTGTTAACCGCCGCCGGCTTTCGCACACGTGCCCCCTCGACGCCGGCGCAAGTGGCCCTGTATGACCGGATGACACCCTACAAAATCGAACGCCGCGTCAGACACGGCAAAGTGGTCTATACTTTCGCCGATAAGAAAAACCGGCTTGTCTATATGGGGGGCGAAAATGAGTACCAGCGCTATAAGCAACTCGGGCTGCAGCAGTCGATTGCCCAGAACGAGTTGGAGGCGGCCCAAATCAACGAGGAAGCTTCGATGGATTGGGACTGGGGTCCGTGGGGCCTCTGGTGGTAGCGGTAAGTCCACCGGCCGATAGACTGCCCGGGCTGATCGGCGGCACCGAATGACAGCCCCTCAGTCACGGGCAGCCGCTCTTTACCTTCCCAATCAAAGTCAGCAAAGGCTCCAGCGCTTGCCTTACCGGCAGGCCCTTGAATGCTTGCCCGCCAGCCACCACCATAGCCTCTGCAAGGCACCCGTCCACGACGGGTGCGCCCGAGCGGCTTTGCCTGAGACCGGGTGCGGCCCGATCGGAATGTGGTCGCCCACCTTGATCCACGGCTTACCCTGCACGGTAACGACCATGGGCTCCGGCGCATTTACCACCAGAATGCCAACGGTTTGAGGGTGGCGGCCTAACCTGAAAAGAAAATCCGGCTCCAGGCCTTCCGTGCCCGCAGGCACGCTCACCCGGAGGCTGATCCTCCAGCGATCTCCGCCCTCTTGTTCAATCGCCACAACATCCGCGCTGGCGTTGTGCATGGTATGTTTGATACTCAACGCGGCGCCGGTTGCAACCACGCGCGTCGAGCATAGGTACCAAAGAGTCCAGCCATTCTGAACCTTCTTGCAGTAATGGCTTCATGCCGCTCGGACCGGTTAGGATTTGCCCTCTTGCCCGGACGGTCGCGAAGACAAGTTCGAGTGGAAAAAAGGGGTTTTGGTCCGGCACAATTTCCCGTGCTCAACGGCGTTTATCAGCCGGTCAGATCAGCCGGTTTTTGCCCCGGAGTGGCCCTTGAGCTCAACCCGCGACTTCAACCATTGTCGTAAGGTACCTGCATAACCTGCGTAACTGCGCATTTGCCGTTCGCCACACCTGGACCATGGTAACGCCATGCGAGATGCGACAGGGTTGATCCGGTCCAAGATGGAAGGCGAAGGCCTGAGCGAAACGGCCATTAGAGCTTTTCTGTTCCAGTACGCGAAACTCGTTGCCCACGAGTCGGCCGATATTCCCGAGGCGACCATCGAACCCGTAGACCAACTGCCGAAGATTGAGGACTACGAAGAGTCGGGGCGCGTCCGAACCTACCTTTCCCAGACCGCGGTGGTAAAGCTCAACGGAGGACTCGGTACAGGCATGGGCCTCGAAAAAGCCAAAAGCCTGCTCAGGGTACGGGGTGAGCTTACTTTTCTGGACATTATTGTCCGGCAATTCCTGTATCTGCGCCACCACCTGGGACCGGATCTTGGCTTGTTTTTGATGAACAGCTTCAGCACAAGCGCGGATACCCGGAACGCACTCGCACGTTACCCGGAGCTCGGCGACCCGGCTTCTCTCGAACTTCTCCAGAATAAAGTGCCCAAGATCGGTGTCGACTCCTTCGCGCCGATTGAATGGCCGCAAAATCCGCAGTTGGAATGGTGCCCGCCCGGCCACGGTGACATCTACACGGCGCTGGCCGGATCGGGGCTTTTGGAAAGCTTGCGGGCGCGCGACACGCTTTACCTTTTCGTTTCCAATTCCGATAACCTTGGGGCCACCCTGGACCTTCGCCTGCTAAGCTACTTCGTCGAGTCCGGTGCACCGTTCCTCATGGAGGTTACCCGCCGGACGCCGGTGGACCGCAAAGGTGGTCACCTTGCCCGGCGCAAGCCGGACGGGAGGCTGCTGCTACGCGAGTCCGCCCAGTGTCCGGAACCGGACCTGGAAGCGTTTCAGGACATCAGCCGGCACCGTTATTTCAACACGAACAACCTTTGGGTTCGGCTCGATGTGTTGGAATCCGTGCTGAAGGCAGAGAACGGGATCCTGCCGCTGCCGTTGATTCGCAACCAGAAGACGGTCGACCCGCGGAACAAACAATCACCGAAAGTTTACCAGCTCGAGACGGCCATGGGCGCCGCGGTCGAATGCTTCGAGGATTCGACTGCGGTCGAAGTGCCCCGGTCACGGTTTGCACCCGTCAAGACAACGAGCGATCTGCTGACGGTTCGATCGGACGCGTACGCACTCGACGAAGCTTACCGCCTTGAGTTAGTAGCCGAACGGCAGGGAACCCCGCCGGTGGTGGAGCTATCCGGCGACTATAAATTGGTTGATGCCCTGGACGAGATGCTCGCCCGGGCGGTGCCGTCGCTCCGGTCGTGTGAAGGGTTCAAAGTCGATGGGCCGGTCCGCTTTTCTCCGGATACAACCTTCGAAGGGCGGGTTAGCGTTCGCAATCATGAGGCTGAACGGTGGAAGGACCTGCCAGCCGGCCATTACGCAAACCAAACCCTGGAACTGTAGCTGCGCCGTCCCCCGCGGCTGCTGAGCCACGGTGATCTTATTTCGCTACGGTGCGGGCGGAGGGAAGGGCGTGTGGAAGCAGTTGGAAGCAAACTCACCCACGTGCCGGGCGAATAAACGATGCTGCTCCAGCAGCCCCATGTGTTTGGCATTGACCAGGGTTACAAGTTGGGATCCGCTGATCTCTTCGTGCATACGCCGGCTCGCCTCCGGTTTGCACACGGGATCCCGGTCACCGGCCACGATCAAAGCAGGCACTCCCACCGTCTTCAGTGTTTGTGTCGCATCATAGTTCAGCATTCCAAACATGCCTCGGGCCAGGACGCCCGGCCAGGCCCTGATTCCCAGGCGGGTGGCGTAGTCAATTTGTCCCCAAGTAGCATGCCTCGCAAAGCCGCTGGCCTTGGTAGAAAAATGGGAGGAGCCGTTCAGGTAACTGAGCTGGTTCATGAGCCAGACCAGCGGCGCCAGCCGGATCGTGAGGTGCAGCAAAGGGACGATCAGCGGCCGCTCCAGCGCGGTGAGCAGGCCGGCGAGGCTGGTGGTTCTCACCGGGTTGGTGTAAGTCGTATGGACCAGGGCCAGGCCGCGAACGCGCGACCCCAGCGCCTCCGGAAACAGCTTGCAAAAGGTCAGGGTAATCATCCCGCCGATGCTGTGGCCCAGCAGAACCGCTGGCTGGCCGGCCGCCAGGCCCAGTACTGCCTCCAGGTCACGCGCGAGGTTATCCAGGCTGTAATCCCGACTGGCGGGCCGGGTGGAGCGGCCCAGGCCGGGCAGATCCCACGTGATGAGGCGAAAACGGCCTGCCAGCTCCCGATGGAGGTAAGTCCACTCGGTCCGGTCGAGCCCCCAGCCATGGATTAGAACGATTGCCGGGGCATCCTCCGGGCCGTAAGACTCGACGTGGAGTTCGGAACCGTCCGGCCGGCCGAGGCGAGATCCGACCGGCGGGTTCTGGTTTCCGGGAGCAGGGGACTCGCCGGGCGGAGGTCCGGCTTTGATGAACAGGCTCAAGATTCCACGCGCGACGAGCACTCCGGCAATGGCCCAGACGAGCAGCGCGATGGCGAGCACCAGGTGCAAGGTCGCG
>Ga0213876_10001446_pt1 | contig 14768 bp, 14 predicted proteins | sample BarmaccomBMRX_R9_FD_160113 | JGI IMG/M metagenome (GOLD analysis project Ga0213876, IMG submission 160113) | Root-associated microbial communities from Barbacenia macrantha in rupestrian grasslands, the National Park of Serra do Cipo, Brazil - RX_R9 | ecosystem: Host-associated > Plants > Roots...
CGATCCAAGCGTACCGCGAACCTTCTGCAGCACCAGCTTGCGCATGTCGCGGTTGATCTCCATCACCGCGCGCAACAGCTGCGGATGGGCGCCCGCCATGCTGGCCATATGCGCCAGGGCTTTGACGTCCTTCGGGAAGCACGAGCCACCGTAGCCGACCCCCGCCTCCAGGAACTCGGGGCTGATGCGGCGATCCAGGCCCATGCCGCGCGAAACCTCTTTGACGTCGGCACCGAGTCGCTCGCAGATGCTGGCGATCTCGTTGATAAAGCTGATCTTGGTCGCCAGAAACGCGTTCGAGGCGTACTTGATCATCTCCGCGGTGCGGATGTCGGTCTTGATGATCGGCGGCTCGGGCTGAAGGTCGCGGTAGAGGCCCGCGACACGATCGATTGCTTCGGGCTCGGTACCGCCAAGGACCACGCGGTCTGGATGACGGAAATCATCCACGGCGGAGCCTTCACGCAGGAACTCCGGGTTGCTCACCACGCGGAAGCGGGCGCCGGAGCCGCTGCTCGCGCGCTCCAGGGTTGGCAGCATCCAGTCGCCTGTGCCGATTGGCATCGTGCTCTTGTTGACGACAATCAGGCTGCGCTCGGAAGGCGTGTACTTGCCCAGGCTGTGCGCGGCGGCTTTGACCTGCGACATGTCGGCTTCGCCTTCGATGCCGCTTGGGGTACCGACGCACACGAAGGCGAACTGGGCCTTGTCCAGGCCTTCTACGTAGTCGAGCGTGAAGCGCAGGCGACCAGCTTTGATGTTCTGAACGACAATCTCTTCCAGGCCTGGCTCGTAGATCGGCAGCTGTCCGCGACCGAGCCGCTCCACCTTGCCAGGATCGATGTCGATGCCCACGACCTGGTTACCCAGCTCTGCGAAACAGGCGGCGGTGACGAGCCCAACATAGTTGGTGCCGATTACTGCGATATTGGCCATCTCGGGGGCAGTTTAATGTTTTCTCAGAATGAACCCGAGGGTGGTGCCCGGTTTAGTCGCGGTTGAGACGCGAGGCGTGTACTTTGGGGCAGGGGGCTGCGCCCCCCGGGGCCAGTCGCTCGTCGCGCTCCGCGCGGTCGCTCCTTCCCGCCCCGTCCCCCTGCATGATGGGCCTATTCGGCGACCGCTGACCGGTTGAGCGCTCGACACGTTCGTGGCACGACGCCGCGACTGGACGGTTGTGACCGAAGGACCATTCTGGTGCGAAGCTGGAGCGCTCGAGGCGTTAGTTAGTGCGCAAGGCCTCTTGGACTCGGGCCATGCCTTCTTGCAGTTGGTCCATGCCTAGCGCGTAGGAAAAACGCAGGAAGCCGGGGGTGCCGAAGGCTTCGCCGGGGACCGTCACGATGAGGGCGTCGTCCAGCAGGTAGGCGGCAAGTTCGTTCGAGGAAGAAACCACGCGACCCTTTGGACCAAGTGGACGGCCGAACAAGCCACGTACGTCGGGGAACACGTAGAAGGCCCCCTCGGGCAGTGAGCACTCCACACCCGAGATCTGAGACAAACCAGAGACAATCGCGTCGCGGCGGTCGCGGAAGGTGGCCACCATCGCGTCAATCGTCGGTTCGACGTCTGCATGCGCTTCCAGCGCGAACGTCGCCGCACGCTGCGTAATCGAAGAAGGATGCGAGGTCAGGTGCGACTGTACAGCCGAAGCCATCTGCATGAGCTCGGATGGACCCACGAGCCAGCCCAGCCGCCAACCGGTCATCGCATACGCCTTCGAGACCCCGTCCACAATGAACGTACGGTCCGCCATGGACGGTGCGGCGCGCAGCCACCTGCCGACGGGCACGTAGCTGATACGGGCGTAGACCTCGTCCACGACGACGGCGACATCCGTACCGGCAAGCACCTCCGAGAGGGCAGCCAGCTCGGCGTCGCTGTAGACCGCACCAGTCGGGTTACACGGTGTACAGAGCACCAGCGCACGCGACCGAGGTGTCAATGCCTCACGTAGCGCGGACGGGGTCAGCTTCCACGAAGGCGCAGACGTCTCGATCGGTACAACCCCAGCGCCAGCCATCTTTGCCTGTTCGGCGTAACTCACCCAGTACGGCGCTGGCAGCAGTACCTCGTCACCTGGATCGCACAGCAGCTGCATCGCGATGAACAACGCTTCTTTGGCGCCACTGGTCGCGATGACCTGCTGCCACGAAAACGGCACGCCGGTGAACTCAGCCGTCCGTTCGGCAACCAGCTTGCGCAGCGCGGGGTCGCCACTGACGGTCGTGTAATGGGTGGCGTCGTCGACCAACGCGCGGTTGGCGGCCTGTTTGACCGGCTCCGGGGTCGGAAAATCGGGTTCGCCAACGCCGAACGAGATGATCGCCTGGCCCGCGGCCTTCAGCGCCTTGGCGCGGGCGTCGAGCGCCATCGAGGCGGAGGCCTCAATGTTGCGCGCACGTGCGCTCCCTGTGATTCCAGAGCGCGTATCGAGGCCCATTACGCGACGTCGAGGACGACCAGGCGTTCGGGTCCGTTCGGCGTCTCGGCAGTGACCTCTTCGTTCTTCTTCTTGCCGACGATAGCGCGACCGATGGGCGACTCTTCAGAGATACGTCCGCGGCGAGGGTCAGCTTCGGCCGGCGAGACCAGCATGTAGGAGGCTTCTTCGCCATCTTCGTGGCGAAGCTTGACCTTGGCTCCCAAACGGATGACGCCATCCCGTGAGGAGTTTTCGTCAATTGGCTCGGCGGCGGCGAGCAAAGCGCGCAGCTCACCAATGCGGCCTTCGAGCAAAGCCAACGCGTCCATCGCGTCGCGCAGGTCGAGATTTTCGGCCGGATCGTTGCCACCGGCTCGGGCGTCGCCGAGTCGGGAAGAGACCACCGGCAACTCGGCCTCGAGTCGGGCAAGCTCTTGTTCTAGCTCGCGCCGACCCTCTGGAGTCAGTCGCACCGTCAGTCGTGCCACGGGGCTGGAATGCTACTCCCTTGAGGCAGTTGGTGCCACCATTCGGCACGGAACGTGCCAACTTGGCACGTCGATCAAGGTGCAGGACCCCCACCGCAGTCCCGTTGTGTCCACTGAGGGACTTACGCGCCGCTATGGCGACCTGGCGGCCGTTGACGACATCACGCTCAACGTGCCGAGCGGCACGATCCTTGGCGTCATCGGCCCAAGCGGATCCGGCAAGACCACGTTGATCCGCATGCTGACCGGAACGCTGGAACCAAGCCAGGGCAAGATCGAGGTCCTGGGCGAGCATCCGCGCAAATTCAAGCGCCACACCCGCGAAAAGCTCGGCTACATGCCGCAGCACTTCATCCTGTACGACGAGCTGACCGCATCGGAGAACCTCTCGTTCGTTGCGTCATTGTTCGGCCTGATGTGGCCGAAACGCGGGCGCCGCGTCAAACGTCTGCTGATGCTCCTCGACCTGTGGGATGCTCGCAAGCGACGAGCCCGCCAGTTGTCCGGTGGTATGCAGCGCCGATTGGAACTGGCATGCGCACTGGTTCACGATCCGCTGCTGTTGTTCGTGGACGAACCGACCGCCGGACTCGATCCGATGCTGCGCCAGAAAATCTGGACCGAGTTCCGTCGACTGCGCGACGCCGGGCGCACGCTCGTGGTCACCACGCAGGTCGTCAGCGAGGCGGTCTATTGCGACAGCGTGGCGGTGCTATCGCGCGGACGTTTAATCGCCCTCGCGCCGCCAGAAGACCTGCGGCGTATGGCATCCGGGGGTGATGTCATCCAGATCAGAACCGCCGCCGCCTTCGACGGCGTCACTATCGAAGATCTGCCCGGTGTGCGCGAGATTCGGCAGCACGCCCCGCGCGAAATGCTGGTGATCGCCGATGACGCGGCCACCGCCACACCGCGCGTCGTCGAAGCCATTCAGGCGGCCGGCGGCAACGTCGAATCCAGCAGCGAATACCGGCCTGATTTCGACGAGGTCTTTTCGGCGCTGGTTTCACGCGCGGAAGGCGCGCCGAACAACCAAGACATCGAGGCTGATGAGAGACTTCCTGCTCGGGCCGCTTAAGAGCTGGACGCGGACCACCGCGTTCGTCGGCAAAGACGTCATCGAAGTGGTACGCCGGCCGGGCGCGCTGTTCAGTCTCATTTTTGGACCGTTCGTGATCATGGGCTTATTCGGACTCGGCTACAGCGGCCAGTACCGGCCGCTCGAAACAGTGCTGGTGGTGCCCGCCAACTCGAACCTGCCGACCGACCCGAACTTCTACCAACCGTATCTCGGCGAATCGGTCCATCTCGCGCAAGTCACCAATGACGCGAACGCCGCACGCGACCAGTTGCAGCGACAACAAATCGATCTGCTCGTGATCGCACCTGCGAATGTCGAGCAAAATTTCTTGACCGGCCAGCAGTCGGCCATCGACATCGAATACAACGAGCTGGACCCGGTGCGCGACAACTACGCGCGTTTCGTGGCTTACCGCCAGGTGCAGGAGCTGACTCCAGCAGGCGGTTAGCTCCGGCGAGCAGTACGTCGTGCAGTCCACCGGCAGCCAACAAGCCGTTCAGATTCCACCGGAAATCGTCGCAGCACCGACTCGCGCAGAACCCAAGAACCTGGCTCCGCTGAGTCCAAATGTGGTGGCATTCTTCGCTCCGGCGGTCCTGGCGCTGGTGCTTCAGCATATGGGCGTCACGCTTACCGCGCTGTCGCTGGTGCGTGAACGGCTCAGCGGCGCCATGGATATTTTCCGCGTCGCGCCGGTGCGCGCACTCGAAATTCTGATTGGCAAATATCTGGCGTACGCGTTCTTCAATCTCTCGATCGCGGCAGCGACTTGTTTTTTGCTGGTGGGTGCGCTGCACGTCCCGCTGCTGAGTACGCCTGGCGACGTCGCAATTGTGGTGGTGTTGCTCAGCTTCGCGTCACTCGGACTCGGACTACTGATTTCAACTGTGGTCGACTCTGAACGCGGCGCGGTGCAACTGTCAATGCTGGTGCTGCTGGCTTCGGTGTTTTTCAGTGGCTTCGTGCTGCCGCTGGATCAATTCATCACGCCACTGCGCATCGCCGCGTACGGCTTGCCGGTCACGCATGGCATCCAGCTGCTGCAGGATTACATGCTGCGCGGCAGCACGAATCAGGCGTGGGAGCTGCAGGTGCTCGCTGGAATCGGCCTCGTGCTGTTTCTGGTGACTTCCTTCACCGTACGGCGCAACCTCCGGTCCGCCGACTAAACCCTGGCGCCCTTCACACCCGAGGGTTCAACGCAGTACTACCTCGGGGTGAGACCAGTCGTATGGACCACACCGGTGGAAGAGACCACACCGGTCGGAGAGGCCACGTCGTACGGAGTACACCCGTCAGGTGGAGTTGCGCGCGGCGGTGAGGAAACCTCCGTCCTGGAGGTACTGCGCGATTGTCTGCGCGGTAACAGCGTGCCCGTACGCCGTGAAATGCGTATCGATCGGCAGGAACAGGTCCGCACGATTTGGCATTGACTGAAACTGCTGGAGCAGATCCAACTCGGGCACGCGATCAACTCCAGCTACGCGAGCCAGGTCACGCTGTGGTCGCGACCAGTCCACTTCCGCATCACTAAAACGGAAGTTGGCCATGGTGCGCGCATGCATGTCGTCGACGACTTGCGCTGGCTCGGGAATGGCCACCAGCACAAGCGGGGCGCCAGCCTGAGCGGCGCTGTCGCGTGCATCCGCCAGGTAGCTGCCAAAGAGTGGCCAGGCGACGTCCAGCCAGTAGGTATGCGGAATGTCCCGAAGGATGGTCCACTCGAAGCTGGTGAGGTTGAGTCGCTCCTGTTCTTGCGCCAACGGCGCGGCACCCGGAGCCGTTGACACGCTGGGATCCACGGGTACCCCAAAAAGGTCCCCGAGTAGCAAAGATCGCGCACGCAGACTGTCCCAAACCGCGCGTGCGGTTTGCCGCAGGCCGGATGACGGTGAAGGACCAGCTGATACGGGCGCCGTGTTCGCTGGTTGATTGCCCACGGGGCGTGGCAGAGCCTGATCCGGTTCCCACGGTGCCGGCGGCGTTGGGCCACCGACCTGGTGATTGCGCGGGAACCAGAATCCGCTGTCGTCCACCAGCGCCTGCGCCGCGGTGCCCCAGGTCATGCCCTTGGGATGTTCGGGCGCGATCCGATAGCCGACCGCTGTGGCGAGGACGTTCTCCGAAACGTCGTTGCCAAGGAACGCGGCCAGTACCACCAGGTCGGGCTTCATCCAGTCCAGGTCTTCGGCCAGGAGGCCGCTCTCGTTGAAGGTGGTGTAGCCACCGACGCCGGCGTTGATCACGCGCACGTTGGCATAGCCCGCATCGTGCAAATCGCGTTCGAGCAGTGCCGGGAAGGTCTGCTCATACGGCACCTGTCCGCCGACGGTGTAGCTATCCCCGAGCACCACCACGCGAAACTCACCTGGCTCCTTCGTCGCCGGCACCTCCGGCCCGACGATCCCGCGCGAGTTGGTGCGCAGGATCCCGTCGTACTCGGTGGTCTTCAGCCGCACGCAGGTGCCTGGGCGCATGACGTAGCCGGCGTTCGCGTCCAGCACGTACAGGCCGTACTGGCTCTGCAGCGACGTTGCCGAGCCGACGCACTGGAGGGCTGCCAGATTCGTCGCGCGCAGGTCGGCGATGCGTAGCCCAATCTCGGCCAGCGCGGCTATGAAAACCAACAAAGCCAACGCCAGGACCACAGCAGGGCCCCACGGGTAGCGCCTACGCTCGGGAAACCCGCTTTCCTCAGTCAGCGTTGGACGATGCGTCCGGACCCGCAACGCCATTTGCGCAAGCCGCAGGGTAACTTCCCGGTGCGGCGGACTGAAACGCTTTGAGCGTGAGAATCTCATTACGACCCGGCAGCAGCGCCTGAGGGTTTGGTATCTTCGGGCGCAGAATGGATCGCGTTTCCCGCGCCCGCGCTCGACGGCAGCACAACATGGGGACTCAGGTTGGCGATCGGCTGGCAGTTTCGGGTGATCTCGTCACCCTGGTGTGGCGCCACAAACTGTGGTGGATGCTGCCCCTGCTGCTAGCGCTGGTCGTTCTGGCCGCACTGGTCGTGCTCGAAGCGACGCCGCTCGGCCCGCTGCTCTATCCCGTGTTCTAGTGCTGGGCTGGATCGTCCAGGTCTGGACCGCGTACGCGCAGCGCGCCGCCAGTTATCAGACGCGTGTGCTGCTCACGCTGGTGTACGCACTCATCCTCGGACCAGCGGCGCTGATCGGCCGCTTGTTCGGGGCGCGGCTGCTCGACCTCGGCGATAGCGGCTCGACCTGGATCCAACGCCCAACACCCGACAAGAGCGTAGCCAGCCTGCGACGGCAGTTTTGAACATCCTCGGCCTGTCCTGCTTCTACCACGACGCGGGCGCCTGCTTGCTGCGCGACGGAGCGCTCGTGGCGGCGGCCGAGGAGGAACGCTTTTCGCGGCTCAAGCACGATGCGCGCTTGCCGGTCAACGCGGCCAACTTCTGCCTCGAACAGGCCGACGTCGATCCCGAGGACCTGGACTACGTCATCTTCTACGAGAAGCCGCTGCTGAAGTTCGAGAGGATCGTCGCTGGCTACGCCGCAACGTACCCGCGTTCGCGCGGCGCATTCGTCAAAGCGCTGCAGACCTGGCTCGGCCAGAAGCTGTGGGTGCGCGGTCAGATTCGCGACGGCCTCGGCTTCGACGGCGAAGTGCTCTTTGGCGAGCACCACGTCTCGCATGCCGCCAGCGCATTTTTCCCATCGCCATTTGCCGACGCCGCCGTACTAACTGCGGATGGCGTCGGCGAGTGGGCCAGCACCACGCTCGGCATTGGCAACGACATCGACCTCGAGATCTCCCACGAGATTCGTTACCCGCACTCACTCGGACTGCTATACAGCGCCTTTACGGCGTATCTCGGGTTCGAGGTCAACGAGGGCGAATACAAGGTCATGGGCATGGCCGCCTACGGCCAGCCCACGCTGGTCGACAAGGTCCGCAAACTGATCGCATTGCTCGACGACGGTAGCTTTCGGCTCGACGTGAGATATCTCGCCTATCCGCATGCGCTGCGGTCCATCGACTCACCATTCATTGACCTGTTTGGTCCACCACGCTTGCCAGGCGCGGACCTCGAACAGCACTACGCCGATCTCGCGGCGTCGATTCAGGTCGTCACTGAAGAAGCGATGCTCGGTCTCGCGCGGCGCGCGAGAGAGTTGAGCGGGTCGGAAAACCTGTGCATGGCCGGCGGTGTGGCCCTGAACGTACTGGCCAACGCGCGCATCCTTCGCGAATCAGGCTTCAAACGCGTGTGGATCCAGCCCGCGGCCGGTGATGCCGGTGGTTGTCTCGGCGCCGCCACGTACCTGTACCACACGGTCCTGCGGAACGAACGCAGCTACCGCATGGATACCGCGTACCTCGGACCGTGTTATTCGAACCCAGAAATTCACGACTTCCTGGAACGCGAGGGCGTGCCGTTCACGGTCCTCGACGACACCGAGCTTGCGCCAAAGGTGGCCAGACTCCTCGCCGACAACAACGTGGTGGGCTGGTTCCAGGGCCGCATGGAGTTCGGGCCGCGCGCGCTTGGCGCCCGCAGCATCCTGGCCAACCCAACCGATCCAACGACCAAAGACACCTTGAACGCGAAGATCAAACACCGCGAAGCGTTTCGTCCGTTCGCACCATCCACGCTGGTTGAAGCGGCTTCGACGTATTTCGACTTCGGCTCGCCAGCCGGCGACGTTGACAGTCCGTTCATGCTGCTCACCGCGCGGGTGCGGCCGGATAAGCAGCATCTGCTGCCGGCTATCACGCACGTTGACGGCACCGCGCGCGTGCAGACGGTCAGTCGCACTCAGAATCCGCTGTACTACGCGCTCATCGAGGAATTCGGGAAGTTGACCGGCGTGCCCGTGCTGGTGAACACGTCCTTCAACGTGCAGGGTGAGCCCATCGTGTGCACGCCCTCGGAGGCATTCAACTCGTTCGCGCACACCGACATGGATTACCTGGTAATGGGCAACGCGCTGGTGCCCGCAAGCTCGAAGCGCAAGCTCGGCGCATATCCAGGAACGCAGCTCGTCCACGCGGGCGAGGAGGTTGTCGTCTGACCTTGCCGTGGCAGCCCGAGGAGGTCGTCTGACCATCACGCCGCTACGCCGCGCGGTCGCTCTCGCGGTGCCGTGGCTGTTCCTCGTGTTGTTCGCGGCGCTGTATATCGGATTGGCCCTTCCCAGGGTGATGAGCGGTCAGCCAGTCGCGCTTTGCCTGGGAGCGTTCGTCGCGCTGGTGTTCGTAGTCTTCTTCGTTGCGGCGGTTACGTTCTCACGTGACGTCCTGAGCAAACGATGGCCATGAACATCACCGTGATCTCGCGCTAGTAAGGTCTCACCACGAGGTGATGCAGCCCACGGAGTGATGCCGGACACCATGCGGGCGATGGTTCTCAGTGCGCCGGGCATGCCGCTTGAACTGGTGAACCTTCCGGTGCCTGTCCCTGAACGCCAACAGGTGCTGTTGCGCGTGCGGGCTTGCGGGGTGTGTCGCACGGACCTTCATATCCTCGACGGCGAGCTCACCGAGGCCAAGCTGCCGCTGATTCTGGGCCACGAGGTGGTGGCCACCGTCGAGTCGCGCGGCAGCGAGGTCCATGACTTCGAAGAGGGCGAGCGCGTCGGCGTCCCCTGGCTCGGCTGGACCGACCAGACCTGCCCCTACTGCAAGCGCGGGCAGGAAAACCTGTGCGATACCGCCCGTTTCACGGGCTACACCCTCGACGGCGGCTACGCCGAATACCTGGTCGCCGATGCGCGCTACTGCCTGCGCTTGCCATCTCGCTACTCAGATGCCGAGGCGGCACCACTGTTGTGCGCGGGCCTGATCGGCTATCGCACCTACCGCCTCGCCGGCGCCGATGCCAGAAAGATCGGCATCTACGGCTTCGGAGCCGCGGCGCACATCGTGGCACAGGTGGCTGTCCACCAGGGTCGTCGCGTCTATGCGTTCACGCGGCCAGGCGACACTCGTACGCAAGACTTCGCGCGGAGTCTGGGCGCGACCTGGAGCGGCGGTTCGGACCAACTTCCACGAGAGAAACTGGACGCGGCCCTGATCTTCGCACCCGCGGGTGAGCTGGTCGTCGCAGCGTTGAAGGCGACGGCAAAGGGAGGCAGTGTGGTGTGCGGCGGCATCCACATGAGCGATATTCCCGCATTCCCTTATCGGCTGCTGTGGGAAGAGCGCGCTATTCGGTCAGTCGCCAACCTCACGCGCCGTGACGGCCAGGAATTCATGGCGATTGCCGAACAGGTGCCGATTCGGGCATCGGTCCAAACCTTTGAGCTGAGCGAAGCCAACCAGGCGTTGGAGCGTCTACGCCGCGGGCAGCTCCAGGGTGCCGCGGTCCTCAGCATTAGCACCTGAGACAGCACCGTCGCGTTTTGCGGCGACAGCCAGCACGTCCGCTGCAGCCGACGCCCGCGCCGCGATGCGCGCACGCTGAATCAGTGCATAGTAAGCATTCGGAAGGGCCGTCCCGGCCAGGGTGGAAGTCTCCATAGTCCATGACGGTTATCGGCCGATAGCGTAAGCGGCATGAGCAGAGTCGCATTCGTTACTGGCGCAGCGGGTGGCTTGGGACGCGCCATTGCCGCGGCCTTCGCTGCCGAAGGAACCTCGGTCGCCCTAGCAGACTTACCCGATCGCGCGCCTGAACTCGAGGCACTCGCCAAAGAGCTGGGCGAAGCCATCGCCGTGGGCATCGACGTGCGCCGGCCAGAGACGCTTCACGCAGCTGCACAAAAGACGGTCGATCGCCTGGGATCCCTCGACGTGATGGTCTGCAACGCCGGCGTCAACGTGCGCAAGCCATCACTCGAAGTCACGGAGTCGGATTGGGACACGGTCGCCGACGTCAACCTGCGCGGCGTGTTCTTTTCGGCACAGGCGGGGGCGCGGCAGATGGTGCACCAGGGCAAGGGCGGCAAGATCGTGTGCATCGCCTCGATCATGGGTCTGGTCGGCGGGGCGACATCGAGCGCGGCCTACGGCGCGAGCAAAGCGGGGGTGGTGAACCTCACACGCGTGCTTGCAGTCGAGTGGGCCGGATTCGGGATCCAGGTCAATAGCGTGGCGCCCACGTATGTGCGCACGCCGCTCACTGAGGGGATCTTCGCGAGTGAGGCGTTCCTGCAAACGGTGCTGGCCAAGACGCCGAACGGCAAGCTAGCCACACCCGAGGACATCGCCAATGCCGTGGTCTTTCTGGCTTCGACTCGAGCTGACATGATCACTGGAACGACCCTGCCTGTCGACGGAGGTTGGACCGCCTGGTAACCATGGCCGCTGCCCGCCCCCAGGACTACCATTGAACACATGACCGTGGTGTCGGTTCCGGACCTTGGCGCCGAGATCGGCCTCGAGTTCCCAAGCCTGTACAGCGGCCATCGCGTGTACTCGACCGATGAGGCGCCGCGGATCGCCCCTGAGGACATTCCAACCAGGGTAAGAACCGCGCTCCAGCCCATCCTGAAACGCGTCGCGCTGGACGAACGTGTCGCGATCACCGCGGGTAGCCGCGGTATCGCCAACATGCCGACAATCCTGCGCGCCTGCGGCGACGCCATCAAAGAGGCTGGCGGCGACCCCTTCGTCATGCCGGCCATGGGGAGCCACGGCGGGGCGACCGCGGACGGTCAGCGCGACGTTCTGGCTGGTTACGGCATCACGCGAGAGAGCGTGGGCATGCCCATCATCTCGAGCATGGACGTCCAGCAAATCGGCTGCATCGACGAAGTGCCCGTTTTCATGAGTACCACCGCACTCGAAGCCGACCACGTGCTGCTGGTCAATCGCGTCAAGGCACACACCGATTTCCATGGACCCGTGGAGAGTGGGCTGGCCAAAATCTGCGCCATCGGCTTGGGCAAGCAGCGCGGCGCGCAGATCATCCACAGCTACGGCACGCGCGGTCTGGTGGAGCTGATGCCCCACGTGGCGCGATGCATCATCGACAAGACCGACAAGATCTTGGGCGGCCTGGCGATTCTCGAAAACCCGCTTGATGAGACGGCCGATGTTGTCTTCGTAGAGCGGGACGGCATTGGCACCGAGCTCGAGCAAGAGCTTCTGCTACGCGCCAAGTCGCTGATGGGCGCCTTGCCGTTCGAGGCTCTCGACGTGCTGATCATCGACGAGATGGGCAAGAACATCTCAGGCACCGGCATGGACACGAACGTCATCGGCCGCATGTTCGTCCCGGGCGTGCCTGAGGACGTCCAGCCGAACGTCACCGCGATCGTCGTGCTCGACCTGACTGAGCCCAGCCACGGCAACGCCGTCGGCCTCGGCCTGGCCGACTTCACGACCGAACGCTTTGTGCAGAAAATCGACTGGCATGCCACGTACACCAATGCCTACACCTCCGGCACCGGCGGCCTGATGCGTGGCCGCCTCCCCACCGTGATGGCAAACGATCGCGCGGCCATTGCCACCGCCATCCGCATGTCCGGCCAACCGGACTGGTCGCAGCTGCGCCTGGCGCGCATCAAGAACACGCTGAACGTCGCCGACGTGCAGTTCAGCCCGAGCCTGCTCGAGGAAGCCGGCCGAGCCGGCGTCGAAGTGACCGGCGCACCCGCCCCGATGCAGTTCGACACGGCGGGTAGGCTGCAGTAGCTCGACTGCTCATTCTCGCCGACGACTTCACCGGAGCGTGCGACGCTGCCGGACCGTTCGGCGGCCCGATGCGAACGCTGGTTTCAACACTGGTTCCTGAGCAGTGGCCCAGTGGCACGGACGTGCTCGCGCTGGACCTGGACGTGCGCGAGCGCTCCAATAGAGACGCGGCAGACGCGATCCTGGCCGCGGCGCACCTACGCCCCGAACGGGTGCTGGTGAAGATCGACTCCACGCTGCGTGGACCGGTACGTGGTCTGGTGGGTGGTGCGCTCCACGCGTTCGCGTGCGAACAGGCAGTGGTAGCACCAGCGTTCCCGGAGCAGGGCCGCATCGTGCGCGACGGAAGTTTGTATGTGCATGGCCAACATGGTCCGACTGTGCGCGAGGTGATCGGCGATGACGGAAGGTGCGTGATTCACGATGCCGAATCACCGGCTGACTTGCGGCGGCTCGCCGAAGAAGCACACGCACATCCGCGGTGGCTGCTGGTCGGCTCCGCCGGCCTGGCGCGCCAGTTGGCGCCACCCCACGAATCTCCAACCCCGCAGCCGAATGGCGATGGCCCCGTGCTCCTGGTAGCTGGCAGCCCCGCGCCCGTGACGCGCGCGCAACTTGTCCCATTGACCGACGTGAACGACCTGGTGATATTGGCAACGCCACCGACGGACGCACGCGACAGCGGCGAAGCAGCCTCCGCGCTCGCGGACCAGGTCGCTCTCTGGGCCATGCGCCACAGGCCAAAAGCAGTCGTCCTCACAGGTGGAGCTACCGCCCGCGCGGTGATTCACGGTCTGGGCACCACACATCTGTCGATCCACGGCGAGCTGCAGCCAGGCATCCCTTTCGGTGCACTCCAGGATGGGCTGTGGCATGGCGTCACGGTGGTGACGAAAGCAGGTGGCTTCGGCACACCCAGTACGCTCCTCGACGTCGTCCGCGAACTCGGTGTTACATCGACTGGATGAGCTCGATAAAACCAGTTCTGGCGATCACGATGGGCGACCCTGGCGGCATCGGCCCCGAGATCATCGCCAAGGCCCTGGCGCACGCCGACGTGTACGAGCAGTCACGGCCGCTGGTGATCGGGGAACGCCGCGCCATGGAAGCGGCGGTCCGCATCACCCGGGTGCCGCTCGAAGTTCGTCCGGTTGATGCCGCCCCGGACGAGGCCCACGCTGGCACCATCGACCTGCTGGACCTGGCCAATATCGACATCGAACGCGTCGGCCGCGCTCGAATCTCCGCTGAGGTCGGCCGCGCCGCATACGACTACCTGGAACGTGCAGCCGACATGGCGCTTCGCAACGAGGTTGGCGCCATCGTCACCGCGCCGCTGAATAAAGAAGCCCTGAGTGAAGCTGGCTGGGTCGGCGTCGGGCATACCGAATTGCTCGCGCGTTTCGCCGGCGTACCCGACAAGTCCGTGGCCATGATGCTCGCCTCCAACCGCCTGCGGGTGGTGCACGTTTCGACGCACGTCTCGCTGCGACGCGCCATCGAACTGGTCACGCCCGAGCGCATCGTCACCACCGCGCGGCTGGCTGGCGAGACCGCCCGCGACATCGTTGGCCACTCGCCGCACCTCGCCGTTGCTGGATTGAATCCGCACGCTGGTGAGCACGGCTTGTTTGGTTCGGAAGAGTCCGAGTTCATCGAACCGGCAATTGATGAGCTGCGCGCAGAGGGATGGCAGGTCAGCGGGCCTGTTTCGCCTGACACGGTTTTCCTGCGAGCCGCATCTGGGGACTATGACGCGGTTATTGCCATGTACCACGACCAGGGACATATCCCCTCGAAGTTCGCCGGCTTCGACGACACCGTCAACGTCACCCTGGGCCTGCCGATCGTCCGCACCTCGGTGGACCACGGCACCGCCTATGACATTGCTGGGACCGGCAAAGCCAACGAGGCCAATATGCTGGCCGCCATCAGCCTGGCGGCACAGATGGCGGCCAATCGCGAGCGTCGCGCCAGCGCGATGCCCTGAGCGTTTCGCGCCCGCGGCGGCTGCACGGCACGGCCGTGTAAACGGTCCCGCTTGGTGACCGCCTTCGGGTCAGTGCACCACTGCCGTAGGGGCATCACTCCCGTAGGGACATCACTCCGTGGGGCAGCACTCCGTGAGATGACATTCCTCCCCGTGGGATGCGGCATCTCCGTG
>Ga0213876_10001447_pt1 | contig 14763 bp, 14 predicted proteins | sample BarmaccomBMRX_R9_FD_160113 | JGI IMG/M metagenome (GOLD analysis project Ga0213876, IMG submission 160113) | Root-associated microbial communities from Barbacenia macrantha in rupestrian grasslands, the National Park of Serra do Cipo, Brazil - RX_R9 | ecosystem: Host-associated > Plants > Roots...
GATCGATTTCTCGAAAGGATTGGGTGCGCCGATCGGCGGCGTGCTGGCGGGCTCCGCGGCCTTCATCGACGAGGTCTGGCGCTGGAAGCAGCGGCTCGGCGGGGCGATGCGCCAGGCCGGCATCGCGGCAGCCGCCTGTCTCTACGCGCTCGATCATCATGTCGCGCGGCTCGCCGAGGATCACGCCAATGCGCGCGCGCTGGCGCGCGGGCTGGCGCAGATCGCAGGGATCGAGGTGCAGGAGCCGGAAACCAATCTCGTGTTCTTCAAGCCTGACGGCGGCGGCATTCCCGGCGATAAACTGGTCGCAGCGCTGCGCACGCGCGGCGTGCTGCTGGCGATGATGGACGGCCGCATCCGCGCCTGCACGCATCTCGACGTGACCGCCGCCATGATCGAGGAGATGGTCGGACTGGTGCGGGAGGTGGTGCGAGCGGCTTAACGTATGATCCGGAAAAGCGTGCAGCGGTTTTCCCTCGCGCAAATGCATCGCCTTTACGCGGAGATCATGCGCAATCCAAGACGGCGGTTATTCCAGTGGCAACTGCACATGCGGGTCAGTCCACCAGCGCCTCATCGATCAGCGTTCCGCCTTCGACAACCGTCTCATCGCCTGCTCATGGAAGCCGGCGCTCTCCTGCGAGAAGCAGCAGAATATGACGCGCGTCAGCGACGGCGCGGACGGCAGCGCGTCCACCGTGGTGTTGACGGCGATGTCGGCGGCGCGCTCGGCGGGAAAGCGATAGACGCCGGTCGAGATGGCTGGAAAAGCGAGGGACGTAAGTTCGTTTGCACGGGAGAGCGCGATGGCGCGGCGATAGCAGGAGGCGAGCAGTTCGTCCTCACCGCGACCGCCGCCCTGCCAGACGGGCCCGACCGTATGAATCACATGACGCGCAGGGAGCCGATATCCCCGGGTGATCTTGGCGTGGCCGGTCTTGCAGCCATGGAGCATGCGGCATTCGGCAACCAGCTCCGGTCCTGCCGCGCGATGAATGGCGCCATCGACGCCGCCGCCGCCGAGCAGCGACGCATTGGCGGCGTTGACGATAGCGTCAACACTCAAGGTGGTGATGTCGGCGACAATGACTTCCAGCCGCGCCGAGCCAACCTGGCGCGTGATCGCGCTCAGGCCGAGGCCTGTGCGCCGGCCACGATGCCCTTGTCGGCGAAGAGCTGCTGCAGCTCGCCGGCCTGGAACATCTCGCGGATGATGTCGCAGCCGCCGACAAACTCGCCCTTGACGTAGAGCTGCGGAATGGTCGGCCAGTTGGAATACACCTTGATGCCGTTGCGCAGTTCGGCGGATTCGAGAACGTTCAGCCCCTTATAGGGCACGCCCACATGATCGAGGATCTGCACCACCTGTCCCGAAAATCCGCACTGCGGGAATTGCGGCGTGCCCTTCATGAACAGCACGACGTCGTTCGACTTCACTTCATTGTCGATGAATTGCTCGATGCTCATATTCGCTTCCTTTTTGGGCAGCGCGCCGGCCACAACCTGCAGTACGTGGCCTTGCGAGACGCCCCGACCGGGCCAGCCCCGGCCCGCCTAACCCTTCCACGTGCACTATATGTAGCGCAAACCGTTGGCGATCCAAAGTAAAATGCCGAGGAGCTGCCATGCAGCACTATGGCGATCCACAGTCCCGTCAAGCCGGCTTCATAGGCTGATGACACTAATATCATCACCTCGTGAGGTCTTTTATACCGCCGGGAACCTCCTATCTAGGACAGACCTTCCGAAGGAACCCTTACGCGAAAGTAACGTTCTGTTCCTGCGAACCGGAGATGATCGTGACGAAACCTGCCGCCGCGGCGCCACGCCACACCGCCGATCCGTCACTCTCCCCTGTCTCCGCCCCACACGCGGCGGCTCTCGTGGACGCCTTTCTTGCCGTTCGCGACGAGACCGAACGGCGTGCCGCGCCGCTCTCAGCCGAAGACCAGCAGATCCAGTCCATGCCGGACGCAAGCCCGGCGAAATGGCACCGCGCGCACACGACATGGTTCTTCGAGCAGTTCTTGCTTGCCGAACATTGCGATGGCTACCGCCCGTTTCATCCCGACTACGCCTTCCTGTTCAATTCTTATTATGTGAGCGCTGGCCCCCGTCATGCGCGCCACGAGCGCGGTCTCGTCACGCGCCCTCGCGCCGAGGAGATCACAGCCTATCGCCGCCATGTCGATACGGCCATGGTGGCGTTCCTGCGCAATGCGGACGACGACACGCGGAAGATCGTCGCGCCTCTGGTTGAAGTGGGGCTCAATCACGAGCAACAGCACCAGGAATTGATGCACACCGATATCCTGCATGCCCTGGCGCAGAATCCACTGTTTCCCGCCTACGATCCGCACTGGCGCTGTCCGGCATCGACCCGTTCGGCCGACCCGTGGATCACGGTGAACGAGGGCATCCACACCATCGGGCATGCCGATGACAGTTTTCATTTTGACAATGAGAAGCCTGCCCATCGCACGTTGGTTGGACCGGTCAGGCTGAACCGCAATCTCGTCACCAATGCTGACTGGCTGCAGTTCATGGACAGCGGCGGCTATCGCACGGCGACGCTTTGGCTGATGGACGGTTTTGCGACCGCGGCCAAAGAGGAATGGCAGGCGCCGGGGCACTGGCATCATGTCGATGGCCGGTGGCAGATCATGACGCTTGCCGGACTGAAGCCTGTGGACCCCAACGCGCCGGTCTGCCATGTCAGCTATTACGAGGCCGATGCGTTCGCGCGCTGGGCCGGAAAACACCTGCCGACTGAGATGGAATGGGAGGTCGCCGCACGCAGCGGCCAGCTCAACGATGCCTTCGGCATCGTCTGGCAATGGACCCGCAGCGCCTATTCGCCCTATCCCGGCTACCGGGCGATCGAGGGCGCGCTCGGCGAATACAACGGCAAGTTCATGGTCAATCAGCTGGTGCTGCGCGGCTCCTCGCATGCAACACCGGCCGGCCACAGCCGTCTCACCTACCGCAACTTCTTCTATCCGCATCACCGCTGGCAATTCACCGGACTACGCCTGGCCGACTACGAGTAACGATTAGGCGACAAAGGCGCGCGGACGAGCGCGTTCAGGAGAGTATCATGAATGTGCACGCGCCCGCTCTGGCCGACGCCCATTTGCCGGATGAGCAGACTTCGGTTTTCGCAAAAGACGCCGTCGAGGACCTGTCGCAGCACCCGAAACGGCTGTCGCCGAAATATTTTTACGACGCAGCCGGATCGGAGCTGTTCGAGGCGATCACGCGGCTGCCGGAATATTATCCGACGCGCACCGAACTCGGGATCCTGAAGGAGTGCGGCAGCGCGATCGCGGCGATCATCCCAGCGGGCGCGGCCCTCGTCGAGTTCGGCGCCGGCGCAACCACCAAGGTGCGGCGCCTGCTCGAGAAGAGTGCGCTCGGCGCCTATGTGCCGGTCGACATATCAGGGGATTTCATCCGCGGACAGGCCGACGCGCTGCGCCGGGATTTTCCAAGACTTGCGGTCTATCCGGTCGCCGCCGACTTCACCGCACCATTTGAGCTGCCGGCCGCGATCGCGGCCCTTCCCAAGGTCGGATTCTTTCCGGGCTCGACCATCGGCAATTTCGAGCCGCACGAGGCCTGCCGCTTCCTGCGCAGCGCCCGCGATATCCTGGGCGACGGCGCGCTGATGATCGTCGGCGTCGACCTCGAAAAGGACGAGCGCGTGCTCTATCACGCCTACAACGATGCGGCCGGCGTCACCGCGCGCTTCAATCTCAACGTCCTGGTTCGGATCAACCGCGAGCTCGGTGGCAATTTCGACCTTTCAGCGTTCACTCATCGCGCGATCTACAATCGCGAGCGCCACCGCATCGAGATGCACCTGATCGCCAAGAAGTCGCAGACGGTGCGCCTGCTCGGCACCAGCTTTTCGTTCCGCGCCGGCGAGACGATCCACACCGAGAACAGCTACAAATACAGCGTCGAACGCTTTGCCGCGCTGGCCCGCGGCGCGGGCTGGAAGGTCAAGGAGACCTGGACGGATCCAGCCAGGATGTTTTCGGTTCACGCGATGGTCGCCGTGGATTGAGGTAAGGCCTGACGGGCTTGCAGATGCAGTCGGCTGGCTGCACGCTGCTTGACTACTCTTGGCGCTGAACGCCGTTGACGATATGACTGATCGGCCCCCCAGCGTCCGCGCGAAGCAGCCGATCGGGCCGACGTTCTGCAGGAAGCGACCCCTTGTTCGACCCGGCACGCCACGTGCATTTGCCCTCCAAGCCCTGGAACGCAGGCGAAGCCCGCACGGCCATCGCCGAAATCGTGTCCGATACGATCGCGCACTTCGACCAGCATTCATTCTGGCCGGCTCATCCGCAGGACGATGGGCTCGCCGACGGCAACAGCAGTGTGTATTTCGGCGCTGCCGGGGTCATATGGGCGCTGGACTACCTCAAGCGCGTCGGGGCGTCTGAGCGGTCGATTGACGTCGAACCCCTGCTGCCGGGGTTGCTGGAGCGCACGCGCACCGAGATGTCCGCGATGGGCGAATACGGGCTGCATGGCTCGTTGCTGTTCGGCGATCTCGGAACCGCGCTCGTGGCCATGCGCATCGCGCCGTCTGCCTCGCTTGCCGAAATCGTCCATCGGCGCGCCGTAGGCAACGCGGAACTTGCCGTCCGGGAATTGATGTGGGGAACTCCGGGATCGATGCTCTCCTGTATCGCGATGGCCGAGATCACCGCAGAAGACCGCTGGCGTCGCCTGTTCTCCACTCAGGCGGCCCGCCTTCTCGATGAACTCACGGAGACCGAGCACGGTCCGCTATGGACCCAGGATCTCTATGGCCAGCGGCGCCAATATCTCGGCCCTGTGCATGGATATGCCGGAAACATGATCCCGCTGATGCGCGGCTGGGAGTGGCTTGCGGAAAGCCAGCGCGCGCGTGTGGCCGACGCCGTGCCGCGAACGCTCGCCGCCAATGCCGTACACTCCGAAATGGGTTGCACGTGGCGACCGGCCGTCGACGGACGAAACCTGCTCTGTCAACATTGCCATGGTGCCCCCGGGATGGTCACGACGTTCGCCGACGCGCCATTTGCCTCGGATGAACTCGAGCGATTGCTGATCGCAGGCGGGGAGCTGACCTGGGCCGCCGGACCGCTCACCAAGGGCTCAAATCTTTGCCACGGCACCGGCGGTAACGGCTACGCGTTCCTTAAGCTCTATCGACGGACAAGGGATCCGATCTGGCTTGAACGCGCTCGCACCTTCGCGATGGCTGCTATCTCTCAATGTCGCAGCAAACGAAACGAGATCGGACGCGGTCGGTATTCGCTGTGGACCGGCGACGTCGGTCTCGCCATTTATTTGTGGAATTGTGTGACGGGTCAACCGGCTTTCCCGACAGTCGACGTGTTCTGACAGCGTGCTTGCTTCGACGCTCGCAGGAGCAGCACGACCTCCGGGAGGAGGAGCGGCGCGTGGGTTCTGCTCAGAACCTCACTCGAGTTCGGCAGATTACTCCGCCCTCCCCCGCAGCGACATGGCTTCCCACACCGCGACGATGATCAGAATCGCGGTGGTCAACAGTGACAGTACCAGGGGCGAGAGATCCGCGGCGACATAGCCGAGCGCGAGCAGCGCGACGATGCCAGCGCCGTGCGAGGGCTGCAGCCAGCCGCGGATGTCGCGCTTGAACAGGATCGTTCCCAGGAGAAACAGCACCGGCCCGCCGATCGCGCATAGCGCGGTCCTCAGGTCCGTATGGCCCTCGGGGTGCTTCAGCACGACCTCGTCGGCGACCGCCGACAGGACGATGCCGGCAACGATCGGCATATGGAGGTAGGTGTAGGCGGAGCGCGCCAGCCGCCCGGACTGCGCCGATTTCGAGATCAACTCGCTGCCGGCCTCGGCGCCTCGGTGAAAATAGATCCACCACGTCGCGATGCTGGCGACGAAGGCCGAGACGAAGGCCGCCACCGCGTGGGACGTCCAGACGAGATCCGCAAAGGTCGCGGCATTCACGACGATCGCCTCGCCGAGCGCGATGATGATGAAGCCGGCGCAGCGCTCCGCCATGTGACCGCCCTCGACGTACCAGTCTTCGACCGACGACGCGCCAAATCCGGGCGTCCAGAACCGCGCCACCGGCGAGACATATTCGATCGCAAGCGCAAGTCCCCACAGCCACAGCCGCGCCTCGCTTTCCGCGAGCCCTCCGAGAATCCAGAAGACCGCGGAGAACAACAGCCACGCCAGGATGCGGATTGCGTTCCGACGCACGCTGACACGGGATCGCGGGGTCGCGGCGAGCAGGAAGACAGAGCGGCCAACCTGCATGGCCGCATAGGCGCTCGCGAACCACAGGCCGCGCCCCTCGAACGCCGTGGGGATCGACATCGACAGCACGAGGCCGCCGAGCATCAGGAGAAACAGCAGGATGCGGACCGGCGTCAGCTCGGGATCGAGCCAGTTGGTCACCCAGGTGGTGTAGACCCACGCCCACCAGACCGCGAGAAACAACAGCGTCGTCTGTACTGCGCCTGATGGTGTGAAGCGGGCGAGCAGCAGATGAGAGATCTGCGTGACCGCATAGACGAAGACGAGGTCGAAGAACAGCTCGGCGTAGGTAACGCGGCTGTGCTGGTTCGCCACCAGCACGCGATGCAGCGGGCCTCGCGGGTTTTCCCCCTTCACGTCACGGCGCGCTCAAGCGTCGGGAACGCCGGTCTGCAGAGCCAGCGCGTGCAGCACTCCGCCCATCTGCCCGCGCAGCGACTGATAGACGATCTGGTGCTGCTGGATCCGTGACTTGCCGCGGAAGGATTCCGAAATCACGATCGCCGCGTAATGATCGCCATCGCCGGCAAGATCGCGGATCGTCACCTCGGCATCGGGGATCGCTGCCTTGATCATCGATTCGATATCGCGGGCGTCCATCGGCATCCCAGTCAGTCTCCTGTTTTTCCGTCGTCGCGGGCGATCTCGCGCGTCAAGACCTGTGCTCGACTCTCACAAGTTTGCGCAGGTTATCGCGGACACCCTTCTAGGTCACGTCCGCCAACATTATATTGCCGATCTGGCGCGCGCAAAACAAAGTTGCTCCGCGATGACAAGAGGCTGAGCGAAAGGTTTGAAATCATGAGGCTTCCCGGTCCCGACCATCCGATCACCATTGCCGCCAATCCGAGGCGGATCCGCGTTACGGCCGGCGATACCGTGATCGCCGAAACCACCCACGCCTTGAGCCTGAAGGAAGCGAGTTATCCCGCTGTGCAATATGTCCCCCGTGGCGACGCCAGGATGGAACTTTTGAAGCGCACCGAACGGGTGACGCATTGTCCCTACAAGGGTGATGCGAGCTATTTCAGCATTGCTGCCGATGGAAAGACCATCGAGAACGCGATCTGGACGTACGAGACGCCGTTCCCGGCGATGGCAGAAATTTCCGGCTATCTCGCCTTCTATCCCGACAAGGTACGGATCGAGGAAGTGGGCTGAGGCGAGTTGCTTTTTACTGCGATGCGGCAACGGCTCCCGCCATCATCGGGCTGCGCTTGGCGGTGCGGCCTAAGCGATCCGTGTTTTCGCTCCTGTTTCCAGCCCGCGCGTGGGATCTTTCGTCTGAGCTTCGCAAACTGCAGGCTGCGAAGCCTGCGCGCCCGAGCGTCAGATCAGTTCTCGCAATGATGATCGAGGCGGCGGGCGCCTCTTATGCCCTGAAGATGGTGAGCCCAAGGACCAGGAGCACCAGGAAGATGACGACGAAGATGTAGAACAGGAAGCGAGCAATATCCGCCGCCCCGGCGGATATGCCGGTGAACCCGAGAAGGCCGGCGATGATCGAAATCACAAGAAAGATCAATGCCCATTTCAGAAGTGTCACAACCCGTTCCTCCGGCTCGTTGCGCGGCCGAGATTGCGGTCCGCGGCCCGGGAGGCTAACTTTCGGCGAAGCCGCCAGTTCCTGTGAAGCCGGCCGAGCCCAGGGCCCTTGCCGAATCCGCACCGGGGCGGCACCATTGTGCGATTAGAAGCAAGTGGCCACTTCCCAAGTCTATAAATCCATTGCCGGGGGCGCCTGAATGACATCGATCTCCGAAACGGTCGCGCCGGCGGATGTTCACGCCGCGCCGAAGGCGAAAGTGCGCAACGCGTCGCTGGATCGGGCCCGCACATTTCTCACGCTGGTGGTGCTGCTCCATCATTCGGTGATCCCATACACGTATTTCGGTCACACCGACCCAAAATACTTTGTCGGCTTCGACATGATCGTGCTGGCGACCGACAGCTTCTTCATGGCGATGTTCTTCTTTCTCTCGGGACTGTTCGTCTGGCCCGGACTGGGGCGCAAATCGCCGGGGGTGTTCCTGCGCGAGCGCCTGCTCCGGCTCGGCCTGCCTTTCGCGGTCGCGGCCTTCACGGTCATCCCGCTCGCCTATTACGCCCTTGCGCTGCAGGCGCATCAGGACACGACCTTTGCGGCGTTCTGGGTGAAGATGGTGACGGTCGGACCCTGGCCGAGCGGTCCGCTCTGGTTCGTCTGGGTGCTCCTGGCGTTCGATCTCACTGCAAGCGTGCTGTATCGGATCTCTCCGACGCTTCTTGACCCCATCAACAAGCTATCGGTGCGTTGCCACGACCGGCCGGCCGATTTCTTCCTGTTCCTGCTGATCGTGACCGCCGCACTCTATGTCCCGGCGCGGGTCTATTTCGGTCCGAACCACTGGTTCGAGCTTGGCGGCCCGTTCTCGGTGCAGGCCAGCCGAATCCTGTTTTATGCCGCGTACTTCTTCATCGGCGCAGGCATTGGCGCGGCCAATTTCGATCGCGGCCTGCTCGCTGCGGACGGGCAGCTTGCCAAAAGCGGCTGGGGCTGGGTGGGCCTGACGCTGATCCCCTACGTGCTGCTGTGGGGCCTGATCTACATCAAGCGCGAGATCCTGGGCAATCCCCCCGTGCAGCCGCACTGGTACGAGGCGAGTTACGGCCTTTTCTTCGCCTGCTTCAGTGCCGCGATCCTGTTTGCGATCCTCGCGTATTTCCTGCGCTTCAAGCAGTCGGGCTGGAGCATTTTGGACCCGATGCAGCCGGCAGCCTACGGCATGTTTTTGGTGCACTATCCGATCGCGCTGTGGCTCGAATACTGGCTGTTCGATGCCTCACTTCCGGCCGTGCTCAAGGCGGCGATCGTGTTCGTGCTGACGGTTGCCCTGAGTTGGGGCGCGACGGAGGCCCTGCGGAGACTACCTGGCGCAAAGCACGTGCTGTGACTGTCGTTCCGGGGCGATGCGAAGCATCGAACCCGGAACCTCGAGATTCCGGATCTGGTCTGCATTGATCCGCGCTGTTGCGCGTATCAATGCAACCATCCCGGAATGACAGCAGAGATCGCTTCCGCCCTTTCGCCTTTGAAACTGCGGCCGAGAAGTCGCTCCTCGCAATGACGATCAGGCCGGGCCGCCGCCCATATAGGCCGGCAGCCAGCTCTCGAACCGGCACTTGAGGCTGTCGATCGCAAGCGAGCCTTCGCCGACGATGCTGATGGCGTCGCCGCCTGTGGTGCCGATGCGCGTGCAGGGCACCTCGCAGCCGCGCATCTTCGCCAGCACGCGGCCGGCCTGCTCCTCGGGTACGGTCACGATGTAGCGGGCCTGGTCTTCGCCGAACCAATAGGCATGCGGCACGAGGGCACTGGGTGCCCCGAGCAGCCGCGCACCGATGCCGCTTGCGATCGCCATCTCGGCGAGCGCGACCAATAGCCCGCCGTCGGAGATGTCGTGCGCCGCGGTCGCGGTGCCCGCATGGATCATGCCGCGCACCACATTGCCATTGCGCTTTTCAGCTGCGAGGTCGACCGGCGGCGGCGCGCCCTCCTCCTTGCCGCAGATCTCGCGCAGATAGACCGACTGGCCGAGCCAGCCATGGGTTTCGCCGATCAGCAGGACCGCCTCGCCCGCAGCCTTGAAGGCAAGGCTTGCCGATTTGGTGAAATCGTCGAGCACGCCGACGCCGCCGATCGAGGGCGTCGGCAGGATCGCGCGGCCATTGGTCTCGTTGTAGAGCGACACGTTGCCTGACACGACCGGGAAATCGAGCGCGCGGCAGGCTTCCGAAATCCCCTGCAGGCAGCCGACGAACTGGCCCATGATCTCGGGCCGCTCGGGATTGCCGAAATTGAGATTGTCGGTGATGGCGAGCGGACGGCCGCCGACCGCAGTGATGTTGCGCCAAGCTTCCGCCACCGCCTGCTTGCCGCCTTCAAACGGATCGGCATCGCAGTAGCGCGGCGTGACGTCGACAGTCAGCGCGAGGCCCTTCGGCCCATCGAGCACGCGAATCACGGCGGCGTCGCCGCCGGGGCGCTGCATCGTGTTGCCGAGAATGACATGATCGTATTGCTCCCAGACCCAGCGCTTCGAGCACAGCTCGGACGTGCCGATCAGTGTTTCCAGCGCGGGCAGCAGGCCGACGGGCGGCTTGATGTCGCGCGCGTGGATGATGGGAGGTGATGGGGAGGCGACATGCGGCCGGTCATAGACCGGCGCCTCGTCGCCGAGCTCCTTGATCGGCAGGTCGGCCATGATGTCGCCGCCATGCTTGACCCGAAAGCGCTTGCTCGCCGTGGTGTAGCCGACGACAGCGAAATCGAGCCCCCATTTCTTGAAGATCGCCTCGGCCTCTTTCTCCTTCTCCGGCTTCAGCACCATGAGCATGCGCTCCTGGCTCTCCGAGAGCATCATCTCGTAGGCGCTCATGCCGGTCTCGCGGGTCGGTACCGCGTCGAGATCGAGATCGACGCCGAGATCGCCCTTGGCGCCCATCTCGACCGCAGAGCAGGTCAAACCCGCCGCGCCCATGTCCTGGATCGCGATCACGCAATCGGCCGCCATGATCTCCAGGCAGGCTTCGAGCAGCAGTTTTTCGGCGAAGGGATCGCCGACCTGCACGGTCGGCCGCTTCTCCTCGGAATCCTCGTCGAATTCGGCCGAGGCCATCGAGGCGCCGTGAATGCCATCGCGCCCGGTCTTTGAGCCGAGATAGACGATCGGCATGTTCATGCCGGAGGCGGCGGCGTAAAAAATCTTGTCGGCATCTGCGAGACCGACCGCCATCGCGTTGACCAGGATGTTGCCGTCATAGCGGGTGTGGAAGCGCACCTGGCCGCCGACCGTCGGCACGCCGAAGGAATTGCCGTAGCCGCCGATGCCGGCGACCACGCCGGATACCAGATGCCGTGTCTTCGGGTGCTCCGGCGCGCCGAAGGAAAGCGCGTTCAGACACGCGATCGGACGCGCGCCCATGGTGAAGACGTCACGCAAAATGCCGCCGACGCCGGTGGTCGCGCCCTGATAGGGCTCGATATAGCTCGGATGGTTGTGGCTCTCCATCTTGAACACGACGGCCTGGCCGTCGCCGATGTCGATCACGCCGGCATTCTCGCCCGGCCCCTGGATCACCCAGGGCGCCTTGGTCGGCAGTCCGCGCAGATGGATGCGGGAGGACTTGTACGAGCAGTGCTCGTTCCACATCGCCGAGAAGATGCCGAGTTCGGTGAAGGTCGGCACCCGCCCGATCAGCTTCAGGATTCGCTCATATTCGTCCGGCTTCAGCCCGTGGGCGGCGACCAGTTCGGGGGTGATCTGCGGTTGGTTGCTTGGCATTGGCAGTTATTAGGGAGATCGGAGGGGTCGGAAAAGGCCTTTTAGGCCCCTGTTCCGACCTGTCCAGAGCTAAAGGACGGTATGGCTTGCAGGATTTGCACGTTGTTGGCGGATCGGATTTAACGACGCCAGGGTTGCAGCACAAAGGCCTGATAGCGTGGATGACCTGACAAAATCTGCATTTTCAAAGCGGCCGGACCTTCATGTCGGCACCGAAGGCGAATTCGCCGGCTGGCGCACCTGGAGCCGCGACAATTTCGAGACCCACAGCGGGCCGTTCTGGCATCGGATGGAGGACGACGGCTCGATCCGCTGCGCCTTCCGGGTCGAAAAGAAGCATCTCAACGGTGCCGGCAACGTCCATGGCGGCTGCTTCATGGCGTTTGCCGACTACTGCCTGTTCGCGATATCGGGTCCCATCTTGCGGGAGCCGGGCGTAACAGTGGCGTTTGCCTGCGAGTTCCTCGATGCCGCGCGCGAGGGTGAGCTGATCGAAGGCACCGGGACCATCACCCGCGCCGGCGGCTCCCTGATTTTTCTGCGCGGGCAGTTGAAGTCGGGCGTGCGGCTGGTGTTCACCTTCTCCGGTACGATCAAGCGGGTGAAACGAAAGACGGCCTCCGCAGAGGCCGTCGATTCCAGGTAGGCAGAGTTTTGGTCGCGCTCAACGATTGTCCTGATCGATCACATCGACGATCCTGCGGTCGCGCGGATCGACCAGCACGATCTGGTCGCCGATGGCGACGTAGCTGTACGAGGCGAGGTCGGGATTGTCGCGGGCCAGATCCTGCGGCACCGGCCGCAGCGACAGGCAGGTCTGGCCCGAACCGCCGCCGCCCGCCGTCGATCCGACCGTGGTCGAACCAGCGCTCAAGGCCTCGCGGCGTAGCGATTCGCGTTGCTCCGTCGAGAGCGATATGTGCGTACGCGAATGATAGGATCCGCTGTCGGCCGTAAAACCGCGCTCGGGAATGATGTCGACGACTTCGCGGCTTCGCGGATCGACGATGGTCACCTGGTCCTCGATGACGGTGTATTCATAGCCGCGATATTCGGGCGCGATGCTCACGATGTCGGCGGGCAGTGGACGCGGCCTTACCCGCTCTGGCAGCCGCTCGCCGACATTCACATGGATGTTGATGTTGGTCCGCGCCTGATCGATGTCCCGGTCGCGGCGCAGCCGGTCGATCACCTGCGTGCGCTGCTGGTCGCTGACCTTCACCGAGGACGTCGATGTCTGGTTCTGCGCCTGGCCGGTCGTGTCGCGCTGCCCCGCCTGCCCGGTCATCTGAGGCTGGTTCTGCGGTTGCCGCCCCGCCTGAGTCTCGGTCGATGATGGCGGCTGGGCGGCCTGATTGTTGCGATCGCGTCCCGTCTGTTTCTGCTCCGCGGAGCGGTTGGCATCCGGTCCCTTCTGGTCGGCGGTGCGATCGGTGTCGCGGCCCTTTTGTCCGGTCGTACCCTCTGCCTCCCGACCCTGCTTCGGCTCCTGCTGGGCTGTACCGGTGGTCTGACCGCTGCGCCGTTGTTCCTGGCTCTGCTGCTGTTTGGACTGGCCCGCTTTCCCGGTATCGAGCGCCCGGCGGTCCTGCTTCTGCTGGTCCTTCTGTTCGGTCGTCTGCTCCCGGTCACGGCCGGTCCGCTCGTCCTGACGCTGTTGGCTTTCTCCGACCGTTGAATGCTCGCGGCCCATCTGATCCTGGCTTTGACGCGTCGGCTGTCTGTCGCGAGGCTGCTGGTCCTGCGCCTGCTCGCGCGATGAGGATCCCGCGCCGCGCCGCGGTTCCATCGCGCCGCCTTCGCGTTGCGCGGCGCGGTCGTTCATCCCGCCCATGGCACCGGTCGGCCGCTCCTCGCGGGCGGCGGGGCGCTCGGCGCCCTTGCTGGGAAGCGATGAACGTGCGCCGCCTTCATCACGCCGTGGCAGATCCGATTGCTGCGCGAAAGCGGAGCCGGTGCCAAGGATAAGAGCGACTGCAGCGGTACCAAGCCAGTTGATTCTCATGTGAGGAACTCCTGCGTTCCCCGCCCCTGTTGTCGGAGAAAATAACCGGGAGCACGCCGCAGCGTTCCGCCCCTCGCGACAACCAATCGCACGGTGTGGCTTTACCCGGCCAACAGCCCCGGCCCGGTTCAGCCGGACAATTGTCGCTCGGCGATGGACAGCCATTCAGCCTGGGCGTTCCGCACATGGCGTGGTGCGCGCTTCATCTGAACGAGCAGTTCCGCGAACACCACCTTCGCCTCGCTGGTCCGGCCCATGAGCTTGAGCAGCAGGCCGTAACGCACGCGCGCCTCCGCGCCGGGAAAATAGCCTGACAGAGCGTGGTACTCGTCGAGCGCTTCATGGGTGCGCCCGGCCTCCGCCAGGGCGCGGGCATAGAGCAGATGGGCGTCGGCCGACTGATAGTTCGGCCAGCGCTGCTGCAAATCGTCCAGCGTTGCGAGCGCCTCGGCATAGCGGTCCCGGCCGAACTGAGCCTGCGCCTTGCGGAGCGCAACCACCGGTTCTTCGCCGAGCGGCAGTTTCAGGATGTGGTCATAATGACGCTCGGCCTCGTCGAAACGCCCGACCTTCAGGCATTCCTCGGCAAGCGCGGACCGGTTCGCAACCGTGTCGGCCGCCGCGCAATGGTCCGACAATTCGCGATAGCGCTTTTCCGGGTCTAGGCGACTGGCTAAGCGACGGCGCGCCCGCTGGACGTCCGGACTGCCGATCATTTCCGGGATCAGCTCTACCGCGATGTAGGCAAGTGCGCCCAGCGCCGGGATCATCAGGATGATGAAGGCCCAGGGCTGCAACCGTCCGGTCCGCGACGCGTGATAGATCAGGGTAATGTCGAGCAGCAACAAGACCAATGCAAACGGCACGGCGTCCCCCCCGAGGCCAACAAGTGGTATCTTGATAACCCGGTAGACGCTGTCAAACAACCCTAGGTTCAAACGCGACAGAATACGACGCTGTTGCCACAATGCCGCGCTAGAAAGCTGACCTGAACGGATGCTTTGCGGCGTTACGCCGCCTGATCGAGATGCGCGACGAGGCCTGCAAACAAGCCGCGCCCATCGGTGCAGCCCATGATGCTTTCGACGTGGTTTTCGGGGTGCGGCATCATGC
>Ga0213876_10001448_pt1 | contig 14759 bp, 10 predicted proteins | sample BarmaccomBMRX_R9_FD_160113 | JGI IMG/M metagenome (GOLD analysis project Ga0213876, IMG submission 160113) | Root-associated microbial communities from Barbacenia macrantha in rupestrian grasslands, the National Park of Serra do Cipo, Brazil - RX_R9 | ecosystem: Host-associated > Plants > Roots...
GGTGTGCTGGCGCCTGAAAACACTGCCGCGGCCGAAAGCGCGGCGTCTCCGTTATTGTTCGTGGAAAACGCGAAATAGCCAACGAAAGCCAATACAGCCAGGCCCAAGAGCGTCCGTAGACCATGACGCATGTCAGTGACTGGCCAGTGCGGACTGGAGGCGATCCAGCGCTGTTTGTACTTTCGCGTTATCGCCTGCCGCGGCCTCACGCGCCGCGGTGAGTGCGCTGCGAATTTGGTCAGCGCGTGGATCGTTGACGCCCTGCAATGCTGCTTCGGCTTTGGTGGCTTCCGAATTCACCGCATCACGTCTTTTGGCCAGCTCGTCCGGCGACTGATGCTGGTCCTGCGCGGCCTGGCTCAGTGCTGTCAGCGCGTTCACAACGCCACCTCCGACTTGTTGCGAATCCAGCTTCGGACCCGGTGTGGACTGCGTTTGGGGACTGGGTACCGCGGTACCGGGCACGGTACCGGCTGGAGCACCAGCCGCCACCGGTCGGAGTGCCACGCGTGCGTCGGCTAGCTTGTTGGTGTCACCCGCGAATGCTGCGCGAATCGCATCGACGGCTGTCAGCACTTGCTGTGCAGGGGTGCTCTGAACGCCCTTCAGGCTTGTTTCCGCCTGGTCTGCCTGGTCGGCGAGAGTTTTCTGGAGGCGGAGCATCGAGCCGGTGTCGTTCTTTTGAAGCGCCGACTGAAAAGCGGCGATTGTCGCGTCCAGGTCGGCCGCGAAACCCTTGATATCGGTAATGGGTTTGGCGCTGGATGAGCCCTGCGAGGCGGCATCACCGGAGACCTTGCCAAGGTCTGCTCGTGCGCTGCCCAACTTGCTCAGGTCACCTGAGGCAGTCGCGCGCGCAGCGTTGATTGCGTTGCGTAACGCCACTGCTTGCGCGGATTGGTCTGTGCCCAACGCGGCCTCGTCCTGAGTCGCTTCGTTCAGAATCTCCTGCTGGAGCCGGAGCAAGTCGGACTGGCTCGCGGTGGAGGTCGCGGTCGAAAACGCATCCATTTTCGCGGCAAGTGAAGCCGCGAGTCCGGCGTAGTCGGGAGCACTCTCCGCCGGACCCGCAGCGCCTCCAAGTTTGTCGAGCGCGTCGCCGGCGGTAGCCAGCGCGGTCGCGTCGCCGTCGAGGCCTTTCTGAAGCAGCGCCAGCGCATCGGTCAGCGCCTTGCCTTGAGCCGAGGTGTCGCTGCCGGCGATCTTCTGAACCGGACCGATCTCTTCGACCAGCTTGCCTTGAAGGCGCAGCGCATCTCCGGCGTTCTTGCTCTGCACCGCCTGGCGCAGATTGCGCACGTCCTCCGCGACGGTTCTGACGTCTGCAACGCCGCCTGAATTGGACGTGTCGGACGTGAGCTGAGCGATGCTCGTCGAACCACCGATGACCTGCCGCAGCGCCGCGTCGGCGTGATCGAGTCCATTGGTGTCACCACCAATCGCTTGCCGAATGTCGGCTATGGCGCCTCGCACCGCCTGCGCCTGCGGGGACTTATCGCTCTTGAGCGCGGTATCTGCGTCGTTGGCGGCCGCCAACAAATCGCGCTGGTCCTTCAGCGCGCCGTTCACATCCTGATCGCGCAGCGCGGTGCGGAACGCACCGAGCTTTGCGTCGAGCGATGCTGCGGCTGGCGTGAGTGCTTGACTCGGCGCGACGGGTGTTGGAATCGGCAGCGGCGTCGGACGCGGAGTAGGCGAGGGCACGGCTGTCGGCGACTCCTCCGCCGTCGGGACCGTGGCGACCTCAGTCGCGGTCGGGACATCCGTAGGCGGGGGCGCCCCCGCTCCAGGGATTGCCGACTGGCAGGCCGTGGCCGCCACGAGTGCCGCCGCACAAGCCAGGTGAGAAATCGCTTTGCTCCCTACCATGGTCGTCAGTCCTTCGCAACCGTGAAAGTGGCAGTCACCTCCGTCTGGCTGTGTTCGCCGACGAAGATCAGCGTGTTGTCTCCAGTGAGGTCCTGCAGCGCGACGGCATTCTCGGCAGTGATCCGCCCGTCGGAGTCCGCGGTGACCTGAGCTACGGGTGCGTTCGTGCGCGTGTTGAGATAAACGGCTACGGCTTCACCCGGAACGAAGTCTTCGCCAGCGAATCCCACTCCGCTCTGCGGTGAGATGTAGTAGCTGCGCAACACTACCCAGGGGTGAAAGCCTTGCACGTTGAATCCAACCGAGGCCGGTGTCTGGGACGTGCGTCCGACGAAGGTCAACTTGTAGTCGCCAGCGCCGAGAAAGGGAACCGCGACGTCCGTTCCGGATATTTCACCGCGAGTATCCGCTGTCACCGTAATAAGCGGATCCGCTGTCTGGTCCCCCAGAAATGCATCCACGGGTTCGCCCGGGGCGAAGCCGGAGCCGCTGAAGCTAAATGTTTGGCTCGGCTTGCCTGTGTACGTCTGCAGATGTACCGCTGGCGGACCAGAATCGGCAGTGGCCGGAGTGGCCGCCATCGTGCAAGCAAGTGCGACCAGGGTCCGGACGACATTGACATAGTGCTTCGGCGAAGGGATCACGCGCCGGACTCCTTTGGCGGAAGGGTGAGCTGGGTGCCAGCTTGAAGGACGTTCGGGTCATTGCCGATTGCCGCCTTGTTGGCGTCGTAAATCGCCTTCCACTGGTTCGCGTCGCCGTACACGGCGGCAGCGATCGACGGCAGTGTGTCGCCGGCCTTGACGGCGTACGTCGCGCTGGGCGGCGAGGCTGGTGCAGCCGTCGCGGCCAGCGTGGCTGCCACGGACGGTGCTGGCGTACTCCGCTTCGCGGGTGTTGGACTCCCCTTCGCCGGCGTTGGACTTCCCTTCGTCGGCGCCGGCGTCGCTTGCGGCGTGGTACTCGCGGCAGCCCGCACGTTCGGCGAGGGCTTCGGAACCGCGGTCGGACTCGTCTGCTCGGGCGCGGGAGTATCAGCTGTTGCGCCAGCCGCGGCCGCTGCAACAGCCCCCGCCGAGACCGGTGGGCCTTGCACGACACCGACCACCTGCGGCGCATCGGGACCATCCGTCAAATCGCAGGCAAATGGCGCTTGTGGTGGAACCTGAACCGGAACATCTGAGGCAATGACTTCCAACGCAGCCGTGGCGGCTGCCTGGCTTCGGCTACCAATCAACGTGAACACCAGCTGGCCAGGACTCGCGTCACCGGGCACGACGTACGAGCCACCGGAGGCGGCGTTGCCCTGGCCGTCGGTCCGGAAGCAACTCACCTCCTGGCCGGCGTCGGCGTCTGTCCGCCCGACAAACGCGTGCACGATCTCGTTGCGCGCAAAGCCGATCGCGTAAAACGTCAATGTTGTGCCGGGACGTCCACCGTACGTGCTGGGCTGCGCGCTTGGTGTGTACGGCAACGTGTCAAAGCTGGCGGTCGTCGGCGCTTTGCTCTGGCTGCCAACGAAAATCAGCGTTTGCTTGCCCTGGAGTCCGAACGGCACGAGAAAACCACCAGAATTCGTGAATCCGCCGGTATCGTCCGTCTGAATCGTCGTCAGCGCGGGAGTATCAGGATCATTGAGAAAAACAGTCACCTGTTCGCCAGGACCAAAATCCTTGCCAGAGAAGCTGAGCACGTTGTCAGGTTTGATCGCGTAGCTCGAAAGGTCTACGCTTGGATACAGGTTCAGCAATTGGAACGCGACGGTTACCGGCGACTGGCTCTTGTCGCCAACGAACACGAACGCGTTATTGCCGACCGCACCGAACGGCACGCGGACAGAGCCTTGCCGCACAGTGCCAGCCTCGTCCGTTTGCACAGTGCCGATCGAGTCGCTGGACAGATCGTTCCAGTACACCGTGATCGTCTCGGTCGGGTCGAAGCCGCTCGCCGACAGCTGGATGGTGTCGCCGGATTTGGCGGCTTGCGTTCCCAGTTTGACCTGCGGCGATCCTCCCGCAATGACGGCCGTCGCGGTGGCAGCATTGTCGCTTTCCCTTTCTCTCGCCTGAACGACGAAGCTGCCACGGGGTAGCGAATCGGGCACGGCAAATGTCACTCCGCCAAAACCGCCACTCTTATCGACCTGGACAAAGGTCAACGGATCGACGCTGTCTGTCACCTGTTGTTTGACATAGATATCCAGCGTGGCGCCCGGATCGAAGCCGCTGCCCGTTACGCCCACGCTCGAGCCCTGCCTGACGGTGCTCGGATTGAGCAATACCAGTGGTCGCGCTTCGATCGACACGGCAGTGCCCTGGATTTGCACGACCAATGGAGTTGGAGTCGGCCCGTTGGCCTGTGCCGCGGCGGGAGTCCGCCCGGCAACCGGCGTCGTCGTAGCCGGTGCATTGCCGTTGCGCACGCCCGGAGTGCCGCGCTGGGCGCTAGCGCCTGTTGTGTCCACAGCCACCTCTCCGCCTGAGCCAGAACCCGTCAAGATGATGCGAGCGACAACCAGCACCAGGATGAGCCCTGCGCCCACCGCGATGAGGCGTTGTTTCATCCGAGCCAAGCTATCGGCGCGGGACCGGCATGATCCTGTTCTGGTTCGAGAAGGGCCTTAACGCAGCCAGAACGACGACACAATGGTTACTTGCGGTTAGAGTTCCGGAGAAACAGAACGGTAGTTTGCGTCAGGTGTCGTTCGGGCGGGCGCTGATAGGCTTCAACTCCAGTTCGGGAACCGACCCCTACGCTCGCCTGACCGATGCCGGTGTTACTGGATGTCTTTGTGCTCGGTTCGCTGGTGTTGTCCATCCTGCTGACCATCCAATCCGCGTACACCCTCTATCTGATGCTCTACACATGGGACAGCCCAGAGTCGCATTCGGCAGCCAAGGCGCCCGCCGAGTTCCTTCCCCCAGCGCGCTCGTTTACGGTGATGCTGCCGGCGCGTCATGAGGAGGATGTGATCCAGACCACAATCGAGCGCGTCGTCCGCGCGAACTATCCGGCGCACTTGTTGGAAATCGTCGTGATCTGCAAGACAGATGACCAGGGCACCATCGCGCAAGCGGAGGAAAAGATCGCGCGGCTACGGTCGGAAGGGGTCAGCAACGTGAATGTTCTGACCTTCAGCACGCCACCCACGAACAAACCTCACGGGCTGAACGTTGGACTGGCAGCGACATCCCATCAGATCGTCACCATTTTCGACTCTGAAGACGACATCCACCCGGACATCTTCAACGTCGTGAACACGGTGATGCTGACGGAGAACGTCAACGTCGTGCAGAGCGGTGTCCAGCTCATGAACTACGATTCGAACTGGTACTCCACACTCAACGTGCTGGAGTATTTCTTCTGGTTCAAGAGCCGCCTGCACTACCATGCGCGGGCCGGCATGACGCCGCTCGGCGGCAATACCGTGTTCTTCGCGAGGAACGTGCTAGAGCGAGCTGGTGGTTGGGACGAACGTAACCTCACGGAGGACGCCGACGTCGGGATCCGTATCAGCTCGATGCGGGAGCCGGTGCGCGTTGTCTACGACGACCGGTACGTGACTCGTGAAGAGACGCCACCGTCGTTAAACCACTTCATTCGACAGCGCACGCGGTGGAGTCAGGGCTTCCTGCAAACGTTGAAAAAGGGCGACTGGACGCGCCTACCGACGTTCGAGCAGCGTTTGCTGGCGATTTACACGCTGATGTTTCCGAGCATCCAGACCGTGCTGGGGCTGTACGTCGTCGTCTCGCTGGCGACGATGTTCACGATCAAGACACCCGTGCTGGTGGCCATCACGCTGTCATTGCCGCTGTACTTGCTACTGGCCCATCTTTTGTTGGCAATAATCGGCCTGTACGAGTTCGCGGCGGCTCACCATCTCAAGCCGACCTGGACAACGCCGCTGGTCATGATCATCACGTATTTGCCCTACCAATGGGTGCTGTCCTACGCCTCAGTGCGCGCCACGATCCGCGAGCTGCGCGGCATCAACAACTGGGAGAAGACGGCACACGTCGGTGCACACCGGGTGGAGTCAGCTCCGAGTCGTTCTGCCGCAGGCGCCAAGATCGGCTGATGGATGGATGAATAGATAGATGTTCGGTTGGTGGCGTTTCGATCGCATTCTGCTCCTTGCGAGCGTCGCGGCCGGCGCGCTTACGCACGGCTACAACCTCTTCAACTACCCGTTGTACATCACCGACGAAGGCATTTACATCCAGCAGGCGTGGGCGGTACTGCGCGAGGACCGACTCTCGCCCTACACCTACTTCTACGATCACGCGCCGGCTGGCTGGCTCGCCATCGCGACCTGGGTCGCGCTTTTACCGGGGCAGTTCCAGACGTTTGGCAATGCGCTCAACACCGGTCGTGCGCTCATGCTGGTTTGCCACGTGATCAGCACGTTCCTGCTGTACCGGATCACCCAGCGGTTGTCGGGCAGCCGCGTGAGTGCCGTGGTCGCAACGTTCTTTTTCAATGTGTCGCCGCTGGCGGTGTTCTATCAGCGCGAGGTCCTGCTGGACAACGTGATGGTCATGTGGCTGCTGCTCGCGGTATTTTTCCTGACATCGGGGCGGGAATGGCGTGATGGTGACCTGCGTATCGTCACGGTGATTTTGAGCGGACTCGCGTTCGGTGTCGCCGTGCTCACCAAAGAAAACGCGCTGTTCTTCGCACCCGCATTGACGTACGTGCTGTTCAAACGCTTGCGCGGTCGGATGAACTACCGCTTCAGCATGGGCTTCTGGTCGTTCTCGGCCATCTCCTCGATCTCCATCTATTTTCTCTACGCGACGCTGAAGAACGAGCTGCTGCCATCCAATTTCAGCTTTGATCTCAACAACCCACCGGCCGACCACGTATCCCTCTTGTACTCCATCTGGTGGCAGCTGCACCGTGGTGAGGGAACCATTCTGGACGCCAGTAGTCCAGTATGGCGCTTCTCGCTCGGGGCGTGGCTTCCCAAAGACAGCTTCATTCTCGCCGCGGGCGCCGCGGCGACCCTGGTCAACTTAGCCGTTGGATTGCTCTCTCATGGCCGCAAACGCGAAGGGACTATCGTGGGAGCGCTCGCACTCAGCTACGGAGTGTATCTCGCACGTGGCAGCGAAATGCTCGAGTTCTACGTCGTGCCATTGTTGCCATTCCTCGCGATGAACATCGGTCTTCTCCTAGGTTGGTGCGTGGCGGTGTTGCCGAACCGCATTCGCGCGATTCCGGCGATCATCCTGGTGATGGTGTTCACGCTAAATCCGCTGTGGGGCTACGTCCTGGTCATCGACGAGTTCGGCCACGTCGTCCCACATGACCTGTACAAGCTCGGCCAGACCTATATGCAAGAACAACAGCTCCAGTGGATACGGCAGAATGTGCCGCCCGATGCAAAGCTGATCATCGACGACGACATGTGGGCGGACCTGCACGACGTCAAGCCGTACTACCGTTTCGCGCATTCGCACTTCAAGGCCGCATCTGACCCGGACGTCCGCGACAAGCTTTTCGGGAAAGACTGGCGCAATATCGATTTCATCGTCATGTCGAACAAGATGCGTGATGCGATGACCCTGAATAATGCGGACGGCTCGGAGAGTTGGATCCTGCAGGCGCTCGACAACTCCACCAGAGTCTGGTCCGTACAGCACGGCGATGTCGAGCTCGAGGTCGACAAGGTGAATGGATGAAAAGACAACAGCGAAACTGGTGGTTTGTGTTCGTACTCGTGGTCATCTGCGGGATCGTTCTGGGCGCTGCCATCCTGGTTCCACCTTACGTGGCGGTAGCGCCAACGCAGGCACGCCTCGACCGCTTGCGGGGCCAGTCCGCCTTTGTGGCCGGCCTGAACTATCCATGGAAGACGGGTCAGGACTTCGGAACTGGCGCCTGGGGCCACTCGGGTGTGAGCGACCCCACCACATACCAGGAGGTCGACGCGGATTTCGCCAACATGGCGGCGCAGGGGGTTCGAGTCGTGAAGTGGCGGATCTTCAACGATGGTCGCTACGGCCTGGAGTTCGCCGCGGATGGCTCGGTCATCGGAGTGGACGACCTGTTCTTCCAGGACGTCGACGCGGCCCTCGAGATCGCTTCCCACCACGACGTGTACCTGGTCTTCACACTGTTTTCCAGCGGTTTCTGGACGGCCGACTGTCAGAGCAATGGCGTCCAGCTCGGGGGGCATGCCGATCTCGTTGTGGACCCGAACAAACGGAAGTCGCTCATTGAGCATGCTGTAGTGCCGCTGCTGACGCACGTCGCCAGCTCCGATCGCATACTCGCCTACGAGGTCGTTGCCGAACCCGAATGGGGCGTCCAGGAACTGAACTCGGACCCCGATCAACGTATCAAATTACCACTTGGAGCCGTCCACGACTTTGTCACGGACCTCGTCACCGCGGTTCACGCAAACACGCGGTCTTTGGCCACGCTGGAGTCCAATCGTTTCAGCAACATGCGACAGTGGCAAGGTACGGGTGTTGATTACTACAGCTTCAGCTGGTATGACTGGTTGGAGCCATATGAACCGCTGGCGACTACAGCCAGCTCCGCAAGTCTGGATAAACCAATTGTTCTGGGCGAATATCCCGCCGGTGGCAGCGCATATTACTCCGTGCCACAGGTGCTTGACAGCATGGACACACTCGGATACGCCGGAGCCTTCGGCTGGAGTTACTGGGCAGGTGACGGCATCAGCGACTGGCGCGACGTGGCTCCGACGTTTAGCGACTGGGTTGGCGCTCATTGGGCCGACGTCGATGTCGGCGGGAACGCGCCTGTACCCAGTGCAGGCCCGATCCAGGAGCATCCCTATCCATACTCCGTCACGGACCTCTCGGTACACGCAGAGAACGGTGTGGTCACAGCCGACATGACCATCGACGTACCGTCTGGTGAGGCGTATGTGCCGCATGCGTACCTCTACGACGTCGGGTCTCCGCAGCCCCTGGAGGACGTGCGCCTCACAGCAGCACCCGGGCAACCTGGCAAACTTGAAGCCCGCTTCACCTCTGTTGGTGAAGGCACTACCTACTCCCTAAGCCTTGGCATTTTCGATCCCGCGGGCGCGCTGCACAAGTGGTTCAATGATCTGTCGACGTTTGCCATCGCCGGTGGAGCGCTCACAACCCCCCACGTCGACGCGCTCGCGAACGAACTCGGGTGCAGCAGCTGAACCTATGCATCGATCCGTACTGGTGTCAATCGCAACGGTTCTCACCTCCGTCGTGGTAGCGAACGTGGTCCTCCTCCAGTCACCATCGCGACGGACTGGCCCGCAGGCGGCTGCAACCGTGGACACTGAGAGACCGACCTCCGTTCCGCCGTCGGCGACAGCGACGCCCGATCCGTTCGCTGCATGCCAACACGATCCCGCGAATCTCCCCCCGCTCCAGTCTGGCACCACGTTCCACACGTGCGGTGCGCAGATCATGAACGCGGACGGTCACCCCGTACGAATTACGGGTGTCAGCTGGTTTGGTATGGAAACGGGCACCTATGCGCCGCATGGTTTATGGACTCGCAATTGGAAGGCGATGCTGGACCAGATCGCGGCGATGGGCTTCAACACGGTCCGCATCCCGTTCAGCAACGATGCGCTGACGCCAGGGCGGATGCCGCAGAACATTAACTACGCCGTCAACCCGGACCTCGCAGGCAAAACCAGCCTCCAACTGCTGGACATGTTGGTGCAGGGCGCCGGCGAACGCGGATTGAAGGTCATCCTCGATCGACATCGGCCGACCTCCGCGGCTCAGTCTGATCTCTGGTACACAGACGATGTTCCGGAGGAGCGCTGGATCGCCGATTGGGTGATGCTCGCCCAGCGTTACGAGAACCAGGCCGCGCTGCTTGGTGTGGACCTGCACAACGAGCCGCGCGGTCCGGCGACGTGGGGCAGCGACGACGTGAGCACCGATTGGCGGCTGGCTGCAGAACGCGCCGGAAACGCGATTCTCGCGGTGAATCCGTACGTGCTGATCTTTGTTCAAGGCATCGAACGCAGCGGCGACGACTGGTATTGGTGGGGCGGCAATTTTCTGGATGCTCGAACGGCTCCGGTTCAACTGGCAGTGCCGGGTAGGGTCGTGTATTCGCCTCACGACTACGGACCCGACGTCTATGCGCAGCCCTGGTTCAGCGCCGCGGATTTTCCGAACAATCTGCCAGGCATCTGGGACGCACATTGGGGCTATCTGGCTACTGACCAGGCTGCGCCGGTGGTGCTTGGCGAGTTTGGCGGAGCCGTGAGTGACGGCGCCGAGGGCATCTGGCAGCATGCGTTGATCGATTACGCCCAGGCGCATTCGATTGGCTGGTTGAGCTGGGCGTTCAATCCGAATTCCGCCGACACCGGCGGGCTGCTCGCGGACGACTGGCTGACGGTCGTACAATCCAAGGCAGACCTGTACCAGGGGCACCTGGCGCCGCCGCTCGACGTAGGCTCGACCGGCGTCTTTGGACAGGCGCAAACTCGCCTGTCAGTTCAGGGTCGCAGTACGAGCACCACCGCCCAGACATCCAACATTGGCTTCGTTCTCCAGATCGTCAACGACGGCCCGACCCCGGTCGACTTTAGCCAGCTGGAGCTGCGCTACTGGTTTAAACCCGGCACATCGATAGCGACTCAGCAGGTGAATATCGACTATGCGGCGGTCGGCGCAGCGAATATCAGTGGTCGGTTCGACCCTCCCGACGCCAGTGGAGTCGGCGCGCTGAGCCTCACGTTTGCACCTAACGCGGGATCAATCAGTCCATACACCTCCAGCGGTGACATCGATGTCCGCATTCACCGACTGGACTGGACGCCCTACGATCAAATCGTCAATTTCAGCTTCCGACCCGAATCAACGCTGGTCGAATGGGACCATGTTGGCCTGTATCGAGCGGGCGTGCTGGTCTGGGGCACGCCACCCGCGGGACTCTAAAATCACCTTCGTGTAACCGGTCGCGCTTACGCTCGTGCGGATCGTACAGGAGGTGTTGTGTTCAGCTTGTTCGGAATCCGGTCGGCGGGCATCCTCGCCGTAACCTTCGCTGGGCTTCTGCTCGTTCCGCGTCCATTCTCCGCGCCTGTGGTCGCGCAGTCGTTGAACGATCCGCTTGGGACCGGGCCACTACACACTGATGCTGGCAACATCGTCGATGCAGACGGCCGCGTGGTCCATATCAGCGGCGTCAACTGGTTTGGACTCGAGACCGGCACGTTTGCCCCGCAGGGTCTCTGGGCGCGCAGCCTCGACAGCATGCTGGATCAGATCGCCCAGGCAGGTTTCAACACGATCCGTTTGCCGTATAGCGACGACATCTTCAACCCCGCCAACGTACCCAACGGCATTGATTTCCAGAAGAACCCGGATCTGCAGGGTCTCACAGGCTTGGAGATCATGGACCAGGTGATCGAGCGCGCTGGAACACGCGGCCTCAGAGTGATACTCGACAGGCACCGCCCGACGGCTGCCGGTCAGACCGAGCTCTGGTACACGGACCACGTCTCCGAGCAGACCTGGATCGATCATTGGGTGGCACTGGCCAACCGCTACAAAGGCAACCCCACCATCATCGGTGCCGACCTCGATAACGAGCCGCACGGCGCAGCCACCTGGGGCGACGGCAATCCTTCGACCGATTGGCGCGCGGCAGCGGAGCGCGCGGGTGATGCCGTGCTCCAGGCAAACCCGGATTGGCTCATTTTCGTGGAAGGTATCGAGCACCAGGGCAATGACTGGTACTGGTGGGGCGGCAACCTCGCGCCCGCGGCGCAGGCGCCAGTCGAGCTTGCGCTACCGAACAAGCTGGTCTATGAAGCGCACGACTACGGCGCTGGCGTCGTGAATCAACCCTGGTTCCATACGCCGGACTTCCCGCAGAATCTGCCAGGTATGTGGCAGTCGCATTGGGCCTATCTGAAGCTCAATGGAATCGCACCAGTCCTGATAGGCGAATTTGGAGGGCGGTCAGTTGGAAACGACGCTGAAGGTACCTGGCAACGGATGCTCATCTCGTATTTGCAGACCAACAGCTTTGATTACACGTACTGGTGTTGGAACCCGAACTCCGGCGACACGGGCGGAGTGCTTCAGGATGATTGGACAACGCTGAATCAAGCCAAGCTCAGCCTACTCCAGGCGTACCAGTGGCCACTGCTGGGCTCACCTGTGCCGCCGGCCGATGCGCAAGCCGTCGTCGCTGCCTATACAGGCCCGCTCGATGTTGCACCAGCCACCTCCAGCTCTCCAGTGGCCGATCCGGACCCGGTCCATGCTGCGCAACCGACCGGCGGGGCCAATGACCCGGACCCTGTACATCAACAGGCGGCAGGTCAATCGCCAACTCCGTCACCAGGTCCGTAGGTCACTGGGGTCGCCACTGGGGTCTCGGTGAGGACAACCGTTGGCACTGGCGTGTCGAGTTGTGTGGTTACTTTGAAGTCTGTAGCGGCTTCCACTTTTGAGTCGCTGCCAACGAGAACGAAGTGAATATCGTCACCCCAGTTGCCATCAATTGGATACGCCCCGAAGTTCAGAATGGTGCCGTCGTCGTCGGCACTGCCTGTGGCGAGGACCGGGCCACCCCGGTCGCGCAAATGCACGCTCACCGGCTCACCGGCCGCGAAGCTGCGGCCGGTGAATTCGACCACCGTACCGGGCGGGCCATGATATGCCGTCAGCTCCGCGGTCGCCTTCAACTCCAATGCCTGGAACCAGAGGGTCACCTCCGCCTGGCTGGTTGCGCCCCGGACGGTGATCGGAACTCCGCCGGCCACCGTATCGACGGGCAGTCGGAATCCACCCGCGGCGGTGAACGCACCTGACGTATCCGCTTGAAATGTCGTGACAAGCTTGGTCACAAGCTGCTTCTCCGACTCACCGACGTACACGCTCAACGTCTCGTTCCTTGCCCAACCGTCGCCGGTAAAGGCGATTGGCGTGCCAGGGCGGCCGGCGTAATTGGTCAGTTGTAAACCAGGGTTGAACGGGAGCACCACGAACTTTGCGCTGATCTCTGCTCCACTCTGGTGCGGCACGAAGATCAAAGTCTGATCGCCGTGAGCGGAGTCCGGCAGCGTGAATGCGTTCTTGACGACAAATTGGCCGTTCGCGTCAGCCTGAGCTCGGAATAATGGGTCACCCCTTTTTGCGTTCAAATAGACTTCGATCTGGTCTCCAGGGACGAAGTCCTGGCCGGTGAATCCCATCGCCGAATAGGGTGGGACAGCATATCCATCCAGCACGACCCATGGTGAGAACCCCTGGATATTGAACGGGATCGCGACGGGCAACTGCGAGCGTTCGCCCACAAAGTACAGGACGTAGTCTCCAGGCTGCACGAGCGGTAGTGGCACGCTATCGGCAGTGACGTTGCCCTGATCGTCACTTTGAAAGCTGGCGAGTGCGTCGCCGCCCAGACCGCCAAGACGCACGTCAACCAGTTCGTTGGGGGCGAACCCGGAGCCCGAAAACGCGAACGTATGATCCGACTTGGCTGAGTACGAATCCATGCTGATGGCAGGCGTGATCTGCCGCAAGTCGAATCTCGTGCGCGCCGACCGCCCACTCGCGTCGCCTACGACGTGCAGCAGATACTCTCCGGGAGTGAGGCCGCCGGGGACGGTTACTGAGACCTCGTCGAGGTTGCCATCCTTGGTCATTGTCACCGGATCGAGTGTGGCCTCGACGTCACCTTGTGCGTTCTCAATCGTAACGGTCGCCGGCTCACCAGCCGAAAAGCCCTGTGCCTGGAAATTCATCCTGGCACCCGTCGTGATCTGCGTGGACCTCAGCAGGACAAACGCCGGGCCCATCTGACGGATGGTTGTTGGCGAGGCCGCCGCCTGCGCACTCGGCGACGGACTCGGCAGCACTTGTTGTCGCCCGACCGCGGCACTGCCAGTGTTCGTGCCACAGGCTGCGCACACCACCAGCAGCGAGAGCGCAGCAAGGCGTGCGATTGTCCGCACCATCCGCGACGACTACTGCACCGACTCCACGCAGCCGCTGGCCTCGGTCTGCAACACGTACGTCTTCTGTCCGGTGGACCCGTCAGGAGCTTGCTCCGTGGCAACGTACACCCGAATCTCGCCACCACTGGTGCGCGGCCAATCACCAACGTGATTGATGGTCAATGTCACCCCGCTTTCGGCATGGCTTGTGCGCAGTTGCTGTGTCTGCTGCTCGAGCACATCAACCGGTAGCTGCGCCTGTACCGTCGGGCAGAGCTGACTCCAGCCGAGCGCGCCGTCTTCCGCGGCGACCGACTGCATGAAGACGTCAGCAGGCGTCGGCTCGCTCGACGCCATGCGCCAGTAGGCTGCGCCAGCGACCACCAGAGTCAGCGCCACGTTCACGAGCACAATCGGGTGCATACGAGGGAGGTCCTCCTCCGGTCAGACTAATTTCGCACGCTGGTCTCGCACCTCGACAGGGCAGTCAAAGGCCCGAACGAAAGCCGAACTAGCCGGTGGGCGTCGTCGTTGGCTGAGGGTGAAGTCCGAACGGGAACACCACCGTGAACGTTGCCGCGCACACCAGGTGGCTCTGGTCGCCGGTGGCTACGAAGATGACGTTGTCGCTCACATCCAGCGGGATGTAGACCACAGCGGTGTCTTTCAGCCATCCACCATCGTCGGTGACTGCTTCGACGACCACTGGGCTCGTCGCGCCGCCCATGCGAATGCTGACTTTCTCACCGGCGATCCAACCCCCACCACCGAAGCCGACGGGTGCGCCAGGAGCACCGAACCAGTTTGTGAGCTCGAGCCAGGGTTTGGGCGCCAGCACTTTGAAGTCCGCGGTTGCAATCGCTCCACTATCGTCGCCAACGAGGTTGATCGTCACCGATCCGACGGCAGCACTCTGCGGAATCCGTACCGGACCAGCACCCCACAAGTT
>Ga0213876_10001449_pt1 | contig 14759 bp, 14 predicted proteins | sample BarmaccomBMRX_R9_FD_160113 | JGI IMG/M metagenome (GOLD analysis project Ga0213876, IMG submission 160113) | Root-associated microbial communities from Barbacenia macrantha in rupestrian grasslands, the National Park of Serra do Cipo, Brazil - RX_R9 | ecosystem: Host-associated > Plants > Roots...
TCGTACCGTCCGTTCCCAGGAGCACCAGCTTGGCGAGCTGGTCACGTGCGATCGAGATCGATCCGGTCTCCTTCGCGTCGCCGTCGTAGGTCGCATCCCACTCGCCCGCCACGTCGCGGGTGCCGTCGTCAGCCACGGCGATCAGCTTGCAGTGCTCGTCGGTCGGCAGACCTGAGACGTTGACGGTGTAGCTCGTGCCGGTCGCCTGGGAGGCGAGTACGACGTCCATCTGCACCGATGCCGTCGTCGGGGACGTGAAGTGTTTGGGCCCGTGCAGCGCCGCCCAGGCGCCGAGGCCGCCACCGGTCACGATGACGAGGGCCGCGGCGACGGCCAGCAACCGCCGGCCGCGGGTTCGGCTTACCGCAGCTGGCGTGGCCTGCTCAGCGCGCGCCTTGGCCGCCACCCGATCGAAGAGGTCCGCCGGCAGCGGAACCGGGTTGAGGTCGTCGAGGGTGAGCCGGTCCAGCAAGGCGGGCAGCCCCGAGATCTCCGCCAGCTCGGCGCGACAGGCCGTGCAGGACGCCAGATGCGTGTCCACCTCTGTCCGCTCGATCGTGTCGATCGCACCCGTCACGTACACGCCAAGGGCGAGCCTGGCCTCGTCACAGCTCATGTGGTCACCCCCCGCTCGGTCAACGCGAGCTTCAGAGCTCGAAGGGCATAGAAGGTGCGGGACTTCACGGTGCCCGGCGGCACGCCGAGCTCGGCCGCCGCGTCCGCAACCGAGTGCCCGACGAAGTAGGTCTGCACGATCACGGCCTGGTGCTCATCGGACACGACGCCATGGCATCCGCGATGAGAAGCCGGTCGAGTCGCGCGTCGATCTCGTCGGCGGCTGGCACTGTCGCGAGAACGGCGTCGCCGACCTCAGTGGGTCGCGCCGACCGCGCTCGGTGAGCGTCGATGGCGACGTGATGTGCCACCGTGAACAACCACGGTCGGACCGGGCCACGTGACTCGTCCAGCGCGTCGCGATGCCGCCACGCCCGCAGCAAGGTCTCCTGTACGACGTCCTCGGCGCGGCCACGGTCGCCGTTCGTCAACCGCATCGAATACGCGAGCAACGCCCCGGCATGCGCGTCGTACAGCTCGCGCAGGGCGACCTCGTCATCCGAGTCCACGCAGGTGCTCACCCCACAGTCACGGCCACCGTGGTGGATCGGTTCACCGGTCCGAGGTCAAACGTACCCCCCGGTCAGTTCTTGTTGTACCAGCTCGATGGTGCGAAGCCGCCGGTGTACGGCGACGGGACGTAGAAGTCGTTGCCGGACATCGCAGCCTGGAGCTGAGCCATTTGCGCGATCGTCATCCCATCGGTGCTGACCTCGTCGGCGATGTCGACGTCAACGTCGATGCCCTCGTACTCCTCCTCGGCCGCGGCGAGGCTGAGAAGCGCGTCGACGGCGTCGTCGAGTGCGTTCTCACGGGAGCGCTGGACGGGCATCCATTGGACGTCGAGGGTTGGTTCCGCGATCTCGAGGTGGTCGTCGCGCTCCCGCAGCTCGTCGTAGCGGGCTTGCATCGGGTCGGGCAGCTCGCCGAACTGTGCGAGGACGTGAATGCGGCGGAGTTCTTCGGTCTCGTCTGGTGTGAGCGCCATGACGGGTCATCCCCTCTTGTGCCCCAGCAGGCGTGAGGCATCACAGGAAGATTTCGGCCCCGTCACCCGCTCAGCGCATGCTCCCTTGAGCGCAATTTTTGGCGACTCGATGTAGTCATTCCGGGCCGGTGTTGATCACCGACCTGACTATGGGCCGAACGGTTCACGCGGCCTGCGACATCTCGAGTGCCCCGAGGGACGTCTCCAGGTGGGTGAGAAGTCGTTGCAAATGCGGAACATTCCGCCGACATCCGGTCAGACCGAAGTCCATCCGGTCGACATAGCTGGTGACCGTGATGTTGAGCGCCTGCCCGACCGTCGGGATCGAGAGCGGATAGAACTCATCGAGCGTGGCGCCACCCATGTAGAGCTTCTGTCGGGGGCCGGGCACGTTCGAGATGGTGACATTGAACGGCGGCGGCAGGAGCTTGTGCACGCCGTACATCGTGCCGAGGGCGATCGGTGCCATCGAGACCGCTGAGACTGCCATCACCTGCAGCGGACTCATCGCTGCCATCGCTGCCTTGCCGTCGTTCATCGACTCCTGGATCTTGGCCAGGCGCGCCGCGGGATCCGGCTCGTCCGTCGCGAGGTTGCACAAGATCGAGCCCACGTTGTTGCCGCTGGTCTGCTCGGAGTTCACGCCGCGCAGCGAGACCGGCACCATCGCGATCAACGGACTGTCAGGCAGGGCCGCGAGCTCCTGGAGGTACAGCCGTAGCGCACCGGAGCACATCGCCAGGACGACGTCGTTGAGGCTGGCACCGGATGCCGCGCCGACTGCCTTCAACCGGTCCAGCGGCCAGGACTCCGCGGCGAACCGTCGTGACCCGGTGATGCTGCCGTTGAGGATCGTGCGCGGCGCCTGGATGGGCAGTGCTGCCGCCTGCTCACGGATCAGCTTCTCCCCTGCGCGCATCAAGCCCGGCCCGAGCGCCATCACCTCGTCGAGCGCACCTTTCGCCAGCCCGCCGAGAGCTGCGATCGGAGAGCTGCCGCCCTCCGAGCGCCGTTTCGGCTCGTAGGGCATGTACGGCGCACGCAGTGTCGTGTCATCCGGATCCTTGGACAGCACGGCCTGCATGAGCCGGAGTCCGGAGACCCCGTCCAGCATCGCGTGATGGACCTTGAAGTACACCGCGAACCGGTCGTCGTTGAGGCCCTCGATGAGGTGCATCTCCCACAAGGGCCGCTGCCGGTCGAGCAACGTGCTGTGCAGGCGGGACGCGAGGGCGAGCAGCTCGCGGATCCGTCCGGGCCGAGGCAGTGCGGAGTGGCGGACGTGATGCTCGAGATCGATGTCCGTGTCTTCCTGCCACGCCCACTGTCCGGCGGTCGACCAGGACCGGTACGCCCGCTTTCGGAACAGCGGCGCGATCTCGTCGACCTCGAGCAGCGCCTGGAAGGCGTCCTGCAGAAAGTCCTTACCTGCGCCGGACGGCTTCGTGTACAGCTGCAGGCTGCCGACATGCATCGGCTGGTCCCGCGTCTCCGGAAGCAGAAACGCAGCATCCAGCGGAGACATCAGCGCCATGTCGCTCCTCGAGCCTGGTTCTCGTGATCAAGTTGTTGGAGATCATTCCCTACCTGGCGCGCAATTGCACGATGGGCGAATGCGGAGAGCACCAGCGGGCGGATCACCGAGAGGATCTTGACATTCTTGGGCACGTACGCACGCTTCGCCCTGCGCTCGATCGCGTCGACGAAGGCAAGCGCACACTCGTCGACGGACATCGTGCTGTTCGCCGGCCATGGGAGCTCGCTGCGCATCCGCCGGAAGCTCGGGAGCGCGTCCTCGCTGTCCCGGACGAGATCGGTGTCGATCCACGAGGGATGGATGCTGCCGACGGTCACGCCGTACTGATCGAGCTCGAGGCGAAGCGCAGCGGCGAGTGACTCGACGCCGGCCTTGCTTGCGGAGTACGCCGACCCGCCGGGCAGCGGCACGAACGACGCGACCGATGCGACAACCAGCACGTAGCCGCGGCTCTCAGCGAGATGGGGCACCGCTGCAGAGACGGTTCGGAACACGCCCGTGAGGTTCACGTCGATGGTGCGCGCGAACTCCTCCGGAGCGGCGGTCCGCACCGTGCCAAGATTGGCGATGCCCGCGTTCGCGAGGACGACGTCGATCCCGCCGAGCTCAGCGGCGGTGTGGGCCACGGCCGCGTCGAGCGCGGCCTGGTCGCGGACGTCTGCCTCAGCCCAGGTGTGGTCGGGACCCAGCTCCTTGGCGTTTCGTTCCAGCAGGTCCGGCTCGAGGCCGACCAGCGAGATCCTGGCGCCTTTCGCTGCTAGCGCCTTCGCAGTGGCGGCCCCGATGCCGCGAGCCGCGCCCGTGATCAACACGGCCTTGCCGGCGACCGAGTGCTTCATGCGGAGATCGTCTCAGGCAAGGTGACTCGTGGTCGAACGTCGTACTCGGCCAGGTCTGCCCGGCGCAGCTCGCGCATGAACTCGAACGTGAAGGTCGGCCACAACGTGGTGTTCCGCCCGTTGGCGTCGAGGTACCAGCTCTGGCAGCCGCCGGTGTTCCACACGGTGCCAGCAAGCTTTCGCTGGACCTCCCCGTTGTAGGCGTCTTGGGCGGTCTGCGTGGGCGCCAGAACGGTGTCAGGTCCGGCCTTGCGCATCAGGTCGATCAGGTAGCCGACCTGCGCCTCGATCATCAACACGATCGAGTTGTGACCGAGGCCGGTGTTCGGGCCCACCAGCATGTACAAGTTCGGGAACCCGGCGATGGTGGTGCCGCGGTGAGCCGCCATGCCGGAGGCCTGCCACTGCTCGGCGAGCGTGGCTCCGCTGCTGCCCCGCACGACGTGCGCCGACGGCGGGTCGGTCACCTGGAAGCCGGTGCCGAAGATGATCGTGTCAACGGGATGCTCCACCCGGTCCCCCGCATCCGACTCGGTCACGATGGCGTGCCGCCGAATCTCGACGATCCGATCCGTCACGACCTCGGCATTCGGCTGCGACAGCGCCGGGTAGTAGTCGTTCGACAGCAGCACCCGCTTGCACCCGAGGCGGAACTTCGGTGTGAGCTTGGCCCGGAGGACCGGGTCCGGCACCTGCTTCGACAGATGGCGCAACGCGATCTTCTCGGCGTACCGCAGGATCGACGGCCTTACCGCGAATCCGACGAGCCACAGCTCCCGCAGGGCGTACATCCGGGCTCGGACGGCACGTTGCAAGCCGGGCACCAGCCGGTTGAGCCGCCGCTCGAACCGCCCGTAGGCGCGGTCGCGCCGAGGCAGCACCCAAGGTGCGGTGCGCTGGAAGACGGTCAGCTGTGCGGCCTGCTGCTGGACGTGGGGGACGAACTGGATGGCGGAGGCGCCGGTACCGATCACGGCGACGCGCTCGCCGGTGAGCGAGTGCTCGTGGTCCCAGGTCGCGGAGTGGAACGTCGTACCGGCGAAGGTCTCGATGCCGGCGATGGCGGGCAGGCTCGGATCGGACAGCCCGCCGGCACCGAGGATCAGGTGGTTCGCGGTGAACCCTCCGCGCGATGTGCTCACGACCCAGAGCCCAGCCGAGTCGTCCCAGTCGGCACCCGTCATCGCCGTACTGAAGTGGATGCGGTCGTAGAGGCGGTAACGGGTAGCCACCGACTTCAGGTAGTCGAAGATCTGCGGCTGCCGGGAGAAGGCGTGGTGCCAGTCCGGGTTCGGCGCGAAGGAGAACGAGTACAGGTGGCTTGGTACGTCGCACGCGCAGCCGGGGTAGCTGTTCGCCTCCCACGTGCCGCCGACCTCGGTGTTGCGCTCGAGCACGACGAAATCGGATCGGCCGGCTTCGTCGAGCTTGATCGCGGCGCACAATCCGGCGAATCCGGCGCCGACGATGGCGGTGTCGACGTGTGTCGGGAGTGGGGTGGTCACGGGTCCTCCGAGAAGTGGGTGCACCTAACCTACCGCTAGTAACCTACTACCTGTAAAGTAGTTCTCGTGACCGCCTCTGTGACCTCTGCCACTCCCGCCGTACGACGGCGACTTCCTCGCGACGAGCGAGCCCGCCAGCTGCTCGACGTGGCGGAGGCGGTCTTCGCTGCCCGCGGCGTCCAAGCGGCGTCGATGGATGACATCGCCGAGGCCGCCGGCGTCACGAAACCGGTCCTCTACGACCACTACGGGTCAAAGGACCGCCTGATGGCCGCTGTCGTCGAGCGCGTCGGGCGGACGCTCGGCGAGGTCGTCCTCTCGGCGGTTACGGCCGCGGGATCGCCGGAGGCCGCGATCGCCGAGGGCCTACGGGCCTACTTCGGTTTCATCGACGAGCGGCGAAGTGGGCTGCACTCGTTGCTGTCAGAGGGTGTGACGCCCGGGTCGGAGGCCGCCGCCGCACTTGAAGCGGTCCGGAGTCAGCAAGCCACGATGATCGCGTCATTGCTGCTCGAGCACAGCGACGGCGGCGACGCGGCTGAGGCGAGCATTTACGCGCAGATCGTGGTCGGCGCGACCGAACGCCTCGCGCTGCGACCTGACGCGACAGCGGGCCCGTCGGCCGATGAGCTGACCCGGCATGTGATGGACGTGATCTGGTACGGCTTCGACCGGCTTCGCGAAGGCCTCAGGTGGTCACCGAGTCCCGGGCCACAAGGGTGAGTTCGGGCGGTCTGGGAGCGGGCACGCTCGCTGTGTAACGATGCCAGTCCCGCTTGGCCATGCCGTCGAAAGGTCGCAGTCGTGACGGAGCCCGCACTCGACGCCCTCCTCCACGAGGGACGCCGGTTCGATCCACCTGTTGAGCTCGCCGAGAACGCCAACGCGCAGCCGGAGATCTACGAGCACGCCGCGAAGGATCGGCTCGGCTTCTGGGCGGAGCAGGCACGCGAGCTGACGTGGGACACCGAGTGGACTGACGTCCTCGAGTGGAACGCACCGTTCGCGAAGTGGTTCCTCGGCGGGAAGCTGAATGCGAGCGTCAACGCCGTCGACCGTCACGTCGCTGCCGGGAACGGCGACAAGGTCGCGTTCCACTGGATCAGCGACGGGGACACCGAACGCCGCGACGTGACCTACGCCGATCTGAAGCGCGAGGTCTGCAAGGCGGCGAACGCCTTGACCTCACTTGGCGTCGGCGCGGGCGACCGGGTCACGATCTACATGCCGATGATCCCCGAGACCGTCGTCACGATCCTTGCCTGCGCCCGAATCGGTGCGCCCCACAACGTCGTCTTCTGCGGGTTCTCCTCCGACTCGCTGTCCGGCCGGATCAACGACTCGGACTCGAAACTCGTCGTCACGACCGACGGCCAGTACCGCCGCGGCGAGCCGGCACCCGTCAAGCCGGCCGTCGACGAGGCCCTTAAGTCGACTCCCGGGATCGAGAAGGTTCTCGTGGTCCGTCGTACCGGGACCGACGTCGAGTGGGACGAGGGGCGGGACGTCTGGTGGCACGACGTCGTCGAGCCGGCCTCGGATGATCACACCCCGGAGCCGTTCGACGCAGAGCACCCACTGTTCATGATGTACACGTCCGGGACGACCGCGAAGCCGAAGGGCATCCTGCACACGACCGGCGGGTACCTGACGCAGGCCGCCTTCACCCACCGGATGGTCTTCGACCTCAAGCCCGACACCGACGTGTACTGGTGTGCCGCGGACATCGGCTGGATCACCGGGCACAGCTACATCGTGTACGGCCCGCTCGTGAACGGGGCGACGTCGGTCATGTACGAAGGCACGCCGCATCCGGCGGACAAGGATCGCTGGTGGAAGATCATCCAGGATCTCAAGGTCTCGATCCTCTACACCGCACCGACGACGATCCGCACCCTCATGAAGTGGGGGGCTGAGGTCCTCGAGCCATACGACCTGTCATCGCTGCGCATCCTCGGATCAGTGGGCGAACCGATCAATCCCGAGGCCTGGATCTGGTATCGGGAGAACGTCGGCGGTGGGCGGACGCCGGTCGTCGACACGTGGTGGCAGACCGAGACCGGCGCGATCATGATCACTCCCCTGCCCGGCATCACTGCGACGAAGCCGGGCGCCGCCATGACGCCGCTGCCCGGGATCAGCGCCGACGTCGTCGACAACTCCGGGAAGTCAGTCGGTGAGAGCGGCGGCGGTCTGCTCGTGCTGACCGAGTCCTGGCCATCGATGCTCCGGGGAATCTGGGGCGACGACGAGCGGTACCAGGAGACGTACTGGTCGCGCTTCGACGGCGTGTACTTCGCCGGTGACGGCGCGAAGAAGGACGACGACGGTGACATCTGGCTACTCGGCCGGGTTGATGACGTGATGAACGTCTCCGGTCACCGGATCTCGACGACCGAGGTCGAGCATGCGTTGGTGTCCCACCCTTCGGTCGCGGAGGCGGCCGTGGTCGGCGCCACCGACCCAACGACGGGCCAGGCAATCGTCGCCTTCGTGACCCCGCGCGGCAGCGTCGCCGAGGACGAGTCCGCAGGCGAGGAGTTCGTGCAAGGCCTGCGTGATCACGTCGCCAAACAGATCGGGCCGATCGCAAAGCCACGTCAGGTGCTGGTCACCCCCGAGCTCCCCAAGACGCGCAGCGGCAAGATCATGCGCCGGCTGCTGCGTGACATTGCGGAGAACCGTGAGCTCGGCGATGTGACGACCTTGCTCGACCCTACGGTGACCGAGGCGATCCGCGATCGCATGGCTGGCTCCGACACCAAGGAGGACTGACGGTTGGCCGAGATCCCGACCGCCCGCGGCACCGTGGACAGCGGTGCGCTAGGACGCGTCCTGATGCACGAACACGTCTTCGTGATCACGCCCGAGGTGCTGCAGAACTTCCCGGAGCACTGGGACGAGCAGCTGCGGGTCACCGATGCGGTGGAGAAGCTGACGGCGCTGAAGAACGCCGGCATCGACACGATCGTTGACCCAACTGTGATCGGTCTCGGTCGCTACATACCCCGCATCGTCGAGATCGCCGGGAAGATCGACCTCAACATCATCGTGGCCACCGGCGTGTACACCTACGACACGGTCCCGAAGTTCTTCAAGTTCCGTGGACCGGTGTTCCCCGGGCTCGATGTGCCCGACCCGATGGCTGACATGTTCATCAAGGACATCACTGAGGGCATCGCCGACACCGGCGTACGTGCTGCGTTCCTGAAGTGCGCCATCGACGAGCCAGGTATGACGGAGGACGTCGCGCGGATCCTGCGGGCGGTCGCGAAGGCGCATCTCGCGACCGGTGCGCCGATCATGGTGCACACGGTGCCGTCGATGCATCGAGGCCTCGAGGTGCACGAGCTGCTGAGCGGTGAGGGCGTCGATCCCTCCCGCGTCCTGCTGGCCCACAGCGGCGACGTGAACGATCCCGACCACCTCAGCGAGCTCGCCGACCTCGGCTACCTGCTGGGGATGGACCGGTTCGGCATCGACCTCTACCTGCCGTTCGAGGAGCGCGTCGCGATCGTGGCGACCCTGGCGGAGCGTGGGTACACCGAGCGCATGGTGCTCGCGCATGACGCGTCGTGCTACATGGACTGGATCGAGCCGTCGTACCTGGAGTTCTCGCCGAACTGGCACTTCCTGCACATCACGAACGACGTCCTGCCGGCGCTGCGAGAGCGCGGCGTGAGCGACGACCAGATCGACACGATGCTGATCGCCAACCCCCAGCAATGGTTCGCCCCCGCCTAACCAGTTTTGAACTGTTCACCACGCGCTTTGCGGCACGACGCGCCGGCGAGTCGGCCTCAAACCGCGTGATCAACTGGCTAAGCCGCGCGGAGGGCGTCCTTGACCGCCCACGCGATGTAGCCCCGGCGCCGCGTGTCCTCGTAGGTGAATCGGATCGTGTCGCACGACCGCCCGACGAGTGCGTTCCCGCGGTGGCGGTCGCGGTAGACGGGCGCCGGCAAACCATGCACGCTCTCGCCATCCGCCTCTGCGAGGAGCGGTCGTGCGCGCCGGAGGAACCAGGCAAGATCTCCCACCGCGATGATGTTGTCGGCCGTGTCACGCACCGTGTACTGCAGATCGTCCGGGGTGACGCCGCCGTCGATGCAGGCCAGGCGAACGAGGGACTCCAGCGGCGACTCCGCTCTGCCATCCGCATAGGTCGCGATCTGACGCAGCATGACGATGCCCGGTCGATGCGCCGCCGCGGCAACGCTGTTCCGCAGTTCGGCCGGCGTCAAAGCACGCGTCCGCAGCGCCGAGTCGAGGAGAGCGAGGGCACTGCCTCGGTCTACCGACAGCGCCGCGTCGATGACGCTCCGGTCGGCTCGGCGGACCGGGATGCCGTCGACGTGAACGATCTCGTTCGCTTGGACCGGCAACTGCCGCACGATGAAACCGTCGTCCCATCCCTGTAAGCGACGGGCCCGTTCGTCGATCTTTCGGCCATCCCGTGAGCCACCGCCAACCTTGGCGACTTCGATGGGGCGCCTGCCAGGTGGTGATCCGGAGATGCCGAGCGCCGAAACGGCGGCGACCCCGACGATGCACGAGCCAGGGCCATAGCTCAGAACCGCGGCGCGCCACCATGCCTGCTCCGGCAGCCCGTCCCAATGGAGGTCCGCGTTCACGAGGTAGACGCCGCGCGCCATCAACACCCACTCGCCGCGTCGGACGCGAGTTCGGATGTCGTCACGAGTCATACCGATCATCAGGCACTGCCGTGCCGAGATCAGCCAGTTCTGAGTGATCGCGATGGCGGCGATCCGGTCGTCGATGGACATGCGCGATGGTGACCCCGCCGGGCTGGCATGAAAGGCGCTATCCGGCGATCAGTGGATAGCGCTTCGATATCCACAGGATCGGCACGGGGTTGGAGGCAGACACTCCCGCGTGTCGTGCCTTCAACCGCGTGGTCAACAGTTCAAAACTCAGGTGGTGAGGGGTGGGAAGTTGGGCTGGCGCTTCTCGAGGAAGGCGACCACGCTCTCTGCTAGGTCCGGGCGGGTGAACGCCTTCAGCAGCAGCTCGTCGGCGCGGGCGTTGGCCTCCGGCAAGGACGCGGCCGCGCCGCCCCAGATCTGGTCCTTGATCTCCCGCAGCGACGCCGGCGAGCACTCACGCACCATCTCCTGCGCGTACGCCATGGCTGCCGAGTAGGCGTCGTCGACGACGAAGTTGACCAGCCCGAGCTCGAGGGCCTCCTCAGCGCTGATCGTCCGCGCGGACAGCAGCAGGTCCAGCCCCTTCGACCACCCGACGATCCGCGGGATGAGCCAGGCCAGACCGTCCTCGGCGGGCAGCCCACGGCGGGCGAAGGCCGTCGACAGGCTGGTGCCCCGCGTGAGGAAGCGGACGTCGCAGTACAGCGCCCGGGCGAGGCCCAGGCCGACACACGGCCCGTTGATCGCCGCGATGACCGGCTTCGGTACGGCGGGTTCGGTCGCGAAGTCCTCGCGCACACCTTCGCGTGGCGGCAGCTCCCCGGCCATCAGCTGCTTGAGGGTTCCCATGTCGGCGCCCGCGCAGAAACCCCGGCCGGCCCCCGTGACGATGATGACCTTGACATCCGGGTCCGCCGCAGCGGCATCCAGGAGCGCCAGGTACTCGACCCCCATCTCGAACGTCCAGGCGTTGAGCGACTCCGGGCGGTTGAGCGTGATGACGCCGATCCCGTCCTCGTTGCGGAACTCGACGACGCTCGCGCCGGTCGCCGTGACCACAGCCTCGCTCATGCGGTCGGCGCCAGTCCCTTGACCGCGTCGGCAGCCTCGACCCCGACCGGCAGTACCGCCAGGACCGGCGTCGTGATGCCGGCGTCGACGTACTCCTGCACTCGCGCGCGGCACGTGTCGTAGTCGCCGTGCACCACGAGCGAATCGACCAGCTCGTCGGGGATCGCCTCCAGCGCGGCCTTCCGGTCCCCCGCGGCCCACGCGTCCTGCATGCCCTGCATCAGCTCGGTGCGGCCCAGCCACTCATGGAACGCTCGATAGACGGGAACGGTCAGGTACGCCGCGATGGCGAAGCGGCCGACCGCGCGGGCGGTCTCCTTGTCGGGCGTCGGGGCCACGAAGATCCGTGCCGCGAGCTCCTTGTCCGGTCCGCCTTCGGCGAGGTGCGCCGCGACGGTCGTTACGTCCTGCGGCGCCAGCCAGTTCGTGATCGCGCCATCCGCCTCGCGGCCCGCCAGCTTCAACATGCCGGGACGGAGCGCCGCGACGAGCACCGTCGGCGGCTCCGGCGGCGTGAAGCCCATCCGAAAGCCTTTGATGGAGAACGTCTCGTAGTCCTCGGTGACCTTCTCCCCACCCATTGAGGCCTTGAGGAACCGCAGGGTGTCCCTGACCTTCTGGTACGGCTTGTCGAAGGGGGTGGAGTTCCACCGCTCGACGATGACGTTGGACGACGTACCGATCCCGAGCACGAAGCGCCCGGGCGCGGCCGCCGCCATCGTCGCGGCCGACATCGCCAAGGTTGCCGGCCCGCGGGTGTAGACGGGGACGATCGCGACACCGAGTCGCAGCTGCGGCGCCCAGACGCTGGCCAGCGCGAGCGGGGTGAGCCCGTCCATCCCGTTCGACTCGGCAGACCACAGATCGGTGTACCCGAGGTCGGGGAGCGACTCGATGATCGGCCGCTGGTCGAGCAGCGGTATGCCGTCGAAAGGAAACGTGATCCCGTAACGTCCTGCCACGGCGCGAACCCTAGCGCCTCACTGGTGCAGGTACCGCCGCGCGGGGTGCGGGCTCCAACCGTGCTGACCGTTCGCATAATCGAGCCAGACCCGCAGGTGCGGGTGCGGCTTCGCCTGCTGCAGCTGCCGGTCGCGCAAGCCGTTGGGGGGTACGCCGTACGTCGATCCGGGGATCTCCTCGCGGCAGATCCGCGCCCCCTGCCACGCGAACCCCGCCGCCGAGGTCACGTGCCAGTCGAGGTGTCCGTCGACACAGGCGAACGGGTGCCTGGTGGCGCAGTCCGCGACGCGGAACCGGCCATGCTTGCCCTGCACCGCGCAGTGACCGCGACGTAAGGGCTGATGCGGTGACCAGCTCCACACGAACGCCCGGAGCCGCCCGTCGTTCGGCGTGAGTTGGTCCCAGCCCGTGAGGTTGACCCCGCAGTGGACGGCGCGGCGCGTCACCGCCGGAGTGAAGGTCTGTGATGCCGACAAGACCGCTTCGAGGAACGGGCTCTCCTCGAACATGCGGCGGAACTCGCTGTGCGACTCCCGAGCGGCCGTGTCGGCGGCGCAGTCCTTCCGCCCGTAGGTTGTCGGGTCGCCGCCTTCGTTCCACTGGTCACCGCGGGTGAACACCCACCGGTTCCACGCGCCGGGGCCACAGTTGCCGACGAGGAGCACCCGCGCGCCGTGCCGCATCATCTGTCGCCGGGACGTCGAGTAGGGCATGGAGTCACACGTCCCGGAGGGGAGGTGGCCACGCGGTTGGTAGACCAGCCGACCCAGATGCTGGCGAATCAGCGATGCGGCGACTGCGTGCGCCTTCGCGTTGTTGTCGAGCTGGTTCTCGAGGTAGATCAACAGGAACTGGCGTTTGTGATGTGCCAACCAGTGCCGCACCTCCAGCAACGCGCTCTGGAAGGACCGGTCAATCGAGCAGCCGACATGAACGGTCGGGCCGCCGAGCGGCAGTGACTGGGAGTCGCCGTGACAGACGTCGACCCAGTAACCACCCGTCGACACCGAGCCGTAGAGGCTGAGCACCCAGTGCAGGTCGATCTCGATGCCGCGGATGTCGAGCCGCAGCTGGTCGGCGATCGAGAACACCTGGTTCGGGTCCTGATTCGTCAGCGTCGGGTAGTAGTCGACCGGCTTGCCGTTCGCCGGCACGAAGTACGACGACGCGTTGAAGGTGTTGTGCGAGCCCGCGAACTGCGCCTCGTACAACGGCGATCGGGCATCGAGCCGGCGTTGCAGCAACAGCGCATGGTGCACCCACGAGTGGCGGTACTTCTCCACCTGCTTCTCGCTGACCTTGCGCCCGTCGACGAGGGCACAGGAGTCGGCCGCACCCTTGCTCGGCAGGTCTCGCAGCGGCGTACGGCAGATCGCGCCGACGGACGCGGCGACCGCCTGCAGGCCACGACAGAAGGCGTACAGCGGTGTGTTGATCGTCGAGCCGAGGTCGTGGTAGCAGGTGTGGACGACGACATCAACGCCCGGTGCCGGCTGCTTCGACGACCGTGACGCCGACGCGGGCACCGCAAGTGCGACGCCCAGCAACACGGTCGCGAGGATGGTGCTGGCGCGCCGCCCGCCGTTGACTCGACGAACACGGTCACGAGGGCGAAAGTCCAAGTGGTTCATGACACAGGCATTGTCGCGCTCCCCGTCACGTCACCGCCACCAGGTCCACCGCCACCTGATCATCTGCGATCCGTATCAACCCCATCGTGCCCCTGGGCTGGCGACGGCGATCGGTCGGTGAGCCGGGGTTGAAGCTCCGCTGACCCGCCTCCGTGTGGTCCCACGGGATGTGCGAGTGACCGAAGATCACGAGGTCCGCATCGGGGAACAACCGACGCAACCGTGCCGGTCGCCCCGCCTTCGGGCCGCTGTCGTGAACCATCGCGACTCGCGCGCCGGCGAGGTCGAGCTGCACGGTTTCCGGCGCCCCCCATGCCACGACGTCGGCTCCGTCGTTGTTCCCGAGGACCGCATGGACCGGCGCAAAGCCCGTGAGCTCGTCGAGCACCTCAGCCGTGCAGGCGTCACCGGCGTGCAGGATCAGATCGACGCCGTCGAGCTGGCGGGCGACCTCGACCGGGCAGCGCTTCCACCGCCGCGGACCGTGCGTGTCGGACAGTACGGCGACGCGCATCGGCTCAGACGCCGAGCGACCGGCCGACGATCTCCTTCATGATCTCGGTAGTGCCGCCGTAGATCGTCTGGACGCGGCTGTCGATGAACGCCTTCGCGATCGGGTACTCCAGCATGTAGCCGTAGCCGCCGTGCAGCTGGACGCACTGGTCGATGACCTTCTTCTCGAGCTCGGTGGTCCACCACTTCGCCATCGCCGCGTCGGTCGCATCGAACCGTCCGGCGTTCAGCTCGGTGATGCACTTGTCGAGGTAGTGGCGCGCGATCTCGACCTCGGTCGCCAGTTCGGCGAGGACGAAGCGGGTGTTCTGGAACGCGCCGATCGGCTTCCCGAACGCCGTACGTGTCTTGCAGTAGTCGATCGTCGTCGAGAGCGCGCGTTCCGCGCCGGCAACCGCGCCGACGGCGATCGACAGGCGCTCCTGCGGGA
>Ga0213876_10001450_pt1 | contig 14758 bp, 9 predicted proteins | sample BarmaccomBMRX_R9_FD_160113 | JGI IMG/M metagenome (GOLD analysis project Ga0213876, IMG submission 160113) | Root-associated microbial communities from Barbacenia macrantha in rupestrian grasslands, the National Park of Serra do Cipo, Brazil - RX_R9 | ecosystem: Host-associated > Plants > Roots...
TGATGGACATCTCCGACGAGATGGACGCGCTCGAGGCGCTGCGCCGGCGCGAGCAGCTGCTCGGCCGCCTCACCGAGGCCCTTCCCTCCGGCGTGCTGCACTTCGACGCGGACCTCCGGGTCGTGCACTCCAACGGCCGCCTGCACGAGCTGCTGGGCGTGCCGCGGACAGCAACGGTCCACGACCAGCTGTCGACGGTCGTCGACGCCGATGGGGTCGCGCTCGACGACGCGCTGCGGGCCGTAGCCGCGAGCGGACGCGACACCGATCTCGACATCGCGCTGCGACGGCCCGGTGACCACCAGGTGCGCCACTGCTCCATCGCCATCCGCGCACTGAGCGACGCCGAAGGCGCCCCCGACGGCGGCGTGCTCTGCGTCGAGGACGTGACCGAGGCGTGGCGGCTCCGGGCCGAGCTGGAGCGACGGGCGACCATCGACGAGCTGACCGGCTGCCTGAACCGCCCTGCGATCCTGAGCGCCCTCGAGGTGCACCTGGCGTCGAGCTCGTCGGCCTCGACGGGTACGGCCGTCGTCTTCCTCGACCTCGACGGGTTCAAGGAGGTGAACGACACCTTCGGTCACCAGGTCGGTGACCAGCTGCTCGCCGGCACGGCGGGGCGGCTCCGCGGCGCGATGCGGTCCGACGACGTCGTCGGCCGGCTCGGCGGAGACGAGTTCGTCGTCGTGCTCCCGAAGGTCGTCGACGAGCAGGAGGCGCTGGAGATCGCTCACCGCCTGCAGGCGACGCTCGCGCAGCCGGTCGACGTGATCGGCGGCGTGCCCACGGTCATCCGCTCGAGCGTCGGCGTCGCCTGGTCGGGCTCGGACACGATGGACGCCGACACGCTCATCGCGGCGGCCGACCGCGCCATGTACGAGTCGAAGCGCACCGGCACCGCGGCGGTCGTGCTCGCCGCGGTCTAGGTCAGACGATCTTGATGTGATCGAGGCCGGGGGCGGCCTCGGGGAACTGCGGATCCATCCGCTCGAGCGTCTCGACGAGGATCGTCGCGACCGCGAAGTCGCGGTACCACTTGCGGTCGGCCGGGATGACGTACCAGGGCGCGCCTTCGGTCGACGTCCGGTGGATCGCCTCCGCGTACGCGATCTGGTAGTCGTCCCAGCGCTTGCGCACGTCGACGTCGGCCACCGAGAACTTCCAGTTCTTGGTCGGGTCCTTGAGCCGGGCCTTGAACCGCTCGGCCTGCTCCTCCTTCGAGATGTGGAGGAACAGCTTCACGATGGTCGTGCCCTCCTCGGTGAGGTGGTCCTCGAACGCCCGGATCGTCGCGTAGCGCGGACGCCACACCGACTCGGGCACGAGCTCCTCCACCCGCACGATCAACACGTCCTCGTAGTGCGACCGGTTGAAGATGCCGATGTCACCCCGCTCGGGCAGCTCCCGCTGGATGCGCCAGAGGAAGTCGTGGTCGAGGTCGGCCTGGCTCGGTGCCTTGAACGCCACGGCCCGCACGCCCATCGGGTTCACGCCGGTGAACACGTGCTTGACCGTGCCGTCCTTGCCCGCCGCGTCCATCGCCTGCAGGACGACGAGGAGCGACCGGCGGTGCTCCGCCCACAGGCGCGCCTGGAGGCCGGCGAGCCGCTCGAGCAGCACCGTGGTGGCCTCCTTGGTCTCGTCCTTGCCGCCCGGCGCGCCCTCGGTCGTGTCCGTCGCGATCCCGGCAAGGTCGATCTTCGTGTGCGGCTTGACCCGCCATCGATCCGACTCCGTCACGGCTCCGAGAGTACGTGCGTAGGGTGCAGACGTGTTGGAGCTGCTGGCCCCGGGGGTGTACGTGTGGCTGGCCGACACGCCGGGGCCGGGGCACCCCAACGCCGGTGTCGTGCTCGATCCCGACGGCGCCACGGTCATCGACACGCTGTGCGTGCCGTCGCAGCACCGCGCCTTCGCCGAGGCGGTCGAGGCGCTCGGCTTCCCGGTGCGGCGCATCGTCCTGACCGGCGACCACATCGAGTTCGTCGGTGGCACCGTGTCGTTCCCGATGGCTGCGGTCTACGGCTCGCCCGCCACCAGCGCGCACCTCGACCAGCCGCCGAACCCGGCCGTCTACCGCCACCTGTTCCCCGAGCTCGCTGGCGAGTTCGACGACGAGCTGCAGACCCGCCGGGTGAGCCACCTGGTGGCCGACGCGGTGCAGCTCACGCCGGCCCTCACCGCGATCCCGGTGTCGGGCCAGGCCGCGACCAACCTCGTCGTGCTCGTGGCCGAGGCCGGCATCGCGTTCGCCGGGGCGATGGCCGCGTTCGGGGTCACGCCCCTCGCCTTCGACGGCGACCCGGCCGTGTGGGCCGAGACGCTCGACGACCTGGTCGAGCTCGCGCCGACGATCGTGCCCGGCCACGGCCCCGTCGGTGGCCGCAAGGAGGCGAAGGCGCTGCAGTCCTACCTGCAGGCCTGCGTGGGTGCGGGCACCGCCGGCAACGGCGGGCCGCTGCTCCCCGGTCCGTGGGACGGGTGGCCGGGCCGCGAGCGCGACGAGATCAACATCGAGCGGGCGGCGATGCTCGCCCGCGGCGACGCCGGCGTGCCGCCCTCGATGCTCCGGCTCGCCGGGCTCAGCTGACGCCGACGACGCGCCGCAGCGCCCGCACCGCGACGACGACCGCGTCGACCCCGGCCCGGGGATCGTCCTCGACGCGACGGCGGACCGCGACTGCGTCGGCGAGGCGATCGGCCCGCGCCACCAGCCACTGCTGGGCGAGGTGCCGTCCCTCCTCCGCCGTCCCGATCGGTGAGTCGCCGATCGACGCGAGCACCGCAGCGGCGCCGTCGCGGCGGAGCGCGTAGAGGTCGTCGAGCAACCCGCGGCGGGCCTCGGCCGCCCACCGGTCGCCGTCGTCGGCCCCGCTGATGCGGCGCAGCAGGCGGTCGACGCCGAGCCGGTCGCTGACCTCGAGGAACGCGCCCGCGGCGACGAGCGGCGGGCAGCTCGCCGCGGCCGCGAGCTCGGCGACGTCGGGGACGATCACGAGCTCGGGCAGGACCGCCAGGCGGGATGCGACCTCGGGCCGCACGCCGCTCGCGTGGAGCTGGTCGGCCAGGCGCCGTCGGGCCCGGGCCGCCTCCGGGCGGTCGAGCGCAGGCAGGGCGTCGGCGAGGCTGTCGAACACCGGTCGAACCGACGCGATGCGGTCGCCGATCGGCTCGCCCGACCGGGTCAGCTCGTGGCGGGTCAGGGCATCGAGCAGCTCGGCGGTGACGTCGCCCGGATCGGTGCGCTCGGCCGTCACGTCCGGCGCCGCCGGCGCGAGCGTCACCGCCGTCTCCTTCCAGAGCGACGCGCCGCCGGCCACCGATCGCGCCACCCAGAAGGCGGCGGCGACGTCGGCCAGCGAGCGGCCGGCATCGACGGCCACCCGTGACGCGAACGCCGGACCGAGGTGGTCGACCAGCTCGTTGCTGAGCTCGGACGCGACGAGCTCGCGGCGGAGGCGGTGCCGGTCCAACAGGTGGTCGAAGCGGCCGGACAGGGACGCCGGGAAGTAGCCGGCGAGGAGCTCCCTGGTCGACGGGTCGTCGGGCAACGACGACGCGAGCACGGCAGCTTTCACCGACCGCTTCGCGCCGGCCTGGAGGACGGCCAGCTCGGGTCGGGTGAGGCCGGCCCCGGCCCGCCGCCGGGCCTCGTACTCGTCCCGTGCGGGCAGCGCCTCGACGTCCGCGTCGACGATGCCCGCGTCGACGAGCTCCTGCTGCGCCTGCTCGAAGACCTCCAGGTCCCGCGCCGAGTGCTCCGAGGCGCGGCGCAGCGCGTCGCACTGGTCCGCGCTGTCGGCCAGGACCGAGGCGACCACCTCGTCGGTCGCGCCCGCGAGCAGCTCGGCCCGCTCGTTCTCACCGATCTCGCCGGCCTCCATGGCCACGCCGAGCAGCACCTTGATGTTGACCTCACGGTCGGACGTGTCGACGCCGGCCGAGTTGTCGATCGCGTCCATGTTGATGCGACCACCGCGGCGGGCGTACTCGATCCGGGCGCGCTGCGTGAACCCGAGGTTGGCACCCTCGCCGACGACCCGGGCGCGCAGCTGGTCGGCGGTGATGCGCAGCTCCGCGTTCGCGCGGTCGTCGACCGCGGAGTCGGGCTCGGACGAGGCCCGCACGTACGTGCCGATGCCGCCGAGGTAGAGCAGGTCGACCGACGCCCGCAGGATCGCCTGGATGAGCTCGGGCGGCGTGAGCGCGTCGGCGCCGACGCCGAGCGCGGACCGGACCTGGGAGCTGAGCTCGATCCGCTTCAGCGAGCGGGAGTGCACGCCGCCACCCTCGCTGATGAGCGAGCGGTCGTAGTCCTGCCACGACGACGTCGCGAGCTCGTGCAGGCGCCGGCGCTCCCCCAGCGACGCCTCCGGGTCGGGGTCGGGATCGAGGAACACGTCGCGGTGGTCGAAGGCGGCGAGCAGGCGCATGCCCGGCGCGAGCAGCACGCCGTTGCCGAAGACGTCGCCGGACATGTCGCCGATGCCCACCGCGGTGAACGGGTCCGTCGCCACGTCGACGTCGAGCTCGCGGAAGTGGCGGCCGATCGCGACCCACGCACCCCGGGCGGTGATGCCCAGCTCCCGGTGGTCGTAGCCCACCGAGCCGCCGGACGCGAACGCGTCGCCGAGCCAGTAGCCCCGCTCCACGGCGATGTGGTTGGCGACGTCGCTGAACGACGCGGTTCCCTTGTCCGCCGCGACGACGAGGTACGGGTCGTCTTCCGAGGTGAGGTCGAGCAGGCAACCCACGAACGTCTCGTACGCGGCGCGGACCGCATCGGGTCCCTGCTCGTGGCCTCGCAGCACGAAGCCGCCCTTCGCCCCGGTCGGGACGATCAGCGCGTTCTTCAGCACCTGGGTCCGCATGAGGTCGAGGACCTCCGAGCGCAGGTCCTCGGGCCGGTCGCTGTAGCGGAGCCCACCCCGGGCCACCGGACCGGCCCGGAGGTGGACCCCTTCGACGGTCGGGCCGTGCACGAAGATCTCGCGGTACGGCACCGGCTCGGGCAGGTCCGGAACCGCTGCGGAGTCGAGGACGAACGCGAGTGGCCCCTCGGGCCGCGCCGCCGTGTTCGTCCGCAGCGTGGCATCGAGGGTGGCGACCAGTCCGCGCAGGATGCGGTCGTGGTCGAGGCGGTCCACCCGGTCGCACGCTGCGTTCAGCTCCGCCGAGAGGGCCGACGGGTCGCCCGCGCCGGATCCGAACCGGGCCCGGAAGAGCTCGACCAGGGTGCGGGCCACGTCGGGGTGCTGGACGATGACGTCGTCGATGTAGGCCGACGCGTAGCGGTAGTCGACCTGCCGGCGGTAGCGGCGGTAGGCGCGCAGGACTCCTACGTCGGACCACGTCATGCCGGCCGACGTCACCAGGCGGTTCAGCGGGTCGGCGTCGGTGCGGCCCTCCCACAGCGCGACGAGCGCGGACGCGACCCGTGGGCCGCCCTCGGCGAGGTCGAGTGGGGCGCCGCTCAGCCCAGTCGACGGCGAGGCGAGCACCCGCACGGCGAGGCGGTGCAGACCGAGGTCCCCCAGATCCCACGACAGCTCGTCGACGACCCACAGCCCGAGGCTCTCGAGCAACGGGATGAGCCGGGACAGCTCGACCGGCGGGCCGGCGCTGGCGATCGTGAGCCGGACCACGCCATCGGCCTCGTCGTCGTCCCCGTCGGCCTCGCCGAACCAGGCTTCGAGCCTTGGCGCGCCGTGCTCCTGGAGGCGGTCGAGCGCGAGGACGTCGTCGACCGCCGCAGCCGCGTCCACCGCGTCGCGGTACGAGTCCGGCAAGCGCTCGGCCCACCCGACGCCGACCCGGCGGGCCCGGTCCCCGAGCACCGGGCCGAGCGCCAGCACCAGCTCCTGCTCCCAGGTCCGGCAGAGGAGCTGCACCTCACGGGCGAGCGCATCGAGGCCGTCGGTCGGGGGCGCCCCCTGACGGAGGTGCACCAGGAAGCGGGCCATGGTGGCGCTGGAGCTGCCCATCGACAGCTCGACGTCCACGCGGTCACCTTCGAGCTGCGCCAGCAGGAACCGCTCGATGCGCTGGCGGAGCGCCCGCGTGTACAGCTCGCTCGGCATCGTGACGAGGAGCGCGACCGCCTCGGCTTCGGGCTCGGGCCGCACGAGCACCCGGACCCGGTGGTGGCGGTCCTCGGCCAGCAGACCGCGGACCACCGAGTCGAGCATGTCGATGTTCGAGCAGAACAGCTCGTCCTTCGGCAGCGCCTGGAACAGGGAGGCGACCGCCTGCTCGTCGTAGCTGCCCTGCACCGCGTCCTGGCGCTCGAGGAGCTGCTCGAGCTTCCAGCGCAGCAGCGGGATCGTGCGCACCGGCGCGGCTTCGGCCTGCCGGGTGAAGACGCACACCAGCCGGCCGATGCCGTCGATCGCCCCGGCGTCGTCGACCAGCACGAGATCGAAGCGCTGCATCGGCACCTGGCGGTGCACCGGGCTGATCTGCGCGACCCGCGACGCGCTGATGAGCGCGTCGGGCGCGGTGGCCGGCGGCCGGCGCAGCTCGTTCGCCGGATCGCGAAGGAGACCGAGGCAGGTGGTGTCGTCCGCGTCGCCCACCTCGCCGTCGTCGACGGGGAACCGGCAGGCGCCGAGCAGCACCGCGTGGCCGTCGAGGAGCCACGCGGTCAGCGCGGCGGACTCGCGGACCTCGTCGTCGGGGAAGCGCGCGCCGGCCGTGCGGGTGGTGCGCTCGGCGGCCCGAGCCACGAGGTCGCGCATGGCGGTCTGGTCGTCGGTCGTGCGGAACACCGACTCGAGGACGGAGCGCACGCGGGCCAACACGGTCCTCGCCCGGGCGTCGTCCAGTCCGGCGTCGAGCTCGAGCTCGAGGAAGCCCTCCGAGTGCTCCGCCCCACGCGCCGGCCCGATCTCCTCGACCCGGCCGGTCGCCTCCGAGCGGATGCAGCCGAACGACGCAGCGAGCACCCGCACCGGCCGCACGCCGGCCCGGTGGAGCTCCTCGGTGATCGAGGTGACGATGAAGTCGCGGTCGTCGCACGCGAGCTGGATGACCGTGCCGACCGGTCGCCCGCCGTCGAGCGCGGGCACGTCCGGATCGAGCAGGCGGGCGGCGATCTCGCCCGGCCGGCGAGCGTCGACGAACGCGAACGCGTCGAGGTACGCATCGACGAGCGGCTGGCTCGGGGCGGCGGACCCGTCCACGCCCTCACGGCGCAGGACCGCGGCGGCGAACTGCGCCGGTGGCCCGGCGGGCAGCGCGGCCAGGAGCCCGTGGTCGTTCACGTCGGAGGTCAGGGTAGGACCATCGGCCGACGGAGGTCGGAACCCAGGAGGCGGACCCGTCCCGGCCTCCTAGGGTGAACATCGGTGGAGGACCCATCGGCATCGCCGCGCCCCGACACAGCTGACCCCGACGACGACATCGTCGTCGGACGCGGCGTGCTGCGCCGGGGTGTGCGGGTGCTGTGGCGCTCGGTCCGCATCCACCCCGGGCCCTTCGCGGTGGCCCTCACCGGCGCCACCCTCTTCGCGGCGATGTCGGTCGGCGCCACGATCGTGCTCGGCCGGGTGACCGACGAGCTGATCATCCCCGGGTTCAAGACGCGGGCGGCCGGCACCGCCATCCGCGGCGCGGTGGTGGCGATCCTCGCCGTGGCGCTGCTTCGGGCGATCGGCGTGATCGGTCGTCGCTACTTCGGCGGCGTCACCTCCTACCGGATGGCCAGGACGTGGCGGTCCGAGATCGCCGGCACCTACCTCGCCGCGCCGCTCTCGTTCCACCAGACCCGGCCCACCGGCGAGCTGATGGCCCACGCCGACATCGACACGCTCGGCGCGACCGAGGCGATCAACCCGGTGCCGTTCTCGATCAGCGCGATCGTGATCGCCGTCATCGCGGTCGTGCGGCTCGCCATGGTCGACCCGGTCCTGACCCTGATCGGCATCGTCCTGTTCCCGCTGCTCGCGCTGGCCAACCACGTGTACACGAAGCACGTCGAGGAACCGGCAGCGCTGGTGCAGGCCCGCTTCGGCGACCTCGCGTCGGTCGCGCACGAGAGCTTCGACGGCGCGCTGGTGGTGAAGACGCTCGGCCTCGGCGACCACGAGCGCGACCGGCTGGCCGGCGCGGCCGACCGGCTGCGCGACCAACGCCTGCGGGTCGGCTACCTCCGGGCCGCGTTCGAGCCCGCGCTCGACGCGCTGCCGAACCTGGGCACGATCGCGCTGCTCGGCGTGGGGACGTGGCGGCTGTCCAACGGGGCGGTGACCACCGGCGACCTCGTCCAGGCGATGGCCCTGTTCGCGATCCTCACCCTGCCGATGCGGGTCATGGGCTTCCTCCTCGAGTCGCTGCCCCGCGCCGTCGTCTCGGTGCGCCGGCTCGACGACGTCATCGCCACGGCGCCCGAGGCCGTCCCGGACCCCTCGGTGGCGACGGGCCTCCCGGTCGGGCCGCTCGGGGTGCAGGTGGACGACGTCGACTTCGCGTACCCGGGTGGGCCGCCGGTCCTCACCGACCTCCGGTTCACGGTGCGGCCGGGCGAGGTGCTCGCGCTGACCGGGCCCACCGGATCGGGCAAGAGCACGCTCTGCTACCTGCTCGCCCGGCTCATGGACCCGACCGACGGTCAGATCGCGGTCGGCGGCATCGACCTGACCGTGGCCGACCCCCGCGAGCTCCGGGCTGCGGTGGCCCTCGTGTTCCAGGAGACGTTCCTCTTCGCCGACTCGGTGCAGGAGAACCTCACGCTGTCCGAGCCGGTGCCCGACGCGACGGTGTCCTGGGCCACCGGGATCGCCCGCGCCGACGAGTTCATCGCCGCGCTCGACCGCGGCCGCGACACCGTCATCGGCGAGCGGGGCGTCACGCTCTCGGGCGGGCAGCGCCAGCGGCTCGCCCTCGCCCGTGCGCTGCTCCGCCACCCGCGCCTGCTGATCCTCGACGACGCGACCTCCGCGGTCGACCCGCGCATCGAGCAGCAGATCCTCGCCGGGCTGCGGCGCGAGCTCGACATGACAACGGTCGTGGTGGCCCACCGCGTCTCGACGATCGCGCTCGCCGACCGCGTGCTGTTCGTCGACGAGGGCCGGCTGGTCGCCGAGGGGAGCCACGAGCACCTGCTCGCCACCGTGCCCGCCTACGAGGCCCTCATCCGGGCCTACGAGGCCGCCGACGCCGACGAAGAGGACGAGGAGCTGTCGGCATGAGCGAGCGAAGCGAGCGAATCAGAGAGCATCGGCCTTCTGACTGCGCAGCTTGCGGAGCAGGCAGCGCTCACTGGTCCGACGTCTGGCGACCTCGTGAAGGTGGTCCCACGATGATGATGGTGGACCAGTGAGCCTGAGCGAGCTGCCCCACGAGACCGCCGAGCGGCCCGACGCCGAGCTCGAGCAGGAGCGGGTCCTCGAGCTCGAGGGCATCGAGGAGCACGAGCTCCCCCGCACCGAGATCGACGACCTCGGCGCGATCGCGGTGCTGCGCCGCGGCCTCGCCATCAGCCCCGAGCTGCGGGCCGGCATCGTCTTCACGCTGCTGATGGCGCTCGCGACCGCGGTCGGCAAGATCGCCATCCCGATCCTGATCCAGCAGACGCTCGACAAGGGCGTGCTCGACGCGGACGGGTTCCGCGGCGGCTTCGTGCTCGTCGCCTGCATCATCAGCTTCGTCATCGTCGGCGCGGTGTACGTGGCGAGCCGGGCCACCTACCGGCGCCTCGTGATGGCCACCGAGAACACGCTGTACGGCCTCCGCGTCCGGGTGTTCGCGCACATCCACTCGCTGTCGATCGCCGACCACGAGGCGACCCGCCGGGGCGTGCTCGTCTCGCGCGTCACCTCTGACATCGAGACGCTCGCCCGCTTCGCGGAGTGGGGCGCGGTCAGCTGGATGGTCAACAGCGCGGTCATCGTCGGCGTGGTCGCCGTGATGTTCGTGTACTCGTGGCAGCTCGCGCTGATCACGTTGCTCGTGTTCATCCCGCTGCTGTTCATCCTCCGCTACCTGCAGCGCCGCCAGCTCCACGCATACGACCACGTGCGGACGACGGTCGGCGACACGCTGTCGGAGTTCTCCGAGTCGATCGGTGGCGCCGCGGTGATCCGCGCCTACGGCGCCCAGGGCCGGGCGAAGCGTCGACTCGACCGCGCGATCGGTGAGCAGTACCGGGCCGAGGTCAAGGCCGCGAAGTTCTTCGCCATCATGTTCCCGCTCGGTGACGTCTTCGGCGCCGTGGCGCTCAGCCTGGTGGTCGGCGTCGGGGTGTGGAACGGGCCGTCCTGGGGTCTGTCGGCCGGCACGCTCATCGCCTTCCTGTTCCTGGTCAACCTGCTGCTGCAGCCGATCGCCGAGCTGAGCGAGGTGCTCGACCAGACCCAGACCGCGCTGGCCGGGTTCCGCAAGGTCCTCTCCGTGCTCGCCGTCCCCGTCGAGGTGGTCGAGCCCGAGACCGGGCCGGACCTGCCGCCGGGGCCGGTCGCCGTCCGCACCGAGGGCCTGTGCTTCTCGTACCGGACCGGGCCGCGGGTCCTCGACGACGTCAACGTCGAGCTTCCCGCCGGCACGTCGGTGGCGGTCGTCGGCGAGACCGGTTCGGGCAAGACGACGTTCGTGAAGATCCTCTGCCGGCTGGCCGACCCGACCGAGGGCCGCGTCCTGCTGAGCGGGATCGACGGCCGCGACCTGAGCGGCGCGGCGCGGCTGGCGTCGATCCGCATGGTGCCGCAGGACGGCTTCCTGTTCGACACCGCGCTGGCCGAGAACATCCGGGTCGGACGGCTCGGCGCGACCGACGCCGAGCTGCTCGCCGCGGTCGACGCGCTCGGGTTGCGCGACTGGCTCGACGGCCTGCCCGCCGGACTCGAGACGATGGTCGGCGAGCGCGGCAGCGCGCTGTCGGTCGGCGAGCGGCAGCTGGTGGCCCTCATCCGCGCGCAGCTGGCCGACCCCGGGCTGCTCGTGCTCGACGAGGCCACGAGCGCGGTCGATCCCGAGACCGAGCAGGCGCTGGCCGGTGCGCTCCAGCGGCTGGCCACGGGGCGGACGACGGTGAGCGTCGCCCACCGGCTGTCGACCGCCGAGCGGGCCGACACGATCCTGGTGTTCGACCGCGGCGTGCTGGTCGAGCACGGCTCGCACGCCGAGCTGGTCGACGCGGGGGGCACCTACACGCGGCTGCACCAGAGCTGGCTGGGCACGACCCGCACCGAGCCGATCGCCGGCCCGCCGGGTTCACCCGACCGGCCGACGCGCTAGCTTCCCCGGTCACCCTCCGCGGGCACATCTCTCGGGGCCTCTGGCCTCCGGCACTTCCCCCCGTGCCGTCGAGGTCCGAGGTGCCACCGTGCCCACCGTCAGTGCCCATCCCGTCCGGCTCTTCGCGTTCACCGGGTCGACCCAACGGCGCCGCCGCACCGTGCAGGGCATCGCCCGCGACCTCGACGACCTGCTCCGGGCGTTGCCGTCGCGCTGCCCCGGCGTCGCCGCGCCCGGCCTCGCCGCGGAGGTGGACGACGTCGGCGACGACCTGGGCCGCGTCGCCGACTTCGTCGACCAGGTCGCCCGGGCGGTCCTCGACGCCGACAGCTCCTGGCTGACCCGCTACGCGGACCTCGCCGCGAACCTCCGAGGCCTGCACGTCGCGTGGCGGGTCGCGACGGGGGCCGCGCCGGCGGCGGGCGGGGTGACGGCCACGTTCCTCGCCGGCAAGGCGCTCGCCGATGCCCGTGGCGTGCTCGACCAGGGCGATCCGATCGGCGCCTTCGGTCGCCGGGGCACCGACTACCTCGCCGACCTGGCGCAGCTCCCGCTCGACGCGCTGCTGATCGAGGTCGGTCTGCGCCCGTCACCGCAGACGGCGGTGGCCGCCTTCGTGGGCTTCCGGGTGTGGGCCGAGCTGGCCACCTGGGACGAGCGACGGCGCGCCGCGCTGGCCGGCGTGCACGCGGCGGACCTGGCCCAGGACGCGGTGCGCAACGCCGCGGTCACCGGCTTCGAGCGGGTCACCGGATGGCTCCGGTCGCAGCTGGACGGCCGCGCCCGCCAGGGCGACCCGGGGCCGATCGTCGTGCCGCCACCGCTGCCCCTGCCCCGACCGGTGCGGCGGATCGTCGTCGGCGCGCTCGACCGGGCCGATGCCGCGGTCGAGACGGCCGACCACGCGGTGGACGAGGTCGCCGAAGCAGCCCGCACGGTCAGCCACGCGGTCGGCGCGGTCGCCGACCACCTGCCGTGGAACCGGTGAGACTCGGCAGACTCGGGGGGTGCCCGAGCTGCCCGAGGTCGAGACCGTCCGCCGGCAGCTCGCGCCGCTGCTGACCGGTCGGCGGATCATCGACGCGGGCAGCCACTGGTCGCCCAAGTTCACCGCAGCCACCGAGGCGGTCGGGCCCGAGATCGAAGCGGTCGGGCGGCGGGGCAAGTACCTGCTCGTCGGGCTCGACGACGCCCGTGAGCTCGTCATCCACCTCGGCATGACCGGCCACCTGCACCCTCGGCCGCCCGGCGCCGAGCCCGGGCCGTACAACCGGGCGTGGTGGCGGCTCGACGACGGCACCGTGCTCGACTTCGACGACACCCGCCGCTTCGGGCGCGTCGCGGTCGTGCCCGCGGCCGACCACCGGAGCCTGCCGATGCTCCACCGCCTCGGTCCCGAGCCGTTCGATGACGCGTTCACGCCGGCATCGCTCTGGACCGGCCTGCGGGCGAGCACCGCCCGGGTGAAGACGCAGCTCCTCCACCAGCGGGTGGTGGCCGGGGTGGGCAACATCTACGCGGACGAGGGCCTGTGGGATGCCGGGGTCAACCCGGCGTCGCGCCAGGTCACCCGGCCGCAGGCCGCCCGGCTCCACGACGCGCTGCGCCGCGCGCTGGCCGGCGGCATCGACCACGGCGGCACGACCTTGCGCGACTACCGCTCGGTGGACGGCGAGCCGGGCCGCAACCAGGAGCGGCTGGCCTGCTACGGCCGGGCCGGGCTGCCCTGCCTGCGCTGCGGCACGACGCTGCGCCGTCGGGTGATCGACGGTCGGGGCACGACCTGGTGCCCCACGTGTCAGCGACGCTGATCGACGCTCACTAGGGTCGCTCCGATGGATGAGAGGCTGCGGAGCGCCAGCGGAGCGAGCACCACACGAGCACCGGATGCCGAAGGCCGACCTGCGCAGCAGGTCGCAGTGTGATGGACCTCTTCTCGATCGAGGGCAAGGTGGCCCTCGTCACCGGGGGCAGCAGCGGCATCGGCGAGATGATCGCCCGGGGGTTCGTCGAGGCCGGCGCCCGGGTCTACATCTCCAGCCGCAAAGCCGACGTGTGCGAGAAGGTGGCCGCCGAGCTGTCGACGATCGGTTCGTGCGAGGCCATTCCGGCCAACCTCTCGACCGAGGATGCGTGCCGCACGTTGGCCGGTCAGATCGCCGAACGGGAGCCGGCGCTGCACATCCTCGTCAACAACGCGGGGGCCACCTGGGGCACGCCGCTCGACGAGTTCGACGACGCCGCGTTCTCCAAGGTGATCGACATCAACGTGAAGGGCGTTTTCCACCTGACGAAGTTCCTGCGGCCCACCCTGGAGGCCGCGGCCGGCGACGACGATCCCGCCCGGGTGATCAACATCGGGTCGATCGACGGGCTGCACGTGCCGGCGATGGAGACCTACTCGTACTCCGCCAGCAAGGCGGCGGTGCACCACCTGACCCGGCACCTGGCCAAGCGGCTGGCCCCGAAGGTCACCGTCAACGCCGTAGCGCCGGGCCCGTTCCAGTCGAAGATGATGCGGGCCACCCTCGAGGCCTTCGGCGACCAGATCGAGCAGACCGCGCCGATGCGCCGGATCGGTCGACCCGACGACATGGTCGGCGTGACCCGCTACCTCGCGTCCCGGGCTGCGTCGTACGTCACCGGCGTGGTGATCCCGGTCGACGGCGGCATCGCGACCACGCTGTGAGCGACGAGCCGCCGACCGCGCCCGGCGACGAAGAGGGCACGCAGGCCTGGCAGCCGCCCGACGACGGCGGATCGACACAGGCGTGGCGACCCGACGACGAGGGCGCGACCAGGGCGTGGCGACCGACCGACACCCCGCCGCAGGGCACCGGCGCGGTCCCTCCCGGTGCCTGGGTGCCGGCCCCGGACGCCACCGACGCAACCGGGCAGCAGCCGACCGGCGCGTACCAGACCGCGTACCCCGCGTACGTCGAGGAGCCTCCCCCCGAGAGGACCAACCGGGGCTGGATCATCGCCATCGTGATCGTGCTCGTCCTGATCGCGATCCTCGGCGGCATCCTCATCGGCCTGGCGGTGACGGGCGACGACACGCCGAACACCACGACCACGACGACGACGTCCAGCACCTCGTCAACCACGTCCTCGTCCACCACCACGTCGACCACCGAGTCGACCACGACGACGACCCAGCCCACCACGACGACCACCGCACCGACGACCACCACGACCGCGCCGACCACCACGACCACAACCGCGCCGACGACGACGCCGTCGAGCGACACCACCCAGCCCTGAGCACCGCGCACCCGAACGTCGAGCGGGTCATTGCGTTGCTCGAAGCGGCCGGCTGCGCGGGCCCGGTGCGGGTGCTCGACGCCTCCACCCGGACGGCCGCCGAAGCCGCGGCTGCGCTCGAGGTCGACGTGGCCAACATCGCGAAGACCCTCGTCTTCGTGGCCGACGGCCGCCCGGTGGTCGTCGTGGCCGGCGGCGCGTCACGGGTCGACACCACCCGGCTCGCCACCGAGATCGGTGCGGCGACCGTCGACAAGGCCGA
>Ga0213876_10001451_pt1 | contig 14750 bp, 14 predicted proteins | sample BarmaccomBMRX_R9_FD_160113 | JGI IMG/M metagenome (GOLD analysis project Ga0213876, IMG submission 160113) | Root-associated microbial communities from Barbacenia macrantha in rupestrian grasslands, the National Park of Serra do Cipo, Brazil - RX_R9 | ecosystem: Host-associated > Plants > Roots...
GACTACTCGTCGCGCAGCACTTCCATGGGATCCACGCGCGCAGCACGCATGGCCGGAAGAAATGACGCCAGCGAGGCAACAACGACGATGAGGATCAAGACGCCCGCGAAGGTTTGAGGGTCCACGCGCGACACCCCGTACAGCATTCCGGAGAGCGCGTTCGAAAAGCCGAGGGCGAGCAACAGGCCAGCTAAGCAGCCGAGCGACGCAACGCCGATGCCTTGAACAAGATAGCGTTTGACGATCTGCCCGCGCAATGCGCCAAGCGCCAGCCGCAGCCCCACCTCTCGCCTGCGAATCGCCACGAAATAACTCAATGTTCCGTAGAGCCCGATGCAGGCGAGAGACACGGCCGTGAGCGCAAAGAGCGTCAATAGCAATGTGCGCAGGCGGGTCTCGGCGAAGGTGTCGGAGAGATGCTCCGCGAGCGGCGAGACATTGTAGACCGATCGTGCGGGCTCGATCTGCTGAATCTTGTGCCGGATCGCATCAGCCATACGCATCGAGTCGCCTTGTGTTCTCACCAGGAAATTGGGCGACGGCGTGGGGGCGAATACGCACCAGTAGACGGTTGGGCCAGGCTCACGATTCAAGCCTTGTTCGCGCGCATCGCCCACGACGCCCTGGATCTCAGCAGCCGACACGAAGAAATTGGTATTTAGCTTGATGTGATGCCCGACGGCCGGTGCGTCGCCAAGATACTTGCTGGCGAAGCTCCGGTTGACTATCACTTTGTCGTAGTTTCCGGAATCGCGGCAGTCCACGCCAGTTAGCAGAGGAATGCGCATTACGCGGAAATAACCGTCCGAAATAAAGCGGCTGTCTGCCATTATCTTGTGTTCCTTGTCCGAGCCGCCTTCCATGATGCTCAGCTCCGTTTGCGAATCGCTTGGGACGCCGGGGAACGTCGCCGAGATTGCCGCCGCAGTTACGCCCGGGGTGGCGCGAAGCTCTTCGAGTGTATTGCTGATTCGATGGCGCAGCTTCTTCATGTCGGCCGTCTCACCCCAATTCCCGCTGATGCGAAATGTCAGCACGTTGCTCATGTCGAAGCCGGCGGAAACGCGGCCCAGTTCCTGGAAACTGCGCAGCAGAAGTCCTGCGCCGACCAGCAACGTGACAGCGAAGGCGACCTGCACGCACACGAGCATCCATTGCAGTGGATTGCGGGCGGAGACCTGTGTGCGGCCGGTGTGCGCTAAGTCGCCTGCAATGCTCCGGCGAGTTCCGCGCCACGCAGGCACCAAGCCGCATAGGAGAGTCGCCACCACTGCGCACGCAAGAGTGTACGCAAGAATGTGCCAATCGAGGCTGATCTCCTCAGCGCGCGGCAGGCTCTTTGACAAGTTGCGCAGCCACTGAGTTGCGGCAGCCGCAAAGAGGAGGCCGGCCGCCGATCCCCCCAGCGCCAGCACGAACGACTCCGTGAGAAGTTGCGTAATCAGCGAGACGCGCGATGCTCCGAGCGAGAATCGAATCGCAATTTCCCGCTCGCGCTCCGTTGTGCGCGCGAGAAGCAGGGCGGCAATATTAGTGCAGGCAATCAGCAGCAGCAGCGATACGGAACCGAACAATAACCAAAGAGATCGGCGTACTGCACCAACACTGGTATCTTTCAACGGCTGCACCTTGACGATCAGGTCTGCATCTGTTTTGGGATATTGACGGCCCAATTGAGCTTGCACTGTGTTCAGATTCCCGCGCGCTTGCTCGACGGTTACTCCGGGCTTGAGCCGTCCCATGACGATGAACCACGTCGACTCTCGCGACTGCGCAAAGGGAGCATCCGGGGGACTAGTAGTCCAGACATCCACGTCATGGTCAGGGAAAAGAAAGGATGCGGGCATCACGCCGACTATGGTGTAGGACCAGTGCTCGAGCCGCAATCGCTTGCCGATCGCTGAGGCATCGGCATGAAAGCGGCGGCGCCAGAATCGGTCGCTAATCAGGGCCGCATTGGGACCGCCGAAGTGCTCTTCTGCCGTCGTGAAGTCACGGCCTAACGCCGGCGCCACGCCCCACATCTGCAGAAAACGGGGAGCTACCAACGCCTCCGTCACCTTTTCCGGCAGCGCGCCCGATGTCTCGGAGGCATCCTCGGTGTAATAGCCGCTTATCGTTTGAAAGGTGGTATTGAGCCGGTTCCAATCCTCCAACCGGGTGGGCGCGACAAAACTATTAGGAACTTTTGCCTTGCGTTCAGACTGTTGCACCACCATCAACTCGTCTGCATTGGGAAACGGCAACGGGCGCAGCAGTATGGCGTTGATGGCGGAAAATACAGCGGTGTTCGCGCCAACGCCTAACGCGAGTGTGAGGACGACAGCCGCGGAAAAAGACGGCCATTTGCGAATGAAGCGAACCGCCGATCTAAGATTGGCGATCGACGATTCCAAAGCGGGGAGACGCTGCACATCGCGGAGGGTTTCTTTCACCTGCTCGCGCCCGCCAAATTCGAGGAGCGCCTCACGACGGGCATGTTCCGGCGGCACACCTGCGGCCACTTTTTCTTCGATGAGTTTTTCCAGATGGAACCGGATTTCGGTATCGAACTCTGCTTCAGCAAATCGCCTGCGTCGCCAAAATGTCAACCAACTCATGACATGTCCCTTTATTCAGCAGTGCGAAGAATGAGACCCACTGCTTCCGATAGCCGTTGCCAGTTGCTCTCTTCCGCGGCAAGTTGTTTGCGTCCTTTGGCCGAGAGCTTGTAAAACTTAGCTTGTCTTGCGTTGTCGGATTCACCCCACTCCGCTTCGAGCCAACCACGTTTCTGCAAGCGGTGCAGAGCCGGGTAAAGCGAACCCTGTTGCACTTGCAGAACATCCTTCGAGATCTGGCGAATGCGCTGCGAAATGCCGTAACCGTGGACAGGGCCCAGCGCGACGATTTTGAGGATGAGCATGTCCAAGGTGCCCTGCAGAAGGTCGGATTTGTCGGCTGCCATAAGGTGAAAGTCGTGGTCTCTATGTCTTTCTACATATATGCACCAAGGATATGTAGAATGTCAAGGAGAAGCAAAGCGCCGCGTACTAGGGCCGGGGTTCTGTGGGAGCCAATTTGACCAGCAGCCGCTGCGTCGACGAAGTGATTTCCTGGACTGCCGCCTCGAAGGCAGCCTGATTCTTTTTAGAGGGCTTCCGCGTGCCGCTTACCTTTCGAACGAACTGGAGGGCGGCGGCGGCAATTTCGTCCTCGGACGCTTGCGATTTAGCAAGAACCTTGATGCTGCGGCACATCGGCTACAACTAGCCTATCGCGGCCACTCGACCCGGAATAGTACTGCCGGAGCTTGTCGCGCCACAAAAGCTCTAATATGATGCCTCAAACATACGTCAGCGAATCCAACAGGGGAGGCAAGAATTGATGGGAACACCGAGTCGTTGGGCCATTGCATTTGCCGGCGTATTTCTACAGATGGCGTTAGGCGCGGTCTATGCCTGGAGCGTTTTTCGCGTTCCGCTGTCGAAGCAGTTTGGATGGAGCATTTCGCAAGTCACACTCACGTTCACGATCGCGATTTTCGTTCTCGGGTTTGCCTCGTTCTTCGGCGGCCAGTGGCAGAATCGCAAAGGCCCGCGCGTTGTCGCCATCACTGGTGGAGTGCTGTACGGGCTTGGCGTTTTCTTGGCCAGCTTTTCTGCGCACCGGCTCTGGTGGCTTTATCTCAGCTACGGCCTGATCGGCGGCATCGGCCTCGGCTTCGGGTACATTGTCCCGGTTGCGGTCCTGGTGAAATGGTTTCCCGATAAACGCGGATTGATTACGGGCGTTGCAGTGGGCGGCTTCGGAGCCGGCGCTTTACTCACTGCGCCCATCGCGACACGACTGATTCAAAGCGTCGGCGTGCTGCCCACATTTGCGTATCTCGGAATCGCTTATCTCATCGTGACCGTAATAACGGGATGGTTCATGCAGAACCCGCCCGCCGGATATGCACCCGCAGGCTGGAAACCAAGCGCGTCGTTGTCAGCGCAACGCTCCGCGCGCGACTACGTATTAGCCGAAGCATTGAGGACGTGGCAATGGTGGGCGCTGTGGCTGTTGCTGTTCCTGAACACGTCGGCAGGCATTTCGCTGATCTCGCAGGAATCGCCAATCTTTCAGGAGCTTGCGAAACTGACGGCTCTCGTGGCTGCCGGCATGGTTGGCGTGGTGAGCATCGGAAATGGCGTCGGGCGCGTGTTCTGGGCCTGGGTATCCGACTTCGCCACTCGCCGCATGACGTTCCTGGTCATGTTCGCCATCCAGGCGGTTTTGTTCTGGATCCTGCCGAGCATTCACAGCGAACAGCTAATCACGATAATCAGCTTCGTCATCCTGATGTGCTACGGAGGCGGTTTCGGTACCATGCCCGCGTTCGCTGCCGATTACTTTGGCGCGAAAAATGTCGGCCCAATCTATGGGTTGATGTTGACCGCATGGGGTTTCGCCAGCGCTTTCGGGCCTTTGCTCATCGCCAACATGCGCCAAAGCAGCGGTAATTACGCCGGTGGCCTGCACGTCATCGCGGGCGTGTTGCTCGTCTCGATGGTGCTTCCGTTCCTCGTCAGGCCGCCGCGCTCGGCTGTTGCCGCTCAACCTGATTTAACTACGGCCAAGGCGCGATCCTCCGCCTCGTAATCGAACATTTCTTGCTGCATCGCTGGCGGATTCTCGCGTTCCCAGGTGATGGTTCGCTCGAAAGCGACATTTTCCGGTACCGGCTCTTCGTACCCGAGCTCGCGGCGAATGCGCTCACTACTGACTGACCAATCTTGTTCGCAGCGTGAATTCACGCGCAGATGCGCCGGCATATCGTCCCCTTGCAACGTCACAATGGTTCCGCGCCAATCGGCGTAATCCGCGATTTTGCGCACCCATTCCTGTTCCGAAAAAGATTCAGGTTCGGCCACGTTGTAGATGCGTCCTGCCGCGCGTTCGTCCACCGCCGCCAATGCAATCGCGGCGGCGACATTTTCGGCGTAACCTCTTGGCGAACGCCATCGCGCCAGGTCTTGCTGGAGCAAAATCGCCGGCCTCTGATCGTCCATTCTTTTGAGATACGGCCAAAACCGATGCAGCCGGTCGCCCGGACCGTAAACCATGGGCAGCCGCAACACTGTTCCGGGCAATTCGGAGTCGGCCAACACAGTTTGTTCAACGGGAATCTTGTCGTATTCATCGTCCAACCAGCCAAAAATGTTTTTCAACTGCTGAATTGCCGCTGGCGGATATACATCGTGCTTTGTGCGAAGCTCCGACTCTTCTGTCAGCGGCACTTCCTGCAATGGCCCGTCCTCGAAGCGGTGAAGAATGCCGCAAGCGCGATACACGTCCCCACTGCTGATAGCAACCACGCGCCGCGCGATCCCGCGCACCGTGTCCATCAAATCAGCCGCCTGTCGTCGCCTGCTCAGGATCATGTCAATGACAATGTCCGGACCAAATTTCTCGATCTGCTCTTTGGAAGCCTCCAGGTTGTTGCGATCGCCCCGAATGGTTGTGATCTGTTGCGGTAATTGCGTCAGCGAAGTGCCACGATCGAGCGTTGCAACCTGGTGCCCGCGTCGTAACAGATCTGCCACCACGTGCGGGCCGATAAATCCGCTCGCTCCGATAATCAACAGCCTCATAATTGCTCCCAGTTTATGCCCGTCCGAGGGCGTCCCGCGCCGTACAATCGAAGCATGTCCGTCTCGGCCGTAGCCGAAAGTATCCTCACAAAATACGAATCCGTTATCGGCCTCGAAGTTCACGTCCAGCTAGCCACGAAGACCAAGATTTTCTGCAGTTGCGCGGTAGAATTCGGCGCTCCGCCGAACACGCGCGTCTGTCCCGTTTGTCTCGGTCTGCCCGGCGCATTACCTGTTCTCAGCCGTCAGGCGGTGGAACTTGCGATTAGCGCGGCTCTCGCGCTCCGTTGCACCATCAATCCGTTTTCCCGTTTTGCGCGCAAAAACTATTTCTACCCGGACCTGCCAAAGGGCTATCAAATCTCTCAATACGATCAGCCCTTAGCCGAGCACGGCTACGTCAAAATCCTCACTGCTGACGGCCAGAAGCGAATCGGTGTCACGCGCGTTCACATGGAAGACGATGCCGGCAAAAGCATTCACGACGGCTTCCATGATTCCGACCGTTATACATACGTCGATCTCAACCGTTCCGGCACGCCGCTGATTGAGATCGTCAGCGATCCCGATATGCGGTCGCCTGATGAAGCCTACGCTTATCTCACCGAGGTCAAGCAGATGCTGCAGTACATCGGTGTTTCCGATTGCGACATGGAAAAAGGACAATTGCGCTGCGATGCAAACGTTTCGGTGCGGCTGCACGGTGCGCCGAAGTTTGGCACCAAAGCCGAAGTCAAGAATCTCAATTCATTCCGCTATCTGAAAATGGCGCTCGAGTATGAAATCGAGCGCCAGGTCGAGCTGATCGAATCGGGCGGCAAGGTGGTTCAGGAAACGCGTCTCTACAACGTCGAGTCCGGCAAGACGGTCGGGATGCGAAGTAAAGAACAGGCCCACGATTACCGTTACTTTCCCGAACCGGATCTTGTGCCGCTGCGAGTGAGCGAGCATTGGCTGCACGAAGTGAAGTCGCGCCTGCCCGAGCTTCCCGCCGATCGGCGTGAGCGATTCGTGCGCGATTACGGCTTGCGTGAATACGATGCGCAAGTGCTCTCGCTCACGCGCGAGACCGGCGACTACTTCGAAGCCGCTACAAAGATCAGCGGTGACGGTAAAACGACTGCAAACTGGGTTACGGGCGACTTGATGGGGCGGCTGAAAGCCGCCGGAAAAGAGATAAATGAATCGCCCGTGGCGGCAGCGCATTTGGGTGAACTGGTCGCGCTGATTGCAAAGGGTGAACTCTCCGGCAAATTGGCCAAGGAGATTCTGCCGAAAATGTTCGAGACTGGCGATTCGCCTTCCGCCATCATGGACCGTGAGGGGCTGCGGCAAATTTCAGACACAAGTGCGCTCGAGAAAATCGTCGCCGAGGTGCTAAGCGCAAATCCCAAACAAGTCGAGCAGTTCAAAAGCGGAAAAACGACGGTAATGGGATTCCTGGTCGGGCAAGTCATGAAGGCGAGCCGCGGCCAGGCGAATCCTGCGACCGTCAATGACGTTCTCAAACAGAAACTGGGCTGATGCCTCTGCGAACAGACTACCGTGAAAGAGCGCCAATCCCGCGCCTGGCGGCGTACGTAGAGTGTTTCTGGTGGCATCGCTCCTTGCCTGTTGCAGCCCGAGTGCTTCCCGATACCTGCATCGATCTGATCTTCACTCGCGCGACAGGCTTGCAGCTTGTGGGATCCATGACTCGTGCGCTTGTCGTTGAATCGTCTATCGATCCAACCATCGGCATTAGAGTTCGCGCCGGTGCCGCACGTTCGCTACTGAACCTGCCTGTTCAGATGATGCGCGACGAAGTGCTCTCCGTGCGCAACGTTTGGGGCGAGCGTGGACGAGTTCTCGAAGAACAATTGCGGAATGCAGTCTCGCTAAGAGAAAGCATGCAAATTCTGGAGTCGGCGCTCGCGCCCACACTCCCTTTATCGCCGCAGCAAAATGCAATCGCATATTTGGCTGCAAGCGGCGGTCGCGTCTGCCTGGACAGCGTGACGCATTCAACGGGTCTCGGCCTCCGGCAATTTCGGCGGCGTTGTCTCGAAGAGACCGGACTATCGCCGAAACACTTGGCCCGCATTGGCCGATTCCGCCATGCTTGTTCGCGCATCGCGCAACGCGAGCACGTCGACTGGCCTGACTTGGCCCTCGACTGCGGTTACTACGATCAGGCTCACTTCATCAACGAATTTCACGAGTTCAGCGATCTCACGCCCACGGCGTACTGGCACGAACTACAGCTCTGACCGTTTTTTCCAATACAGCAGCCCCAGGTTGGCGTATGCTCCGAGACGGAGGAAACGCCCATGAAAATCACACCCATTCTTTTTGTCGAAGCAATCGAGCTGTGCCTTCCGTTTTGGACCGAGCAGCTTGGGTTTCAGAAAACGGTCGAAGTCCCGGAAGGAGACAAGATCGGTTTTGTCATTCTGGTTCACGGCGAGAGCGAAGTGAGTCTCCAAACCCTCTCCGGCCGAGCCGCCGATTTCAAAACAGACTCGCAGCTCGGCTGCGGCAGCAGCACGCTTTTCATTGAGGTTGATGATTTTGACGATCTTCGAAAGCGCGTTAAGTCCGCGCCGGTTATCATCCCCGAGCGAATCACCTTCTATGGCATGCGCGAAATTGGCGTGCAAGAACCCGGCGGCCACTTACTCGTGTTCGCAGCCAAAGAACCCATGGCCGAAGACCCTGCTGCGCCCCGCCAAGCCTGACTAAGACTGCACCAGCGCCGCGCGCTGCTCATTGTGATGGCGGACGTCGATGCCCTTCACTAGAAACAGCACGTCCTCGGCGATGTTGGTCGCGTGATCGGCGACTCGTTCCAGATTGCGCACCGTCGAGAGCAGATACAGCGCCTGCGAAATCTGCTGCGGATTCTTTTCCATGAAGCTGATCAGCTCGTGATAGCTCGCGGTGCGCAAGTTATCGACGGCGTCGTCGGAAGCGAGCACCGACCGCGCCAGTTCCGCATCGCGCTGCACAAAGGCGTCCAGTGCCTTCCGCACCATGCCCTGCGCCAGGCCCGCAATGTGCGGTATATCAATCGAGGGACGAATCACGGGCTCTTTCACCAGCGCCAGCGCTGCTTGCGCAATGCTCACAGAAAGGTCGCCCATGCGCTCCAGGTCATTATTGATCTTGATCGCTGCCGTAACCAGGCGCAGGTCAGCGGCCAACGGCGCCTGCAGCGCCAGCAGGCTGATGGCCATGTCGTCGATTTCGATTTCGAGCTGGTTGATTCGCGTCTCGTTCTTGATCACCTGCTCGGCCAAGTCAGCGTTCTTTTCGACCACACCCTGGACGCTGCGGTAGATGGCGCTTTCCACTAACGCGCTCATCTCCAGCAATTTCGCCTTTAACTGCTCTAATTCTTGTTCAAAGTGACGCACCGTATGTGTGAACTCCTCCCACTCAGCCGAACCGGCCGGTCACATAATCTTCCGTTTCTTTCTTGCTTGGATTCTGGAAGATCGTTCTGGTTTCGTCGAATTCAATCAGCTTTCCCAGCAGGAAAAAGCCTGTGTAGTCGGCAAGGCGCGCTGCCTGCTGCATGTTGTGAGTGACGATCACGATAGTGGTGATGTCTTTTATCTGGAAAAGCAGCTCTTCAATTTTGAGCGTGGCTATAGGGTCCAGCGCCGAACAGGGTTCGTCGAGCAGCAATACTTCCGGCTCCACCGCCAGCGCCCTTGCAATACACAACCGCTGCTGCTGGCCGCCCGAAAGCGCCGACGCCGGCTTCTTCAGCTTGTCCTTGACTTCCTCCCACAGTGCCGCATGCCGCAGACTTCGTTCTACTGCAGCGTCGATGACAGAATGCTTGTGAATACCGTTTACTCGCAGCCCGTACGCCACGTTGTCAAATATCGACTTCGGAAACGGGTTCGACTTCTGGAACACCATCCCTACCCGCCGGCGGACATAAGTGACATCCATGTCGTGAATGTTCACTGCGTCCAGCAGAATCTCGCCTTCCACGCGCGTATTGCGAACCGTCTCGTTCATGCGGTTCATGGTGCGAAGGAAGGTCGATTTGCCGCAGCCGGAGGGTCCAATAAAGGCCGTGATCTTGTGCGTGGCGATGTCGAGAGTGATGCCGTGCAGCGCCTGAAAGCTGCCGTAGAAGAAGTTCAGGGATTGGGAGTGCAACTTGGGAGTTGGCTGCGTTTTTTGCATTCCGGCCGTTTCCGCAACGGGCGCAGCCGCGCTTTTTGCCAATTGATTTTGAGATGTCGCCACTTTTTTTATCTCCGTGACCCTGCGGGACCGCGAGCAATGATCATTCTCGCCGTCACGTTTATAGCAAGAACCAGGAATAGCAGAACGAAACCGGCCGCCCACGCCTGCCGGTGAAGGTCCTCTTCGGGTGCAATCGCGTCGTTATAGATCATGACCGGCAAAGTCGCGATTGGCTGCAACCAGCCGCGGCTCCAGAACATGTTGCCAAGAGCCGTGAACAGCAGCGGCGCCGTTTCCCCGGCGACGCGAGCCAGGTTCAGCATCATGCCGGAAACCAGCCCTGAAATCGCAGCCGGAACCACAATCGTAAAAATCGTCTTTGCACGTGTTGCGCCCAGCGCTACGCCGCCTTCACGCAAGGAATTCGGAACAGCGCGCAGAAATTCTTCTGTCGTTCGCACGGCGATGGGAATCATCATGATCCCCAAAGCGACGCCGCCGGCCAAGGCAGAGTAATGCTTCATGGGACGAACTACCAGCGCGTACGCCACGATGCCGATAACGATCGAAGGCACTCCGTTCAGCAGATCGACTACGTAACGAATGGTGAAAGCGAAAACTTTGCCGCTGTATTCTGCCAGGTAGACACCGGCCAAAAAGCCGATCGGCACGCCGATGCACGTTGCCAGTAGCAGGATTTTGCCACTGCCCACAATCGCATTCGCCATCCCGCCGCCAGTCTCACCCGACGGCTTGGGGAGCTGGGTGAAAAAATTCCAGTTCAGCGCACTGATGCCGTGGAACAACAGATAACCGAGGATGAAAAACAGAACGCTGATGACTAGTATTGTGCAAACGCCCGAAAGGCTCAACATCACCGCGTTTGTGATGTTGCGAGTGGAAGAGACACGTAAATCCATAACTTACACGCCTCTTTCCTGCGTCGTGAGAATCAGAATGCGCGCTACTGCGTTGATCACGATAGTTAGTCCAAACAGTACAAGACCGAGGAAGATGAGCGACGAAATATATAAGGAACCGCTGGCTTCTGCAAATTCATTTGCAATCACCGCAGCGATCGAATATCCGGGAGAAAGCAGAGAGCCAGAAATCTTTGGTGTGTTTCCAATTACCATTGTGACCGCCATGGTCTCGCCTAAAGCGCGCGCCAGCGCCAGAAACACGGAACCGATGATGCCTGTGCTCGCGTTCGGAAGAACAATCTGCCAGGTGGTTTCCCATTTCGTCGCGCCCACAGCCAGCGCGGCTTCGCGCTGCTCTACCGGAACCGCGAGCAGAACCTCTCGCGATACGGAGATGATGAACGGCACCACCATCACGGAGAGCACCAGGCCCGCCGAAAGCAAGCTCACACCATAAAAGTCGCCTTTGAAGATGGGCAGAAAGCCAAATACTTTTACCAGCACCGGTACAAGATAATCGCGAATGAGGGGCACCAGGATGAAAATTCCCAGCAGCCCGTAGATGACGCTCGGAACCGCCGCCAGCAATTCAATCAGGAAGGTGAGAATATTCGAGAGCTTGGGGGGCGCCATTTCAGACAGAAACACGGCGGCGGCTACACCGAGCGGAATGGCGATCAACAGCGCCAAGGCTGAGGTGACGCAGGTTCCGTAGATAAACGGCAACGCGCCAAACTTGTCGTTATTGGGGTCCCACGTGGAAGTTACCAGAAAGTTCCAGCCGAAAGTTTTCACCGTCGGCTGGGAGTTCATCCAAAGCTCCACGACTATGAGCCCGACCACCACCAGAATTGCGACGGCGCAGGCTAATGTCGTGAGATAGGCAACCTCGTCTCCTCCGCGCAGGCGTTGCACAAACGTGCGTTGAGCGTGCAGCACTCGAGGAGATTCAACTTGAAACGCAGTTGCCATCAAATAAATTAGATCGGCGATCGCAACTCCAGTGTCTACTGGATCTTCGCGAGCTGCTTCTGCTCCTCACCTACCACCGCTTGCGGTAGACGGGCGTAGTCGTCGGATTCGACGTCGTTCTGTCCGGTCGTCATAGCCCATTTCAGGAACCCTTTGATAGCGTCACGTTTTTTGGCATCTTCTATCTTCGACGGAATCAGCAACCAGGTATACGTTGCGATCGGGTAAGCGTCGTTTCCGGGCGCATTGGTGATGGAAACTGCAAGGTCGGCGGGCAACTCCTTTACCGAGGCAGCCGCGGCGTTCACAGATTTCAAATCGGCCTGGACGAATTGTCCGGCCTTATTCTGGACCAATCCATACGGTAGCTTGTTTTTCACCGCGTAGATCAACTCGACGTAGCCAATTGAGCCCTTTTGCTGTTTGATTAGTCCGGCAACTCCATCATTTCCTTTCCCTCCCAGGCCGGCCGGCCAATCGACGGAAGTGTTTTTGCCCACTTTGCTGGCCCACTCAGGGCTCACTTTTGAAAGGTAATCCGTCCAGCAAAACGTAGTTCCACTTCCATCGGAGCGGTGAATGACCACCACCTTTTCGGCCGGCAGGTTGACGCCGGGATTCGCGGTTTTGATCTCCGGCGCATTCCACATCGTGAGTTTGCCTAGATAAATGCCCGCCAGAATTTGCGGCGTGAATTTCAGTTGTTGCGTGACGCCGGTCACCTCATAGGTGGGTACGGCTGCGCCTAACACCGTCGGAAACATCAGAAGATCGAAGCCGTGTTTGTCCTTGAACGCCTTCAACTGTTTGGCGTCCAAAGGCATGTCGCTCGCGCCAAAATCCACTGTCCCTTCATTTACGCCCTTGATCCCGCCGCCCGAGCCGATCGGCTGGTAATTAATTTGGACGTTCTGGGCGGCGCCATACTTGCTAAACCATTTTTGATAGATTGGCGCCGGAAATGTCGCGCCCGCGCCCGTTAGTTGAACTTGTGCTGCCAGCGGCAGCGCTGCCATAGTCGCAGCGAGAGCAATGTTTGCAATTCTCACCCTGTATCCCCCTTATGGTTGCTTTCTCTGTGTGAAATCTACATAGCTGCGTACAAGCGCCAAGTCGCCAGTTTTCAGCAGCGCTGTGGGAGTGCTGATTAGCCTTCACCTAGTATCGAAGGGCTGTTAACAAATGGGTGTGACAATTGGGTTACAAATCCGTGACCAGAAGAGGGTCGTTCGGGAACGGCAAGAGTTCGGACCTCGGCAATTAGGACAAGCGCGTCAGTTAGGCGTAGGCGACCGGTCCGGCAACTTTCGACGCCGCGGCAGATGCGGGATTTCGATGAACTCGAATGACCCCGGACGAACGCGCGCGACGGCGGTTACGATGTCATCGATCTTCGTACGGACTCCCGGCCAGAGGTTCGAGCCAAGAACGATCAGCGAGATTTTCCGTTCGGTGAGGTTCTGTTGATATTCGAGACTTTGATCGGCCGTCAGCAGCAACTCATGGCCGGTCCTTTCGGCCAGCAGCATCAATTCGCCGTTCGAAACTTGACCCCAGCCGAGGTCTTCAGCAGTGTCGATTTCGCAATCCCGAAGGTATGATCGCAGCTTATATGGAACGTTCTTGTCAAACAGGACGCGGATCATTTTGATGCTGTGCCGCGTACGAGAGAATCGCTTTCACCTGATCGACGGGGAGCCGGAAGAGTTCCGCGATTTCCGCCTCGTCAACGCCGGCTTCCCAATTGTCCACGATGTCCTGGGCAGGCATACGAGTGCCCTTCAGCACGGGTCGGCCACGCTGAACGCCAGGCTTGGTTTCCACTATGGGACAGTCGCCCCAGTCAAGCTCTCTCATGGTTCGATCCTTCTGGCCCAATTTTAGCGGCTTTCAACGCCTGCAGTGTTGGGAAGTAGGCCTGCAGTTAACATCACTGCCTTACTTCGCGCCCGGTTCTGTTATTTTGCGAAGCAGGATTGCGGTCGTTACGGTAAATCGTGCCCTCTTTCATGACAAAGAGCACACTCTGGGTGACCTTGATGTCGTCGAGTGGATTGCCGGGAACAGCTACTACGTCCGCCAGTTTCCCAGGCTCGAGTGTTCCAATTTTTTCCTGCAATCCAAGCAGGTCCGAAGCTACCGATGTACCGGCGCGCAACGCTTGCGCGGGCGTCATGCCGTCTGCATTCAAGAGAACAAACTCGAGCGCATTGTTGCCGTGCGGATACACGGCTGCGTCCGTGCCGAGCGCGATCTTAACACCGGCTGCGAGTGCTCGCCGTACCATCGCGTCCTGGGAATGCATAGCAAAGTCCGCTTTCTGCTGCACAAGCGGCGGAAATTTCGATTCAGCGATGCCGGCTCGCACGGATAACGTAGGCACCAGATAAGTGCCGCGCTCGCGCATCATGCGCAAAGCTTCGTCGTCGAGAAATGTCCCGTGCTCAATCGAATCGATGCCGGCGCGAATGGCGCGTTTTGCGCCTTCCGGTCCATGCGCGTGAGCGGCGGTCTTTCGGTGTAGGTCATGTGCGGCGGCAACCAGCGCGTCCATCTCTGCCTGCGTCAATTGGGGAGCATCCACTTCATCGGTCGGCGAAAGAACGCCGCCGGTCGGACAAGTCTTGATCACATCCGCGCCATATTTAATGTTGAATCGCACCGCAAACCGCGCCTGATCGGGCGAGTTGATCACCCCCTCCTCAGGACCGGTCTCTGCTTTAAGCAATCCGAAGCGAAAGCCGTCGCCCTCGTCGCAATGCCCGCCCGTTGATCCAATCGCATGAACCGCCACCAGCATGCGTGGGCCAGGGACCACGCCGCGGTTGATCGCGTTGCGCAGGCCGATGTCCAGGAAATCGCTCGAGCCCACGTCGCGAACGGTTGTGAACCCCGCGAGCAAAGTAACTCGCGCATTCGCGGTCGAACGGATTGCGCTTTCCGGAATCGTGCGGCTCATCCCCTCCAGCCGAGCGCCATTATAGTCGGGATTGAAATCCATTGTGAGATGAGTATGCGCATCGATAAACCCCGGCAGCAGAGTTGCGTCGCCCAA
>Ga0213876_10001452_pt1 | contig 14742 bp, 11 predicted proteins | sample BarmaccomBMRX_R9_FD_160113 | JGI IMG/M metagenome (GOLD analysis project Ga0213876, IMG submission 160113) | Root-associated microbial communities from Barbacenia macrantha in rupestrian grasslands, the National Park of Serra do Cipo, Brazil - RX_R9 | ecosystem: Host-associated > Plants > Roots...
CAATTCGTGCCGCCTGGGATCGCGGTGGTGCGTGGCAGGGATTTGCCGCGCAGGACGCGGATCGGCTCCGCACTGCGCTGCTGCTGGCCAAGGCGATCCTGGAGGGCAAGCACCGCGGCGTCGACTATCGGACGTTTTCCCGAAGGATTGCCGGCGAAAGCAAGGCCTTGGAGAAGGTTGAGGGGGCGGTCGTCCGGATCCTGGCCTCGGCGCTGGAATTGCCGCCCGCGGCGCGTCCGAAGGACGCGCTCCGTACCCTCGGTCTGGAGAAATTTGCCCCTCCGATGTTGCTTGCCGGCCGCGTCGATTTCGATGCGGCCGAGCTGTCACTCGCGCGGCCGACTTACTTCGGCATTCCGCCCGCGGAGGCCCATCGGGTTCGGCTGACAGAAAGGCCGCGGTACCTTTTGACCATCGAGAATCTTGCGAGTTTCAACCGGCATCTCACCGAGGCGGATCCGGAAGCCCGTGGCCTGACCGTCTATGTCGGTGGATATCCTTCCTTTGCGACGCAGGATGCCCTCCGATGCTTTGCGCGCGCCATTCCAACGGAGGTTCCGTTCTATCACTGGTCGGACATCGATCCGGATGGCACCTGGATTTTCCGAACCATCGAGCGGATCATCGAGCGGCCGTTGCGACCACATTTGATGGCGTCCGATCTCGCCGAGCAGTTTGGAAGAGTTCCCAAGGAAGCAGTTCGGCCGCAAAGGCGAGCGGAGAATTCGGCGATATCAGAGCTCATCGCCTACCTGGAACGCGAAAACGCCAAGTGGTTGGAGCAGGAGGAACTGGATCCGGTTGCTCCCGTCGAAGGCGAGTCCACCTTTGCGAGGTAAGGACGCCTTTGACCGCAAGTAAAGGCGTCACGGCGGGTTCTCGCGCAGGACAAGCTCGGTGCGCGACCGACAAAGCCGCAAGGCGCTTCAGAGCGAACTGCCGCCACAGATGACGAGTTGCTGTCCGGTGATGGCCCCGGCCTCGGGTGATAGAAGAAAGCCGACTGCGGCAGCGATCTCGTCGGGGCGGATGAAGCGGCCGATTGGCGGCAGTTTTGGCGGGACATCGCCGCGCGACGGATCATTCAGCATGGGCGTCTCGGTCGCGGCGGGTGCGACGACATTGACCGTGATGCCGCGCGGTGCGAGCTCGGCTGCCCAGGACCGCGCCATGGCAACGAGCGCTGCCTTGGACGCGGCGTATTGGCCGCGCCCAGCTGCGCCGGCGGCGGTGCGGCTGCCAATGAGGACGATCCGGCCCCCCTTTGGCAGGCGCGGAGCGAACAGGTTGGCGAGGCGCTCGGCGGCATCGACATGAAGCCGCCACATGGCGGCGCCGTCGTCGGGGCTGAGTAAACCGAGCCGGCCTACTCTGAGAAATCTCGCGGCGTGAACGAGCGCGGTCGGCGTGATCTCGGCGAGCGCGCCTGCAATGGCACCGACGTCGTTCAGGTCGAGCGCCAGATGCTGAAACGACGGATTGGCGAACGTCGCAGGCCTGCGGCTGATGCCGGTGACCTGCCAGCCCTCACGCAGAAGCCGTTCGACGATCGCAGCTCCAATGCCTGAGCTGGCGCCGGTGACGAGTGCGTGGGGCATCGCATTCACGATCTCACTCCGTTACGGCGTGCTCGACCCATGCTTCCATGACGCGCACATATTTGATCGCCTGGCGGTGGAAGGTGAACGCAATGTGCAATGCCCCATCAGCGGTCTGCTTGACCGACGGATACGACAATTCGCGATTGGTCCGGTCCCGCGAATTGTTGGTCATGCAATAGCCGTCGCCGACTTCGACGTTGCGTTTGCTCCAGCTCTGCCCGCTATCCCTGGAGATGGCGAGTGTCATCGGCGCTCGCGGCGCGCCCCAGAATGCGGTGCGTCCCTCCCGGACCGCCGCGTCACCGGCCACGGAGGGCGCCAGATCGTCCTCGATCTCGTCATAAAGCGACTGACGGCGGTCGGTGGCGTCGGCAGCGCTGCGGTCGTTGAAGACCAGCGCGAGATGCCCGTTCGCGAGCCGCGTGAACTGGATCGAGGAGTTGTTGTTCGGAAGCGCCGTGGCGGTCGGCGCCGACCAGGTGCGGCCGTGATCGGTCGAACGGCTTTGATAGATGTTGTCTGCCCAGCGGCTGCGGAACAGGGCCAGCAGGCTGCCGTCAGCAAGCCGATCGATGCACATATGCACGCAGCCGCGACTGCCGGGGACCTCGACGTCGGTCCATGTCCGACCGGCGTCGGATGAGATTTTGACGGCGCTGGTGTCGTCGTCGCCATTCCATTTGCTGCCCGGCGAGCTCTGACAATAGAACACCGGCAGGAGCCAGTCGCCATTGTCGAGCACCACGATCGGCTGCCGGATGAAGGTGCCGTGGCCCTGCTGAGCCGGAAACAGCGTCTCGACCGGTCCCCAGCTGCGGCCGTTGTCGCGGGAGAGGCGCCTGCGGACCATGGCGGTGTCCTGATTGCCGGAGATCTGGGCGGTCCACATCAGCCATAACGTGCCGTCGGGGGCAGGGAACAGGACCGGATTCTGCTCCGATCGCGTCGGGTCATCGGACAGTTTTTCGGCAGGCGACCACTGCGCCGACCCGCTCGCAAGTCGCGAAAAATACACGGAGATGTCCGCCATGCCCTCCTGCGTGCCGCCGAACCAGACGCAGCCGAGATCGCCGTTTGCGAGTGGCATCAGATTGGCCGCGTGATTCTGCACGCAGGGCGACGGAATGAAGGCGTCGAACCGGTCAGCATCGCCGCTAGAGCGGCGGACGCATCCGTCGGCCATGGCGTCGGTCTCGATCGTCATCAGGATGTCCTCTCGGCGAAGGCTTTCGACTGTGTGGCAGCGTCATCCGTCTGCGCGATCGCAGCGGTGCGGGCGCCGTGATGGACGAGCCGCTCGATCGCCATGACGACGAGCGGGGTCAGTGCGGCGACATACATGTTGTCGATGCCGAACGGGTTTCCGAGCAAATACCAGACGGTCGTCGAGATCGCCGCGCCGATCAGACCGATTGTCGCGCCGCGGTTGGAGGAAAACAGCGGCAAATAGAAGCCCATCATCGCGACCATGGTGATCGATAGCCGCAGCGCGCGGGTGAAGAACGAAAGTTTCAGGATCTCCGGAACGAAGAACACGAAGACGAGCGGTATGACACCGATCAGAACCGAGAACAGGCGGGTCATCTTCAGCTCCCGCTCGGCCGTTGGCTTCCAATAGGGAACGTAGAAATCGCGGACGACCAGCGAGGCGATCGCCAGCGCCACCGTGCAGACGCTGACGAAAATCGAGGCGACCAGCGACGTCGTCACGAACGCCGAGGCGAGCGGCGGCATCTTTTCCAAGAACACCGGCAGCGCGTACAGGCTGTTCATGTCGGGATAGAGGTATTTTGCGGCGACGCCGCTCAGGGCAAGGACCAGGCCGAGCGGCAGGCAGAACGCGGCGGCGTAGAACGTCGCCTTGCGCGCCTCGTTTGCACTCGGCGTCGAGGAAATCGCCTGCACGATGAACTGTGTCGAGAAGATCGCGCCGACGGTTCCGAAAGTCCAGGCAAAGATGGTGGTGAAGCCGATCTTGCCGTCCCAGGTGAAATAATGCGCGGGCAGTTTCGCCTGCATCGGCGCAACCCCGCCGGTCAGGGACATCGCGACGAAAAGGATGATGAAGACGCCGATCACCTTGATCGCGCTGTGCAGGATCGTGACCCAGGCCACGCCCTTGAGCCCGCCGAACACGTAATAGAACGTGCTCACCACGGCGATGATGCACATCGCCAGGGGCAGGCTGACATGCAGCGCGGTAGCGATGGCGGCCGCTCCGCTGACATAGTTGCCGACATTCACGAGCAGGAGTGCGTAGATCATGATCACCGAGACGGTGAGCATGGTCGACTTGCCATATTTCTGCGCGATCGCGGCGGAGATGGTGTATTCGCCTGACTCGTAGAGCTTTCGCACCATGAACAGGCCGAACAGTAGAAAGCCGATTGAAGCGCCGAGCACGGCCCATCCGGCCGCCATGCCCGACTGAAAGGCTTCCTGTGCGGTCCCGACCGTCGACTTGCGCCGATGAATTCCGACATCATGAGAACGCCGACCACGACGGCCGGCATCGCCCGCGCGCCGGTCATGAACTGCTCGCTGGTCCGGCTGCGCAATCTGATCGTGAGCCATGACGTGAACGCGATGTAGGCGACGATCATCGTGACGACGAGCGCGCTCTCTCCATTGAGGATGGCTTGCATCGATAGGGTTCCTCTCCTGCGAGGCAGGCTGCGCTGGCGGCGCCTGCCGTTCGTGGCGAATCCGTTTGATCGGAATACGAACATTTGTTGTTAAGTCTAATCCAACTCTTTTGCGGCCCCTCCGTCAAGCGCGCGCGCCGGCATGGCGGCTATTCGCCTCTTCTTCCAGTGGATGATTTCAGCAGCGTTCCAGGTCGCTGTAGCGGCACCCGTCAGCTCATCTGCGCCGCGCCCGTCAGGAGCTTCGCGACCCCGAGAACCCTGGGCACGGCGGTCTTTTCGAACGATTTGATATCCATGCGGCTGGCATCGATCGTAAGGCTGATGCCGGCGACGACCGATTTGTCACTGCCGAACACCGGCGCCGCGACCGTGCGCAGGCCGTAGGCGTTTTCGCCGTCCGAGACGGCATAGCCTTGTCTGTGTACCTGATCCAGGCGCGCGAGCAGGGTTTTCAGGTCCGTCACGGTCCGCTCCGACAGTTTGACCCGTTCGGTCGCTTCCAGCCGCGCCTTCTGCTCGTCCCTCGGAAGCCCGGCCAGCAGCACGTGACCGAGCGCCGCGGCGTATGCCTTGATGCGGCTGCCGGGCCGACGATCGACCTTGTGGCGGTCGAGCCCGGCGCTAGCGCGTACGAGATAGACCACGTCGCTGCCATCGAGCACGCCCAGCGACGCGGCGTCGCCGAACGCCGGGACCAGTTCGCGCAGCAACGGTTCGGCCTGGCCGCGCAGATTGCCCGCGGAGAGGGCGGTGTAGCCGAGATCCAGACATTTCAGGCTGAGACGGTAATGGCGGCTCGGCTCGATCGCATTGATGTAGCCGAGTTTCACCAGCGTCTGCACCAGGCGAAACGTGGTGCCACGATCCATCCCGGCGCGCTCCGCGATCTCGGTGATGGTCAGTTCGAACTCCTCGGCCGTAAAGCTCTTCAGCACCGCAAAAGCCTTGGCGACCGAATTCACGAAATTCTTGGGATTGTCGGCTGGCGCCGTTGTTTTGGCCATTGCTCGTTCCTCCGCATAGCTGGCCGGCGCTGGCGCGAGTCGTTGCTCGCTTGACGACGGCGGCCGCAGAGCTTAATCAGTTCAGCAACAATTGCAACAACTGTTCGGATTCCGATCAAGCTTGGATCGAGGTCCGAACGCCAGCGGAGGAGCTTCGTCGTGGACATCAGGCCCAAAGGTGTATTTTGCGCGGCGTTGACGCCGCTGCAAGCCGATCTCTCGCCCGACCAAGACGCCTTCGTCCAGCACTGCCGGCATTTGCTGAGTGAGGGCTGTGACGGCATCGCGCTGCTCGGGACGACCGGGGAGGCGAACTCCTTCTCTGGTGGCGAACGCAAGGCGCTGCTCGAAGCCGCCGTCGCCGCCGGAATTGCGCCATCAAAACTCCTGCCGGGAACCGGTGTGCCGGCGCTGACCGATACCGTCGATCTCTCGCGGCACGCGCTCTCGCTCGGCGTCAACACCGTCGTGATGCTGCCGCCGTTCTACTACAAGGACATTACCGACGAGGGGCTCTACGCATCCTACAGCGAGGTCGTGCAGCGCGTCGCCGATCCGCGCCTGAACATCGTGCTCTACCATATCCCGCAGATGTCGCATCAGCCGATCCCGCACGCGGTGATCGCGCGGCTGAAGGCGCAGTACCCGCAGACCATCGTCGGGATCAAGGATTCCTCCGGCGACTTCGCCAACATGGCCGCGATGATCGAGACGTTCGAGAATTTTGCCGTGCTGGCTGGCGCTGATCCACTGCTGCTGCCGCTCCTGAAGAAGGGTGGCGCCGGCTGCATTACTGCGACGTCCAATCTGGTGGCGCGCGACCTCGCCTACGTGTTCGCCCATTTCAACGACGGCGATGCCGCGCTCGAGGCCGCGCAGCAGCGCATCATCAAGGCGCGCGAACGCGTCTCCCGGTTCCCGCAGATCGCATCGCTGAAGGCTCTGCTGGCGCATGAGACCGGCCGTGCCGGCTGGCACCGGCTGCGGCCGCCCTTGCTGCCGCTGCCGCCGGAGAATGTCGACGCGCTCGCCATCGCGCTGGCGCAGGAACCGGCGTAGATGGACGTGTCATCGTCGGCGAGATCGCGCCGCTGCGTCCGCGGGACGATGCAATGCCGCCTCCCGAGTCCGTCAAGGCGGTCGCGTAAGGTCGAGAGGAGCCAAGTCCGTCCATGCCGTCTCTCCGCCTTCTTGCCGACGACCTGACCGGTGCGCTGGACACGGCCGCCGAGTTCGTCGGCCTGTGCGGACCGTTCGATGTGACATGGCAAGACGCTTTGCCTTCAGAACTTCCGTCATGCATCGCGGTCGACACCGGCACCCGCGAGCGCAATCGCGCGGAGAGTGTTGCGATCGTCGGCAAGCTCGCGCCGCTGCTGCGCGAGGGGGGCATCGCCTACAAGAAGGTCGACAGCCTTTTGCGCGGCGCCTGGGCGGCCGAGCTCGCCGCCTGCCTGCGCACGGGGATCTGGACGTCCTGCATCGTGGCCCCGGCCTTTGCCTATCAGGGGCGCTCGACGCGCAATGGCCAGCAATACGCGCGCGCGCAGGATGGCAGCTGGTCGCCGGTCGGCGACACGCTGCTGGCGCAGCTTGCGGCTAACGGTGTCGCGGCGCGGCCGGGGCGGTGCGATTCCGAGCTGACCGCCGGCGTTCACGTGTTCGATGCCGAAAGTGATGAGGATCTTGACCGCATTGTCGCCATCGGGCGCCGCGCGCACCAGCCGGTGCTGTGGTGCGGCAGCGGCGGGCTCGCCGGCGCACTCGCGCGCGGCCGCGATGCATCCGCGGCGGCGCGCTTGAACAAGCCGGTTCTCGGCTTGTTCGGTTCGGACCAGGCGACGACGGCCGCGCAGCTTGCAGCCTGCGGCTCGGCCGTGGTCGCGCTATCTGAGACCGGGTACGACAACGCCGGCGCCATCAGCCGCAAGCTCGCAGCGGACCGCGTCGCGCTGGTGAGGTTTGAGCTCGCGCCCGGCCTGTCGCGTGGCGAAGCCGCCGCGCGGATCGCGCGCGCGCTTGCGGGACTTGCGGCAGCACTCGATCCGCCGGGCACTCTGATCGTCGCGGGCGGAGAGACCTTGAAGGCGCTATGCCTCGCGCTCGGCGCGCGTGCGCTAAGGGTCACCGGGCGCATCATGCCCGGACTGCCACGCTCGATCCTGCAGGGCGGGCGCTGGGCCGCCGTCGAAGTGATCTCGAAATCCGGCGCCTTCGGCGCCCCGGATTTGTGGCGCACGCTGCTTGACGAAAATCATCTGCTCACCGAAAGACACCACACATGACGCATCGCCATCTCGCCATCACCATGGGCGATCCCGCCGGGATCGGCCCGGAGATCATCATCAAGGCCTGTGAAAAACTGCGTGCGCGCATCGAGGCCGGCGACCTCCGGCTCCTGATCATCGGCAGCGGCGTGGCGCTGAAGAACGCGGCGACTCAGTTGGGAGCCGCGCTCGACGTTCCCGAAGTGCATGCAGCGGATGCGGATTGGCCCAATCTCTGTTTTCTGCAGGCAGATAGCGAGGGCGAGCCGATCCGCCCCGGCGTGCTCACGGCCGATGGCGGCCGCTTCGCCTTCAAGGCGGTGGAGCAGGGCGTGCGCCTGACGCAGGCGGGGCGAATCGGCGGCATCGTCACCGCGCCGTTGAATAAAGAGGCGCTCAACAAGGCGGGCTATCATTATCCGGGCCACACCGAGATGCTGGCCGAGCTCACCGGCGTCAAAGGCTCCGTCATGATGCTGGCGCACGGCAACATGCGCGTCAGCCATGTATCAACCCATGTCGCGCTTGAGGATGTGCCGAAGCGGCTCACCCCGGAGCGGCTGCGCTACGTCATCGACCTCACCGACAAGGCGCTGCGCGGGCTTGGTCTTAAGCGACCGAAGATTGCGGTCGCGGCGCTCAATCCGCATGCCGGCGAGGGCGGGCTGTTCGGTCGCCAGGACATCGACGTGTCGGAGCCAACCATCGCCAAGGCCGTGGCGGATGGCCTGAACGTGGTCGGGCCGGTGCCCGGTGATACCGTCTTCGTGAAATTGCGCGCCGGCCAGTACGACGCCGTAATCGCCATGTATCACGATCAGGGCCACATCCCGGTCAAGCTGCTGGGCTTCGAAGTCGATCCCGCGACCGGCCGCTGGCAGGAACTGTCCGGCGTCAACATCACGCTGGGCCTGCCGATCATCCGCACCTCGGTCGATCACGGCACGGCCTTCGATATTGCCGGCAAGGGTATTGCCAACGAGCGCAGCCTGATCGAGGCGATCGAATATGCCGAGCGTCTGGCCGCCGGCGCCGCGCGCCCCTGAGCAATTTTTGGGAACAGGAACGATGAACAGTCTGTCGACGCCGATCCAGATCATCCGCCCCGAAACCATCGAGTTCGGATCCGGCACCATCGCGGCGGTCGCGCGGTTCGCAAAAGCGAAGAATGCAAAACGACCGCTGGTGATTGCCGATGCGTTCAACGCGGCGCGCGTCGATGTGCTCGCGCTGCCTGGAGATCTGAGCGTGTTCGGCGAGGTCAAGCCGGAGCCGGATATTCCGAATCTGGAAAAGGCGCTCGCGGTGGCGCGGACGGCGCGACCGGACCTCGTGATCGGCTTCGGCGGCGGCAGCGCCATGGATCTCGCAAAACTGGTCGCGGTGCTGTGCACCGGCAGCCCGACACTCGCCGATGTCGTCGGTGTCGACAAGATTGCGGGCCGCGCGGTCGCGCTGGTGCAGGTTCCGACGACCTCCGGCACCGGTAGCGAGGGCGGCATCCGCGCGCTGGTGACCGATCCTGCGACGCGCAACAAGGCCGCGGTACAGAGCCCCTTCATGCTGGCCGACCTCGCCGTGGTCGATCCGGATCTGACCATGACCGTCCCGCCGCAGGTCACCGCGGCAACCGGAGTCGATGCGCTTGCCCATTGCGTCGAGGCCTATACCAGCCGCAGGGCTCACCCGGCGATCGATCTCTATGCCATCGAGGGCATTCGCCTGGTCGGCCGCTATCTTAATCGCGCCGTGAAGGACGGGACGGACCGCGAGGCGCGCTCCGGGCTTTCGCTGGCATCACTCTATGGCGGCTTTTGCCTGGGCCCGGTGAACACCACGGCCGGGCATGCGGTGGCCTATCCGCTCGGCACCCGTCACCATGTCGCCCATGGTCTCGCCTGCGCGGTGATCTTTCCGCATACGCTCGCCTTCAACATGCCGGCGACGGAGGCGAAGACTGCGGCTGTGCTGCAATCCCTTGGCTTGCCCGCGGCCGGGACGCCAGCGGCAGCCTTCGATCACGCGTACCGGTTCTGCGCGGATCTCGGCATCGAGATGCGGCTGTCTGCGCTCGGCGTGCCGGCGGATGATCTCGGCGCCATGGCGGACGAGGCCCATGCCATCCGCCGCCTGCTCGACAACAACCCGCGCGATCTCGGTCGCGACGCGATTCTTCAGATCTATCATGCGGCGTTCTAGCGAACAGGCTGGATCGGGTCGGAGCGCATTCGCGGACTTGAAGCCGTCGGCGCGCGTGCCGCCTCAGCAGATCTGCGATCACGGCTTCGCGAGCCCACACCCGACCGTGGCTTTTGCAAGCCCGATGTGACGGCGCAACGGATCGACCAAGCGCGCTGATCATCGGCCCATGCCGGCGGCACCATTCTGATAAATGAGAATCCGGTCGTCATCGCAATGGACGGCGGCCCGGCAAAGTGCCAGGATGCCCGTCATGCCTATTGCACCATTCACCGATCTCATAAAACTCGCCCTCGTTCATGCGTCCCTTGCGACCGGCGGCCGATGACCGGCGCCGTCGATCCCATCACCAAATCCGTGGTGCAGCACCGCCTGAGCTCGATCGTGGCCGAGATGGGCGAAGCCATGCTTCGCACCTCCTATTCGCAGATCCTCAATTCCAGCCGTGATTTCTCACTTGCGATCTGCGACGTGAGCGGGCGGCTGATCGCGCAGGCCGACCACATCCCGGTCCATGTCGGCGCGCTGCCCTGGGCGGCGAAGGCCGTCGAGGCGCGTTTTTCGGAGGCTTTGTCCGGCGACGTCATCCTGATGAACGATCCCTATCATGGCGGCAGCCATCTGCCCGACGTCACCGTGTTCGTGCCGGTCTTCGCCGGCGAACGGCGGCTGTTCTGGACCATCGTGCGCGCGCATCAGAGCGACATCGGCGGGGCCACCCATGGCGCCTACAATCCCGACGCCACCGAGATCTGGCAGGAGGGTTTGCGCATTCCCCCGATCAAGCTTTTCGAGGCCGGCCGGCTGCGCGACGACATTCTGGATATGCTCGCGCTCAATACTCGCAACGCTCACGATTTCCGCGGCGATCTCTTCGCCATGATCGGAGCGGCGCATCTCGGCGAGCGTCGCATGCAAAAACTGTTTGCGGAGCTCTCGGCGCCGGTCGTGGAGGCCGCGATCGAGGGTGTGCTCGATGCCGCTGAAGCCCAGGCGCGCCAGGTGGTCGCGACCTGGCAGGACGGCACTTTTTTTGGCGAAGCGTTTCTCGATGATGACGGGCGCGGCCACCAGGACATCCGGATCGCGGCAAAAGTAACCAAGCGCGGCAGCGATATCGAGGTCGACCTCACGGCTTCCGATCCGCAGGTGGACAGTTTTGTCAATTCCTCGCACGCCAACATGCATGCCGCGGTCGCGATGGCGTTCTTCTACCTGATCGATCCGGACACCCCGAAAAACTCCGGCGCGCTGCGGCCGCTGAAAGTGGTGGCGAAGCAGGGCACCATCGTCTGGGCCGATCCCGGCAAGCCGGTAACTTTGTGTACCAGCCATCCATCGAACGAGATCGTGGAGGCCGTGATCAAGGCGCTGGCGGCCTCGTGTCCGGATCGGGTGATGGCCGGCTGGGGCCGCAGGTTTCGGATCGCGATCCAGGGCGAGGATCCGCGCACCGGCAAGACTTTCATCTGGCATTTGTTTCATGCCCGGCCCGGCGGCGGCGCCTCGGCGCGCGGCGATGGCTGGTCGTCGATCGGCGAGTGGCATTCGGTCGGCGGCCTGAAATTCGGCAGTATCGAGGTGGCCGAGGCGCGTTTTCCGCTGCATTTTCGCCATCACGAATTTTTGCCCGACTCCGGTGGTGACGGTCAGTATCGCGGCGGGCTCGGCGTTGCGCTCGACCTTCTGTTCGAGACCGAAAAGACCGCGCGTGGCAACACCGCGGGCGAGGGGACGCGTCACGGCTCCTGCGGCATGCTGGGCGGGGAGGATGGCGAGCCGCATCACTACCAGTTGCTGTCCGCGGACAGGCCGCCGCGCGATATCCGCACCAAGGAGACCGGCATCGAGATTCGTTCGGGCGATTGCCTCAGAATCCGCTCCGCCGGTGGCGGCGGATATGGGCCGCCCCACAAGCGCGCGGTGGAAGCGCGCGAGCGCGATCGGCGGCAAGGCCTCGTCACCGACGATGCTTCCAAGGCGCGGACGCTCTGACCATGCTGGCCATTGGAATTGACGTCGGCGGCACATTTACCGATCTCGTCGCCATCGATGCGGCGGGCCGCACGGTGTTTGCGAAATCGCCATCGACGCCGTCGGACCAGTCCGTCGGGGTAATGGCCGGGCTTGACGAACTGGCGCGGCGGCTTGGCCTCTCGACAGCCGAGATGCTGGCGCGCACCGAGCGGCTGGTTCACGGCACCACGGTTGCGACCAACGCGCTGCTCGAGCGCAAGGGGGCGCGTGTCGCGCTTCTGACCACGGCCGGCCATCGCGACATCCTGGAAATGCGCGAGGGCTTGAAGCCCGACCGCTATAATCTTCGTACACCGCCGCCCGCACCGCTGGTGCCGCGCGAGCTGCGCCTTGGCGTGCGCGAGCGGCTCCGGCCCAATGGCGATGTGCTGATTCCGCTCGATGCCGACTCGCTGCGCGCGGCGATTGCCGCCATCAAAGCGCAGGACGTGACCTCGGCCGCGATCGCGTTCCTGCATGCCTATCGCAATCCGGCGCATGAGCGCGCCGCGGCCGCGCATCTTGCGCGCGAGCTGCCCGATGTCAGCATCTCGCTGTCCAGCGACGTGCTGCCGCAGATCAAGGAATATGAGCGCGTCTCGACCACGGTCGTGAACGCCTATGTCGGACCCGTCGTGCAGCGCTATCTGGCGCAGCTCGAACGACGGTTGCGCGAGGCCGGCTTCGAAGGTTCTCTCTTCATTATTTTGTCCCATGGCGGCATGGCGCCGGTCGAGGAGGCCGCGCGCCTTGCGGCTGCCACCGTGCTGTCGGGCCCCGCCGGCGGCATTTCCGGCTGCCGTCGCTGCGCCGCCATGCTAGGCATCGGTGATCTCGTCGCTTTCGACATGGGCGGCACCTCGACCGATATTTCGCTGATCTCGGAGGGACGCGTGTCGTTGTCGGCCGATGGCGGGATCGACGGCGAGCGCATTGCGCTGCGCAGCCTCGACATCGCGAGCCTGGCGGCGGGAGGCGGCTCGATCGCCTCGGTCGACCGCGGCGGTGTCTTCCGCGTCGGTCCGCAAAGCGCCGGCGCCGTGCCAGGACCAGCGGCCTATGGCAATGGCGGCGCTGCCGCGACCGTGACCGATGCCAATGTCGTGCTCGGCTATCTCGACGCCAAGGCGTTCATGGGCGGGCGGCGTCCGCTGGATGTCGCCGCCGCGGAAGTTGCGATCGACCGCCTCGCCGATGCGCTGAAGATCGGCCGCATCGAGGCCGCGGCCGGCGTGTTTCGCCTGGTCAATCTAAAGATGGCGGATGGCATCCGCTTGATGACGGTGCGCCGTGGCGTCGATCCCCGACGCTACGCGCTCTTGAGTTTTGGTGGCGCCGCGGGTCTGCATGCGCTCGCGCTCGCGCGCGAGCTCGACATCGCGCGCATCATCGTGCCGACCACCGCCTCGGTGCTGTCGGCCTGGGGCATGCTGACCTCCGACCTGCGTTACGAGCTCTCCCGCACGCATTTCGAGACCGGCAGCCGCTCGACGGCCGACGAGGTGCGAAAGATCTTCGCCGAGCTTGAGACGCGCGCGTCCGAGCGGCTGCGCGGCTGGTTCGACGGTCCCATCACGATCGAGCGCTCGGCCGAGATGCGCTATGGCGAGCAGATCTTCGAGATCGACGTGCCGCTCGACGGCATCGACCTCGGTCGGCCTTCGCTGATCGAAGACATCGAGGCACGCTTCCACGCCCGACACGAGGAGCTCTACACCTACGCCTCGCCCGACCAGGAGGTGGTGTTCGTCAACGCGCGCGTCGCCGCGATCGGGCAGGTCGAGGTGCCGGACGCCGCGGCGAGTGCAGTCGCCGCTGCGCCAGGCGCTGCGCCGCGTGCGCGCCGAAAAATTTTCCTCGGCGCCTGGCGCGAGGTGGATGTTTATGCGCTTGACGATCTGAGGCCCGGCGACCAGCTCTCCGGCCCCGCTATCATCGAGGCCGAGACCACGACGGTCCTGATCAACGAGGGCGACGAGGTTGTCGTCAACGCGCTCGGCTGGCTCGACATCCGCGTGGCAAAAGCGCGTTCGATCTGAGCGATCGAAAACAGCTCGCACTACGTCAGTCCGGCGCGGCGCAGGCCTTCCACGTAACGGACGCGTTCCTCGTTCCGAATCGGCAGCTGCGTTGCGACCCAGGCGAGCGAGACGTTTGGCTGCGCCCGGCGCAACCCCTGCAGCGCCTGCGCGGCGAGCTCGGTGTCGCCGATCATGCCGGCCGCCGCCGTGAGCACGCGATGGCCCACGACGAAATCGCCGTATTGCCGCACGAGCTCGCGGGACAGCCGGATCGCCTCGGTGTAGTCGCCTTCGGCGAAGGCGGCAAAGGCGGCAACCCCATTGTAGATCGCGGAGAACTCGCGTGGCGAGAGGCGCATCGCGCGGTGGGCAGCGTCGGCGCCTTCGCGCCAGCGCCCGGTATAGGACAGCATCGTCCCATAGCAGCCGAGCGCCAGCGAGAAGTTCGGATTGAGGCGCAGCGCCGTTTCGTAGGCGGCGACCGAGTCCTCGATCCGGCCCCGCCAGGCATGGGCGCAGGCCAGCGCGAGATGCGCCCAGGGGTCTTCGCCGTCGCACTGGACCGCCGCAAGACCCGCGCGTTCGGCGATGGGCGTTGCCGTCGCCGCGCTCTCCCAGCCCATATGGGCGCCGAACGTGTGGCTGACCGCAAGCACGGCGAGCGCCTGCGCGTAGTTCGGATCGATCGCGATGGCCTGCTCGAGCAATTCCTGCGCCTGGCGGTGGTCGTCGCGGGTCACGCGCCAGAAATGCACCAGCGCACGCATGACGAGGTCCCAGGCATCGAGGTTTTCGGGCGGCTTGCGCCGGGCCCGGCGATGCTCCGCCCGGTAAAGCTGCGGCTCAATCGCCGCAACGATCGCTTCCGTGATCTCGTCCTGGAGCGCGAACACGTCGGCGAGCTCACGATCATAGCGTTCCGCCCAGAGATGACTGCCGGTCGTGACATCGTTGAGCTGCACCGTGATGCGGACGCGTCCTGCCTC
>Ga0213876_10001453_pt1 | contig 14739 bp, 9 predicted proteins | sample BarmaccomBMRX_R9_FD_160113 | JGI IMG/M metagenome (GOLD analysis project Ga0213876, IMG submission 160113) | Root-associated microbial communities from Barbacenia macrantha in rupestrian grasslands, the National Park of Serra do Cipo, Brazil - RX_R9 | ecosystem: Host-associated > Plants > Roots...
ATCTCGCTCGATGCCTATCGGAACATGGTCGGCGAGGAGATCGGCGTCTCGTCATGGCACCTGGTCGACCAGAAGCGGATCGATCTCTATGCCGAGGTGATCGAGGACCACCAGTTCATCCATGTCGATCCGGAGCGCGCGAAGAAGGAGACGCCGTTCGGCACCACGGTCGCGCACGGCTTTCTCACCATGTCGCTCCTCAGCATCATGTCCTACGAGGTGATGCCGGTGATCGAAGGCACCACCATGGGCGTCAATTACGGCTTTGACAAGCTGCGCTTCATCTCGCCGGTCAGGTCGGGCAGCCGCGTGCGCGGCCGCTTCACGCTCGCCGAAGCAAAACTGCGCAAGCCGACCGAATTGCAGTCGCGCACCAACGTCACCGTCGAGATCGAGGGCGAGGACAGGCCGGCGCTGGTCGCCGACTGGATCGGTCTGATCTATTTCGCTTGAAACACCGGGATATCGAAACATGACAATCAGGTTTGACGGACGCGTCGCGGTCGTGACCGGCGCGGGCAATGGTCTGGGCCGGGCGCATGCGCTGGGGCTGGCAAGCCGCGGCGCCAAGGTCGTGGTCAACGACTTTGGCGGCGCGCGCGACGGCACCGGTGGATCGCTGACCCCGGCGGAAAACGTTGTCGAGGAGATTTTGCAAGCCGGCGGCACGGCGATGGCCGACGCGGCCGATGTCTCCAATTTCGAGCAGGTCAAGGCGATGGTCGAGCGCGCCACCAGGGAGTGGGGCTCCGTCGACCTGCTGTGCGCCAATGCCGGCATTTTGCGCGACAAGTCGTTCGGCAAGATGGAGCTCTCGGATTTCGCCAAGGTGCTGCAGGTCCATCTGGTCGGCACGTTCTACTGCTGCAAGGCGGTGTGGGAGGGCATGCGCGAGCGCAATTACGGCCGCATCGTGCTGACCACGTCGTCCTCGGGCCTCTACGGCAATTTCGGCCAGGCCAATTACGGCGCGGCGAAAGCGGGCATGATCGGCCTGATGAACGTGCTGGCGGAAGAGGGACGCAAGAACAACGTTCGCGTCAACACCATCTCGCCCACGGCCGCGACGCGCATGACCGAAGAGCTGCTGCCGCCGCAGGCACAGTCGTTGATGCGGCCGGAAGCGATCACGCCCGCGGTCGAATATCTCTTGAGCGAGGACGCGCCGACCCGCACCATCATGGGCGCCGGCGCGGGTTCGTTCGCGCTGATCAGGATCATGGAGACCGAAGGCGTCAACCTGCCGCCGTCCGAATGGACCCCCGATGCCATCGCTGCGCACTTCAAGGAGATCAGCGACATGTCGACGGCAAAGGCGCTGGAAAACGCCTTCCAGCAGACGCAGAAATATGTCTCCCAGGCCGCCGCCAAGGCAGGGGTGAAGCTCTAGGTTCAGACGCCCCGGCGCGGTCCCAAAAATTCCGCCGTCATGCCCGGCCTTGTGCCGGGCATCCACGTCTTTCTTACTTTGTGCTTCAAGGACGTGGATGGCCGGGACAAGCCCGGCCATGACGATCTTTTCTGTTCTGAGATCGTGGCATGTCGCTGGCATCGGAAAACACAGTCGCCGTGATCGGTGCCGGCCCCGCTGGCTTGATGGCGGCTGAGGTGCTCAGCGACGCGGGCACCCGCGTCACCGTCTACGACGCGATGCCGTCGGCCGGGCGGAAATTTCTGATGGCCGGGCGCGGCGGGCTCAATCTCACCCATAGCGAGCCGCTGGAGGCGTTTCTCAATCGCTATCGCGAGGCGCGTCGCCCGCTGCAAGCGGCGATCACCGCATTTCCGCCGGACAGCCTGCGGCAGTGGAGCGATGCGCTGGGACAGCCGACTTTCGTCGGCTCGTCGGGGCGCGTGTTTCCTGTGAGCTTCAAGGCCTCGCCGCTGCTGCGCGCCTGGCTGCGCCGGCTCGCCGCGCGTGACGTCACGCTCGCGCTCCGGCATCGCTGGCTTGGCTGGGATGACGTGGGCCGGCCGTTGTTTCAAAGCGCCGAGGGTGCGCGCGTGATCGATGCGCGTGCAACCGTCCTGGCGCTCGGCGGCGCGAGCTGGCCGCGGCTCGGCTCCGATGGCGGCTGGGTCGAGATCCTCGCGGCAAGCGGCGTAGCCATCTCGCCACTGCGGCCGGCGAATTGCGGCTTTGCGGTCGGCTGGACAAACATCTTCCGCGACCGTTTTGAGGGCGCGCCGCTCAAGGGTGTGACACTGTCCTTCGGCCCGCGAACCGCGAAGGGCGACGTCGTCGTCACCCATCCCGGATTGGAAGGTGGCGCGATCTACGCCCTGTCGGCGGAGCTGCGTGATGCGATCGAAAACTTTGGTGAGGCCACGCTGCAAGTTGCCTTGCGCCCCGATCTCGCGACTGCCGATCTGGCCGCACGCCTCGCCGCGCCGCGCGGCAAGCAATCCTTCTCGAACTTCCTGCGCAAGGCCGCGCAGCTTGCCCCAGCGGCGATCGGCCTGTTGCATGAGGCCGCAGCCGGCAAAAAGCTCGCGGTGTCGTCGCTTGCGCCGGAGGTGCTCGCCGAACTGATCAACGCGGTGCCGATCCGGCTGACTGGCGTCGCGCCGCTCGCACGCGCGATTTCGAGCGCGGGCGGAATCTCATTCGATGAACTCGACGCCGATTTCATGCTGCGCCGCCTGCCCGGCGTGTTTGCCGCCGGCGAGATGCTGGATTGGGAAGCGCCGACCGGTGGTTATCTGCTGCAAGCCAGCTTTGCGACCGGAGCGGCGGCGGGACAGGGCGCGCTGAAGTGGCTGCATCAATCGTAGGGTGGTTAGCCGAAAGCGTAACCCACCATCGCGCCTTGTAGGCTTCGCTTCCGCCCTCGCTCGGCGCTTCGGCGGACAGGTCGCTCTACCCACCTACAAGCTGGTCATCGCAGTTTCCCGCGCGCCGCGACCGGCAGCACGCCGATTATCTCATCGCCGCGCACCATCACGACCTCGTCCATCATGTTGACGACGACGCAGACGTGATTGGGCACGATGCGCACGACATCGCCGACCTTTGGCCGCGTGTTGCTGCGGGTGAGATCGAGAAAGCCGTGTTCCTCGGCAAAGCGCGCGATCTTTGCCTCGGGATGCTCGAGGATCAGGCCATGGCCATCGAGTCCACCGGTATCCGACGTCAGCGTTTTCGAGCCGGCGTCGAGGATGCCGCGCTCGGGCGCGGCGCGGCTCACGACAGTCGAATAGATCGTCAGCGCGCAATTATCCAGCGTCGCGACGCCGGCGGCGACCTGCATACGGTCGTTGTAGATATAGGTCCCCGGCCGATGTTCGGTGGCGCCCTTCAGCTTGCCGAGATTCTTCAGGTTGGGCGACCCGCCGGTCGACACCATCGCGGCGTCGAGTCCGTGTTCGCGCACGCCGGCCAGCGCCTCATCATAGAATTTCTGCGCCTCTCCCCAGCCCGTCTCGGTCGGATAGAGCATGAAGCCGGCAAAGCGCAGCGCTTTTGACGCCGCGATCTGGCGCGCCAGCGCGATTGCCTCGGCCGGCGTCTCGACGCCGGCGCGCTTGCGTCCCGTATCGCATTCGACCACGACCGACAGCGTGCGGCCCGAGATCGCAGCCGCCTGCGGCAGGCCCTCGATCACGGTCGCATTGTCGGCGGCGACCGTCACCTCTGCCTTGCCCTGCAGGGCGCCGAGCCGCGCCATCTTCTCCTCGCCGATCAGATTGTAGCTGATCAGGATATTGTCGATGCCGGCCTCCGCCATCACCTCGGCTTCGCCGATCTTCTGGCAGGTGATGCCCTGCGCGCCGGCTGTGATCTGCATCTGCGCGAGAACAGGACTCTTGTGCGTCTTGATATGCGGGCGGTTAGCGACGCCGGCCGCATCGCAGGTCGCCTGCACCCGCGCGATGTTGCGTTCGACCCGGTCCATGTCGATCACGGCGCAGGGGGTGCCGTATTCCCGGGCGATTTTTGCGGCAAGCGGCGTGGTCATTGGTCAGGCCCTCTCAATCTCTTCACGAAGCACTTCGAGCTCGAGCCAGCGGTCTTCCGCGGCCGTCAGTTCCTGTTGCGCAACCGCAATCGCCTGCGATGCCGCATCGAACGCCTTGCGATCTCTGCGGTAGAGATCAGGATCGTCAAGCAGGCGCTGCTGCCTGGCGATTTCGGTTTGCAGGGCTGCGATCGTCTTCGGCAGCGTCTGCAGCGCGTGTTTTTCGTTGAACGAGAGCCTGCGCTTCGGCGTGCTGGCCGGGACCTGAATCTTCGGTTCCGGCTTCGGTTCAGCCGCAACGGCCTTCACCGGCTCGCGCTTCAGGTCGGCGCCGCGCTGCGCCAGCATGTCGCTGTAGCCGCCGGCATATTCGATCCAGCGGCCGGCTCCGTCAGGCGCGATCACCGAGGTCACGACGCGGTCGAGAAAGTCGCGGTCGTGGCTGATCAGGATCACCGTGCCCTCGTAGTCGCCGAGCATCTCCTCCAGCACGTCGAGCGTTTCGAGATCGAGATCGTTGGTCGGCTCGTCCAGCACCAGCAGGTTGGACGGCTTTGCCAGCGCGCGCGCCAGCATCAGCCGGCCGCGCTCGCCGCCGGAGAGCGCTTCGAGCGGCGTCCGCATCTGCTCCTGCGCGAACAGAAAATCCTTCATGTAGCTGACGACATGCTTTGGCTTGCCGCCAACCATGACATGGTCGCCGCGCCCGCCGGTCAGTGCTTCCGCGAGCGTCGATTTGGGATCGAGGCTTTCGCGATGCTGGTCGAGCGTCGCCATCTCCAGATTGACGCCGAGCCGGACCGTGCCGCCGTCAGGTGCATCGGCGCCGGTCAAGAGGTTGACCAGCGTGGTCTTGCCCGCGCCGTTCGGCCCGATGATACCGACGCGATCACCGCGCTGGATGCGGATTGAAAAGCCGTCGACGATGGTCCGATCGCCAAAAGCTTTCGAAATGTTCTTGGCCTCGATGACCAGCCGGCCGGATTTGTCGGCTTCCGCCGCGGTGAGGTTCGCAGCCCCCGCGCTGCCGCGATAATTGCGCCGCTCGGCGCGCAGCGCATGCAGCCCCGCCAGTCGCTTCACGTTGCGCTTGCGGCGTCCGGAGACACCGTAGCGCAGCCAGTGCTCCTCGCCCGCGATCTTGCGGTCGAGCTTGTGCTGCTCGCGCTCTTCCTCGGCCAGCACGTCGTCGCGCCAGCTCTCGAAAGCGGCAAAGCCGCGATCGATCTGCCGGATTTTTCCGCGGTCGAGCCAGGCGGTCGCGCGCGACAGGTTGACCAGAAAACGCCGGTCATGGCTGATCAGCACCAGCGCGCTGCCGCGGCCGTCGAGCTCGTTCTCCAGCCATTCGATGGTCGGCAGATCGAGATGGTTGGTCGGCTCGTCCAGCAGCAAAATGTCCGGCGAGGGCGCCAGCACTTGTGCCAGCGCCGCACGCCGGGCCTCGCCGCCGGAAAGGTGGCGGGGGTCCTCATCGCCGGCGAGGCCGAGCTGCTCCAGGAGATAGCGCGCCTGGTAGCGGTCGTCGCCGGGACCAAGGCCGGCCTCGACATAGCCGAGCGTGGTGGCATGGCCGGCAAAATCCGGCTCCTGCGGCAGATAGCGGATCGTCGCGCCCGGCTGGACAAAGCGCGTGCCGGAATCGGCTTCGACCAGCCCGGCCGCGATCTTCAGCAGCGTCGATTTGCCAGAGCCGTTGCGGCCGATCAGGCAGACCCGCTCTGCCGGCGAGACCGACAGTTCCACGCCTGACAGCAGCGGCGTGCCGCCAAAGGTCAGGTGGATGTCTTTCAACTGGATCAGCGGTGGCGCCATGCCATCAGCCTTGCCCTGGCGTTTCTGTTGACGTTTCTCTTGGCGCGATTGTATCCGCCTGTCGGCGCTGAATGCGGCGGATGGTCTGGTCCAGTGTGGCGAGGAATGTCGAGCGGTCGCGCGGCGAAAACGATTTTGGACCACCGGTGATTTCGCCGGACGCGCGCAGGTCGGTCATGAGGTTGCGGACCGCCAGCGTCATGCCGATCGAATCTTCGGTGAAGGGCTTGCCATTCGGTGCGATCACCGCCGCGCCCGCTTTCACGCAGCGGCTCGCCAGCGGGATGTCCGCCGTGACGACGATGTCGCCGGGTCCCGCGCGTGCCGCAATCCAGTCGTCCGCGGCATCCATGCCCGGGCCGGCCGCCACGCACTCGATCAGCGGGTCGTGTGGAACGCGGATGAAATTGCCTGCGACCACCACGACGGGCAGGCCATGCCGGCTCGCGACGCGATAGATTTCGTCCTTGACCGGGCAGGCATCGGCGTCGACGTAAATGCGGGTGGTATTTTGGCTGGCGGTCATGGGATGCGGGCGATGTGTCTCAACGGCGTCCTACTCCATTGGACCGTGAATTGCTAAGGGAAAACACGGCTTGCCACTGATGTTTCCGGGCGTACGATCAGCCCTGCGAAGACCGCGCAGGGACACCACGTGATGGCAAGCGAGATCGAGACCTACCGGGTTTCGGCCTACAACACGGCCAAACAGTCCGAAAACAGGATGCATGACGACACCGTGGCGCGCCGCTTCGGCTTTTCCGGCGGGCTCGTTCCCGGCGTCGACGTGATGGCCTATATGATGCACCTGCCCGTTCGGAGATGGGGCCGCGCGTTCCTGGAGCGCGGGCTGATCGAGGCGCGTTTCGTGAGGCCGGTCTATGATGGGGAGATCGCTGATATCGCCGGCGCCGAGCGCGATGGGGTGCTGACCATCGAGGTCGAAAGCCGTGGCGAGCTCTGCGCCAGCGGGAGCGCGTCGCTGCCGGCATCGGCCCCTGCGGTGTCGACAGCCGATTTCAGGGAGGTTGCCGCGATTGCCGAACGCCAGCCGGTCAGTGAAAGCTCCTTTGCGCTCGGCCAATGGCTCGGCACGGCGCCGCGCACCTGGGCCGGCGATGATGCAACAGCCTATCTCGCGGACATTCGCGAGACCGATCCGATCTACGCCAGTGAAGGTCTCGGTCATCCCGGGCTGTTGCAGCGGGTGATGAACAAGGTGCTGGTCGACAATGCGATCCTCGGCCCCTGGATCCATGTCGGCAGCCGCATGCAGCTGCTCAGCGCCGCGCGCATGGGCGATCCCATCACGGCGCGCGCGAAGGTCACGGCCAATTACGAGAAGAAGGGCCACCGCTTCGTCGAGCTAGATGCGCTGGTGGTCGGTGGCAGCACGACGCCGCTCGCGCATTGCCACCATGTCGCGATCTATCAGCCGCGCGCGCAGGCCGCGGCGTAGGCGCCGTCAGTTTTCGTCATTGCGAGCGAAGCGAAGCAATCCAGAAGTCTACCCGCGGACGCGGTCTGGATTGCTTCGGCGCAAACGCGCCTCGCAATGACGAGTCCTGGGCTTCTCGCCTGCCTCGCACCAGGCGCTTCCTCTGTTGAATCACGCCACTTTCGCCTTCGCGTCCTGGATGGCGCGCCAGACGCGCTCTGGGGTCAGCGGCATGTTGATGTGCTTGATGCCATAGTCGGAGAGCGCATCGAGCACCGCATTGACGATCGTGCACAGGCTGCCGGCGCAACCGGCCTCGCCGCAGCCCTTGGTGCCCAGCGCGTTGGATTTCGCCGGCACCGGGTGATCGCCGACCGTCATCGATGGGATGTCTTCCGCGCGCGGCATGGCATAATCCATGAACGAGCCGGTGATCGGCTGGCCGCTCTCGTCATAATTGACGCATTCCATCAGCGCCTGGCCGATACCCTGCGCAACGCCGCCATGCAGCTGGCCGGCGACGATCATCGGGTTGATGATGGTGCCGAAATCGTTGACGCCGGTGTAGCCGACCACCCGCACCACGCCGGTCTCCGGATCGACCTCGACCTCGGCGACGTGGCAGCCGTTCGGGAAGGTCGACGGCGTGTCCTTGGTGTTGTGGTCGACGTCGAGCGAGTCCGGCACGCCCTCCGGCATCTTGCCCTCGCGCATCCGTTTCGCCAGCTCCATGATGTCGATGCTGCGGTCGGTGCCGGCGATGGTGAAACGGCCATTGCCGAACTCGATGTCGGTTTCCGAGGCTTCGAGCAGATGCGCCGCCGCCTGCTTGCCCTTCTCGACCACCAGGCCTGCGGATTCGACGATCGCCGCGCCTGTCGCCGTGATCGAGCGCGAGCCGCCGGTACCGTTGCCGAACCGCACGAGGTCGCTGTCGTTCTGCTCCAGCGTGATTTTTTCGAAGGGCACGCCGAGCTGCGCCGCCAGCACCTGTGCGAACGGCGTGGCATGGCCCTGGCCGTAATCCAGCGTGCCGGTGGTCAGCTTCACGGTGCCATCAGGCTCAAAGGTGATCTTGCCGAGTTCGCCTGACGGAGGCGCCGTGACTTCGAGATAGGAGCCGACCGCGATGCCACGCAGCTTGCCTTGCCTGCGGCTTTCCTTCCGGCGCTTGGCAAAATTGTCGTAGTCCGATACTTCGAGCGCCTTCGTGAACACGGCCTGGAAGTCGCCACTGTCATAGGTCACGCCGGAGGCGGCCGGGAACGGCATCTGTGCGGGCTTGATAAAGTTCTTCTTGCGCAAGGTGAGGCGGTTGATGCCCATCTCGTCGGCGGCGCGGTCGATCAGCCGCTCCATGTAATAGTTCGCCTCCGGCCGCCCGGCGCCGCGATAGGCGCCCATCAGCGTGGTGTTGGTCAAAACCGTCTTGATGTCGACGCCGAGCAGCGGCGTGCGGTAGACGCTGGCGAGGTTTTTCCCGGTATTGAGCGACAGCGGTCCCGGCGCGACGCCGGTGATGTAGGCGCCGAGATTGCCGTAGCCGGAGATGCGCACGGCCAGAAATTTGCCCTCGGCATCGAGTGCGAGTTCGGCATGGATCAGCTGGCCGCGGCCGTGGCTGTCGGTCAAAAAGCTCGTCGAGCGCTCGTCGGTCCATTTCACCGGCCGTCCGAGCGTCTTCGCCGCGTGCAGGATGCAGACATATTCGGGATAGTTGACGTTCTTCATGCCGAAGGAGCCGCCGACATTGGCGGTCAGCACCCGGACCTTCTCCGGCGGCACGCCCAGGATCCGCGCCAGCGTGGCCTTGTTGCCGGAAACGCCCTGGGTCGGCACCTGGATGGTGTAGCGCTCGCTCTTCTTGTCGAAGGAGGCGAGCGCGACGCGGGGTTCCATCGAGACCACGGCGACGCGGGTGTTGACGATGTCGAGCCGCGTCACATGGGCGGCGCTGGCAAAGGCGGCGTCGAGCTTTTCGCTGTCGCCATAATGGTAGTCGAGCGCCACGTTGTTGGGGATATGGTCGTAGAGCTGCGGGGCGCCCGGCTTGGCCGCCTCCGCAGCGTCGGTGACGGCGGGCAGCGGATCGATGTCGACCACGACGGCCTCGGCGGCGTCGCGCGCCTGCGCCGCCGTTTCCGCCACCACGAAGGCGACGGGGTCGCCGACATAGCGCACCTTGTCGCTCATCAGCGCGGTGCGGTTGGTCTGCTTTAGCGGCGTGCCGTCACGGTTTTTGAGCGGCAGGCCGCAGACGAACGGCGCATAGTTGGCGGCCGCCAGGTCCGCCCCGGTAAAGACCCCGAGCACCCCCGGCATGGCCTTGGCTGCCGCCGTGTCAATGCCGCGGATGATGCCATGGGCGTGGCTGGAGCGGACGATCCAGGCATAGGCCTGGCCGGGCAGGTTGAAGTCGTCCGTGTAGCGGCCCTTGCCGCGGACCAGCGTGTCGTCTTCCTTGCGGCGCACCGGCTGCCCCACACCGTATTTTTGCAGTGCGATAGTATTTTCCAGGGCGGCCGGAGACGTGTGATCTTGCATCGAAATAGACCTGAAATGGCGGATTTTGCGCTCATATTGCGGAGCGATAACCAATTAACGCACCGTTTTGGCCACGACAACGCTTGATTGGACATGAGTCAGTTGCACAGGCCCTTGGCACTGCTAATGTTTCAGTAAAGTGAAATTGGATGCCGCCGATTTGAGGTTCCGGCCACCGCGGTGGGCTTCGATGACCGGTGCATGGGCCGGCCGATGGCCGGCGGAAAGACATTTTGAATGAAACATGACACGCGGCTTCGCGAGCCGGTGGTGCCGCGCGATCAGCCGGGGCCTGCCGAGGCGGGCGGCGATGCCCCGGCCGGTCACCATACGCTCCCGGCCGGGACCGCCGTCTATGCCGCGCTGGATCTCGGCACCAACAATTGCCGGCTCCTGATCGCCTGTCCGTTCCAGGACAGCTTTCGCGTGGTCGATTCGTTTTCGCGCATCATCCGGCTGGGCGAGGGGATCTCGACCACCGGCTGCATCAGCGAGGCCGCGATCGAGCGCGCCATCTCGGCCCTGAGCGTCTGCCGCGACAAGATCGCCGCGAAGAAAGCGCGGCGGCTGCGGCTGATCGCGACGGAGGCCTGCCGCGCGGCCTCGAATGCGCAGGGGTTTCGCGACCGGGTTGCGAACGAGACCGGAATTGCGCTCGAAGTGATCGACCGCGAGACCGAGGCCGCGCTGGCCGTGATCGGCTGTTCGCCGCTGGTCGACCCCAGGGGCCGCGGCGCCATCCTGTTCGACATTGGCGGCGGCTCGACCGAACTGGTCCGGATCGAGCGTGATCCGGAGGCGCGGGGGGAAAAGCCGCGCACCAAAGCATGGATGTCGATCCCGCTCGGTGTCGTCACGCTGGCCGAACATTTTGGCGGCAGGGATGTGACGCGGCAGTCCTATGCGCAGATGGTCGAGGCGGTCGCGCGGCATGTCGCGCCGTTTGCGTCAGAGCATGGCGCCGACCTCGCCGGCATGCACCTGCTCGGCACCTCGGGCACGGTGACGACGCTCGCCGGCGTCCATCTCAATCTGGCGCGTTACGACCGCCGCCGTATCGATGGCATCTGGATCAACGACGCCGACATCACCGTGACCATCGGCCGCCTGCTGTCAATGAGCTATCGCCAGCGCGTCGAGAACAATTGCATCAGCGTGGAGCGAGCCGACCTGGTGCTGGCCGGCTGCGCCATCCTCGATGCGATCCGCCAGGCGTTCCCGCTGCCGCGCCTGCGCGTCGCCGATCGCGGCCTGCGCGAAGGCATGCTGATCGAGATGATGCGCGAGGACGGGGTCCTGCCGGCATAGCGCCCAAATCCACGTCATTCCGGGGCGCCTCGAAGAGGCGAACCCGGAATCTCGCCCCACGACCTCTGGATTCCGGGTTCAGCCCTGGCGGGCTGCCCCGGAATGACGGTAGAGACTTGATATGGCAAAAGACACAACCGGCCGCCTGCATGTGACGGTCAGGAGCGGCGGCAAGCGAAAACTGTCGTCAAAGCTGTGGCTGGAGCGCCAGCTCAACGATCCCTATGTCGCACAGGCCAGGCGCGAGGGTTTTCGCTCGCGCGCCGCCTACAAGCTGATCGAGATCGACGACAAATATCACCTGCTGAAAGGCGGCATGACCGTGGTCGATCTCGGCGCGGCGCCCGGCGGCTGGAGCCAGATCGCCGCCAAACGCGTCGGTGCGGACAGCGGCAAGGGCAGGGTAATCGCAATCGATCTCTTGGAGATGCCTGAGCTTGCCGGCGTCACCTTTGCGCAGCTCGACTTCATGGACCAGGATGCGCCGGAAAAATTGATGGCGATGCTGGACGGCCGCGCCGATGTCGTGATGTCCGACATGGCCGCCAACACCACCGGCCACCGCAAGACCGACCAGCTCCGGATCGTCGGGCTTGTCGAAGCGGCGGCCTGGTTCGCTCGCGGCGTCCTGAAGCCCGGCGGCAGCTTTCTGGCAAAAACCTTCCAGAGCGGCGCCGATGCCGAACTGCTCGCACAGCTCAAGCGCGATTTTGCTACCGTCCGGCACGTCAAGCCGTCGGCGAGCCGGCAGGACTCCTCCGAGCGCTACATGCTGGCAACGGGATTTCGCGGCGGCTAACGATCCGCGCCGTCATTGCGAGGCGCATCGCGCCGAAGCAATCCAGACTGTCTTCGCGGGGATGGTCTGGATTGCTTCGCTTCCGCCTTCGCTCGTTGAGCTTCGGCGGACAAGTCGCTCGCAATGACGAGTAGCACGCGCAGGGCGGATTACGCGAACCGCCGTCCCATTGCGGCAACGGCCAGATTGCGTTGCGGAGCCTCATTTGTGGCGAGAGCGTGTGACATTCTGCTGCTTTTGCATTGCCGCGCTGCGGGATAGAAGCTGATCCGCAAAGGCTTCGATCGCGCATGTCATGAATCTCTCCAGCCCCTTCGTCCGGCGTCCGGTCGCCACCACGCTGCTGTCGCTCGGAGTGGTGGTGGCCGGTGCGATCGCCTTTTTCAAATTGCCGGTCTCGCCGCTGCCCGATGTCGACATTCCCACCATTTCAGTGCAGGCGACCCTGCCAGGCGCCAGCCCGGCAGACGTGGCCGCCACAGTGGCGGGCCCGCTCGAACGTCACCTTGGGCAGATCGCCGATGTCACGGAAATGACCTCGGCGAGTTCCCTCGGTTCCGCGCGCGTCACGCTGCAGTTCGGCATCGATCGCGACATCAACGGCGCTGCGCGCGACGTGCAGGCGGCCATCAACGCAGCGCGCGCCGACCTGCCGACCAGTCTGCGGAGCAATCCGACCTACCGCAAGTTCAATCCGGCCTCGGCGCCGATCCTGATCTACACCTTGACGTCGGATATCCTGACGCCTGCCGATCTCTACGACGCCGCATCGACCGTGCTCGCGCCAAAACTTTCGCAGGTCGAGGGCGTCGGCGAGGTCGCTGTCAGCGGCGGATCGCTGCCCGCCGTGCGCGTCGAGCTGATCCCTTCGGCGCTCTATAAATTCGGCATCGGTCTCGAGGATGTCCGCGCTGCGCTCGGCAGTGCCAATGCCCACAGCCCGAAGGGTGGCATCGACGTCGAGAACCAGCGCTACCAGATCTATTCCAACGACCAGGCCAAAAAGGCCGACGATTACAGGGCGCTGATCCTGGCCTACCGTAACGGCGCGGCGATCCGACTGAGCGACGTCGGCGATGTCGTCGATTCCGTGGAAAACGTGCGCACACTGGGGCTGTCCAACGGCAAGCCCGCGATCGTGATGATCGTGTACCGGCAGCCCGGCGCCAACATCATCCAGATGGTCGACCGCGTGACGACGCTGATGCCGCAGCTCAGGGCGTCGGTGTCGCCCGCCATGGACGTCAATCTCGTGGTCGATCGCTCCAAGACGATCCGGGCCTCGCTGCGCGACGTCGAGATCACCCTCGTGATCGCCGTCGCCCTGGTGATTCTGGTGGTGTTCGCGTTCCTGCGGAGCGCGCGCGCGACATTGGTGCCGGTCGTGGCGGTGTCGGTGTCGCTGGTTGCGACATTCGCCGTCATGTACATTCTGGGCTACAGCCTCGACATCTTCTCTCTGATGGCGCTGACGGTCGCGACCGGATTCGTGGTGGATGACGCCATCGTCGTGCTGGAAAACATCACCCGCCACATCGATGCGGGAAGGTCGCGCCTGGACGCCACGCTGCTCGGCGCCCGCGAGGTCGGGTTCACCGTTCTGTCGATGAGCATATCGCTGATCGCGGTCTTCGTCCCGATCCTGCTGATGGGCGGCCTGGTCGGCCGGCTGTTTCGAGAATTCGCCATGACCATCACGATCGCGATCGTGATCTCGCTCGTGGTCTCGCTGACCACGACGCCGATGATGTGCGCGGTGTTGCTGCGCGGCGATCGCGGCGAGCCGCATGGGTGGATCTATCGCGTCAGCGAGCGTGTCTTCGAGCTGATGCTGAACTTCTATCGCAAGACGCTTGCGGTCGCGCTGCGTCATCCCGGCTCGGTGATGCTGATTCTGGTCGCGACCCTCGGCCTGAATTTCTATCTCTACGGCGCCGTCCCGAAGGGTTTTGTCCCGCAGCAGGATACGGGTCTGTTGATCGGTTCGATCCAGGCCGATCAGCATATCTCGTTTCAACTGATGCAGCAGAAGCTCAGGCAGTTCATCGCCATCGTCAAAAGCGATCCGGATGTCGACACCATCGTCGGTTTCACCGGCGGCAGCGGTCCGGGTCCGGGCGGCTCGATCAATACCGGCACGGTGTTTGCGTCGCTGAAGCCGCGGAGCCAGCGCAATTTGTCGGCCGAGCAGGTGATCGGCCACCTGCGCGGCGAACTGGCCGCGGTCGCGGGCGCCACCTTGTTCCTGCAGTCGGTGGGCGATCTCGGCGCAGGAGGGCGCTCGGGCAATGCGGCCTATCAATACACGCTGCAGGGCGCGACGTTCGAGGAGCTGAACGAATGGACTCCAAAACTCGTCGCCGCGCTGCAAGGCTCAAAGCTGCTTGCCGATGTCAGCAGCGATCAGCAGAACAAGGCCCTGCAATCCAGCCTGATCGTCGATCGCGATGCCGCCTCCCGCCTCGGCATTACGCTCAGCCAGATCGACAACACGCTCTATGACGCGTTCGGGCAGCGACAGGTCTCGACGATCTATGTCGCGCGCAACCAGTATCATGTCATCATGGAGGTGGCGCCTGCCTACTCGAGGGATCCGGAGACGTTGAAGGAGGTCTATGTCAGCACCTCCGGCGGACCGGCAAGGGGATCACAGGCGACCAATGCGGTGGCCGGGACGGTCGTCTCGTCCGCGCAGAAGACCTCGGTCGGTTCGGTTGCGGCCAATGCGGTGCGAAATCTCGCCACCAACTCGATCGGCGCCACCGGCAAGGGGGGCTCGTCGACCGGAACCGCGGTCAGCACCAGCCCGGAAACGATGATCCCGCTGTCCAGCGTGGCCCACTTCGTACAGAGCGAGACCCCGCTCGTCGTCAATC
>Ga0213876_10001454_pt1 | contig 14737 bp, 11 predicted proteins | sample BarmaccomBMRX_R9_FD_160113 | JGI IMG/M metagenome (GOLD analysis project Ga0213876, IMG submission 160113) | Root-associated microbial communities from Barbacenia macrantha in rupestrian grasslands, the National Park of Serra do Cipo, Brazil - RX_R9 | ecosystem: Host-associated > Plants > Roots...
GACCGACACAGAGCCGACCGAAGCACTGATGATCGCGACCGCTGAAATGCTGAACGCCATCATCAATGGGCGCGGCGTCATGACGCGTGAGCGAATGCTTGCGATGGGCTTAATCGTCACTTCAAACCTGGATTTGCAAAAGCAGGCATCGGCGGCCCGCAAGCAGTTGCTGACAGCAGGGCTCGCCAAACGCATGCGCGTCGATCCGCAGAATCACCGTGTGCAGCACGCCGTAACGATGTGGTCAGCGATCGCGGCCGGCGTCTACATCAACCGCCGGTATCTGCCACCCGACTACGACCCGCAGCATGATGAGCAGTTGCCCGAGCGGACGCTCGCGCGCCTGGCCGAGACCTTTGATCAAGTCATGGGCCAGGCGCCTCACAAGAACGACTGACCGCACTCTCAGCAACGCCGCAAGCGCTAACAGGAGCCTCCCGCAGCCGCGGGGTCCGCCGGCGATACACGGTGTCTCGCACGACTTCGAAAGCCTTCGAGCGTGTCGCCGCCGACCAAAACCGTCTTCCTCGACAAGCACTTAGCGGCCGCTGATCGCTAACGCATAACAGGTTGGGCAAAATGCCGAACTTCCCGCCGCGACCGCTCTAGTCTCTGATCAATACCCGCGGTCTCGGGTCGATCGCGGGTCGGTCCTGGGGGGACGGGCGGGGAAGGACGGGGAGATGTCGAACCTAATCACGACGCCGGAAATGCTGGCGACGGCTGCCACCGATATCGACGGGATCAGGTCGGCGATCACCACCGCGAGTTCGACGGCTGCGGGGCCGACGACCGGCGTGCTCGCGGCGGCCGAGGACGAGGTATCGACGGCGATCGCAGAGCTGTTCGGCTCCTATGGCCAGGAGTACCAAGGGTTGGTCGCACAGGCCGCCGCGTTCCACACCGAATTCACCCAGGCCCTGGCCGGCGCGGGAAACGTCTATGCCGAAGCCGAGTCCGCAAACGCGGCTCTGACATCCGCCACGTCGAACGCCGTCAATGGACCCATCCAGGCGCTGGTTGGGGCGACACCCGCACAAACCCCGGCCCCCGCCCAGCAAATCGCACTGATCATGGGCGGCACCGGTAATCCGTTGCCAGACCTCGATTACGTGATAGCGATCGACAAGTCGTACATCCAGCAGTTATTTCCCGGGGCGAACTCGCAGGGGCTGTTCACTCCCGAGCAGTTCTGGCCAGTGACTCCGGCGCTCGGCAATCTGACGTTCGACCAATCCGTCGGCCAGGGCGTCACCCTGCTGGATGCCGCGATCAAGTCGCACATCGTGGGAAACAACGTCAACGTGTTCGGGTACTCGCAAAGCGCCACGGTGGCCACCCATGAAATCCAGGCGCTGATGGCGGCGGGCTCGCCGTACTCAAACAGCCTGTCGTTCACCCTCGTCGGCGATCCCAATAACCCAAACGGCGGCATCCTCACCCGCTTCCCGGGCTTCTACCTCCCGTTCCTGGACGTCGCGTTCGGTGGCGCGACCCCGCCGGACTCGCCGTACCACACCGTCATTTTCACGGCGCAGTACGACGGCATCGCCGACGCCCCGCAATACCCGCTCAACGTCCTGTCGGACGTCAACGCAGTCATGGGCTACTTCTACGTGCACAACACGTATCCTCTGTTGACTCCCGACCAGGTGGCCCACGCCGTGCCGTTGCCGACCTCGCCGGGCTACACCGGCAAAACCCAGTACTACATGCTGATGACTCAGCACCTGCCGCTGGTCGAGCCCATCCGCGACATCCCCTACGCCGGCCCCCCGATCGCGGACCTGTTCCAGCCCGACCTGCGGGTGCTCGTCGACATGGGTTACTCCGACTACGGACCGAACGGCGGCTATGCCAACATCACCACGCCCTCGGCGCTTTTCGCGCTGCCCAACCCGTTTGTGATCATCCCCGATCTGGTCATCGGTATCCCGCAGGGTATCCAGGCCGCGATAGTGGACATCCCGGTGGAGGCCGGAGCCTTGCCGACGGATACGTCGTATTATCCGCAGACCTACCCTTACGTCCCGTCCATCAATCCGGGCCTGCACTTCTACACCGGCCAGCCGCAGTCGACGCTGCTCGGCTCGATCACCGGCGGCCTGGGCAACATCCTGGACCTGATCCCGGCGCCGGTGTTCCCTGAGCCGCCGCCGACTACGACATAGGCGACATAGGCGACCTTGGGGCCCTTGAGGGTCTGGGGGACTAAGGAAGACCTAGGGGCCGAGCGGTGAGTGCGTCCGGATCGACTCGTCGCGAATCAGTCCCCGCAGCAGCGCGGTGCTGAACTCGGCTGCGATTTCTCTGGCCGTGCGCCGCCCGCTCGGCCGCAACCAGCGATAGCTGCCCAGCGTCATCCCGATGTAGCCCAAGGCGACCACGTGCGAGTCGCACTGATAGAACTCGCCGCGGGCAATCCCGCGGTCGATCAGCCCGTGCACGTGCTCGTAAACCTGAGCCTCCTTCTCGCGGACCTCGACGACCTGTTCGGCGGTGAACCACTCCGTGATGTAGGGCTGCTCCTGGAAGTACACGGCGGCCCGCTCCGGGTTGGCCGCAATCCCGGTGAGCAACCGGACGGTGTATTGGTAGAGCGCTTCGCGGGCGGTCCAGGAGGGATCGTCGTGGACGGCGGCCAGCGTGCCTTCGGCGGCCTGGCGGTAGATGTCGAACAGAATCAGCGACTTGCTGGCGTAATAGTGGTACACCGTCGCTTTGTTCAGCCCGATCACATCGGCGACATCGTCCATCCGGGTGCCGTGGTAGCCGCGGGCCGCGAACAGTTTGGTGGCGACCGCCAACAACTCCTCACGGCGCGAAAGGGCGGTTTCGGATGGCATCTAGTCTCACTCACTGTCGTCGCTGACGGCGGGCCCGGGCTGCTACGAGCTAATTATCAATCAACTGGTTGGACAGTGTAGGCAACCCCGCGCGCCTGTCGCACCGACGCGGTTGGGATTAGACTGTGCCAGACAAGTCGCGAGTCGAGAGGGTGGAGCGATGGATCCGAGTCCGGACTACGACATGAGCGACGAGATCGAATACTTCTTCAATTATCTGACCTGGGGATTGCGGGGAGTCGAGTCCGGCAACGGATACCCCCCACCCGCCTACCCGCCGGTCTAACCGTCTATAGAGCCTTGAGTTCCTCGGCGACCTCCGTCACCGATTTCTTCGCGTCGCCGAACAGCATGGTGGTGCCTTCCCCGTAGAACAGCGGGTTGTCGATGCCCGCGAATCCCGAGTTCATCGAGCGCTTGAGCACGATCACCGACCTGGCTCTGTCGACGTTGAGGATCGGCATGCCATAGATCGGGCTGGACGTCTCGTTGCGGGCCGCCGGGTTGGTGACGTCGTTGGCGCCGATGACGATCGCGACGTCGGTCCGCGCGAACTCGTCGTTGATGTCGTCCATGTCCTTCATGGCGTCGTAGTCGACCTCGGCCTCGGCCAGCAGCACGTTCATGTGACCGGGCATGCGGCCGGCCACCGGGTGGATCGCGTACTTCACCGGCACGCCCTTGTCCTCCAGCAACGACGCCATATCCTTGACGGCGTGCTGGGCTTGCGCGACGGCCAGGCCGTAGCCCGGCACCACGATCACCTGATTGGCGTAGGCCATCTGAATCGCCGCGTCAGCGGCCGACGTGGACTTGACGTGCTTGTCGCCGCCACCGTCACCGCTGGGAGCCACACCGCCGCCGCCGAAACCGCCGGCGACGATGGCCGGGATGGAGCGGTTCATCGCCTTGGCCATCAGATTTGTCAGGATCGAACCGGACGCGCCGACGATCATCCCGGCCACGATCATCGCGGTGTTGTTCAGCGCCAAACCCGCCGCAGCGGCCGACAGCCCGGTCATGGCGTTGAGCAGTGAGATGACCACCGGCATGTCGGCGCCACCGATGGGCAGCACCACCATCAGGCCCAGCACACCGGCGGCGACCAGCAGGCCGATCATCCACCACAACGGAGCCCCGCCAGTGCCGGGCTGCGCGTGCAGGCCGATGACCACCGCGGCGGTGACGGCCGCGGCCAGCAACAGCAGGTTGACCGGCTGTTGCGCCTTGCCAAAGCCGATCGGCGCTCCGGAGATGAGCTCCTGCAGCTTGCCGAACGCGATGATCGATCCCCAGAACGAGATCGACCCGATGATCGCGGCGAACAGCGACGCCACCACGATGTGCACGGTCGGTGATTCGCCGTGCTGGAACGCGGAAAAGCCGCTGGTCTCGATGAACTCCGAAAGCGCGATCAGCGCGACCGTTCCGCCGCCGACGCCGTTAAAGAACGCCACCAACTGCGGCATGGCCGTCATCTTGGTCAGCCGCGCGGGCGGCACCCCGAGCACGACGCCCACCACCAGGCCGGCAATGATCAGCATCCATTGGTCGGTGTGCCGGATCTTGATCAGCGTCGCCGTCACGGCCAAGGCCATGCCCACCGCGGCGATCAGGTTGCCGCGCACCGCGGTCTTCGGCCCGGTCAGCCCCATCAGGCCATAGATGAACAGCGAGAACGAGATGATGTAGAGGACGACTACCAAGTAGTTCATTTGGCGGCCGGCTCCTCTGCCTTTTCGGCCTTCGAGGAAACCGGCTTTTTGCCCTTGAACATCCCCAGCATCCGGTCGGTCACGATGAAGCCGCCGATGACGTTCAGCGTCCCGAACACCACCGCTACGAACAGGATGATTTGCACGGCGAGCGTCGGATGGTCGACCTCGCCGAACACCACGAGCGCGCCGAGCACCACGATGCCGTGGATGGCGTTGGTCCCCGACATCAGCGGGGTGTGCAGCGTGTTGGGCACCTTGGAGATCACCGCGAAGCCGACGAATCCCGATAACACCAGGATCGCCAGATTGGCCAGCAGTTCGTCATACATGCCGTGCATCAGGAGTCCTCTCGATGTTCATTGGCGCCGCTCCTCAGCATCACTTCGTTCTGCACGAGCGCGCGTCACACACGATTCCGAGATGACCTCGTCATCAAAGTCGGGATCCAGCTTGCCGTCCTTGATCAACAGGTCGAGCAACGCGGTGATGTTCTTGCTATACAGCTCGCTGGCGTGTTCGGGCATGGTCGCCGGAAGGTTCAGCGGCGAGGCGATCGTGACGCCGTGCTTAACCACTGTCCGGCCCGGCTCGGTCAATTCACAGTTGCCACCGGTCTCCCCGGCGAGGTCGACGACAACGCTGCCCGGCTTCATCGCTTCTACCGCGGCGGCGGTCACCAGCCGTGGCGCCGGCCGGCCCGGGACCAACGCGGTGGTGATCACGACGTCGAAGCCCCCGATCGCATCTTCCAGGGCCTTTTGCTGCTGGGCGCGTTCCTCGTCGGTCAGCTCACGCGCATATCCACCCTCACCGGCGGCATCTATTCCCACGTCGAGCCATTGCGCGCCCACAGAGCGGACCTGATCGGCCACCTCGGGGCGTACGTCGTAGCCGGATGTCCGCGCGCCCAGCCGTTTGGCCGTCGCCAACGCTTGCAGCCCGGCCACCCCGACACCGAGCACCAGCACGGTGGCCGGCTTCACGGTTCCCGCCGCCGTCGTCAACATCGGGAAGAACCGGGTCGACTCCGAGGCTGCCAGCAGCACGGCCTTGTAGCCAGAGACGTTGGCCTGCGACGACAACGCGTCCATCACCTGCGCGCGGGAGATGCGGGGAATGGCCTCCAGCGCGAAGGCCTGCACCCCGGCCTGCTGCAACGCGCCGATCGCGTTGTCGGCGTTACGCGGCGCCAAGAAGCCGATCAGGGTCTGGCCGCTGCGCAGCCTGGCGACTTCGTCCGCCGTCGGTGGCGCAACCTTGACGACGACGTCGGCTGCCCACGCATCCCCGATGCTCGCACCGGCCTCGGTGTAGAGCTCGTCTGGCAGCAGCGCGCGGTCGCCCGCACCGGCCTCGACAACGACCGTCACCCCGCTGTTCACCAGCGACGCAACAGCCTTGGGTACCAGAGCAACGCGTCGTTCGTCGGTGCCGGACTCGACGACCACCCCGACCTTGACGAGCACCGTCTGCGGATCTGTCATGGCACGTACATCTACTTCCTCTACTGTTCTGGACAGTCTCTAACTTCTCGGCACACATCCCCGATCGGATTGCCCAGACACCCTATCGGCTCCTACCAGAGTTCGAAGTCGCGGCCATGCTCCGAGGCCGGGCGGGGGCCAAGTAAGGGCCCCATCATCTATCGCGAACTGACGCAGAATTGCATGCCGGAGCGCGGATTCGTGCGATTTCGCGTCTGCTCGCGCCGGGCAGATTCAGGTGTTTTATCGTGGCGGTCATGGACTTTGCGATGTCGGCTAAGGCGATCGACTATCACCAGCGGCTATCCGAGTTCATGACAGAACATGTCTTTGCCGCCCAGGCCGAATACGACAAGTTCCGCCACGACGCCGGCGCTGGTGACCACACCGTGCCGCCGATCATCGAGGAGCTGAAGGTCAAGGCCAAAGACCGTGGCCTGTGGAACCTTTTCCTGCCGGCCGAGTCGGGCCTGACCAACCTGGAGTACGCACCGCTGGCCGAGCTGACCGGGTGGAGCCTGGAGATCGCGCCCGAGGCGCTCAACTGCGCGGCACCCGACACCGGCAACATGGAGACCCTGCACCTGTTCGCCACCGAGGAGCAGCGCAAGCAGTGGCTGCAGCCGCTGCTGAACGGCGAGATCCGCAGCGCCTTTTCAATGACCGAACCGGCGGTAGCCAGCAGCGACGCGCGCAACATCGAAACCTCTATCGTGCGCGATGGCGCCGACTACGTCATCAACGGCCGCAAGTGGTGGACCACGGGGGCGGCCGATCCGCGCTGCAAGGTCCTGATCGTGATGGGCCGCACCAATCCCGACGCCGCCTCCCACCAACAGCAGTCGATGGTCTTGGTGCCGATGGACACCCCCGGGGTGACGGTGGTGCGGTCCACCTCGGTGTTCGGTTGGCAGGACCGGCACGGCCACTGCGAGATCATCTACGACAACGTCCGCGTGCCGATCACCAATCTGGTCGGCGAGGAGGGCAGCGGCTTCGCGATCGCCCAGGCGCGGCTGGGACCGGGCCGCATCCACCACTGCATGCGAGCGCTGGGCGGCGCCGAACGAGCGCTGGCGCTCATGGTCGACAGGGCCCGCAACCGCGTGGCGTTCGGGCGTCCACTTGCTGAGCAAGGTGTCGTACAACAGTCGATTGCCAAGTCCCGCAACGAAATCGATCAGGCCAGACTGCTGCGCGAAAAGGCCGCGTGGACGATCGACCAGCACGGCAACAAGGCCGCCCATCTTCTGGTCTCGCAGATCAAGGCGGTGGCCCCGCAGGTAGCCTGCGACGTTATCGACCGGGCGATCCAGGTGCACGGCGCGGCCGGCGTCAGCGAGGACACACCGCTGGCCCGGCTGTACGGCTGGCATCGCGCCATGCGCATCTTCGACGGACCCGACGAGGTGCACATGCGCAGCGTCGCGCGCGCCGAGCTCGGCCGGAAGCAGTCCGCGTTCGCCGCGGCGGTCAGCTGACATGGTTGCCGCTCTACGAGAACTGCCGGGCGCGTGGAACTTTCGCGACGTCGCCGACAGCACTGCCGCGCTGCGGCCTGGGCGGCTGTTCCGTTCCGGTGAGCTGAGTCGCCTCGAGGACGAGGGCCGGGCCACACTGCGTCGGCTGGGCATCACCGACGTCGCCGACCTGCGCGCGACCCGCGAGGTCGCCCGCCGCGGTCCGGGACTGGTGCCCGACGGCGTCGATATTCACCTGTTGCCCTTCCCCGACTTGGCCGACCAGCAAGGCGAGGGGGAGCCGGACGACGGCGCAGCGCCGCACGAGCAGGCGTTTCAGCGGTTGTTCGAAGGCGCTGCGGACGAGTCGGACGAATCCGTTAATGAGAAAGCCGTACGGCACATGACCGACGAATACCGCCAATTCCCAACGCGTAACGGCGCCCAACGCGCGGTACACCGCGTCTTTACCCTCCTGGCGGCCGGTCGTCCGGTGCTCACGCACTGCTTCGCGGGCAAGGACCGAACCGGCTTCGTGGTAGCCACGGTCCTGGAAGCGATCGGCATCGACCATGACGACATCGTCGCCGACTACCTTCGCAGCAATGCGGCCGTACCCCAGCTGCGCACCCACATCTACGAGATGATTCAGCAGCGCTCGGATACCGAGTTGACCCCGGAGGTCGAGACATTCACCCAGGCCCGCCTGTCCGACGGGGTGCTCGGCGTCCGGCCGGAATATCTGGCCGCCGCGTGGCAGACGATCGACGAGAAGTACGGTTCCCTCGACGCCTACCTGCGTGACGCCGGCGTCACCGAAGCTGACGTGGAGCGGTTGCGCGGCGCGCTGCTGGCCTGAACAAGCCAATCGAACGCTGGCGCGGACCTGGACAGACCAGCAGCTTAACTGCGGCACAGCAGTTTTGGCGTCAAACGCCGGACAAGCTGCTCAGCTCGACTTTAGGCTGAGGCTCAATTATCCGACACGAGTCTGATCAGCCAGAAGGACGGGCCGAATGGCGTTTCTGACCGCTTCCCCGCAGAATGTGGCCGAGGCTGCCGCGGACACGGGAAGGATTGGGGCCGCGGTAAGCGAGGCCAGCGCCGCCGCCGCCGGACCGACATCCGGTATGGCCGCCGCGGCGGCCGACGAAGTCTCGGCAGCCATCGCCGACATGTTCGGCGCGTACGGCAGGCAATACCAGGCCCTCGTCCCGCAGATAGCCGCGTTTAACGATCAGTTCGCCCAGTTGCTGGCGGCCTCCGGAGCCGCTTACAGCCAAGCCGAAACCGCCGCGGTGAACGCACTCGCAGGCCTGCTCAGCGCAAACCCCGGCGGTGCGGCGCCCGCGGCGACCAACGTCGTGGCCATCGCCATGGGCGGTAGCGGAAACCCGATCCCGTCAATGGATTTCGTTGACGGACTACTGAATTACGTGGACAAGAGCGTCTACAACGTGACCGGAACGATCACGCTCTACACCCCCGAGGAGTTGTATCCCCTGACCGCCGTCAAGAGCTTGCCCTTGTTCACCTCGGTGAGCCAGGGCGTCACGATCTTGGATAACTCGCTCTTCGGACCCCAGGGGACGATCACCGCCGGTCACGACACCATGGTCGTCGGGTACTCACAGAGCGCGATAATCGCGTCGCTGGAAATGCGGAACATCATGGCGATGCCCAACCCGCCGGCGCCGAGTCAACTCAGCTTCACCCTGTTGGCAGATCCGATGAATCCCAACGGTGGCCTGTTGGCGCGCTTCCCCGGCCTGAACCTACCGAGCATGGGTTTGGATTTCTACGGCGCCACACCCCCGAACACGCCGTACCAAACCACCATCTACACAATGGAATACGACGGCTTCGCCGACTACCCGCGTTATCCGATCAACGTGCTCTCGGACCTCAACGCCTTTGCGGGCATCTTGTTCATCCACCCCACCTATCCGCACGTCGATCCGTCGACGCTGCCGCCCGGCGACATCGTGCAGTTGCCAACGGATCCCGCGTACGGCACCCACACGACGTACTACATGATTCTGCATCCCGACTTGCCGCTGCTGCAGCCGTTGCGCGCGCTGCCCGTGATCGGCCAGCCACTCGCGGACCTGGTGCAACCGGACCTGACGACGCTGGTCAACCTCGGCTACGGCGACCCGAACTACGGCTATTCCACCTCACCGGCGAACATCCCCACCGCGTTCGGGCTGTTTCCCCAGGTGGACCCCGGCGTCGTCGGCGTCGATCTAATCACCGGCACCCAGCAGGGATTCGGCTCTGCCGCAAGCGATTTCATGGCTGAGGGGTCGGGGGTGTCACTGACCGGCCTACCGAGCTCGCTGACGGCGACGCAGTTGCCGTCCCCCAGCTTGTCCGCCACCTCGATCATCCATTCACTGCAGACGGCGAACACCAACGTCGCCAACGCCTTCAGCAAGGCGGCCGCGGCGAGCTACGCGACGCTGCTCCCGACCGCGGACACGCTCAACGCCGCGCTGACCGTCATTCCCGCCTACGACGTCAACCTGTTCCTGGGCGGGATCGCGCAGGCGGCCGGCGGGGACCCGATGGGACTGGTCAACGCGATCGGTCTGCCGATCGCCGCGGACACGGCGTTGGTCACCCTCGCCGGCGGCTTCGATGCCTTGGTGTACGTCAGCGCGGTGGCCCAGATCGCTGAGGCCTTCGCGGCCCTCGTCCCCTAATTCGACGGGCGTAAAACGCATCGACCCAAACGCCAGACAGGCCGGCGGCAATGGATTTACGCTGACGAAAGCCGACCTCGTAGTCCCGCTGATGGCGTCGTCGGCACCCCTCACAACAGGCTGTTCGAAGAGGATGGGCCGATGTCGTACGTGAACGTGGAGCCGGATTTTGTATCGGCGGCCGCCGCAGATGTGTCGCAGATTCGTTCGGCGATCAGCCAGGCCAACGCGGCCGCGGCGACCCCGACAGGTGGCGTGGTGGCAGCGGCCGCCGACGAGGTATCGGCCGCCGTCGCGAGCGTGTTCAACGGGTACGGCCAGCAGTTTCAGACGCTCATTGCGCAGGCCGGGGCGTTCCAAGACCAATTCGCTACGTTGTTGACCTCCGCCGGAAGCGCTTACGCGCAAGCCGAAGCCGCGGCCCTGAACCAGCTCGGCACGGCCACCACCCCCGTCCAGGACTTGTTGGCGCCGCTGGTGGGCAGCGCCGGCAACCCCGGAGTCACGACGGGGGTGACGGCGTCGGACCCGTTGGTCAAAAACATCCTGATCATGACCGGCAGCGGCACCGCGAATCCGCCGTCGACGTACATCAATAATGTGTACAGCCGCTATTTGACCCAATTCACCGGCTTCAGCTCGCTGATACCCGTGACCACCGCCGAGGGCCTTTATCCATTCACCGGTACCAAAGACCTGACGCTGGACATATCGCTGGCTCGCGGCGTCACGGCGCTCGACAACGCCATCAACCTGCAGATCTCGCCCAGCAACGTGGTCATCCCCGGCGTCAATAACATTGCCGTTCTGGGCTATTCGCAGAGCGCGATCATCGCCTCGATGGAAATGCCGAAACTCGTCGCCGAGGGCTTCTCGCCGGGCCAGATCAACTTCACCCTGCTCGGCGATCCGAGCAATCCCAACGGTGGTCTATTAGCCCGCTTCCCCGGCTTGAGCCTGCCCAGCCTGGGCATAACGTTTGGCACCACCACACCGAGCAACGATTACCCGACCACGATTTACACGCTCGAATACGACGGCTTCGCCGACTTCCCGCAGTATCCGATCGACGTGTTCTCCGACCTCAACGCGCTGGCGGGCATCGTGTTCGTGCACGGCACCTATCCGCACCTGACGCAGGCGACGCTGAATACCGCCATTACGTTGTCCCAGTCGGGGGCGCCGTCGATGACCACCTACTACATGATCCCCACCGAGAACCTGCCGCTGTTGACGCCGCTGCGCGCCATCCCGCTCCTCGGCACGCCGCTTGCGGACCTGATCCAGCCGGACTTGAAGGCAATCATCAACTGGGGCTACGGCGACCCCAACTACGGCTGGTCGACCGGGCCGGCCGATGTGCCCACCGCGTTCGGGTTCCTGCCGCCCCTGAGCGACACCATGGCCCTCGGACCCTTGTTGGCGAGCGGCACGGGACAGGGGTTCAGCGCATTCGGCAACGACCTGTCCCACCTGAGCCTGCCCTCGTCGGCCAGCGTGGCACAGGCCGTCGCGGGGGCTTCGGCGACCGTCAACACGCTGGCCGCGAACATGCCGACATCCGCCGAGTCCGCAATCTCCGATGCGCTGTCCGGCATCCAGTCAGCCAACAACAACCTCATCGGCACCCTCACGACCGATTTCTCCACGGCGTACGCGGTTGCGCTACCGACTGCAGACATCGCGACCGCGGTCGCGGTATCTCTGCCGTCCTATGACGTCGACCTGTTCGTCGACGGCATCCAACAAGCCGTCAACGGTGACCCGGCTGGACTCGTCAACGCCTTCGGCCGTCCGATCGCGGCCGACGTCGGACTCGCCACGCTCGCAGGCGGTTTCGAACTCATCGCCCTGGAGAACGCGGCCGAAACGATCCTGACCGGGACCCCCAACCCGGGTCCGCAGTGAGCCGCGCTTAGTCCGGCCCAATGTCATACCTGAGCGCGCAGCCCGACTTGATCGCTGCGGCCGCCACGGATTTGGCGAACATTCGCTTGTCGATCGGCGCGGCGAGCGCCGCCGCGGTGGGCCCCACAGGCGGTGTTCTGCCGGCCGCGGCCGACGAGGTCTCGACGGCGGCGGCATCGCTGTTCAATAGCTACGCAAGTGAATACCAGACCCTGATCGGCCAGGCGTCGACGTTCCATGACGAGTTCACCCAGGCACTGGCCGCCGGCGGACTCGCCTACGCCGGGACCGAGATTGCCAACGCCGCCGCCGGAAACGCCGCGCTGAATTCGATCACGGCGCCCATCCAGTCGCTCCTCGGCGGTGGGGGCACGGCTGCACCGGCGGCGAGCAACATCGTCACGTTGGTCATGGGCGCCAGCGGATACCCGATACCGTCACAGCTGTACATCAACGGCATTCCGGTGATCTACATCAATCCGTTCTGGGGGGCTGGGACCAATATCGGTCTGCCCACGCCCGAGGGGTTGTATCCGCTCACCGGCGTCAAGGACCTGACGCTGGACGTGTCGGCGGCGCGCGGGGTGACGATCCTGAACGATGCGATCCAGGCGCAACTCGCCACCCCGGGCGTCACCCAGGTCAACGTCTTCGGCTACTCGCAGAGCGCAACCATCGCCTCGATGGAGATGGCAATGCTCGACCCGAGCAACACGCCGAGTTCGTTACCCCTGAGGTTCACCCTCGTCGGTGATCCGAGCAATCCCAACGGCGGCCTGCTCGCCCGCTTCCCGGGGCTCAGCCTGCCCAGCATGGGCCTGACGTTCGGCAATGCGACGCCGGACAATTCGTTCCCGACGAGGATCTACTCGATCGAATACGACGGTTTCGCGGACTTCCCGCAATACCCGCTCGATTTACCGGCCGACCTGAACGCATTCCTGGGCATCGTCGAATTGCACGGGGGCTATCCATTCCTCGATCCCAGCCAGCTGGTGCCGCCGAGCCAGGGCGGCACCGCCGTGCAGCTGACAAACACGGTGGGCCCCACCGAGACTCAATATTTCATCGTCCCCACCGAACACCTGCCGCTGCTGTCCCCGTTGCGTGCCATCCCCGGCATCGGCGCCCCACTCGCTGACCTGATCGAGCCGGACGTGCGGGTCATCGTCGACCTGGGCTACGGCAGCACCACCCAGGGCTGGTCGCCCGACCCGCCGAACGTCCCGACCCCGTTCGGCGTGCTCCCGCCGGTCAGCGCCTTCGACGTCGCCGCCGCCCTGGGCGCCGGAACCCAGCACGGGGTCAGCGCATTCATGAACGACGTCAGCTCCGCGTTCTCGTCGCCGCCGAACCTTTCGCTGTCCGGCCTGACGTCGATCTTGGGGTCCGGGACCGGCGGGTCCTTGCTGCCGAGCCTCGCCGTGCCGTCCTCGCCGCAGGGCTTTGTCACGGCACTACAGAACGCGAACTCCAATTTCTTCAATGCGGTCAGCGATTCGGCCTCGGCGGTATACGCGGTCGCGCTGCCCACCGCCGACATCGCGAATGCCTTCGTGACCGCGGTCCCGTCGTACGATGCCAACTTGTTCCTGGATGGGGTCTTACAAGCCGCCGGCGGTGACCCCGTCGACGGACTGATCTATGCGGTCGGCGCGCCAGCGGCCGCCGACACCGCGTTGGCCACGCTCGCCGCCGGTTTCGAAGTTCGCGTCGTGGAGCACGCCGCGCAAGTCGTCTACGACGATTTCACGGGCACGGTACCGCCCTCGCCGGGCTGACCGGCGGCCGATTACGGCTCGAGAACGAGCTTGCCGAGCACACCGCCATCGGCCAGCGTCTGCAACGCCGCCTGGCCCTCCGACAACGGATAGCGTTGCGGGGGAGGCGGTTTCAGGCCCAGGAAGACCAGCTGGCCCAGGCCCCAGGAGAACAACGCCGCCGAACCGGGAACCTTGTTGAGGTACTCACCCCACGCGACGCCCATGACGCTGACGTTACGCAGCAGCAGGCGGTTGACCTTGAGGGTGGGGATGTCGCCCGCGGCGAACCCGATCACCAGCAGCTTGCCGTCGATGGCCAGCACCCGAATGGCGTCATCGAAGGCCGCGCCACCGATGGGGTCGACAACGATGTCCACACCCCGACCGTAGGTGTGCTCACGCACCCGGTCGGCCCAGCCGTCCTGCAGTGGCAGCACCACGTCGGCCCCGAGCGACGACACATAGTCGGCGGCACCCTCACGGTGCGTCACGGCGATCACCCGCTTGGCGTTCATCGCCTTGGCGATTTGAACCGCAGCCGTGCCGACTCCCCCGGCGGCTCCGAGCACCAGCACCGTGTCACCCGGGCGCATCGCGGCGCGGCGCGCCAGGGCGAAGTACATCGTGTTGTAATTCACCAGCAAAGACACCGCTTCGGCGTCGTCGAGTTCGGCCGGGCTGCGGATCACGTTGGTCACCGGGACAGCCACCTGCTCGGCGTAGCCGCCGAGCACGCCAAACGCCGAAACCCGGTCGCCCACACGGAAACCCGATCCCGGCGGGGCCGAATTCACCACGCCCGCGGTCTCCAGACCGGGCACGAACGGTGGCTCCAACTTCAGTTGGTACTCGC
>Ga0213876_10001455_pt1 | contig 14730 bp, 25 predicted proteins | sample BarmaccomBMRX_R9_FD_160113 | JGI IMG/M metagenome (GOLD analysis project Ga0213876, IMG submission 160113) | Root-associated microbial communities from Barbacenia macrantha in rupestrian grasslands, the National Park of Serra do Cipo, Brazil - RX_R9 | ecosystem: Host-associated > Plants > Roots...
TGCGGTGGATGACCTTGCAGTTGTCGCACATCTTCTTGACCGAAGCCCTAACCTTCATCTCACTTCACCCCTTCCGGCGCGCGCCGGGTCACTTGTAGCGGTACGTGATGCGCCCGCGGTTCAGGTCATACGGCGAAAGCTCGACCAGCACCCGGTCACCCGGCAGAATGCGTATGAAGTTCTTGCGCATCTTGCCCGAAACGTGCGCGAGCACCTGGTGCCTGCTCTCCTCCAACTCGACGCGAAACATGGCGTTTGGCAGGGTCTCGAGGACTTTCGCCATCACCTCTATCGCTTCTTCTTTCGCCATAGCCCTGCGAGTGTCTCTAACTCAAAAACTACCCAGGCCGGCAAACTGCGAATAATAACACACTTACCACCCGCCGCCAAACCGCCGGGCGGCCCCTCTCCCCTTTCAGGCGCTGACCGTCTCCGCCTGCGGCTGCGCCGCCTCGGCGAGGCGGGTCAGAACCTCCGGCCCCTCCTCGGTGACGGCGACCGTGTGTTCGACGTGCGCCGAGGGGCGGCCGTCGAGCGTGACGACCGTCCAGCCGTCCTTGAGCGTCTTGGTCTTGTGCGTGCCCATGTTGAGCATGGGCTCGATGGCGAAGACGTAGCCGGAACGTATTTTGATGCCCGTCCCGGGCTTTCCGTAGTTCGGGATCTGCGGGTCTTCGTGCATTTTTCGGCCGATGCCGTGGCCGACGTAGTCGCGCACGATGCCGTACCCGTGGGCCTCGGCCAGCTCCTGCACGGCCCACCCGATGTCGCCCAGATACTTGCCCGGCCAGCACTGCCGGATGGCGCGCTCCAGGCACTCCTCGGCGACGCGGATGAGTTTGAGCCTCTCCTCGTCCACCCGGCCGACGGGGACGGTCGTCGCCGTGTCGCCGACGAAGCCGCCGAGCGTCACCCCGCAGTCGAGCGAGAAGATGTCGCCCTCCTTCAGCTCGTAGGCCGAGGGGAAGCCGTGGACGACCTGCTCGTTGACCGAGGCGCAGATCGAGAACGGGAAGCCGTGGTAGCCCTTGAAGGTCGGGATGGCGCCCGCGTCGCGGATCATCTTCTCGGCCGCCATGTCGAGTTCGAGCGTGGTCACGCCCGGCTGCACCATCCGCCGCACGGCCTCGCGCACCTCGGCCACGAGCCGCCCGGCGGCCCGCATCTTCTCCAGCTCCCTCTTGGATTTCCCGATAATCATTCGATGGTGAATAGTTAATGGTGAATTGGAAACTGCCTTAATCCATTCACCATTTACTACTAACTATTTACTGCCTTTTCCACGTCCGCGTAGATGGCCTCGACGTCGCGGTTGCCGTCCACGCGGCGGAGGCGCCCGGTCGTCTCGTAGAAGTCGAGGAGCGGGCGCGTGTCGCGTTCGAAGGTTTCGACGCGGTCGCGGGCCGTGTCGGCGTTGTCGTCGGCGCGATGGACGAGTTTCGCCTCCGGGTGCAGGTCGCAGACCTCGTCGTGCGCGGGCGGCTTGAAGTAGACGTTGTAAATCTCGCCGCAGACGGGGCAGTTGCGCCGGCCCGTCATGCGCTTCTCAAGCACGTCGTAAGGCACGTCCACCAGCACCGCGAGGAGCGCGTGCCCCTGCTCTGCGGCCAGCCCTTCCAGCATCTCGGCCTGCGCCGTCGTGCGCGGGAAGCCGTCGAGGATGTAGCCCCCGCGGCAGTCTGCTTGCGCGGTGCGCTCGCGGACGACCCGGATCGTCAACTCGTCCGGAACCAGCCGGCCCAGCGTGAGCAGCGGGCGCAGCTCCTCGGCGAGCGGCGTCTCCGTCTTCATCAGCGCGCGGAACATGTCGCCGGTCGAAATCTGCGGCAGCCTCAGGCGCTCTTGCAACAGGCGCGCCTGCGTCCCCTTCCCCGCGCCCGGCGCACCCATGAGGACGATGATTTTCGACATAGAGGGGTTCTGGGTTCTAGGTGCCGGGTGCTGGGTGTTAGGTTTTTACCAACACCCGGCACCTGGAACCCAGAACCCTTTTACGCCCTGCGGCCGCGCAGGCGACTGCCGGGGCCGAAGAAGCCTTCGTAGTTGCGCATGACGAGCTGCGACTCGATCTGCGCGACCGTGTCCATGGCGACGCCGACCAGAATCAGGAGCGACGTGCCGCCGAAGTAGAACTGGTAGCCCATGCCGTGCGGAATCCAGCCGAGGCCGGGCGTGGCCGTCACGAACTCCTCGATGCGGCCGCCGAAGAAGGGCAGGCGCCCGACGTTGAAGCCCGAGAGCATCAACTGCGGGATGAAGGCGACGAGCGCGAGGTAGAGCGCGCCGACGGTCGTCAGCCTCGTCAGGATCGTGTTCAGGAACTCGGCCGTGTTCCGCCCGGGGCGGATGCCCGGGATGAAGCCGCCGTGCTTGCGCAGGTTGTCCGACACCTCTTCGACGTTGAAGATGATCGTGATGTAGAAGAAGGTGAAGAGGACGATGAGCGAGAGGTAGAACAGCTCGTAGTACGGGTCGCCGCCGTGGAAGCCCGTGAAGAAGTTGTGCAGCTTGAAGCGCCAGTCCTGCACGTTCGGGTCGAAGGAGACGAACTGGAGGACGGTCTGCGGGATCGCCAGCACCGACGAGGCGAAGATGACGGGGATGACGCCGCCCATGTTGATCTTGATGGGCATGTGCGTCTGCTGCCCGCCGACGAGCTGCCGGCCGACGTGCCGCTTGGCGTAGGAGATGGGCACCTTGCGCCGGGCGGATTCGACGAAGACGACGAAGGCGATGAGGCCGACGAGCACCGCGGCCATCGCGATGACGCCGATGACGGCGAACGTGTCCCCGCTCCTCAAGCGCTCGACCACCTGCGGGACGCCGCGCGTGGGGAGGCCGATGACGATGCCCGCGAAGATGAGCAGGCTGACGCCGTTCCCCACCCCGCGCTCGGTGATCTGCTCGCCGAGCCACATGACGAAGATGGTGCCCGTCGTCAGGGTGATCATCGTCGTGATGATGAAGCCCGGCCCCGCCGCGCCGACGTTGTTGGCCTGGAGCCAGCGCGCGACGATGAAGGTCTGGAACATGCAGAGCACGACCGTCAGGTAGCGGTTGTACTGGTTCAGCTTCTGGCGGCCGGCCTCGCCCTCCTCCTGCAGACGCTTGAGCGACGGGAAGACGGTCGTCATCAGCTGCGTGATGATGGTGGCGGTGATGTATGGCGTCACGCCGAGCGCGAAGACCGAGATGGTCTGGAAGTTCCCGCCGGAGAAGAGGTCGAGCACGCCGAGGAGCGTAGAGCCGACCTCCTGCCAGACGCGGCGGAGCTGGTCGCGGTCGATGCCGGGCGCGGTGATGTGCGCGCCCAGGCGGTAGACGGCCAGCAGCCCGAGCGTAAACAGGATGCGCTTACGCAGGTCGGGCACGCTGAACATGTTGCGGACGGCGGCGAAGAACTTTTCCATGGCTTTTAGCTTTCAGCTTTTAGCACTTAGCTTTTCTCGTCGGCGAACGGGCCGAGTTCAAACGGTCAGGCGTCGAAATGATATCAAAGCTGACCGCCGAAAGCTGAGCGCTGACGGCTTCTTTTAGCAAAACAACGCTGAAGACGCTTGGGGAGGGTGTTCGGCCCTCTGCGGCGTCCTCAGCGTCTGCTTTCCGTCGGCCTTCGGCAGGCGGCCTTCCGGCCGGCCTACTCGGAGACGGGCACGAGGGCGTCGGGCTTGTGGTGCGGCGTGATGACGTTGGCGGTGCCGCCCGCGGCCTCGATCTTCTGGCGCGCGCCCTTCGTGAAGCGGTGCGCCGAGACGGTCAGGGCCTTCGTGATGTCGCCGGTGCCGAGCACGACGATGTCGCGCTTGCCCTTGGCGATGACGCCGCGCTCGTGCATCGTCTCGGGCGTGATGGAGTCGCCGGCCTCGAAGCTGTTCTCCAGCGTCGAGAGCGTCACCTCGATCCACTGCTTCTTGAAGATGTTCGTGAAGCCGCGCTTGGGCAGGCGGCGCTGCAGGGGCATCTGGCCGCCCTCGAAGCCGACCTTGCCCGAGTAGCCGGAGCGCGACTTCTGCCCCTTGTTCCCGCGCCCGGCCGTCTTGCCGAGCCCGGAGCCGGGGCCGCGCCCCACGCGCTTCTTCTTGTGCGTCGAGCCCGCCGCGGGCTTCAAATTGTTCAGACCGATAGCCATTGTGAAACCTCAGTAAATAGTCAATGGTAAATGGTGAATGGTTAAGAGCAGTTTCTATTTACCATTCACCGTTTACTATTTACCTACTCGATTATCCGCAGGAGGTGCGGAACTTTCCGCACGACGCCGCGCATCGAGGGCGTGTCGGGGCGCTCCAGAATCTGGTTGAGCTTCGTGAAGCCGACGCTGCGCACGATCTCTTTCTGCGTCTTCGGGAATGCGATAACGCTCCGGTAGTACTGGATGCGAATCTTCCCGCTGCCTTCCTGCTGGTTGTTCTCTTCAGCCATTTCTGAAACCTCGGTGCTGGGGACTGGGTGCTGGTTTAAAACCAGAACCTGGCACCCAGTCCCCAGCACCCTCTTAAAGTTCTTCGACCTGCTTGCCGCGCAGGCGCGCCACCTCGAACGGGTCCTTCATGTTCAGCAGCCCGTCGAAGGTCGCGCGGACGACGTTGTGCGGGTTCCCCGACCCGAGCACCTTCGTCCGCACGTCGTGGACGCCCGCGGCCTGCATGACCGCGCGGACGGCCCCGCCCGCGATGACGCCCGTGCCCTCGCTCGCCGGCTTCATCAGGACGCGGCCCGCGCCGAACTCACCGATGATGGGGTGCGGCAGGGTGTTCTTGATGAGCGGCACGCGGATGAGGTTCTTCTTCGCCGCCTCGATGGCCTTCTTGATGGCGACGGGGACTTCGCGCGCCTTGCCCGTGCCGAAGCCGACGTGGCCCGCGCCGTCGCCGACGACGACGAGCGCAGCGAACGAGAGGTTCTTGCCGCCCTTGACGACCTTCGTCACGCGGTTGATCTGGATGACCTGGTCGGTCAGGTCAAGCCCCTGCGATTGAATTCTCTGTCTCGGTTGTCGCATTGCTCACCTTTCGGAAACTGCCCTTAGGCCGCGGCCTCGGAGCCCTCTTCGGACTCGCCGCCCTCTTCTTCGCCGCGCTCGTTCTTGTTGAGCCCCGCCGCGCGCGCCGCGTCCACCAGAGACTTGATGCGCCCGTGGAAGCGGAAGCCGCCGCGGTCGAAGACGACCTGCTCGACGCCGGCCGCAATCGCCCGCTCGGCGATGGCGCGCCCCACGCGCTCGGCCGCCTCGACGTTGCCGCCGGTCGCGCCCTTCAAGTCCTTCTCGACCGTCGAGGCCGAGGCGATGGTCACCGCGCGCTCGTCGTCGATGACCTGCGCGTAGATGTGGTTGAGGCTGCGGAAGATCGCGAGGCGCGGGCGTTCCTGCGAGCCGCGCACGCGGCGGCGGATGCGCGTGTGCACCGCCCTCCTGACCGCTGCTTTGTCTTTCTTTGCCATTTCCTTTTCGCTCCCTTAGCCGCCGCGCATGCCGATGCGGCCCATCCGCAAGGGGTGATTCTCCGACGAGAACCGCGGGGCTAAAACCTAAAAACTATTTGCCCGTCTTGCCCGGCTTGAGCTTGAGCTGCACGTCGGCGTAGCGGACGCCCTTGCCCTTGTAAGGGTCGGGCTTGCGCAGGCCGTGCATCTCCGCGGCGACCTGGCCGAGCTTCTGCTTGTCGATGCCCGACAGCGTGAGCGTCAGCTGGTACTGCTGGATGCTGGCCTTGGCCGCGATACGCTCGCCCTTCGCCTCGATGCCCTCGGGCAGGGGGAACTCGATGGGGTGCGAGTAGCCCAAGGAGAAGACGATCTTGCGCCCCTGCACGTCGGCCTTGTAGCCGACGCCGACCACGTCCATCTGCTTCGTGAAACCCTCGGTCACGCCGACGACGGCGTTGTTGGCGAGCGCGCGGGCGAGGCCGTGGTTGGCGCGGTAGTCGTCCGAGGCGCGCTCGGCCTGCAACGCCCCGTCTTCGAGCTTGAAGGAGACGCCCTGCGGAATGGGGGTGCGCAGGGTGCCCTTCGGCCCCTTCACCTCCAGCTCGCGCGCGCCCTCGTTGACCGTGACGGTGACGCCCTTCGGCACCGCGATAACTTTCTTTCCGATACGACTCATGATCTTAACCTTCGGTTAAGGGTTCCGGGTTCTGGGTTTTAGGTGTCGGGGAAAGACAAGTGCCTTAACCCAGAACCCAGCACCCGACACCCAGCACCCTAGTAGATTTCGGCCAGGACTTCGCCGCCGACGTTCTCGCGGCGGGCGCGCTTGCCCGACATGAGGCCGCGCGAGGTCGAGACGATGTTGACGCCGTAGCCGCCCAGGACCTTCGGGATTTCGGTCGCGCCCATGTAGACGCGCCGGCCGGGCGTCGAGACGCGCGAGAGGTGCGTGATCGAGCTGGCGCCGCGCGCGTCGTAGCGCAGGAAGATGCGGATGGTGCGCTTCACGCCCTCGCCCTTGACGACGTAGTTGTTGATGTAGCCCTCTTCCTTCAGGATGCGGGCGATCTCCAGCTTCAGCTTCGACGCCGGGATGTCCACGCGCGAGTGCTTCGCCGCGATGGCGTTGCGCATCCTCGTCAGCATGTCGGCAATAGGATCAGTCATTACTCAACTCCAAAAACGGGTGTTAGGTGCTGGGTGCTGGGTGCTGGTTTAAGGCATTCGGCTGACCAGCACCTAAAACCCAGAACCCAGAACCCTCCTCTTTACCAGCTCGACTTGACGACGCCGGGGATTTGCCCCTGGAGCGCCAGCTCGCGGAAGCAGATGCGGCACAGCTTGAACTTGCGCAGGTAGCCGCGGGGGCGGCCGCAACGCTCGCAGCGCGTGTAGGCGCGCGCCGAGAACTTCGGCGTCCGCTTCGCCTTCGCGATCATGGATTTCTTCGCCATCTCTTTTCTCTACTCTCCTGCTTTACGGCCTTACTGGCGGAAGGGCATGCCGAGCGCCTTGAGAAGCGCACGGGCCTGCTCGTCGTCGCGCGCGGTGGTGACAATCGAGATGTTCATCCCGCGCGTCTTGTCCACCTTGTTGAAATCGATCTCGGGGAAGATGAGCTGGTCGCGGATGCCGAGCGTGTAGTTGCCGCGCCCGTCGAAGGCCTTCGGGCTCACGCCGCGGAAGTCGCGCACGCGCGGCAGGGCCACCGAGACCAGGCGGTCGAGGAACTCGTACATCCGGTCGCCGCGCAGGGTGACCATCGTCCCGATGGGCATCCCCTGGCGCAGCTTGAAGGACGCGATGGACTTCTTCGCGCGCGTCGTCACGGGCTTCTGCCCGGTGATGGCGCGAATCTCGTCCGCCCCCGTGTCCACGATCTTGGCGTTGGCGATGGCCTCGCCGAGCCCCATGTTGATGACGATCTTCTCCAGGCGCGGGATCGCCATCGGGTTCGAGATGTCGAACTCCTTGGCGATGGCCGGAGCGATCTCCTTCGTGTAACGCTCTTTCAGTCTGGCTGCCATGTCTCTAAAACCTCCCCGCATCTCGTGTCCCGGGTCCCGCCTGTCAGCGCTTCCGGGGGTGCGGCCCTGTAGGGTTCTGGGTGTTAGGTGCTGGGTTCTGGGCTGAAGCAGTTATTTAACAGCACCCAATACCCAGCACCCAGCATCCTGCTTAACTATTCCTTGTCGAGCGCCTGCCCGCTGCCCGAGGCCACGCGCGTCTTCGTGCCGTCCGAGGCCACGTCGTAGCGCACGCGCGTCGGGCGGCCGTCCTTCGGGTCGATGAGCTGGACGTTCGAGATGTCCACGTAGGCTTCCTTCTCGATGATGCCGCCGGGGCGGTTGGCGCCCGGGTTGGGGCGCTGGTGGCGCTTGACGACGCCGACGCCCTCGACCCTGACCTTGCCCTCGCGCGGCTTCACGTCGAGGACGCGCCCGCGCTTGCCCTTGTCGCGGCCGGCCATCACGACGACCTGGTCGCCCTTCCTCACCTTCGCCCGCTTGGTTCCCGTCTGTGCCATTTTTAGATAACCTCCGGCGCGAGCGAGACGATCTTCATGAAGTTGCGGTCGCGCAGCTCGCGCGCCACGGGGCCGAAGACGCGCGTCCCGATGGGGGTGTCGTCGGCCTTGATCAGCACGCACGCGTTCTGGTCGAAGCGGATGTAGGTGCCGTCCTTGCGGCGGACTTCCTTCACCGTGCGGACGACGACGGCGTTGTGCACCGTCCCCTTCTTCACCGCCCCGTCGGGCGCGGCCTCTTTGACCGTCACCTTAATCTTGTCGCCTAAGGAAGCCCGCGTCGCCTTCGTCGAGCCGCCGATGGTCTGGATCATCTCGACGCGCCGCGCGCCCGAGTTGTCCGCCACGTCCAGCGACGTCTGCATCTGGATTGCCATGTGCTCACTCCGTTCGCGGGTTCTGGGTTCTAGGTTTTGGGTTCTGGTTTTACCCAGCACCCAGCACCCAGCACCCAGCACCCAGCCTTACTTTTCCGCCTTCTGAATAATCTCGACGACGCGCCAGCGCTTGTGCGCGGAGATGGGGCGGGTCTCGACGATGCGCACCTTGTCGCCGACGGTCGCGCCCTTCTCGTTGTGCGCCATGAACTTCGAGGTGCGGCGGACGTAGCGGCGGTACTTCGGGTGCTTGATCAGACGGTCGACGCGCACGACGCACGTCTTCTCCATCTTGTCCGACGCCACGACGCCGACCTTCTCGGCGCGGCGGGTCGTGCGCTTGGCCTCGGTGCCCGCGGCGTTGCCGGCCTGCGCGTCCACGCCCGACCCGACGGCCTGCGCCAGCGTCTGCCCCGACTCGGTCGCCTCGCTCGCCTCGGCCGCGTCCGCGGCGTCGGTCGTCGTCACTTCTTCTTTGCTCTCTTCTGCCATCTCAACCTCTGGTGAATAGTTAATGGTAAATGGTGAATGGTGAAAAGCAGTTTCTATTTACCATTGACCATTTACTATTTACCCTCTCTAAGCCTGCTGCTGCCGCGCGCGCATCAGGGTCTGGACGCGGGCCAGCGTCTTCTTCTCGCGGCGGACGGTCTTGACGGCGTCCACCTCGCCCAGGGCGAGCTTGAAGTTGAGGCGGAAGAGCGACTCCTTGAGCCGCGTGGCCTCCTCCCGAAGCTCCTCCTCGGACATGTTGTTCAGGCGCTCCAAATCGTCACGTCTCTTCATCGCTTAAACCGCGCCCCCTTCCTGCTCGACCCGCGAGACGAACTTGCACTTGATCGGCAGCTTCTGCGCGGCGAGGCGCATCGCCTCGCGCGCCATCTCCTCCGACACGCCCTCGATCTCGTAGAGGATGCGGCCGGGCTTCACCACGGCGACCCAGTGGTCGGGCGCGCCCTTGCCCTTGCCCATGCGGGTCTCGGCGGGCTTCTTGGTGATGGGCTTGTCCGGGAACATCCGAATCCAGATTTTGCCGCCGCGCTTGACGTGGCGCGTCATGGCGATACGGGCGGCCTCGATCTGCCTGTCCGTGATCCAGCCCGGCTCCAAGGTCTTCAGGCCGTACTCACCGAAGCTGATCTCGGCGCCGCGCTGGGCCGTGCCCGTCATGCGCCCCTTCATCTGCTTCCGGTGCTTTACCTTCTTCGGCATCAACATGATGAATACCCTCGTAAATAGTAAATGGTGAATAGTAAATGGTGACTAAGACGAAAAACTCTATTCACCATTTACCATTTACTATTCACCCTCTCTTATCTTCTGCCGCCGCCGCCGGGGCCACGTCCACGACCGGGGCCGCCCGGTCCACGCCCGCCGGGGCCGCCAGGCCCGCGCCCGCCACCGTCGCGGTCACCGCGTCCGCGCGGGCGGTCACCGCCTCCGTCCTCGCGCCGGGGGCGTCGCCCGTCGCCGCGCTCCGCGCGCGGCTCGTTGATGGGGTCGGGCTGCGTCCCGCGCGCCATCGACGCCGCCGGGTCGAGGATTTCGCCGCGGTAAATCCAGCACTTGACGCCGATGACGCCGAAGGTCGTGTGCGCCTCGGCGAAGCCGTAGTCGATGTCCGCGCGCAAGGTGTGCAGCGGCAGGCGACCCTGGAGGTGCCACTCCGTGCGCGCGATCTCGGCGCCGTTGAGGCGGCCCGCCACCCTGACCTTGATGCCCTGGCCGCCGAAGCGGAGCGTCTCCTCCACCGTCTTGCGCATGGCGCGGCGGAAGGCGATGCGTTTCTCAAGCTGCGCGGCCATCTTCTCGGCCTGGAGCTGCGCGTTGAGCTCGGGCTTGTGAATCTCCTGGATGGAGACGAGCACTTCCTTGCCCGTGCGCGAGGCGATGTCGCCCTTGAGCTTGTCTATCTCCGCCCCCTTGCGCCCGATGATGATGCCGGGGCGCGAGGTGTAGATGATGAGCTTGAGGCGGTTGGCCGCGCGCTCCACGTCGACGTGCGAGACGCCGGCGCCGGCGAAGCGGTTCTTCATCTCGCGCTTGAGCTTCAAGTCTTCGAGGAGGTAGTCGCCGAACTGCTTCTTCGCGAACCAGTGCGAGTGCCAGTCCTTGTTGTAGCCGAGGCGAAAGCCGTACGGATGAACTTTCTGACCCACAATCTTCTCCTGAAAGGGGTGCTGGGTGTTGGGTGCTGGGTGCTGGTTAAAACCCAGAACCCAGAACCCAGAACCCAGAACCCAGTCTTATTCCTGAGTCGCGGACTCTTCCGCCGGTGAAGTTTCGGCCGGCTCCTTCGAGGCGCGCTTCGGCGCGGCCTTCTTCGATGCGGCGGCCGGCTTCGGCGACGCCTCGGCGACGGCCCTGGCGCGCTTGCCCTTAACCTTCGCGTCCGTGCCCTCCTCCTGCCCCGTGGAGACCTCGACGGTCACGTGGCAGAAGTGGCGCTGCTCGCGGTAGGCGCGCCCCTGCGGGGCGGGGCGGACGCGGCGGCGGTGCTTGGTCGGCCCCATGTCGACGAAGGCCGTCTTGACGAAGAGGTCGTCCGGGTCGACGGCGACGTTCTGCCGCTCGGCCTTCTCGGTCGCGTTGGCGATGGCCGAGCGCAGGCACTTCTCGATGTGGCCGGCGGCGCGCTTGCTGGTGAACTGGAGTATGGCGAGCGCCTCGCCCACGCGCTTGCCGCGAATCATGTCAACGACGAGCCGCGCCTTCTGCGCCGACCCGCGGAGGTATTTTGCACTCGCTATCGCTTCCATCTCTCGAACCTCAGTAAATGGTAAATGGTGAATAGTAAATGGTGGTTTTATCTATTCACTATTTACCATTGACCATTTACCCTCTCTTCGAAGTCTTCTCCGCCTTGGTGCCCGCGTGCCCCTTGAAGGTGCGCGTCGGGGCGAACTCGCCGAGCTTGTGGCCGACCATGTTCTCCGTCACGTAGACGGGGATGTGGCGCTTGCCGTTGTGGACGCCGAAGGTCAGGCCGACGAAGTCGGGCGTGATGGTCGAGCGGCGCGACCAGGTCTTGATCGCGGGCGGGCGGGACGCGCCCGAGCGCACCTCCTCGACCTTCTTCTCCAGGTGCCTGTCGATGAACGGCCCTTTTTTGACTGAACGTGCCATCTCTTCCCTCTATCCTTAAAAGTCCTACTTCACGCGGCGGTCGCGCACGATCATGTGCGAGGTGCGCTTGGTCTTGCGCGTCTTGTAGCCGCGCGTCGGCTGGCCCCAGGGCGTCACCGGGTGGCGGCCGCCCGAGGTCTTGCCCTCGCCGCCGCCGTGCGGGTGATCGACCGGGTTCATCGCGACGCCGCGCACCGACGGGCGGATGCCGTGCCAGCGCGAGCGCCCCGCCTTGCCGTACGAGACGTTCTCGTGCTCGACGTTCCCGACCTGCCCGACGGTCGCGTAGCAAACGACCGGCACGCGCCGAACTTCACCCGAGGGCATGCGCACCTGCGCGTGGTCGCCTTCCTTCGCGACCAACTGCGCGAAGCCGCCGGCCGAGCGCACGAGCTGGCCGCCCTTGCCGGGGCGCAGCTCGATGTTGTGAATCTGCGTGCCGAGCGGGATGTTCCGGATCGGCAGCGCGTTCCCCGGCAGGATGTCGGCCTCGGGGCCGCTCATCACGGTCTTGCCCACTTCGAGCCCGGCGGGCGACAGGATGTAGCGCTTCTCGCCGTCGAGGTAGGTGATGAGCGCGATGTGCGCCGAGCGGTTCGGGTCGTACTCGATCTGCGTGACGCGGCCGGGCACGCCCGCCTTGTCGCGCTTGAAGTCCACGATCCGGTAGAAGCGCTTGTGCCCGCCGCCGCGCCGGCGCACGGTGATGTGGCCGTTGTTGTTGCGGCCACTGATGCGCTTCTTCGGCTCCAGCAGACTCTTCTCGGGCTCGGCGCCCGGCGTCAGCTCGTCGCGCGTCAGGTACGTCTGGTACCGGCGCGACGGCGATGTCGGTGTCAGTTTCTTGATGCCCATAACTTTTCCAGTTTTCAGTTTTCAGTTTTTAGTTTTCAGTCAACAGCTTGGTTTCGCTGAAAACTTAAGACTCAAAACTAGATATTCTCGCCGTAGTCGAACGGCGCCTGGCCCGACTTGAGCGTGACGTAGGCCTTCTTCCAGGAGGGCTTGCGCCCCTCGTAACGGCCGCGCCGCGCCTTCTTGCCCATGTAGTTGATGGTGCGCACCGTGTCCACCTGGACGTTGAAGATGCGCTCGACGGCCGACTTGATCTCCGGCTTGGTCGCCTTCACGTCCACGCGGAAAGTCAGGAGCTGGCGGCCGTCCTGCGACTCCTCCTTGGCGACGAGCGCCTTCTCGGTGATGACCGGCGCCTTGATGACGTCCCAGATCGTTCGCATCTTTAAGCCGCCTCCTCTTCCTGCGTCTTCTCTTCCGCGGCGTTCTCTTCGGCGGCTGCGGCCTTCTTCTCGGGGCCGAGCTGGGCCTGCAAGGCCTCGGCGGCCGAGCGCGTCAGCACTAGCTTCTCGTGGTAGAGCACGTCGTAGATGTTGACGCCGTAAGGGCCGACCACCTTCGCCGCCTTCACGTTGCGCGAGGCGAGCACGAGGTTGTCGTTGTCGATGTTGTCAACGATCAGAGTCTTGCCTTCGAGCCCGAGCGCGGCGAGCGCGGCGACGAACTCCTTCGTCTTCGGCTGGCCGAAGACCAGCTCATCGACGACGACGAGGTTGCCCTCGCTCAGCCTCGCGGAGAGGGCCGAGCGCAGCGCGCCGCGGCGCATCTTCTTCGGCAAAGGCTGCGACCAGTCGCGCGCCTGCGGCCCGTGGACGTTGCCGCCGCCCTTCCAGAGCGGCGAGCGGATCGACGCGATGCGCGCGCGGCCCGTCCCCTTCTGCTTCCAGAGCTTCTTGCCCGACCCCGAAACGTCGCCGCGGGTCTTCGTCCCCACGGTGCCCTGCCGGGCGCTCGCGAGGTGGGCCTTAACGGCCGAGTGGATCAGCGCCTCGTTCAGCTCGGCGCCGAAGACGGCGTCCGACAGTTCGAGGTCGCCGACCTCTTCGTTCTTCAGGTTGCGCACCTTGACGGTAGGCATTTCGACTCACTCCGTTCGCAGTTCTCAGTTTTCAGTCTTTAGTTTTCAGCAAAACCAAGGCTCTGACTGAAAACTGAAAACCGTCTACTGAAAACTATTTCTTAACTGACTTCTTGACGACGACGACGCTGCCGTTGGCGCCGGGCACCGAGCCGCGCACCATGAGCAGGTTGTTCTCCACGTCCACGCGCGCGACCGTCAGGCCCTTCAGCGTGACGCGCGCGTCGCCCATGTGGCCCGACGAGCGCGTGCCCTTGATGACGCGCGAAGGGTAGGCCGACTGGCCGATGGAGCCGGGGCGGCGCACGTTCATCGAGCCGTGGCTCTCGGGGCCGCGGTTGAAGTGGTGGCGCTTGATCGTGCCTTGGAAGCCCCGCCCCTTCGACTTGCCGACCAATTCAATCGAGTCGCCCTCGCTGAACTGGTCAACCAGAACCTTGTCGCCGACGTTGACCTCGGCGCCGTCCGTGAGACGTATCTCTTTCAGGACGCGCGTCGGGGGCGTGCCCGCGCCGGTCTTCTCGAAGTGGCCCTGCATCGGCTTGGTCACGTTCTTGAGCTTGACGGGGCGGTCTTCCACGAGCCCGAGCTGGACGGCGTCGTAGCCGTCGCGGCCCGCGGCCGACTTCTTCTGCACGACGACGCACGGCCCCGCCTTAATCACGGTGACGGGCGTGACCGTCCCGTCCGCGGCGAAGAGCTGCGTCATCCCGACCTTCTTACCGATGATTCCGTTAATCATCACGAACCTCTAGTTCAAAGTTGCAGGTTCAAAGTTCAAAGTTTGCGCAAGTCCTGACTTTGAACCTGCAACTTTGAACTTTGAACTAGAGCGTTAGCTCCGGCCGAAAGCCTTGATCTCGACATCGACGCCCGCGGGGAGGTCGAGCTTCATCAGCGCGTCCACGGTCTGCGGCGTCGGGTCGAGGATGTCCATCAGACGCTTGTGCGTGCGAATCTCGAACTGCTCGCGCGACTTCTTATCGACGTGGGGCGAGCGCAGCACCGTCCACTTGTTCTTCGAAGTGGGGAGCGGGATCGGCCCCGCCACGCGGGCGCCCGTGCGCTTGGCCGTCTCGACGATCTCCGACGTGGACTGGTCGAGCACGCGGTGGTCGTACGCCTTGAGCCTGATTCTGATCTTCTCGTTCAGCATGTCTTTCCTAAGCCTTCAGCGGTCAGCTTTCAGCATTCAAACTACGGCCCCCGGCTTTTTGTCTTCGGCCGGGGGCCGTTTGACTTAAGACTACTCGATGATGTCGGAGACGGTGCCGGCGCCCACCGTCCGCCCGCCCTCCCGGATCGCGAACCTTAAGCCCTTCTCCAACGCGATCGGCGTGATC
>Ga0213876_10001456_pt1 | contig 14727 bp, 19 predicted proteins | sample BarmaccomBMRX_R9_FD_160113 | JGI IMG/M metagenome (GOLD analysis project Ga0213876, IMG submission 160113) | Root-associated microbial communities from Barbacenia macrantha in rupestrian grasslands, the National Park of Serra do Cipo, Brazil - RX_R9 | ecosystem: Host-associated > Plants > Roots...
CGCAGCGCTCATCATTGTGAGCAACGGTGTGAAAACCGGATAAATCTACCGATTTGAAATTCCGACATGGATTCACGCCCAGCGGTGAGCCTTTCCTGACCGATCCTTGGCGCTCGCTAACGCCTCGCTGTCGCGTTTGTGCCCAAAATGTCTTGCCCCTTGCGCTGCAATCTGCGGACGGCCTCGGCAATGTCCTCTTGTAACGCACTGCCGGTCAACGTGGCAATAAGTCCCACCACCAGTGCGGGTTGCGTTAAACAGAGATCTTGTAACGCAGGAGGCGCGATTCCGTTCGTAACCTGCTCAGTTTGAGGCGATTGGCCCCTGCAGAGATCTTGTAACGGTCCCTTAGCTTCCGGCTTGCCCTTGCGCCAATAGCCCGGATGGGCTTTTCGCCACGCTCTGACCCGTTGGCTGTTTTCCGGCCCGCGGAAGTGACCTTGGTTGTCCGGCTTCTGCAGCCAGCGGCGCTGCGCGTCGGCCTTGCCCTGCTGGCGGCACGCCGGCTTCGAGCAGTAGCGTTGGTGGTGGCGATTACGGTAATCGGGTCGGAACAACTGCTTGCAATGGCGGCATTTGCGCTGGGCGGGGCGTTTCATTGCCCGACTCAAAGAACGCAACCAAGCCGACGGAAAGCTCGTCCTTGGAGGCCGTGAAAAATCGACGCGGCCGGGAAGCAAATGGGATCAATCCGAACAAACTGAAGAAAAGTTTTTGTGTGAAGTTTTGAAGAAAATCCGTCGTGCGGCATCCGGTTTTCAAACCGGTAGGTTTACCGGACTTTCAGATCGGCGCTGACACATCATCGGCCCGCTCCTCCCAGCGCCCGTGCACGTTGAGCACAAACCGGGCGTCCCGAGGGCGGTAGGCGGTGGCCTCGGCCGGCACGCGGCTGGCGGCGCCGGCGATCAAGGCGATGAAGATTTCGCACTGCGGCGAGGGCAGCTTGCCCCCAAACTCGACGATCGCGTCCAGCGCGCCGTCACGGAGTTCGGTGAGGTTATGCGATTTCCAGTAGTTTCTGGCTCCCGGCGCTAAGAGCGGATCAAACGCTTTCTGCCACTGCGCGTAGGGTTGAGCGCCAAGGTGTTCCCCGAGGGGAGTGCCAAAACGCCGCAACGGCTCCATCAGGGCGCGGCCTTGCGCCGCATCCCCCACGTAGAAGGGCACGAGCACCACCACCTCCGTGCCGTGCACGCTGGCTGGAAGAAAGGGTAAGGGGGGCGCCTTGCGCAAGAGCGCCCACACGTTGAGTTCTTCCGGAGCGGAGGCCACAAAGTCCCGGTACTGCGTTAGCACCTGCTTGGCCTGCGCGAAGGGGAACACGATCAAGCCGGCCAGGACTTCCGGGCCGACCCGATGCAGGTTGAATTCGAACCGGGTGACCACCGCAAAGTTGCCGCCGCCGCCTCGGAGGGCCCAGAACAGGTCCGCATGCTCGGCTTCGCTGGCGCGGAGCCGCTCGCCTTCGGCGGTGACCACGTCAGCGGAAGCCAAATTATCGATGGTCAGGCCGTATTTGCGCGTCAACCAGCCGAAGCCGCCCCCCAAGGTTAAGCCCGCGATGCCGGTGGTGGAATTGACGCCGACCGGCGTGGCCAGCCCGTGGGCCTGCGCCGCCCCATCAAAATCGGCCAGGGTCGCGCCCGGTTCCACATAGGCGCGCTGCTGCTCGGCATCCACGCGGACCCGCCGCATGGTCGAAAAATCAATCGTCAGGCCGTCATCACACAACGCGTTGCCCGCGATGTTATGCCCCCCACCGCGGATGGAGAGTTCGAGGCCATGCGCGCGCGCGAAGGCGACGGCATGCGGAACGTCATCGGCTTCGGCGCAGCGCACGATGAGGGCGGGCCGCCGTTCAATCATCGCGTTCCAGAGTTGGCGAACCTCGTCATAGCGTGAGTCAGCCGGTAGGACGATTTGGCCCTTAATCTTGCCCCTAAGGTTCTCGATGGTCTGTTCGGATAGCTTTATGGGGCCTTGTTTGCTCCGATCGTCAGACGTGTTGAGGTGCGCGTGGCCGTCCGGGTTCAAGGGAGAGGTGCCGGCGCAGGCCGGCGTTTGGCGTGGGGTGGAGGTGCTCATTTTTTGATTAGGTCGATTGGAATACCAACCGGTTGGTATCTTTTGCGGAACAAAAAAAAGTTTAGTCGGATTCGGCCATTCGTGTGGCCAAGCGGAGTCGAAATCGGCGGGTGGCGTCGCGAATTTGACCATGGTGACCGGGGAGGTTAAGCGGCGTGTTCAGGGCTGCGCGAATTTCAGTTCCGTCGCACAACCCCATTTGTAGGGTCTTCGCCGGCCGCCGTAAATGGAACGAAAGACCCACAACCCGCATTTTTATTCCACCGGTCCGGCCTGTTTCGGTTCGACGATTCGCGTCGCCAGAGAGAGTCGAAAGCGGCGAATCGCCTTTGGAAGGCGGCTCGGATCGCGATGGGCTTTGGCCAGGATGATGGACCCTTCGATCAAGCCCAGCAGCGTCTCGGCAAGTTCGCTGGCGGGCGGCGCCTGCTTGCCGGCATCCTGAGCCGCCAGGGGTTGAAGCTGCTCCGCAAAATAGTCCGCGACCGCCTGGAACAGGCCCGCAACGGCTTGTTGCATCCGGGGGTTCGTGTCGGCCAGCTCCGTCGCGAAGGACCCCAGCAGGCAGCCCCCGCTCCAAAGCTCGGGCGCGCACCGCTCCAAATGCCCCAGGAAGGCCAAGGCCTTGTCCACCGGGTCCGCCGGGTCCGCCATCCGGGCGTGAGGCCCGCTGGCCAGCAGCTGCACGCCGCGTCGGATCGACCAGTCCAACACCGCGAGGCCCAAGTCCTCCTTCGATTCAAACGAATAATAAAAGCCGCCTTTGGTCAGCTGAGCCTGCTCACAAACGGCTTCGACGGTGGTGGCCGCATAGCCGCGGGCCAAGAACAGGTCTTTGGCGGCGGCCAGGAGCCGTTCTTTAGAGGGGTTCGCTGCCATTTCGATGCGTCTGATATGCCGATTGGTTGGTATTGTCAGCGGCAATCTGCGCCGGCTCTGGTGTAAATTTCAAGAAAGGTCGACATGCGGTGTCGCGAGGCCCGTTATGAAGGGGTTTTCACTCGGGAGCCAAACGATGCTCTTAAAGGGGCGGAATTCGCCATCTTTGGAGAGTGGAAAAACCTTGGGGTGCGGGTCAGGTGGGGATGACTTCCCGGGCCACCGGCATCTGGAAGCGGGGGTACTAGCGCCGGAAAATCTCTTGCAGGAGGCCAACCGGATCTAAACCCGCCGGTAGGCGCCGAGTCGGCTCAAGCGTATCTGCTTGCTGACCTTTGGTCATGCGCCGGCCGATGACCCGGTTGACCATGGATTCGACCATGGCCGTTAAGATGCGCTTGTCCCGGCAGTAGCGCTCCCCAGTTGGCGAAGCTGACGGCCAGCCCCGCGGCTGGGTAAGGCTCTGGAAAAGCGTGCTTTGTGTCTTGAAAGAAACCGCTTGAGGACCGGGCGGCACCCGCTCTTTACTTGCCTACGGTTCCTGCCATGACCGCCGCGCAGCGCATGGTCAGGCTGCCGGCGAATGGGATCGGCCGGCAGGTGGCCCTTTAGGTTAGGTCAGCGGGTGATGGGAATGCTCGATTTTCGTGAGCGCCAACGCGTGCAAGGGGATGCCCAGCAGCAGTTCGATCATTTGTCGGTCCCGGCCGCGGCATTCGTCGTCAGCGCCGCAGCAACGCACCACCAGGCCATGGATCGAAATGGGGTAGAATCTACTGACCGGCTTGCCGCAAGGCTTTGTTGCCGGGGCCGGCTCAGCCCGACAAGGGGCTGCAGCAGGGGCCCGCCCGCTTGGAGCTGAAGCGTAAGGTGCGGCACGCTGGAGGGGGCTACGCAATGAGATGCGCCTGTTCAACGGCCTGGATCTGCTTAACGAGAAAGGGCTTAGGGCGCCGCTTTCCCCGTCGTTGCGGAAATGCATGCTGCGACGTCACCGCCGAACTGAACGCAGGACCGTGAGTCCGCTGACGCGCCTTGCCCTGTGGATCGCCTGGGCGCTGGCCGGCGTGGCCTTGCTTTGGGGCACCCACGAATGGTTTATGCGTTCGGTGATCTCCAGCTTCCCGCATCACTGATTAACGGCTTTCCCGTTAACGACTTCGGCCTCGACAGGGGCATTTGTACACTTGGGGCGACGCCGGCGCGTGATAGCCTTTCCCTTCGCAAAGCGCAAGGAGAGCCTTGCGGCATAAAGCCGCTCGTGAGACTCGCTATTTATTCCGCGGCTCCCTCGGCGCTTCACTTTCGGTCGCAGCGAGGAGTAACTGCATTTTGCGTTCCCGAAGAGCTGCGCCCTTCGAAGCGCAAAAATGCGGTGGGAAGGGTCGGGATCCGGAGCGCGCGGACCCCGCGTGCGGCCGGATCGCTACTCGCAACAGATCACGCACTCATAAGGTCCGGATTGAGAGGCAAAAGCTTGTTGGGTTCCTTTCGGCCGCCCTCGCACCTCGCTCACGTACCGCTCTGAACCGGTGATCTGGCGTCTTATCGGTGATATCGGGTCAAGAACGGTGTAGGTCGATGCCCTTCCTAAACCGTTGGTCTGTCTATGGATAAACACCACCCAATGGTAGACTCGGCGTTCCCGCTTGAAGCCGGCAATGTCGGGGGCGACCCCCACCAGGGCCACGCGCGGCGTGCGCAAGGTCGATTCCCGAAGCGCCGATTTCACGGCCGCAAGCGTGGTTTCGGTTCTGGTAACCTTTATGCCGCAGCGCTTCAGGAGCGCCTCCATGTAGAAGCGGTCTGCACCCGCCTTGCTCCATGACCCGGAGATGATACCCTCAGCCTTCCGGACAATCTCCTCAAAGCTCAGTTGTTTTCTCCTTAACAGGTTCGTGACCATGCCGACGCAGCACGGCCCGCACACGTTACCGCTGGTCTGGAGAAGGACATCGTCTACGTGCCCATCTCCGACCCACATTGCAGCCCCTTCTATATCTGGAGCCCCGCTCATAAAATCTCTTTTCCACCGTCCTTTCTACCGACCGGTTCGGCTGGGTTACGCGCCGGCCGGTTACTCAGCGTTACAGAATCCGGGCTTTTCCGTCCATACGAAACCCCATTCATCTCCTGCTTACCGGGAGGTTGGGGGGGATACTGAGGTCGAAGGCGGTGCCGCCGGCCACCTTACGGGTGAGGCGCCGGCGCGCCAAGCCCGCAGGAATCTCACCGGAACGCCAGAGCCGACGCCGGCCGCCAGCGGTGACTTCGCCACCGACGCCCAGCCTTACCTGGTCAGGAATCAGCGGGCGGTCGACCAGGAGCTGTGCCACGACGTCATTCCGTTGATCCAAACGCGCTACAACGTCAGCGAGGAGCCGCGGGAGCGGGCCATCGCCGGGCTCTCGATGGGCGGGCTGTAGTCGATTGAGACCGGGATCGTGCACCTGGGCTATTTCGAGTGGATCGGGGCGTTCAGCCCCGGCGTGTTGCCGCAGGGGTTCTCCGAGGAGTTTAAAAACGCCTTGAAAGACCCGGAGCGGATCAATCAGGGCCTACGCCTATTCGACATCGTTACCGGCGATGATGATCGCCTCGTTGGCAAGGTAAACACGGACTTCGATGCCGAGCTCACCCGGTTAAACGTCCGTCACGGCTACACGGTGGTGCCCGGAACGCACAGCATGTTCGTTTGGCGGCCGGCGCTCGCCCATTTCCTTCAACGGATCTTCACGCGCTGAAGCTTGACGACCGCGCTGCCAACAACTTCGGGGTATGCTCCCTCTGCGAACCGTCGCGCTTCTGGGAGCGGGCCCACGAAACACGATTGGCAGCCGGACGAACCCGCCCGGCACGGGACGCTTTCCGATCAGGAGCCTGCGCTGCTCGCCCTTATTGATGCGTCGTATACTCACTTACCGCAGTGGAGTACCCTTGGTTGAAACCGGATCATCACCAGCCCCAAGGCGCTCAGGACTGCACAAGCCGGAAACATCGATCGATAACCGAACGCTTGTGCCCATCCTCCGGCGGTAAGACTCGCAAACAGAAAACCTGCGTTGGCCGTGTTGGCGAACAAGGTGGCCGCTGAACCAGCTTGATTCGGCAGGAGCGCTTGCATGTAGCTGATGCCCTGATACCCAATCAGCCCGATACCGACGGCGCGCAGCACTTGCGCTGCCAACAATATTGCCACCGAGGGACCCCAGGTTATTGTTAGGAAATAGAGGATAAACGCGAGGAAGCCGGCCGAGATCCAATGACGATTGCCCGCGACGGATGGGCGCAGTACAAACGCAAACATCACCGGCACCTCCAGGAAAGCGCAAACGCTAAAGATCAGCCCGACATCGGCCTTGGTTCCTCCTAGTTCATGGGTCGCAACGATCGGGAGCGCAATGGACCCCATAAACATCGCCGCGTGAAAGAGGGTGAGGCTCGAAGCGGCAAACCCGGCTTGACGGAGTGTTCCGCTTCCTGGTTTCAGCCCCAAGCCGGTCTCCCGGGTGGGCCGGAGCGCATTGACTCGTGCCAAAGCAACAATAACCGTCGCCGTTACTGCGCACATGGCAGCCGTCAGGAACACCCCTAGGAAATCAAACCTGCTGATCATGAGCGCGCCCAATGCGGGTCCAACCGCCCACGCAATCGACCAAGTCGCGCGCATCATCGCGGTGCCCCTCTCGGCCGTCTCGGCGCCAACCTGATCAAGGTGCCCTTTCGCCAAAGCAAAGAGCTGCGGAAACACGGCGAGGCTGGTGCCGAGGGGCAAACCAGCGATCAGAAGGAGTAGGTAAAAATCAGTGGTAACGCTTAGCAGCAGGTATCCGCTTACCGTCATGACAAGTGCGAGGAGCAGTGGAATCGGGCTTGGTGTGCGATCAAACCAGCACCCGAAAGAAGCGCCAATGATCATGCCGCTCAACGAGTAAACGGTGAGAAAAATGCCGAGTGCAAGCGGGCTCAGGTGAGCCTTGTCGATCACGAAGAGCGTCAGGTACGAGCCGCCCACACCGTTCCCAAGTCCAACAAACAAAATCGCGCTGACCAGGGGAAGGAAGCAGGGCGTCGACGCCAGCGTGGTGAGGTGGCGAAACTGCGAAGACTCTTCTGGTAACGGTCTAAGCGGCACAACCGGCATATGATTCAAAGAAGCATTGCTTCCCGCACAAGGAAACACTCCAGTGGGCGTGCACGAAGTAAAGGGGTGAGGTGCTCCTCATCGTTGGGCTCTCCCGCACCCCGCGGGGTTGCGCCCCGGGTCTGAAACCGATGAAGGAACCAACCCGAAGCGGACCACCAGGTGTTGCTCGAGCAACTCGAGCTGCGCCTGCCGCCGCAACCGCCCCCGCGGCTCAGCGCGGCCGGCCAATTGTTACCCTGAGCTCTGGGTTGTAGGGGAGACCGTTTGCCCGGCCCGGCTGATCATGAGATACTTACGACGACTGACCCTGCCGGTTGAGAAAGTTGGGCAAGCGAAGGAGGCGGTCGTGCAGCCGGAAGGCCGAGCGCACCAAAGTTACAATCCCTCATTCCGAGATCAGAAAGGCGAGCGAAGCGCTGTAGTCATCGTGGTTACAAAGATCCGGATGGAGCGGCGCGGTCTGATGGTCAATCGCGATTAATTGCAAACCCCCGCGGCTGATGGGAAGTTCTGCGATGCCGTCGCGATTCGTCGGGTAGCGCGGGATGTCCTCTTCTTTCATCTTGGTCTTGCCATCGCCGATCTCCACGCCCACGCCGGCGAGCGGCTTGCCTTCGAAGACGACCTTCACCGGCAGCTTTTCGCCGGGCTTAACCTTGAACGGATCGCTTTGCGGGATGATTTCCAGTTGCTGGCCCACCACGCGGTTGAAGGCCTCTCCCACAGCGGGAAAGAGCCCTTTGCCGAACTTCAAATAGTGGCCGGCATCTTTGCCGGCCGGCAAAATCGCCCGGCTCGTGTTGAAATATTTCTCCGATGTTATCGAGGTCCAGTAACCGTTGTCGTATTGACCCGTGACCATCATCACAGGTTTGCCCCCGGTGAGCTGGCCAAGGCGCTCGATCAACCAGTCCGCCCCCATTTGGACAGGTTTAACCTCGAGCAGCGAAATCGCTTTGTCCTCACCTCCGGCGTAGGCGTCCAGCGTGAAAAGGCGCGGCAGGTCTGCGGGTTCATACTCCCCAGGGTGTCCGAATCGAATCAGAAGTTCGTCTTTGCCGCTTGGGAGCAAAACCAAGTCATGTGCGCCGGCCGAACGGGTGGCTGCCGCACTGAAAAGAGCGACGCAGAGTAAAACGATAATTTTCATAGGACCGGTGGATAGGAGCTCTAAACAGAAAGGAACAAGGGCTTTTTTAAAGCGCAGTTGGGATCCCCAGGTTGGGATGAAAAGATTAGAACGCCTTCGACATGGTTGCTTAAAATGGCATGAAGACGCCGCCCTGCACGCTCACGGGTGCTTTGGGCGAAACGCCAACCAGTGGAGCTGTATCACTGCCCAAATTGAACGCCGTCTCGTCATCGCGGCGATCGGGGTAAACAATGAAATTCACGAATGCACTGAATCCCTTCAAGTTCTTGTTCGTGTAGTTTAAGTTTGCCGTAATGCGAGAAAACGTTCTCGTCGAGACCGAGCGAAAGGTGTTCAAGGGCTCCGGTCCGACAATCTCTTGGTAGACCGACACGCTGAAAATGTGGGGAGAATCAATGGAGGGCAGCGGCAGCGTGAGATCGCAACCGTACTTGCCTAGAAAATCCTGGACATTGGGTATGCTCGAACCGCTGCCTACGCGGGGCAGCAGGTAGGCGTGTACGGCGCTATAGCTACCAAAGACAGAGAGCAACGCTCGGCCATGCGTGTAGAGCACCACCCGTGCCTCGATATCAAACCCATCGCGTTCCGAAGGTCCCAACGTCGTTGATGGCGTGCCCGGCGCGCCGGCCAGAATCTCGTTCGAGAAACGCGTATGAAAAACGTCACCGAGAAACTGCCAAATGCCGTTGGGCGAATTGTATTGGACCCCAGCTTCTACGGACTCATTTTTGGCAACGGGGAGATGCTGGTTGAAAGGCAGCTCAGAGAAGGGATCCGGCGGCCGGAATCCTTCGCCGAAATTGGCGAAGAGGTCAAGCCCCGAGACCGGCGTGATGCTGAGACCGGCTTTAGGACTGGCAACGCCGAGCGTGGGCGAAACGTTTATCCGGTCGACGATGTCGTTCACCTGGTAAAATAAAATGTCGTACCGGACCGCGCCGGTCAGTTTTATCCAAGGGAGAGGCTTGAAGTCGAGTTGCGCGTACCCAAACGGATTGTGCACCGTAAAATCAACCGCCGCGGTCGGGGGGCCCACGGGATCGCGCGCGATGGTATTGAACGAGGCTTCCCGCGCAAAAGTCGATCTCTCGCCGACGCCCAAGATCAGGTCCGCACCCATTCCTCGGGGCAATTGCCAGAGGAAGTAGTTTTCCAAATTTCCGCCAAAGGTAATCCGCTGGTCGGAGTTTAGGCCCTGTCCAGGCAACGCAGGGTTCGTTGGGATAACGTTGAAATCCGACCAACGTTTGAGCGTGTCGTTCATGAAATAGGCGGTCGCCTTGAAAGGCTCATCGCCATTTTGCCGGTAATTGAAGACAACATTCTCCTCGGTGGTGTTAAAACCATCGGTCGCGTTAACGGCTGCCGTCGGGCTCAAGGCGCCCGATTCAACCAGCGTTCTGCTGATGTAGCCCGGCGAACCGGAGTCCATCGAATAGACCTGTGCCCGCACCGAAGCCGTGCCGCCCAATAGGGGAAAAATAACTTTGTCGAAGGTGTTGATCTGATGAAAATCGGTATTGTCCCGGTAGCTTGGCGATGAAGAGGCCATTATCGAACCAGAACCGCTCACCGGTCCTGCATTGAATCCGAAAAGTCCAAAGCCCTGTGCTGCGCCGAAACTTCCGCCTGAGGCGGTCAGCCCCGACGCCGGGTGGTCGAGCGTGGTAATGTCCAAGGAACCGGCCAGCGCAAACGGGCCGTCGTGCACGTCGAATGGCCCACGGGTCAGGATCCCGCGATCCACTAATACGGGAATGAGCGGGTTCAGATTGGCATCACCATTTATTCCCGTGTTTTCACCGATCAAATTGAGCGGAACGCCGTCGACCATATAGCCGATGTCGTGCCCGTGATCACCGTTGGAGTAACCGCGCAAAGTGATTCCATACGGGGTGCCTCCTTGGTCAAACTGAACGACGGTCACCCCGGTGACCGGACGAAGCAGGTCACCGTAGGTGCGAACATTGCGCTTGTCGGCATCGGAATAGGTGAGCGGCGTCGTGGACGCCGGATTCGCGGTGGGGCTATCGAGAAGCGCCGTTTTAGGCGGCTCGCCGTAACCGGTGATCGTTATGGGCGTCAATTCCGTACTCGCTGGTTGCGCGATCGCGGGAAAAGTCTGAATCGCGCAACTTACCGCTAGCATCGCCAAATAGGGTTGCAGACGGTTTCGCCATTTGTTCGCCAAGCGGTGTTTTCGCGCCGCAAATGCAGTCAAGTCCAAGAAAGAGATTGGTATCTGGTTCATGGCGGGGAGATCGCGACGCCAAGAGAAGGCGCTCCGGCAAGGCTCATCTGGTGTTACCTTTTATGAACTCGTGCTACCGGTGTCAATCTTCGCAGCAATATAATCCCGTGCGAATCGGTCCCCGTTACAGATACACCGGTTTTCACGTCCGTTGAGCTGTCTTTGCCCCGGAGGGATGATCGAGTGCAGCCAGGGACTTATACCCTGTGACAATGATTTGGGTAGAATTCCGGGGGAGGGGGTGCGGAGCGTCCTCCGGCGGCGACGCCCCGCTGACCCGGCATTCTACCGAGATAGCTGCCTGAATGGTATAGGATCAGCCGTTCCGCCGCCGGCCTGGTCCGGCCCGGGCAGGTGGTCATCCTCGACGGGGGCACCACGGCGGTGCAGGTGGCCCGGCACTTGGCCCCCGACCTTCGCGCCACCATCGTCACGCATAGCCCCGCGATCGCCGTCGAGCTTGTGGCGCACCCCCTGGTGGAAGTGGTGGTACTCGGCGGCCGGCTTTTCAAGCATTCGGTGGTCAGCGTCGGCGCGGCGGTCATCGAGGCTGCAGGTCAAGTGCGGGCTGACACCTTCTTCATGGGCGTGACGGGCATTCACCCGGAAGCGGGCCTTTCGACCGGTGACCTGGAGGAAGCGCACGTGAAGCGGGCCTTAAGCCGTCGAGCGGCCGAAACTTTCGTGCTGGCCTCGTCGGAGAAGCTCCACGCCGCCTCGGCGTACGTGATTGCCCCGTTGAGCGAGGTCAGCGGCCTGATCGTGGAGGCCAAGGTGCCCGAGGAGCTGGCGGCGCCTTTCGAGCGCGCCGGCCTGACCGTCCTGCGCGCCTGAGGCACCGTCCCGCAGAGGCCAGAAAAGGGGGGTTATTGACAACCGCCTCCGACGAGCTGCCGGTGAGGCCCGTTCTCGGCGGTTGGCTCTCGCCTTCGGCTACCGGCCTTAACGGGTCAATAACCCCCACAGTTCAAAGTGCGCCGGCCCTACGCAGCTCCGGGCCGGCGGCGAAGGTAAGACAGGGCGCGCCGCGCCGCAGGCGTTTTAGGCGGGGACAAACGCATAAGCGCCGGTGGGTTGCAGGCTTTGGCGTGACGCACAAAAGCGGTACGAGGTGACCGTGAGAGCCTCGTCGTCCTCGGCGCGGTACATGACGGTCACTTCGGCTTGGTCACCTTCGAGCCAAGCCGTGAGGGCGAGGGGATAGCCCTCCGTCGAGCATCGCACGGCGGAGCACCTCCAGAGCGTCACGCAGTTGGTCGATTTTGAAATCGTGACCAGCGGCTTTTAACTCGGCCCTCAACTCTGACAGCGTGGATCTTAAAACCATCACTCGGCCGCTCTTTGGGTCCTCTTGTAGTCGGGCCTCGATTTGACGTTGCACTGCCATCTTGCGTAGGGCGGGCTCAACGAGCTCCTCACGCACGCCGGGAAAGACCGCCCAGCCTTTAACGGCACCGCCGGCGTCCTTGATATCCAGTTCTTCTTTAGGGTTAAGAATGGCAGCCGAAATCGTTATAACGGTGCGTCTGGCCTTCCGGCTGTGCGCTTCCCGCCAGTGGACTGACGAGGAGATCCGTGCCGCGTTCGATGAGGAACCGGACCGGACGGGGAGGGGAGGGGATAAGCAACTTAGCCGTTTGATAACTTTTAAAATTAAGAAATTTTAAACTTAATAAAGCAAAATGCCGGCCACCGAACCCCGACTGACCTGGACCGAGGCGGTACCCGAGCCCGCGGAACTGCACGCGGCCGAGTGAAGTCAATACGTTTTCGAAATTAGCGCAGCGCTTGAACCCGGCAGGGGGTACCTGCTGCAAGTGTGGCATACCTGCCCGGCGGATTGGCCCCTGGGGGTTTGGGAAATCGACGGTTTCAGCCTGGGCGAAGGAAAGGAACGTGCCGAACGCTTGGCCAACGAGCGCGTGCCGGTTATCATCGAAGGGCAGCCATGAGCCACGCCCCCAAAACGGTCGAGACTTACAAACTCACAGTCCGGGATTTCCACGCCCTGTTTCCGCTCCTCGACTCCGACCAGCGGCACGAGCTGCTCGACGGCCAGATCTACATCATGCCCATCCCCGGCACCCCGCACGTGCGCGCCTTGAGGCGCCTGGAACGCCAATTCCTCCGACACGAAGGCCCCGGGCTTTGCATTTGGGCGGGGGGCCTGATCCTGAGCGAACACGCCGAGGTTTGGCCCGACCTGATGTTGCGGGAGGCCGAACCGCCCGAAGGGGCGCCCGCCGCGCTCCCGGCGCAAGTGAAGCTCCTCGTCGAGGTTTCCGACACGACCCTGCACCACGACGCCCACAAGAAGCTCTGGGATTACCACCGGGCCGGGGTGGCCGAATACTGGGTCCTCGATGTGCAGGGCCGCCAGGTATTGCGCTACTTGCCGCCCTCCTACGCGTCCGAGGCCTTCGTGTCGGGCGGACCCCCACTTTCACCCCAGGCCTACCCGGACGTGGCGATTGATGTCGGGGCGCTGTTTTCGTGACGCACCCCGGGCTTCTGCCTCGGGAACCCGCAGAGGCCTTGAGCCACGCGACGCCCGGCCCGGGCCGGCCCGGCGCGACCATTCGCCAGCCCGAGCCCGCCCGGAGGTGCCGTTCCGGGCCCGTATGGGGTGTAGTGGCGGTGGGGATACGGAGCCGTCGACGCCCGCCAAAGCCCGTTGGCGGCCTCGACGCATTCCCGGGCAAAATAGAAGGCCAAACGCTCCATCAGCCGGGCCGCGGCCGCCGGGGTGGGGGAGAAGACCACCGGCAGGTCATGGCGGCACTCAAAGGCGCACACTGAGCCCGGAACGGCCGCCGGCGTGACCCGGGCTGGGTACTGGCCGGCCTCTTTGCTACCGATGTGGATCCAGTTACGCCGTCCCAACGCCACGGGCCGCATCGAGTTTCATCGCATCGTCTTGGCCCAAACCGGCCAGCACGTCTTGGCGGTGGGCATCACGCACGGCCTCGGCATCCCATTGCGCGCGGCCGAGTAAGTGCTGGAAGGGATAGGGGTTGGCCAGACCGGCAGCTTCGGCCAGTTGCCAACTGTTTTTGCGCTCGACGGTACGCGAACATGCTTTGGAGGTAGGCGGCCGCCGTGGCGCGCGGCCGGGTTGGGGAAATGGGGCGCCCAGCGCGCGAGGGCCGCCTGCAGGGTCGTGCGCAACCGGGCTTGCTTAGGTTCGAACTGCGAGAGGGACGCAACGCCCAATGAAGCGCACTTTCAGAGCGGGTACAACTGTAGTATTAGTTAGGAGATATGGCGATGTAATAATATAGATTATAGGAATGTAATCCTAAGTGCGGGCCCGGTCGCGTTCCCATGCATCGAGGCAACCCATGCTGCCGAAATGGCAGGCGCGATCTTCAGGGGCATCAAAACGACGTTTATCGATAAACTCGACGCCCACGCCAAACGTGTTTTCCGTGATTGCACGACCAGAGTAATCACACGTGATCGACTCTTGCTGGGTATCGGTGCTCATTTACTCACCTGGGCTGTTATCGCAATGAGAATATTGTAGCATAACATGGTTTTTAGTAATAAATGCCTCTGGCGTCACGGAATGGCTGCCAGGCCAGGTCAGGATGGATTCGCCAATGTTAAAATGGTTCCGATGATCGAAAACCGTGAAACCGGCATCGTCAGACGGCATCGGTCCAGTTGCGCTTCGATGAAGAAACGGGAAAGGCCCGGGTGTATATCGATGGAGTTGATAACTTCATTTTGAAGGAACGTGCGGAAGCTCGTGCAGAAGCCATAGTGGTAGATCGTAGAGATAGGGACAATTAATGGGATCCCGGCATCGTTTCTTTGTGGGCGTCGAAAAGAAACGTTGGCAGTGTCGCGGCGGCACCGACCGCAAGCTTGGCATGCCGTACGCTAAGCCCGCCGGTTTTGGCGTGCTTTCCGTGACCAGTACCGTAAAGGCCACGCAGCTCGGCCAAGCCGTTGCCGATGGTGTCAGGGTTACTCAAGCGCCGTTTAATTGTATCGCTGCCGCGGGTGGGCCTCATGGATGCCTTCCGGGACGAGCCTGAGTTCTTTGAATGTCTCCTTCAGGAGCGATGGCATGTCCGGCGTGCCGGCGACAGGCTTTCCGCGTTCGGCGAGGATGGTCTTGCAGCAGGTTTCGACCAGTTCTTTCGCGGTTCCGATCGCTAATGCCGGATCGGATTCGACGGATTGCTCCGTGCGTCTGAT
>Ga0213876_10001457_pt1 | contig 14727 bp, 14 predicted proteins | sample BarmaccomBMRX_R9_FD_160113 | JGI IMG/M metagenome (GOLD analysis project Ga0213876, IMG submission 160113) | Root-associated microbial communities from Barbacenia macrantha in rupestrian grasslands, the National Park of Serra do Cipo, Brazil - RX_R9 | ecosystem: Host-associated > Plants > Roots...
CGGCGCGATCCCCCGCGTCGCCAAGATCTGCGGTCCCGGCAACGCCTTCGTCGCCGAAGCCAAGACCTACGTCGCCAGCCTCCCCGGCGGCCCCGCGATAGACATGCCGGCCGGCCCCAGCGAGCTCCTCGTGATCGCCGATGCGAGCGCCGATCCCGCCATGGTCGCCGCCGACCTCCTCAGCCAGGCCGAGCACGACGCCTCCGCACAGGTTCTCCTCGTCACCTCCTCCCTCGCCTTCGCCCGTGCCGCCGAGGCCGAGATCCGCGCCCGCGCCGCCACCCTCCCGCGCGCCGCGACGGCGCAGGCCGCGCTCGCCCACGCCCGCATTCTCATCGCCGCCGACTTCGACGAGACCATCGCGATCGCCAACGCCTACGCCCCCGAGCATCTCTCGCTCGCCGTCGCCGATCCCGAGCCGCTCCTCCCCCTCGTCCGCAACGCCGGCGCCGTCTTCGCCGGCGGCCTCGCCGCCGAGACGTTCGGCGACTATCTCGCCGGCTCGAGCCACGTCCTCCCCACCGACGGCGCCGCCCGCGCCTGGAGCGGCGTCTCCGTCCACACCTTCCTCAAGGCGATGAGCGTCCAGACCGTCACGCCCGAAGCGGCGCACCGCATCGCCGGTCCCGCCGCCGTGCTCGCGAGGCTGGAAGGGCTGGAAGCACACGCGCGCGCCGCCGACGCTCGCGCCCTCCCCCTCCCTGCAAGGGAGGGGCCAGGGGTGGGTCCCGGCGGAGCCGGCCGCAACACGGAGTCCGAAAATGCGCTCCGCGCACCCACCCCCAGCCCCTCCCTTCCCGGGAGGGGAGTCGAACGGGGAAGCGGTTCATGAGCCTCGCCGCCCGCCTCGCCCGGCCCGAAATCCTCGCCCTCGCGCCGTTCGACATCGCGGCCCGGGCCAACGACGCCTTCGGCCCCGATGCGATCAAGCTCGACGCCAACGAGAACCCGTACCCGCCGCTCAGCGAAGGGGCGCTCGCGGCCGGCCTCAACCGCTACCCCGAGCCTCAGCCGGCCCGCCTCAAGCAGGCGATGGCGGCCCTTTACGGCGTCGCGCCCGACAACCTCTTCGTCAGCCGCGGCGCCGACGACGCGATCGACGTCCTCGTCCGCGCCTTCTGCCGCCCCGGCGAAGACGCCGTCTCGATCTGCACGCCCACCTTCTCCGCCTACGCCCACTTCGCCGGGCTGCAGGGGGCGCGGCTGATCGAGACGAAGCTCGACGAGGATTTCGACTTCGCGGCGGATGCCTTCCTGGCCGCGGTCGCGGACGCGCCGAACCTCAAGCTCGCCTTCCTCTGCTCGCCCAACAACCCGACCGGCAACCCCATCGCCGCGGCCGACGTGCTCGAGGTCGCCGACGCCTTGCCCGAGACGCTCGTCGTCCTCGACGAAGCCTATCTGGAATTCTCCGAAACCCCGAGCCTCGCCGCCGAGGCGGTCCGCCGCGACAACCTCGTCGTCCTCAAGACTCTCTCCAAGGCCTTCGGCCTCGCCGGCGCCCGCATCGGCTGCGCGATCGCCAACCCGGAGCTGATCGCCGTCGCCGCCCGCGCCTTGCCGCCCTACCCGCTCCCCAGCCTGTCGATCGAAGCCGCGCTCGCCGCCCTCGCCCCCGCCCGCCGCGCCGTCCACGAGGAGCGGATCGCCCGCTTGAAGGCGGCGCGCGACCGCCTCGCGCCGGTGCTCGAACGCTCCCCGCTCGTGAAGGCGGTACGCAACGGCGGCGGCAACTTCCTCTTCCTCGAGGTCGACGATCCGGCCGCGCTCGCCGACAGGCTCCGCCGCCTCGGCATCCGCGCCCGCTTCCGCCCCAATGCGACGCCCGGCGGGCTGCGCCTCACCATCGGCACCGACGCCGAGAATGCCGCCGCGCTGCGCGCCTTCGGCGTCGCGACGGACGACGCCCCCGCCCGCCGCGCCGAGCTGGTCCGCGACACGAAGGAGACGAGGATCGCGGTCGCCGTCGATCTCGACGCCGCCGCCCCGCGCCGCATCGCCACCGGCATCCCCTTCTACGACCATATGCTCGACCAGGTCGCGGCCCATGGCGGCTTCAGCCTCGTCCTCGCCTGCGACGGCGACCTCGACATCGACGGCCACCACAGCGTCGAGGATTGCGCGCTCGCCTTCGGCGCCGCCCTCTCCCGCGCGCTCGGCGACCGCCGCGGCATCGGCCGCTTCGGCTTCGCGCTGCCGATGGACGAAGCCGAAGCGCAGGTGCTCATCGACCTTTCCGGACGCCCCTACAGCGTCTTCGAAGGGAGCTTCGAGGCCAGCCATATCGGCGCCTATCCGACCGAGATGACCCCCCACGTCTTCCGCTCGCTCGCCGACTCGCTCGGCGCCGCAATCCACGTCAAGGTCGCCGGGGCGAACGACCACCACAAGACCGAAGCCTGCTTCAAGGCCTTCGGCCGCGCCCTCCGCCAGGCCCTGAAACGCGAAGGCGACGCGCTGCCCAGCACCAAGGGGGTGTTGTGATCGTGCGCGGTTCCACCTCCCCTCCCTGGAAGGGAGGGGCCGGGGGTGGGTCCGGCGAAGCCGGATTGAACCTCGGATTGAGCGGAAAGTCTCGCTCCGCCCGCCTACCCACCCCCAGCCCCTCCCTTCCCGGGAGGGGAGCATGAATCTCGCCATCGTCGACGTCGGCTGCGGCAATATCGGCTCGGTCGCCATCGCCTTCGAGCGCTTCGGCCTCACCCCCCGCACCACCTCCGACCCGGCCGAAATCGCCGTCGCGGACAAGGTCATCCTCCCCGGCGTCGGCGCCGCCGGCTATGCGATGGACGAGATCCGCGCCCGCGGCCTGGTCGAGCCGCTGCGCGCCCTCACCCAGCCTGTCCTCGGCATCTGCCTCGGCATGCAGCTCCTCTTCGAGGCGAGCGACGAGGAGGAGACCGACTGCCTCGGCATCGTCGCCGGCCGCGTCCGCCGCCTCGATCCGGCCCCCGGCCGCCCCGTCCCCCACATGGGCTGGAGCAAGCTCGCCGTCGACGACCCCGCCATCGGCCTCGCCGACGGCGACTATGTCTACTTCGCCCACAGCTTCGCCTGCGACCCCGTGCCGGAGACGGTCGCCACCGCCGCCTACGGCCGGCCGATCCCGGCCGTGATCCGCCAAGGCAATTGGTGGGGCGCCCAATTCCACCCCGAGCGCTCGGGCCCGGCCGGCGCCCGCTTCCTCGAAGCCTTCCTCGCGTCATGATCCTCTACCCCGCCATGGACCTGATGGGCGGCCGCGTCGTCCGCCTCGCGCAGGGCCGCTTCGACGAGGTCACCGCCTATCCGGCCGACCCCGGCGAGGCGCTCGCCGCCTTCGCCGCGGCGGGGGCAAGCTGGGCGCACGTCGTCGACCTCGACGGCGCCAGAGCCGGCGCCCCGGTCCAGCACGCGCGCCTCGCCCGCCTCGCCGCCGAGGCCCCGCTCCACCTCCAGGTCGCCGGCGGCCTGCGCACCCGCGACCACATCGCCCGCCTGCTGGACGCCGGCGCCGCGCGGGTCGTCGTCGGCAGCCTCGCCGTCAAGGATCCGGACCTGACCCACGCCGTCCTCGCCGAGTTCGGCGGCGAGCGCATCACCCTCTCCCTCGACGTGCGGATGATCGACGGCGCCCCCATCGTCGCCACCGCCGGCTGGACCGAGGACAGCGGCCTCAGCCTCTGGGACGCCGCCGCCCGCTACCCCGAGGCGCGCCACCTCCTCCTCACCGACATCGGCCGCGACGGCATGCTGCAGGGACCCAATTTCGCGCTGCTCGAAGCGGCCGCCCGCCGGCTCCCCCACCTTGCCATCCAGGCCTCGGGCGGCGTCTCCTCCCTCGACGACCTCAGCCGCCTCGCCGTCGCCGGGGCCGTCGTCGGCAAGGCGCTCTGGGAAGGCCGCTTCACCCTCGCCGAGGCGCTCAGTGCCTGCGCGTAGGATCATCCCCTGCCTCGACGTCCTCGCCGGGCGGGTGGTGAAAGGAATCCAGTTCCGCGACCATCGCGACGCCGGCGACATCGTCGAATCGGCGCTGCGCTACTCGGCCGAAGGCGCCGACGAGCTGGTCTTCTACGACATCGCCGCCTCGGCGGAAGGCCGCAGCCTCGACCCCTCATGGGTCCGCCGCATCGCCCGCGTCATCGACATCCCCTTCGCCGTCGCCGGCGGCATCCGCACCCGCGACGACGCCGCCCGCTGCCTCGACGCCGGCGCCGACAAGGTGTCGATCAACTCCCCGGCCCTCGAGCGTCCGGACCTGATCGCGGAGCTCGCCCGCGACTTCGGCGCTCAGTGCATCGTCCTCGGCGTCGACAGCTTCGCGGCGGACGGCGACTATTGGGTGAAGCAGTACACCGGCTCCCCGCAAGCCACCCGCGACACCGGCCGCCGCACCCTCGACTGGGTACGCGAGGCGACCGGGCGCGGCGCCGGCGAGGTGGTCCTCAACTGCATGCGCCACGACGGCGTCCGCGGCGGCTACGACATCGCCCATACGAAAGCGGTCGCCGACGCCGTCACCGTTCCGGTGATCGCCTCGGGGGGCGCCGGCGCGCCCGAGCATTTCCGCGCCGCTTTCCTCGACGCCGATGCCAGCGGAGCGCTGGCCGCCACCGTCTTCCACGACCGCCTCATCGCCATCCCGGACCTGAAGGAGTATCTCGCGGCATGCGGGATCGAAATGCGCCGCTGACCGGAGCCGACCTCGACTCCCTCGCCTGGGACAAGATGGACGGGCTCCTCCCCGCCGCCGTGCAGGACCGCGCGACGGGCCGCCTGCTCATGCTCGGCTACATGGACCGCGACGCCCTCGCCGCGACGCTCGCCACCGGCCTCGCCACCTTCTGGAGCCGCTCGAAGCAGCGTCTCTGGCAAAAAGGCGAGACGAGCGGGAACGTCCTCCGCGTCGCCGCCGTCCACGAGGATTGCGACGCCGACGCCCTCCTCGTCCTCGCCGACGCCGAGGGCCCCACCTGCCATCTCGGCACGACCAGCTGCTTCGGCGGCGACGGCCCGCAAGGCCCCGCCTGGCTCGCCGAGCTCGCCGCCATCGTCGCCCGGCGCGCCGCCGCCCCGCCGGAGGAAAGCTACACCGCCCGCCTGCTCGGCGAAGGCCTCCCCCGCATCGCCCAGAAGGTCGGCGAGGAAGGCGTCGAAACCGCCCTCGCCGCCGTCACCCGCGACGCCGCCGGCACGGCGGAGGAGATGGCCGATCTCCTCTACCACCTGACCGTCCTCATGCGGGCCAGGGGCTTGGGCTGGGACGAGGTGATCGAGGTGCTGCAAAAGCGTCATGCGGGCAGAGCCTGAAATCCGTTCGTCCCAAGCGAAGTCGAGGGGCGCGTGTGATGAGTGGGTGCCAGCGCCCCTCGACTTCGGCCTCCGGCCGAAGTTTATCCAGAGCGACGCCGACAGGCGGCGTCGAAGGGCTCGGGACGAACGATTCACGAGTTCACCAGCTTGATCGCCTCCTCGTACAATTCCCGCGACGCGGCGGCGATCACCCGGCCCTCCTGAAGGTCCTCGCCGCCCTCCCAGTTCCCGATCCACCCGCCGGCGCCCCGGACCACAGGCACCAGCGCATTGTAGTCGTGCGGCATCAGTCCGCACTCGATGACCAGGTCGAGACCTCCGCCCGCCACGCAGGCATAGCCGTAGCCGTCATGCCCATAGCGGGTCGTCTTCGCTCGGGATGCGATCCGCTCCCACACGTCGCGATCCTCGAACAGGTACGGATCGGTGGTCGACACCCGCGCCTCCGCCAACGTCCGGCACCCGTTCGCCCGCACCCGCTCGCCGTTCCGCCACGTCGCCTCCCCCCAGCCGACATACCGCTCCCCCAGCACGGGCGCGTCGATCACCCCCAGCACCGGCCGCCCCTCGTCGAGCAAAGCAATGAGCGTCGTCCAGGTCGGCAGCCGGCAGATGAACGACCGCGTCCCGTCGACCGGATCGAGGCTCCACGCCCAGCGCCCCCGCGCCGGCCGGTCGCCATATTCCTCGCCCGAGATGCCGTGGTCGGGAAACTCCGCCTCGATCAGCGCCCGCATCGCCCGCTCGGCGCCGCGGTCCGCTTCCGTCACCGGATCGAAGCCGGCGCCGCCGGCCTTGCCCTCCGCCGCGCAGCCGCTGCGCCACCGCTCCAGCGTCTCCGCCCGCGCCGCATCGGCGAGCCGGTCCGCGAAGACGGCAAAGGTGTCGAGATCCGCCATCGCCCCCTCCTGAGGGCCCGCCACCGCAAAGGTCAAGCGCCGGACGGAGGGGACAGTCTATTGACCGTCCCCGTCACCACGACCGTAACGGGGACAGCCAAATAGGCTGTGCCCGGCTCTTCCAATCCGCCCCGCCAGCCCACACATGGCGCCCGTCCACGACGTACAGGCTTTCCCATGAAACCCGATCTCGCGGTGCTCTATGAGCATCCGCAATGGTTCCAGCCCCTCTGGGCCGCGCTCGAGCGCCACGGCGTCTCGTACGAGGCGATCCGCCTCTCCGACCACAGCTTCGATCCCGTCTCGCGCGCCCTCCCGGCCCCGCTCGTCCTCAGCCGCGTCGCCATGTCCTCCTTCCTGCGCGAGAGCGAGCACGGCATCTTCTACGCGGCGAGCCTGTTCGACCATTGGGCCGCCAACGGCGCGAAGGTGCTGAACGGCGCCGAAATCATCGCCGTCGACAGCTCCAAAGCCCGCCAGCTCTCGCTGATCGCCCGCCTCGGCTATGCGATCCCCGCCACCCGCATCGTCCACCGCAAGGAGGATCTCGTCGCCGCCGCCCGCACCATGGGCTGGCCGCTCATGGTCAAGGCGAATATCGGCGGCTCCGGCGCCGGCATCGCCCGTTATTCGAGCGAGGAGGAACTCGCCGCCTCCATCCGCGACAACACTGTCCCGGACAGCGTCGATTCCGTCCTCCTCGTCCAGGATTACGTCCCGCCCCGCGGCGGCGTCATCACCCGCGTCGAGACGCTGGGCGGCCGGTTCCTCTACGCGATCGAAGTCGAGAGCGCCGGCGACAGCTTCGATCTCTGCCCGGCCGACGCCTGCGCCGTCGCCCGCGGCCCGATCCGCATGACCGCCGTCACCCCGCCCGCCGAGCTGATCGAAGCCGCCGAGCGCATCGCCCGGGCGACCGGCCTTGCCGTCGGCGGCGTCGAATATCTCGTCGACGACCGCGACGGCACCCCGCGCTTCTACGACATCAACGCCCTCTCCAATTTCGTCGCGAAACCGCTGGACGTGCTCGGCTGGGACCCGCACGACCGGCTCGTCGACTATCTGCAAGCCGTCCTCGAGGAGACACGCTGAGATGCGTTTCGGTTACTGGATGCCCGTTTTCGGCGGCTGGCTTCGCAACCTCCAGGACGAAGGCATGGAGGCGAGCTGGGACTATGTCCGCCGCCTCACGCAACGCGCCGAGGAGACGGGCTGGGACCTCAGCCTCATCGCCGAGCTGAACCTGAACGACATCAAGGGCGTCGAGGAACCGGCGCTCGACGCCTGGTCGACCGCCGCGGCCCTCGCCGCGGTCACGAACAGCCTCGAGCTGATGGTCGCCGTCCGCCCCAACTTCCACCAGCCTGCCCTCTTCGCCAAGCAGGCGGCGAACATCGACCGGATCAGCGGCGGCCGCCTCGCCCTCAACGTCGTCTCCTCCTGGTGGGCCGACGAGGCGACGCAATACGGCCTCGACTTCGACCAGCACGACGACCGCTACGCCCGCACCAGCGAGTGGCTCGACGTCGTCGACGGCCTCTGGACCCACAAGCGCTTCACCTACGAGGGCCGGCGCTACCGCCTCGACAACGCCATCTGCGAGCCCAAGCCCGTCGCGAAGCCGCGCCCCACCATCTATGCCGGCGGCGAGAGCGAGGCGGCCAAGACGATGATCGCCGGGCAATGCGACGCCTATGTCATGCACGGCGACCCGGTCGAGGCGATCGCCCCCAAGATCGCCGACATGAGCGCCCGCCGCGACAAGGCCGGCAAGGGCCCGATGCGCTACGGCATGGCCGGCTACGTCATCGTCCGCGACTCCGAGGCCGAGGCGAAGCGCGAGCTCGCCCGCATCACCGCGCTCCCGCCCAGCCCGCCCAGGGGCTTCGACAATTTCGACCAGTGGCTGTCCGGCACCGAGCTCGAGCGCGAGCTGAAGCTCCAGGAATATTCCGTCTCCAACCGCGGCCTCCGCCCCAACTTCGTCGGCACGCCCGAGCAGGTCCGCGCGCGCATCGAGGAATATGAAGCGGCCGGCCTCGACCTCCTCCTCCTCCAGTGCAGCCCCCAGGCCGAGGAAATGGACCGCTTCGCCGCCCAGGTCATCCAGCCGATGAAGGCGGCGGCGGCGTGACGCCACCATAATCCGGTGACAGTGCACTCAATTCCCCGCGACGCTCCAGTCCCGGCGGCCAACGACCCGGCGAATTGAGTGCACTGTCACCGTAATAGGTACGTCATACGGTGACAGTGCACTTAATTGCCAGGTCATCCAGCCGATAAGGCCGCGGCGTGAGGCCTTCGTTGGGAGGGGTGAGTGGAACAGGAACGTCACCCCGGACTTGATCCGGGGTCCACCTTCCCTACTGCACCGAGAGAAGAAGGTGGATGCCGGATCAAGTCCGGCATGACGAGAATCCCCGGAATTCCGGTGACAGTGCACTCAATTGCCCGCCACGCTACGCCCCAAGCCGCGGCGGCGGCCGCCCGTCCGACGAATTCAGTGCACTGTCACCGTAACAGGCACGTCATACGGTGACAGTGCACTGAATCGCCCACCGCGCCCCCAATGCGCCGACTTCAGCGCACGGCGGACCGGCCGCCTCCGGTCCGGGCCGACCCCATCGCGGCCCTGGTCTTGCGTTTGGCGCGGGAGCGCGCGAGACGGCTGCGACGCGCTCGGCGGAACGGTTGCGGCGCCACGGCAGGGAGCCCGGCGATGGACGGCGAAGTCACCGACAATCCGGAACGCGGCCAGTATGAGCTGACCGTCGACGGTGCCACGGCGATCGCCGCCTACCGCCGCCACGACGACCACCTCACCTTCTACCACACCGAGGTGCCCGCGGCCCTCGGAGGCCGCGGCATCGGCAAGCGCCTGATCGCCGCCGCCCTCGCCGACGTCCGCCGCCAGGGCCTCAGGGTCGTCGCCACCTGTCCCTTCGTCCGCCATTATATCGACACGCACCCCGAGGAGCGGGACCTGCTCCTGTAGGGACCCTCGCCGACCGCGCGCGCCGTCGACGGACCGCACCAGCGCACGGGGTCGGTGACAATAGCGTCCGCGCGCCCGCGCCCCGATTGACGCTCCACTGGCGCCACGCCATCCTGAGCGGCAGGAGGGGCAATGAAGCACGCGCTCGCGCTGTCCTGCATGGCCGCGATCGCCGCGCCCGCCGCGGCCCAGGCGGTCGACCCGAAAGCGCGGGACCTCGCCGAGCCCGTCCTGAGGCAGCTGCTCCTCGAGGCGGAGCGCAGCTACTACCGGGACGAGCCCGACGGCGGCGGCGCGCTGTCGCTGTGGACGCGGCCGCGCGCCACCGACCATGCCGGCCTGTGCACGAGCAATCTCGTCGATATCGAGGTCGCGACCTCCCGCGGGGCTGCCGCGCCGCGCGTCGGGGAACCGGCGCGCATCCGGTCCGTCGCCGCGACCTCGCTCTACCACGTCGTCCTCGGCCTCGACCGCAAACCGCGGTGGGATCTCTCGGGCGCCGCCCTCGACAGGGCCTGCGCCGACCCGGCCCAGACCGGCGCCGGGTTCGAGGCGGGCTCGATCGACGAGGCCGACCGCGCCGTGAGGAGCCTCGGCGTCGCGGTGCAGGCGCTGAGCAAGCCGGCCTCACCGATCGTCCACATCGTCTGCGGCAGGATCGCCTACTGCCCCACCGCGAAGGAAGCGGCATCGCTGATCGAGGCGACGAGCACCGGGTCGCTTCACCCCCGCGGCATGCATTGCCCCGCGAGGCTGGAGTGCATCGGGACGACCGTCTTCACCGGACCGGGGCGGTGCAGCGCCTGGGCCGTCATGGTCGCCAGCGAGCCCGCCGACCCGATGCGCGTCCGCAGGATCGAGATCCGCTACAGCGGGCCGATGTTCGAATGCGACCCCTTCCCTCCGGAGACTCCGCCATGAGCAGACCTGCCGTTCGCGCCGCAGCTTCCCTGCACCAGAAGACAGGCTCCGCCCTCGCCGCCCTCCTCCTGCTGGTGCCGCTCCTCGCGGGCGCCCCCGCCGCCGCCGCCGCCGGGCCTGCGCCCGACTATTACAGCCGCGCCGGCCGTCCCGACGCGTGGAGCGGCGGCGCCAGGATGGTCGAGGTCGCCACCCCTGCCGGCCGGTTCCACGTCTGGACCAGGCGCGTCGGCAACAACCCGCGCCTCAAGGTCCTGCTCCTCCACGGCGGCCCCGCCATGGGCCACGATTATCTCGAGGCGATGGACAGCTTCCTCCCCGCCGCCGGCATCGAATATTTCTACTACGACCAGCTCGGCGCCGGGCTCTCCGACCGCCCCGACGACGACCGGCTGTGGCAGACGGCGCGCTTCGTCGAGGAGGTCGAGCAGGTCAGGACGGCGCTCGGCCTCGACGCGTCGAACTTCTGCCTGTTCGGCCACAGCTGGGGCGGCCTGCTCGCGATCGAATATGCCCTCAAATACCAGGCCAACCTCAAATGCCTGGTGATCTCGAACATGATGGACTCGGTGCCCGCCTACAACCGCTACGCCGCGACGGTGCTGATGCCGGCGATGGACCCGAAGCAGCTCGCCCTCGTCAAAGCGCTGGAGGCGGCGCGCAAGACCGACGACCCGCGCTACATGGGCACGTTGATCCCGATGCATTACGAACGGCATTTCCTGCGCCGGCCGTTCGCCGCCTGGCCCGAGCCGGTGCTGCGCTCAATGAACCGCGTCAACGCCCACGTCTACACGCTGATGCAGGGCCCGAGCGAGCTGGCCGCGAGCGGCGTCCTCGAACGTTGGGACCGCTCGGCCGACCTCCACCGCATCGCCGTCCCGACGCTGGTGATCGGCGCCACCCACGACACGATGGACCCGAACTGGATGGCGGGGATGGCACGCCGCCTTCCGAAGGGCGAGTTCCTCCTCGCCCCCAACGGCAGCCACATGGCGATGTACGACGACCAGGACGCCTACATGACCGGCCTCGTCCGCTTCCTGAAGACATTCGACCGCTGATGGAGGGACCTCACTTCCACCCGCCAGGGGACATGTACTTTCACTCGCCTCGAGCTCGATCGCCTCAGGATGAAGCACCGGCGCGGCCGCGCCGCTGCCGTCACCCTGAACTTGTTTCACGGTCCAGGTCTCCACCCGCTCTGCCGTGTCCACCCTGGGCGCTGAAAGACGTTCAGCATGGCGGTAGCCGTGACGCGATCCCGAGGAAACGATCATGCTTGGGCATGCTGAGTGCACTGTCACCGTAGTAAGCATCTCATACGGTGACAGTGCACTTAACTCCCGGCGGCCCAGCAATTCCGCTGACAGTGCACCTGATCGCCCCCGGCGAATTAAATGCACTGTCACCGTAATAAGCACCTCATACGGTGACAGTGCACTGAACTCTCCCGCGACCCCCCGCTCCCAGCCGCGCCAGTCCTCGACAGTGCACCTAACTGCGCCCGGCCGCTACGCCGCCAGCCGCGCGCGGCCGCGGTCCCGGCGAATTGAATGCACTGTCACCGTAGTAGGTATCTCATACGGTGACAGTGCACTGAACTGCCCACCGCGCTTTGCCGTCGGCCGTCTTCGTGGCGAGCATGGCCTTGACAGCCCCGCCCCGGTCACAGCGCCCGCAGCCGCGCCGTCTCCGGGGATGCGCGCGCACCTCGCACGCGGATCGCACGGCCGCGGCCACGCCGACCGCGAGCTTGGACACGATGGCGAGGCGCCGTTGCGCGGTCGCTCGGGCAGGATGGTCTGCCCGCACACGCTCCTCGCTGACCGTCGCGCAGCCTTTCACCCCGGCGACGGCCTGAAAGTAGTTCAGGCCCCTGACGACCGACACAAGCAGGGCGCCACCGCGGTAGCCGGCCTCGCAAAGCTGCGGCGTGCAAGGCCGCCGCTCCTCCCAGAGCTTCTCGGCGAAAGCCCATTGCCGCTCGGGGAGGGAAGCGAGGTAATCCGGACGCGGCAGCGGCGGATCGGCCATCGCCGGCGCGCCGCCCAGGGCGAGGGCGAACAGGGCGAAGGCGATCCTCGCTCGGGCTGCTCCACCGGCTGGTGCGGCACCCGCTTTCCCGCGCCCCTCTGCCGCGCCGGATCGTCGGGGGCGGACCCGACGTACATGAGCCCGGGACGCACTTTTCGACGATGACAGGATTGTCGCGATCGTGGAGTTTGCAAACCCACTCAGTAAATGAGGCGGTAGACCCCGTAAGAGGCAAGCCCCGCTAGGAGGGCCAAGGCGGCGCACAGGGTTATGCAACCGAGCCGGTTGGCGCTGATCTTCAAGCCTCCTTCAGGCGGTTCGGGCTCCAGTTCGATCCATCTCACTCCGGCTTCCCCACCGCGTCCGCGATCCGCCTGAGCTGCTGCCGTATGTCCACCAGCACGGCTACAAGGCACACGAGCCCGAACAACGCCGCATAGGCCATCTGATCGTGCGTCACTCCGGCTTCTCCACCGGCTTGTACCTCAGCCTGATGCCCCAGAAGCGACGCCTGCGCCTGGCAAAATTACCGCCAACAGGAGGAGCCGTACGCCTAACGGGAGTTGCGCGGGCAGCCATCGCAACACCAGGTCAGCCATCGTTCTCCCTCGCCACCGGCTTACGCTTCACCAGCCTCCCCACGCGCCCCCGCAACCTCCTGAGGAAGCAGGCGTCCCCCTTCACGCGGCGGGCGGCGGGCAGCTGCCCTGCGGACACACTTTTCGACGATGACAGGATTGTGCCATGTGAGCGTGACGCTGTCAAGCGCTTTTTCCAGATAGGAGATTTCCTATTCTTCCCGCTTAACCGCCGAAAATAGGACATCGCCTACAGGAAAATCGCGCGCGCAAATAAATCCGGCGGGTGCCGAAAGCCGCGATTCGGCCGACTCGCGAAGGACAGTCACCGGCCTCAAGGGCCGAACCGATTCGCACAGCCTGCGGGGCCGGTGACTGTCCCCACCCGCGCCGCCCCGCCGCGTCCCTACAAACTATATCCGCCGTCGCTGACGAGGCAGGCGCCGGTGACGAAGGCGGCGGCGTCGGAAAGCAGGAAGGCGATCTGGCCGGCAATCTCCTCGGGCCGCGCGAACCGCCCTGCCCCGCCCGCCGCCGCGCCCATCGCCTGGAAGGCCGCCGCCTCGCTGCCGGTGCGCTCGACGAGCTGGGCGAACATCGGCACCCCGTGCCAGATCGGCGTCTCGACGCCGCCCGGCGCGATCGCGTTGACGCGGATGCCGAGCGGCCCGCCTTCCTTCGCGGCGATCCGCGCGAGGTGGATGACGGCCGCCTTCGACGCGCCGTAGGCGGCGATGCCGGCCTCCGCCTTCAGCCCCGCGACCGAGGCGGTGAGGACGATGCTGCCGCCGCGCCCCTGCATCGCCCGCATCGCGGCCTGGAGCGTCAGGAAGGCGCCGTCGAGGTTGACCGACAGCACCCGCCGCCAGTCCTCGAAGCTCGCGTCCAGGATCGGCGCGCCGGCGCCGATGCCGGCATTGACCGCCGCGTGGGTGAGGCCGGTGAGGTCCGCCTCGCGCCACAGCTCGGGGTCGGCGACGTCGCCGATCAGCGGCTGCCGCTCGCACGGCAGGGTGAAGGCGAAGTCGCGCAGCCGGTCCTCGTCGGTGTCGACGAGGATCAGCTTGCGCGCTCCGCCGGCGGCGAGCCGGGCGGCGGTGGCGGCGCCGATGCCGGAGGCTGCACCCGAAACGAGTGCGACGGCGTTGTGGAAGTCGCTCATCGGCGGAGGCTAGCAGCCGCGGCCCCAAGCCGAAAGCAGGTGTGGTAGCTTATGCTGCATTGCACTAAGTTCACTTGAGCAACGGATCGGAAAGGACGCATCGGCCCGCCATGGAGACGCGCAAGCTCATCGCCTACCTCCTGATCCTTGCGGTGATCGCCGCGATCGCCGCCGCCCGCATCCTCGTCCTGCGCTCCCGCCGCCGCGCGCGCCGCCAGGCGGCACAGCCGATCGAGATCGTCGCCGACAGCCACAGGAAATAGCGGGCGATGCGTTCGCGTTGAACGTCGCCCCGGATCTGATCCGGGATCCACCTTCTTCAAGCCATCGCGCTAAACGGAAAAGGTGGATGCGGGGATGGTTCTGCTCGAATCGTCCGCGCTCTATTTCCCTCACTGCGGCGCCAGCGCCGCGTCCCTCAGCCCCCGCCAGACCCGGAGCGCCTGCACCGTCTCCGGCACGTCGTGGACGCGCAGCAGCTGCGCCCCCTGCCCGGCCGCCTTGAGTGCCAGCGCGAGCGAGCCCGCCAGCCGCTCGTCGACCCCCGCTTCGCCCGACAGCGCGCCGATCATCCGCTTGCGGCTGGCGCCGACCATCACCGCGCAGCCGAGGCCGTGGAGCATGGCAAGGCCGTTCAGCAGCTGGAGGTTGTGCTGCACCGTCTTGCCGAAGCCGAGGCCGGGGTCGACGACGATCCGCGCGCGGGCGATCCCCGCCGCCTCGGCCGCCGCGACGCGCGCGGCCAGCCAGTCGTAGACGGCGAACAGGACCGGGTCGTCATAGGCGGGCGCTGCCTGCATCGTCTCGGGGGTGCCGAGATGGTGCATCAGCACCACCGGG
>Ga0213876_10001458_pt1 | contig 14725 bp, 21 predicted proteins | sample BarmaccomBMRX_R9_FD_160113 | JGI IMG/M metagenome (GOLD analysis project Ga0213876, IMG submission 160113) | Root-associated microbial communities from Barbacenia macrantha in rupestrian grasslands, the National Park of Serra do Cipo, Brazil - RX_R9 | ecosystem: Host-associated > Plants > Roots...
GGATTTGTCGCCTTCTGGCTATTCTGCGTGATTGGAATTGTTCTTTTGGTTCCCGCTAGTGTCTTCGCTGTCGCCGCAGGGGCCGCCTTTGGCTGGGAGGCCATCCCGATAGCCACAGTCGGTTCTGCCTGCGCGTTCTTTATTGCCAGGCATTTCATTACAAAGATCTAAAGCGGCTGGCCGAAAGTCGTCCGACGTCCTCGGCAATATCCTTGCGGAGGAGGCGCCCGACGCAACTTACGAGGCGCTGCATACGTTTTTCAGCCCCGATCAAAGCGCCGCAATCACACCTAAAATCATTTCGTCTCAGTGATACCTATCGTCTGGACCTTACACGCCTACTGTCGGCCGCGCGCCGACCAAGCTCGCGATTCCAGGAGCCGGAATTTGGGCGACATCGAGGGCAGGCCCGACTGCCGAGAGTGACTGGACCGGGTGGTCGATGGGACTTGGTGCGGTGAGCAGGGGCGCGGCTGGTGTTTCCTGCCCTGGCTGTGGTCGCTTCAGCGGCAGACGATGTCACGTCACCTCCGCCGTCTCCGTTTCACGTCCCCGCTTGCCCAACTCGAGGTGCTGATTGATGCAGAGAGCAGCCTCGCCGACGTGACCTAGTCGCCACGGCCATGGTTCAACTTTACAGCGGGCGGCACGTTTATCTCCTGTTCACTGCCACCGGTCAGGACTTTCACGTTGCTCGTAGACACCTCGGGGCTCCAGGTGGAGTAGAAGCCAGCCACCTGTCCCACCCTTAAAAACATCTCGTCTCACCGGCCGTGATCGACCTTCGCTACATAACGAGCGAACGTCTCCCCAGAGATCGTGCGCAGGCAGGCCATTGGCGCGAGATTACGTCCCGGTAGCCCGCGGGACGGCGATGGCTACTTACGCCAGACGACATACTCGACCTTCGGCACCAAACGCGCCATCGAGAGCTTTCACCTGGAGATCCTACCAACCGCCGGCCCCGCTGAACAGGAGAGGTGCGGGGCGTGGGGCTCGGTATCTTACACGACTGAGATCAACTTTCGACAAGAGAGAACTGTTGATACGATCTGGTCGTGAAGCCGGAGGGTTTGGGAGTGGTTTCGTCTGAGTGGAACTGCGACTCGATCTCGACACTCTCGCCAAGAACGCAGGAGGTCGCGGTGAAGTATAAGCTCCAGACCCACGGAATCTGATCGAGACTGATCTGGTGACCTTGTGCATCGATGTCGTTGATCGCCCACTTGTAAAGATGTTTGTACTTAGGATCGGTGTTGCATCGGAGGGTGTGGTCCGGATGAAAATCCACAATTTTGCTCCCCGCGTCACTCAGCCACTGCATAATCCCACATCGCCAAGGAAGGGTCGGCTACCGTCAGTCGTCGAATTCTCAGCCGATCTTTGTGGCGCGCCGCCATCCTTGATGGTGGCGCCACACGCTGGAACAGCGACTTCCAGTGTGACGTGCGGATGTTCTCGTCGCAACCTTCCCCCTCCCCTGTGAATTGGGGTCCGATCGGGGACGACGGGGACTGCGATGACTGAGAGCCCGAAGATGCTCCGCGAACATGCCGAAGCCGCGGTGAGGATGGCTGAGACCGCCGGGCTCGAGGGTCGCAGGTGCCTCCTCTCCCTCGCTAGGACCTGGTTCGCCGCAGCCGATCGGCTCGAGCGACGTGGGCCGTTCACCGTCAGGACCCCAGGACGGGCGCCTCACCACGAGAGAAAGCGCGAGGATCAGCATAAGGGCGGGGGTGGGGAGGCCTGATCTGGGGGCAAGGTTCTGCTGCGGGCGTAAGCGGAACACGTAATTTCAACGGCTTGAATTACTGAACGTCTCTCAGAATCCAGACCGCGACGACGAGGATGGCGGTCCTCACCATGGGACCGTCCGGCCGAGATAATCGAGGTATTGAAGACCGGGCTCGCCCGCATGCGCTTCAATCGTATTGACCAAGTTGGGAATGCTGTCCTGGATGTCGAGGCGCGCTTTCGGACCCCCCATGTCGGTGCACACCCAGCCCGGGGCGAGGACCAGAAGCGTCCTCTTGTCGTCGCGGTGGCGGGCGGCGAAGCTCCGCATGAACATGTTCAGCGCCGCCTTGCTGCCGCGATATACCTCGTAGCCGCCATTTTGATTGTTCGCGATGCTGCCCTGACCTGAGGACATGACGGCGACAATACCCGTCGCCATTACGAGATCATGGAAACTTTGGAGACCCTCATCGGGCTCAAGGCATTCGTACCATGACGCGCACGAATTCCTCAGTCGATACATCCGCGATCGTCTCCCGATCGTCATTCTTTACCCAGCGTTGACAAAAAGCAGGTCGAACTCCTTCGCGGCCAGACGACACGCCAGCCGCGGTTGAGATATTCCTCAACGAGCACGTAGCCCAGCCCACGAGAAGCGCCGATGAGCAACGCGCTCTTTTCCGAAGTGGCCGTCACATCAAACTTCCTTTTGGTTCGCCCAAGTACACCATGATCTGGGGAAAATGGTCTAGGTCGTGTACTCATAAACGATTGACGTCCGGTTTCGGGAGCAGACCAGACACTCCCTTGATGGACTCGGATTTCCCCCAAAGCGGACTTCAGGCGAGAGCGGGCCACAGCGCTTTGACCGCAAATGTCTGCGGCTAGCGGCGCGGACTCGAAATTAACCCTTCAGGAACGCCAGCAGGTCGGCATTGATCGTGTCGGCTTGTGTGGTCGGCATGCCGTGCGGGAAATCCTTATAGGTTTTCAGCGTCCCACGCTTGAGTAGTTTCGCTGACAGCGGACCGGCAGCGACATAGGGAACGATCTGGTCGTCCTCGCTGTGCATCACCAGCACCGGTATCGTGATCCTCTTCAGGTCCTCGGTGAAATCGGTCTGCGAGAACGCGACGATGCCGTCGTGGTGCGCCTTGGCGCCGCCCATCATGCCCTGGCGCCACCAGTTTGTGATGATCGCTTCCGACTTCTTCACGCCCGGCCGGTTGTAACCGTAGAACGGTCCTTCCGGTAAAGCGCGATAGAACTCCGAGCGGTTTGCAGCAAGCTGCGCCTGTAATCCGTCGAAGACTTCCTTGGGAAGTCCGTTTGGATTGGCGGCCGTCTTGAGCATCAGCGGCGGCACTGCCGAAATGATGGCAGCCTTGACGAAGCTTCTGTCGCTGTGCCGCGCCAAATAGCGGACCACTTCGCCGCCTCCCGTCGAGTGTCCAACATGAATGGCGTTCTTCAGATCGAGATGTTCCGTCACAACGGCAAGATCGTCGGCGTAGTGATCGAGATCGTGTCCATCGAACACCTGACTGGAGCGGCCGTGGCCGCGGCGATCGTGGGCAATCACGCGATAGCCCTGCTTGAGGAAGAACAGCATCTGGTTATCCCAATCGTCGCCAGAGAGGGGCCAGCCGTGGCTGAACACGATTGGCTGACCCTTGCCCCAGTCCTTGTAAAAGATTTCGACGCCATCCTTCGTTTTGATAAAGCTCATGTCACACCCTCGATTTACGAATTTCGTTTTCTCGCGCTGGTCGAGCGTCGTCAAACGCCCTCGTAAACCAATCTGGTGAAAAAACCAGGATCAACGGGACCACCACGAAATTTGGCATCAAAAGCCGCGCACGGCGTGGCGGCGACCATCGCATCCTTCGGTATCCCCTTTTTTCTTCAAGGGGCGGTATTTTCGCGGACGGCGATGTCGCGAAATTCCTGGAGTAGTCCCAATTCTCGACGCGCCGGACTTCGGTCAGATACTTGCGCGTGTTCTCTTTTGCGATAATCCTCGCGCCCGCAGCATGCAGCCATTCATTGCCAGAGGTCCCCAAGCAGACAAGCAACGCCTGACTCTGCTATGCTGCGCAATCGGGGTGCTGCCTGCCAAAAGTGCGGCAACAACGGGGGACTTTCCATGATCCTAGGGATGTCGCTGGGCGCATTCACAATCTTGCACGTCATTATCACCCTTGTCGCAATCGGAAGTGGACTGATCGTTGTGGGCGGGATGTTTGCCTCGAACAGGTTGCCGGTCACAACCGCACTTTTTGTTTTCACAACGGCGCTCACCAGCTTGACTGGGTTTCTTTTTCCCATCCGCGGCTTCACGCCGGCTTTGGGCGTCGGAATTGTGGCTTCTGTTATCCTGGCCGTCGCGCTGTTTGCTTTGTACAAAGAGCACCTGGTAGGCGCATGGCGCTGGATCTACGTAATCACCGCTGTTGTTTCGCTCTATCTCAACGTCTTCGTTTTGGTCGTGCAGAGCTTTGTGAAGGTTTCGGCTCTCAATGCGTTGGCTCCAATGCAGACCGAACCCCCCTTCGCGGTCACCCAGGCCGCTATGCTGGCCATCTTCATTCTGATTGCTCTGACCGCCGTCGTTAAATTCCGACCCCCTCTGGCGCAGATGTAGCAGTTTGCGATGTCGGTTGTTGGCTCAAAGCAGACATCCTCATCGTCTATGCGCATGTCTGCTTTCGAGGTGACATCGTCGCAAAATTCCGCAATGGGTGGGTGACTTTCAACCGTATCGACTTGAGATGCAGACGTCATGGCGAGCCGCCGCTCGGCATATTTCTATGCGACCGATGCGGCGGCCGAACCTAAGGTGAAGATCGTGGCAAGCTCCCGCCGAAAACTGGTGAGGGCGGAACACGGATGAAGCGGCGCGCTTCCTCGTTCTCTTGCAAGGCGAGAGGGCGCGGCGAAGCTTCACCGCGCAAGGGAGATCGAGCGTTCAGTCGCGGCTCCGCCTTCGCTCCTCGCGGAAATCCAGCGCGCCCTGAACCTTTCCAGAAACTGAAGCGTATAGTTGGCAAGCCAATCTGAGGTTTGCCGAATGGCAGCGAACCAAGAAGCCGTCTCGGCCGCAAAAAGTGCCGTCGTCGAGAAGAGCAAACCGCGGCTCTTCCGTGTCCTCGGACCGGGGTTGATAACCGGCGCCTCAGACGATGATCCGAGCGGCATCGCGACTTACTCCCAAACAGGTGCGCAACTTGCTTATCTGGCGTCATGGACCCTCGTCTTTTCTTATCCCCTCATGACGGCAATTCAAGTCATCAGCGCCAGGCTTGGCCGCACCACAGGACGAGGCATTGCCGGAAACCTAGCTAAGCACTACTCCCCCGTGTTTCTCTATAGTGCAGTCGGTTTGTTGCTTTTGGCGAACATCATCAATATCGGCGCGGATATCGGCGCGATGGCTGACGCGTTGAGATTACTGGTGGGTGGACCACAAATATTTTATGTGGTGGTCTTCGGGCTTGTTGCGGTCTTGATGCAGGTGTTTCTCGCTTACAAACGCTATGTGGGTGTTCTTAAATGGCTCACCCTTGCGCTGTTCGCGTATATCGGAACACTTTTGTTCGTGCATGTCGATTGGGCTGCCCTAGCGACTGGGCTTTTCATTCCTCGACTATCATTCGACAAGGACTACCTAACAGGCATTGTCGCTATATTTGGGACGACTATAAGCCCGTATCTTTTCTTCTGGCAGTCGTCGCAAGAGGTAGAAGATATCAGGGCAAAACCAAAACGCGATCCTCTGACGCGTGCACCCGAACAAGCACCGCAGGCTCAGGCGCGCATCAACCTGGATACCGCAATCGGGATGGCGTTTTCGAATATCATTGCGCTTGCCATCATGGTGGCGGCAGCAGCAACACTGAATGCCAGCGGCAAGACCGATATCACCAGTTCGGCGCAGGCTGCAGAAGCATTGAGGCCGCTTGCAGGTCCCGTCGCGGCCTTTCTCTTCGCTGCCGGAATAATCGGCACAGGCTTACTTGCCGTTCCTGTACTTGGCGGGTCCGCAGCATACGCGGTGGGGGAAGCTCTCAAGTGGAAGGTCGGTCTTGATCGAAAGCCCAAGGAGGCCCAAGCCTTCTACGGCACGATTGCCGCGGCAACGCTAATCGGCGCGGCTCTCAACCTGACAACCATCAACCCCATCCAGGCTTTATTCTGGAGCGCAGTTATCAACGGCTTTGTAGCTGTGCCCATCATGGCTCTCATGATGGTCATGGCCGGGCAACGCACAATCATGGCCGATCATGCCATCGGCGGGGGCCTGAAACTGCTGGGGTGGGGCGCAACGTTGTTGATGGCGATCACCGCCTTGGCAATGCTTGCGTCGCTTGCCTCCTAAATCTCGAGTTCACCCCTGATCATCTCCACCAGCGCTCGACATCGCCGGCCAGCCGTTATAAAGCGCTGCAAGCAAAGCCTGACACGGCTGATGCTCAGGGAACGCGTCTGCCGGCGTAATGACCGCTGGGCGCAACACCGCTGCACCCGCAGCTCGGCACTCTCGAAACGCCCATTGGGCATAATTGATAGGTACTCTGGGTCCCGCGCCCGTGCTCTCGCCGGTCCCAAAAGGTTTTAACGATTGTCCATGCGGTTCTTCCTCTTGGGACGCGCGTTCGCACAATTCATGGCCTAAAAATGTGAAGAAACGGCCGATCTCTGAATAGGACAAGCCCATTTCTCGCAGGTTCTCTACCACAGGGCTAAGCACCCTCCATCCCTCACTTCGAGTAGTCATAGGTTCGACCTTACTCCGACCGCCGTTTCTCTTTCGAAATGCCCTTGAAAACGATAAGAGATTATCATTCCTCATGTGCATCTCCGCGTGACTGCGGCACCCGGCTGGGAAGGCCAGCCTCATTGGATCACTAATCTATGATCCATTCATGAACGCTCGCGCAGCCGAACCCCGGAGGGGGACATGGTGCCATCGCAACGACAAGGCACCATGGGCGATCGACCTAAGCCTCAAGCACGTGCTCTGAACTCCCCGCCTCGCGCAGCGCGATGCCTCTTTTGCGCTGCGCCATTTGGTCGACGTGCACCCCACGGTACTGTGATGCCCCGTAGCTCACCGTCCTCTTCGGCTCGACCGTCAATATGACTTTGGCGGTCAGAGCGCACACGCGCCCCCGACAACCTCGAAATGCAGGAAGGAGCGGCAGAGAGAGATCGGCACCGAACTTATGAAAATGATGGTCAGCGCCAGAACGGCTTTGCTCTGGCGAAGCCGCGATGCTGGTCAAGCGCTTTATGCAGCAGAGAATCGGTTCGGGACTCCTCTTGTCCTGATGCGACGCCGGCAATGAAAGGAAGTTGGCCCCTTGACTTGCCCGCCGCCGCATCTTCCGCGATCTTCGCGGTCAGCTCTTCATGAGCGACGATATCGTTGAGGGCGCCGAGGCAGTCCTGCAATTCTTTGAGGGCCTGCAGAAAGGATTTCCGCAGCTTTGCAGCCTTGGCGCGGGGAAACAAACAAGCAAAGAACTCGGCCCCATAGCGGAGCTTTTTTGCCGAGATGCGCAGCTTGTGTCTCTTATGCGGTTCGAGCTCCAGCAGCTTCCTGCCGCGCTTAACGATCCTGGCGCGGCGTTGCGATAGCTCCTTGGTGGCGAACGCGCGGGCTGAGCGCTGACGTCGCGCTGACGCAAGTTCGTCCTCGGCCGTCAGCCAATCTCCCGTCTCAATCCAGCCGGCGACCAGGAGCATCAAGCCGCGATAGCGGGCAGAGGTGAGGGCGTCCATGGCCCGCCGATAAGCATCGCCTCCTCGCCGCAGCACGTCCTCACAGAGCGCCCGGGCGGCGTCTTTGTGCGCACGATGCGCCTGCAATCGCTGCACGACCCGCTTGATGAACACGTCTATCTCCCGTGCCGGCCCGAGCTCACCTGTGAGCCATTTCAGCTCGCCATGCACGTAACGACTCTCATGATCCTGGAGCATCTCGGAGAAGATAGAGAGCGCCGCGCGGAGTCGGCGAAGCCCGACTCGCATCTCATGGATTCCGTCGGGATCGCCGCGCAGAACCGCGTCGTGATTTCCTGCAATCTGCCGCAGGCAGGCCCACCCAACGATCTTGAAAGCATCGGCCGATGTGGCATTGGCGGGGATGTGAATCTCTTTTGCCTTGACGGCCTCAGCATTCGCCCCGCCGACCAGCGCGTAGCCGCGCTCAGATTTGCTGCGCAGCTCGAGCGCCAAAGGGGTAGCCTTGGCAAGCCTTTGCGCCACCTGGAACAACTCCGCGGGGTCGCCATCCTTCAGCTCAAGCTCTAGCTCGCAAATCTCAGCAGATCCGCACTCCGCCTCCACGGTTCCGCGATCAAGCGCTGCCTCTATTGACGCATCGCCCGAGCGGAGGTGGACTCCGATCTGGGCAAAGCACGACGACCGCATTTTGTATTGTCGCGCACGATCGATGCTCAGCCCTCTGCACGCTTGCACAGGGGCGTCTCGGATCTACTGGGGGCTTTCGTGACGCTGGGGTCGTTCTCGAGAACGCTCGCGACCCGCCTCCACGCGAGCGTCTATAACAGGGGCCGCGGAATTGCGGCGGCTTTGCGCGTGCGATCCGGGAGGTGCTTGTAATGCTATCGTCGGTGAGCGTGGGAGGGTGGTTTTGCGGCGATCAGAAAGGCAACTGACTAGATTTGTGGTGATCGCCGTCGCCGCGTTGCTAGTTGCGTTAGGTGCCGCGATCCTCTTAATCGTGCTGATATTCCACTAAAGCTTCTTGCAGCTGGGAGGAGCCCGCCATGAAGCAGGCGAACGAAGTCGAGACCGAGGACATCATCACAGTGCGCATGCGTCGCGACGACCCGGATATCGAACGTGTCGGCGTTCGTGTCGAGCAGCAAGGCGGGTGCTGTCATGGCGTCTGGCGCATGCATGATGCTGCTCGCCTGACCGCTGCGGAGCGTGGTTCGACCACCACACGGACAGCCTGATCCTGACCGAGTTGCTGAAGGATTACGAGATCGTGTCGATGCGGCCGCTGCCTGAGAGGCGAGCTTTGAAAAGGCGATGGACCCTTCCTTGAACTTTCAGAGGTCGCTCTCGTCCCCGGGTAGTTGCAGGAGCCCTCACCTGTCGGTGCTTTGTAGGAGCTGCGTCAGCCGGGTTATTTCCAGGCAAAGCGCACTGTTCTCCCGCTCAAGTGCCTTGATTCGAGCCTTGACCATTTCACTGCTGGGCTCCCGATCTCTCGTGAGCCCTTTCTCATGCGAGGGATGCACAAGAAGCGTGAGTATGGCTTAGGCGATCCGTGACCTAGACAGCGCTGAACCCTTCGAGCTTTGCGAACCGTTAAGCTGCCCCGAGCAGGGTTGACGAGATAAAGGCGGCCTCTAACATTAGATGTCGCCGGGACATCTGGAGCCGTCCGATGTCCTGACACGACCTCCGGTTGACCCCTTGGGCACCTCGCTCTTGGGGTCGCTTTTTATGGGGTGTTTGACTGGACGATCGACGTTGTGCGCTTTGCCGTAGGTGAAGGTGGAGAAGATGGCGCGACGGCCTTCGCGGCCCCCGGGACCGTTAGGGACGCGCGGTCGTTACGTTCCAAGCGTTAGGGGACATAGTACCTCCACGCATCGACTTCGCATGGGCTGAGCTTGGTCAGGGTCTTTCCGCCACGACGCTCCTCGACGTGAAGTAGGACGCTGGAGCCACCAATGGCCTTCAGTTTCCGAACGAAGTCTGCTGCAGCGCCTTCCTGATTGAACTGAACGCCCGCACCCAGGAGTGTGGCTCCTTCGGTTCCGCCCTCGGTAACGCTGGCTTGTAGAGCTTCTCCCGCGCGCGCCAAGGGGCCGTCCATTTTCTGGGCGGCCCTTTTCGCCCGGATATGAGAGGGTGGTGAGACGGGGGTCCAGGAACCGAATGGCACGCGAGACGTAGATTTGTTGGCAGCCTTACAGCAATGCGGCGCGGGCTGCCGATGGTGGCTGCATCCCCCTCGGGGCTACACGCACCCATCCCGAGGTGCGGGGGCCTCTTTCAGTCGACGGGGCGAGGGGCGGTCAATGGAAAAAACAGATAGAACCTTCGTCGAAAAGTTGATTACCGATCGCTATCGGCTCGACGATCCTGACATAAAGCGCATTGGCGTGAAGCGGGAGCCGGACGGCTGGCGCTGCTATCGCTTGTGGTTGCAGGTGGACGTCGCACCCATGCCCAAGGACGAGGTTGAGGCCATACTCGCCGACGCCAACGAAATGCTCGCCGAGCTTCTGCACAAGTACGAAATTGAGGATGACCACGGGGCGGATGATGCCAAGGCGTCCGCCTGAAAGTTCGACCAAACGCGGGAGAACGCATTTGGCCAATTACTTGTTGACCTCATCGGAACGAGAAGCAGCCGACGCCAAGCGCACCGCAGATGTTCGCGCTTCCGAAGATGCCCGGGTTGCCGCCGCAGCAGCCAAGACCTCGCGACTTCGCGCTCAACGCCTTGCCCTAGAATCCTCCGAGCGTTCAGCAGCGCCCGCAACGAAGAGGCGTAAACAGCGATGAGGGGCTCCGGCTTGCTCTGCGCGTCCAAGGGCCACTGCTCATCTGCTCGAGTAGATGTGCAGTCGAGGGGAGATTGAGGGTCTTCACCAAGACCTCCGCTGCAGGCGCTTGAAATATGCGATGAGTGCATCTTTCGCTCGGAGAGGCGCACGCAATCTGAGAGACGCTGAGGAGATGCGCTGTCTCGACGACGATCGCATCATCACCATCGAGCCAAAGATCGATGCCTCGACGCCGAAGAACGTCACGGCAAAGGCTCGCGCGCCGATTACGTCGGGATGCTCCACGTCGCCACGCTCACGCGGCGACTGGCTTCGCCATCGGCGAGGTGGGCGCATGGGGTCGAGATTTCTCACGCCGCGCCCCGCCACGCGATTTCCTCACTTGCGGCGAGGCTCAGACCGCCGGATCCTGGGAGATTGAAGAGAGCCAAGATCGCGGTCGGCACGGCGGCGCGCTCGCGGGACTTGCCTTCTCGGATTTGCATCGTGGGAGAAAGAGCCAGCGCCATTGTCATGGAGCTCGGAGATCGCCGCGATCTCAAGCCATGCGTCTTCGTATTCACCGACAGCGGCACCCGCAGCCGAGAGGGCCTGATCGAACTTGCGAGCCGACTCGATCCTTCTGCCGACGACCACCCAGGCCTCAGCGGTTTTCACGAGTTTAAGCGCAGCGGCCTCGGGGGCCATAGCGGCGTCGAGGCCGGTTTCGCTTGCTTTGCAGCAAGCTTAAGATCGACGAGCCAGCGTTCCACTGCGTCCTGCGCATCGCGTGCGCGATTCACGAGGTCGCCGGCCTCGCAATCGTCGGCAGAAGCCGCCGCAGCCGTCGCACGAATGCTCGCCTGGCGCTGCAGACGAGCTACGTCGACGGCAATCGCATCGTAGGCAACGTTGTCCGGGAGCTACCGCCCCGGCCTCGCAAGCCGGTCATCCTGGCCGATCAAACCGGATGCGGGCGGCTCCAGTCGCAAGTCTGGCATCCAGAACGTCATCGGTATCAACTTCAGCGCTGGAATGCCGCACGCGCTCGACAAGCGGACGTGGAGCGTTCCAAAAAAGACTTGGTTAGCGCCCTGACCTTGTCCGCGCAAAAGGGCGTGCTGTAAGGCGTTCTCTTTCCGGTCATGAAGACGGCTGAAGCGAGTTCGGCGCTGATCTCTCGAAGGCTTCGCGTTCCGCCCTTCGCTTGCGAGAACGCTTGCGGGCCAGTTCGACGGTTTCGGGGCTCGTCTCAGCGACGGCTCGTCGACCGCCCACCTTCATGCCGGTTTCCGCTCGTTTGGGATCGCGAGCCGGCTTCAGCTTTTTCCGAGGCGCGTCTTTTCGAGCTCGGAGAACGCAGCCGCCATTTGTCGCATCGCGATCTTGAACTCGTCGCCTGTGTTCGTGAGCTCGAGGTCGCCTCTAGCCGCCCAACAAGTGACGCCACGGGCGATGAGCTCCATGATGCCGAGCTCTTGGGCGAGAACTTTCCGAGCGAAGCGGGTTGCATCCTCGACGAGGACTACCCGCGCTCCGTTGGCCTCAGGCGCATCGAGCATGGCTGAGAATGACGAAACCCCGACGAGGGAGACGGCGCGCGCCACAAAAGGAAGCCGGAAGGCCTCCATGTCCTCGCTTCGGCGAGCTGGTACGCCAAATCCGAACGGGTGGCGATGATCGCGTGGGTTGCGGTCGGGTTTCTTGATCACTTTCGCGATCGCCTTGAGCCTCGACGCCAGGAATTCGGGTGGGCCCAGAAACCGCAGTGGGGGCACTGGGAGATCGCTCTCATCGAGCGGCAATGCGCGTAACTGGGCCCGGGGCGAAAATTACGCAGGTTCCGTTGCGCCTAGATGACGCCTCCCGCGCGGGCGGGTATGCGCCTACGTGTGCACGCGGTGTGCGAAATGAAGAAGATTCGCCCACAAGCCAGCTTATGCGCGTGATCGACTGGCGGGTGCGAAGATGATGAAGGTTTGACCCGGAACAGGCGAGGGCGAGTGCAATTTCCTTGCTGGAGAGAAACAGTAGGAGACAGCTCATGAAAGCTAAATTTGCACTCGCGGCACTTCTGATTGCCGGATTTGCGGCCCCCGGGATCGCTGATGACGAATATTACGTCATTCACGACACGACGACAAAGAAATGCAAGATCGTTAAAGAAAAACCGGCCACCGCAACGTCAGTGACGGTTCTCGGAACCACGATCTTCAAGACGGAATCCGAGGCCGAAGGCTATATGAAGAAAGAAAAGGTGATCACGGCCTCGCCGTCGAGCAAAACGGACGAGATGCGCCGGTGTCCGAATGCTTCACCGATCAGCGGGTAGCGCCTCGACTCCGGCTCGACTGTAGAGCTTGACTGCCTTTCTTTCACTACAAGCGATCAGGCGAAAGCCGTCCGCCCTTATCTCGCGACGTAGAGCGGACCGGCTGGCGCTTCGTGACGCGGACGGGTAGGAGGAGCGGGAAATCACATATTTGAAATGAGGGCTCGCTGCAGGTGAATCAAGTTGCCGCATCGACGCAAATTTTCTGTGCGTGACTGTCGTTTCCTCGCAACGAAAAATCACATCTCGAGATCAGCGCCATGGCGCTGCACAAGGTCTGCATTGGACCGGGCCGCGAGGGCGCCCCTTCGGCGTAATTTGCCGAATTTGTGGGTCGAAAGTGGCACGGACGATTCGCCGACTACCTGTCGCACAAAGTCCATCTCGAATACAGTTCGCTACACGGAATTGAGAGCGACCAAGTTCAAGAACGTGTGGAGGTTATCGGGATTGCCAGCCAAGGGGCTCAATGTTCGAACCGGCAGGTGGTCGGCCGTGCAGGTGACGAGGCTTTTGAATTGCGAAATGTAGAAGTCCGTGAAGTGATGTCCCCCTCGGGGGCACGCGGACGTGTTCGGGGCCGAATCGGAAGAGAGCTCACCCGCGGGCCGATAACGGACAAAGGAAAGATCAGAGCTTAGCCACCGACGCAACGAATCGAAGGCCCTTGGAGGAAATAAGCAAGGGCACCTTTTTTGAGAGGGCCGCTGGCAGCGGGATTAAACGGCAATGAAAAACACTTCGCTTGCGATCAAGCAAAAAGGTGACGCGCGAGGGCGGTCCAAACCCGCGAGATTATTCCGTTGCGACCTTCACTTCTGAAGCGGTGAAGCGGCCGCCATCATCTGGATCGCAAGTGCATCGCTGAGAACTCGCGCCATGCGCAAATGCTCGAAAATGACGGGTAACTGATCGGAAGCGAAAGCCTTCAATTGCGCGTCCTGCCCCGAGCCGATTTCGTATTCGAAAAGCTGCGCCGTTTTTTGATGATCTCCAATTTGCGCATCAATGTAGTCCTTGTCGAATTTGGCGCCGTCTTCAGCGTCAAGCCTGCTCCAAAGGATCTTGTGCTCGGGACCGAGCTGATCTGGAGGGAGCGCGACGGTGAGGCGCCCGGCGAGGGAGAAGAGACGATCGTTTGCCGCCCCGTGATCGTGAGCCATCCGACGTCCGAAATTCTTGACCGCCTCGCTGCTGGCCTTCGTCTCCGCCAATTTGCCGAATTGCACTTCCGCTCTGCCTCCCAGCATGGCGGCCCGAATGAAGGCACGATCAGCGACATTCGCTTGCCCGAGCGCCGGCACTCCGGGTGCCGCTTCACGAGTATCGGCGGGAGACCCGGCGGGATTACCGGGAGCCGGTTTGCCCTGATCCGCATTTTGGGCGAATGAGGCGCAGGCAAAGATAGGGAGTGCGCCCAGCCAAATCCATAGTGAGCGGGTCATGCAAAACTCCCTTCATCCTATCCTTGGTTGCCCGGGCTTTAGTCTAGGACGCTCTTGCGCGTGAACGTCAGAGCGTGAGCAGGTAAGACACGAGGTTATCCTTTTCGGGCTGACTGAGCTTAAGCCCGAGCACAAGATTGAAATACTCGACTGTATCGGCGAGGGTAAGCAGACGACCGTCATGCAGATATGGGGGCGAATCCTTGATGCCTCGCAGCGTCAAAGTCTTGATGGGTCCATCGGGGAGCATGACCAACCCGTTTTGTGTTTGACCAACTTTATAAAATCGCTCGAGCTGCAGGTCGTGCATGTTGTTGTCCATGAACGCCGTCTCAGGAATATGACAGGAGGAGCACCGCCCCTTTCCCATAAAGACCTGTTCGCCTGCGAGTTCCTCCGGGGTTGCCTTTGCCGGATTGAGGTGACCTGTCGGATCAAGTTTCGGCGCGGGTGGAAAATCGATGATATTTTGCATCTGCGCCATCATCGGCACCTGATCGAAGCGATTGGGAAGATTCACGCCCTTGCGCTGTGCGCTGACCTGATCGCCATTGAAGTAGGCGGTGCGCTGCTCGAATTGCGTGAAGTCCTCGACCGAACGCAACGAACGCTTGGAGCCGTGGATCTGTTGATTAAAAAGGCCGCGCAAGCTGACGGTATCGAGGAGAAAAAGGGAA
>Ga0213876_10001459_pt1 | contig 14724 bp, 10 predicted proteins | sample BarmaccomBMRX_R9_FD_160113 | JGI IMG/M metagenome (GOLD analysis project Ga0213876, IMG submission 160113) | Root-associated microbial communities from Barbacenia macrantha in rupestrian grasslands, the National Park of Serra do Cipo, Brazil - RX_R9 | ecosystem: Host-associated > Plants > Roots...
TATAGTCGTCGTAAAATTCCCCGGCACTCGCAAACCACTCTTCGAAATACTCCTGCGTCTCGCCGAGCGCAGCTTCTGACGACAGGGGCTGCGGCTCGACAAGCGGGTACCCGGGCTCTTCGAAAAGAAGCACCCCTTCGCGCAGGATATCCGCGAAGAAGTAGCGGCCGAGACTGAGCTTCTCGTTCACGTCCTCGATGCTGTGGTAGATAACGCTGACGGGGGTGCGCAGGCGGGCGCCGGAGGCGAGTTCCTCGAGCAGCCGATCCTCGGTCTTGGCCCAGAATTCGCCCACGTCGGTGAGATCCTCGTGGTTCACAACAACGAGGATGTCGTAATCGGAAAAGTAGCGCCCCACGGGATCATCGACCCAGTCGCCCCGTGCGTAGCTGCCGAAGAGGATGATCTTGAGGATCTTGCCGGTCCTGAATCGCGACTGCGTCCGATGCTTGAGCGCTCCGGCAAACCCCTCGCGAAGCACGCCCACCACGAACTCCAGTTCCCGCCGCTTCCCTTCGGGCAGATGATCGAGGCTGCGCTTCATGGGCCCCAGTGTCGCGCCGCAGGCCCCGTATGCCAAGGCCATTCGCGCGAACCCGCCGGGTTGACTCCGAAGGCCCTTGAATCAGCATTGCCAGCGCTCGCACAGCCGCTAGGTGTCACATGGGGAGGGCATGATGGCCGCAGAGATCGAATCCGTCTTCAAGGCTGGCTCCAAGAGCGTCTTGGACTTCCTTCGGTCCGGCGGCCAGGCCTGCTACATCCCGGCTTACCAGCGGCCTTATGCCTGGTCGAACGAGAACATCGAAAGGCTCGTCGAAGACGCCACGCAGGGGCTGAACTCGCTGCTGAGCTGGCCAGACTCCATCACATTCCTCGGAACCATTATCGCGATCCACGACACGTCATATAAGACGATAAAACCTGCTTTTCATGGGCAGGTACCAGACAAAGTGATGACCATCATTGATGGCCAGCAGCGCATTACGAGCCTGATCATCATCAACTGCATTGTTCATCACGAACTCAGCAAGTACGCTGCGAAGCTCAAAGCAGCGGCCGGCGCGGAGTTCGATTGGATCAGGGCACGGATCGCCGCGCAAGTCGGTGACCTGCAGCAAACGATCTTCCTGGACAGGTACACAGGCGACGGGGAGCTTCGGTTCTATCCCAAGATGATCCGGGCCATGGAAGACACTTGGTCCACCCGGAAGGGTGAAGCGTCCTACAGGAGCCCGATAGGCCGTTTTCTCCACGCATACATCGCGTTTGTGCACAGTGGGGTCGCAGGGGCATTCAGATACCGTCCCAACGGACCCGACGGAAATATTCTCGACGGGCATAAGAAGTTCGTCGATAACTACCACTCCTTGCGAACCAGTCTCCGCCGAATCGCACAGGGTAAGGAAGATGAGTTTCCGAGCATAGCGGCACTTCTGCAGGCCAAGCCGCTCATGGAAGCCCTGGTCAATCAACAGGCGCCAGAGGCAGTGGTAAGCTTCGTCGGCGGCGGGGAGACCCAAGCCCACTATGGGCACTTCACTGAGGCCTTGAGGCTGCTTGTCTTTTCTTCCTTCCTCAATAAGCGGACGGCGCTGACGATCGTTACCACGACGGAGGAAGATTATGCTTTCGACATGTTCGAGGCGCTCAATACGACAGGTGAGCCGCTCACAGCTTATGAGACATTCAAGCCGAAGGTGATAGACGCTGAAGGTCTGTCACAATATGAGACCTCGCCCTCGTACGAGCATATGTCGGCGATAGACTCTTACTTGAATGACTACCCTAAGGCGGAACAACGACAGAAAGCCACTTCGGACCTGCTTATCCCGTTCGCTCTTGCTGAGGAGGGCGTAAAGCTAGGCAAGAAGCTCAATGAGCAGCGCGTGTTTCTCCGGCGTTCATACGATTTGATCGACAAGATCGAAGCCAAGCGCGACTTCACTCAGCATCTAGCGCAGCTTTCTGCCTTCCTCAAGCACGCTTGGCCAGCGGATCGGGCTCAGAAGCCAACACTCTTCCCGCTCAAGGAAGCCGACACCGATCTCGCGCTGCTTTGCCTGGATGTGCTGAAGCAGATGAATCACTCCGTCGTCATCGCACCCATTTTCCGATTCTATGCGCGCGCCGTCGCTGAGCACGACGAGCAGCGGCGGAGACAGGCTGCGGCCGACCTTAATGGCGCCGTCCTCGCGGTGTCGGCCTTCTCAATTATGTGGCGGGCAACGCGCATTGGGACGGAGAACATCGACGCCGTCTATCGCGACCTCATGGAGAAGGGTGTCGACAAAGCGGGCGGTCAATCAGGTAAATTGGTCGTGCCCCTTCGGCGGCAGCAGGGCGGAGCCGTGACCCTGCTCGGCCTCAAGCAGGCGCTCTGGTACAGGATGCAACATCTCAAAGGTGGAGCGATATCGGATCAGGGAGCCTGGCGAAATCGGGTTCAGGCTACACCCGTCTATTCTCAGTCGAGCGTCGTCGCCAAGTTCATGCTCTTTGTTGCTTCGCACGATGCCGTGGAGGATCCTGCTACTCCTGGGCTGGTTAAAGGCGGCAAGAAGAACACCCTTTCGCTGCTAAACATCGACAGATGGCGCGATGAAGCCAATTTCTCTGTTGAGCACGTCGCCCCTCAAACGAAGACCTCCGCTTGGGCCGACGACCTGTATGAGAATTCCGCTTATGAGACAGTCGGGAATTTGACGTTGCTCCCCTCCGAGCTTAATTCCCTCGCCGGAAACCGGAGCTGGCCAGACAAGAAGGCGCTTTTCTCCGTCTTTGCGGCGGCGGATCCACAGGCTCACGCTGCCGCCTTGGCCGCCGCCAAAGCCCAAGGGCTCTCGTTCTCAGCAACGACTGAAGAGATGATGGAGGCTGCCGGACACCTGCCAATGGCGCGGTCAATCGTTGCCTATCCTGGTGACTGGAACCTCAACTTCGTCCGCCAACGCTCTGCCCGGATTGCCGACTTGGTTTGGGCGACGCTTACGGATTGGCTGAAGCCTCCAGCTGGAAGCGAGCTGCCGCTGCCGCCCTAATCGATTATTTGTGACAGACGATGCAGCCGCCGGAAGCCTCGTCAATTCCGTAGACGTCGTCGATGCTCTCGGCAGAGCGGGCTGAGAGAGGGTTGATGCGCCTCGACCTTCGCAGACGCTCACGCCGCTTCTCATAGTCCGCCTTGATCTGCGCCACGCGCTCCGGCTGGATGAGCTCGGTCAGGCTCTCGCCATGGCTCCAGGTGAACGGGGAGCCGTCTTCCAGGGCGGTTTTCTCATAGTCGACCGCTTCGGTGAACCGGTCGGGATGGTGCTCCGCCAGCCGAACCCATTCGATCTTCTGCTGGAAGAAGCAGAAGGTGCAGCCGGAGCGCGAACGCCACCGATAATATTCCGGTTCGCCGACGGCGGCCTCCCGGAGAAGGCTGATTACCCCCTCCCGATCGATACCGGCCGTTCGCAACGGCAAGTGCACCCGCATGTTCGGATGCGTGGCCTGGTAGCCCTCGCGATGCGGCTCGTCGGAACGGATCGCGACATAGGAATGAACCGTCACACCGGCGTCGAGATCGGCCCGCAGCCAATGCTCGAGCGGCCGGAGCTTCAGCTGGCGAGTACACCAGCGCGTGCGCGGGGACGGCAGGAAATTGCCATATTCCGCCAACCAGAAATCGAAATCCCGATCCGGGTTGAGACGCTGGATCGGCTTTCCGAGGAAACCTTCGAGCCGGTGGAGGAAGGAATAGACCTCAGGCAGTTCCTTGCCCGTGTCGGTGAAGAAATATTCGATCGCAAGCTCCGGACGGTGTTGGCGCATGTAGACGGCGAGCGCCGCGCTGTCGCGGCCTCCGGACAGGCCCAGAATGTGCCGCTCGCCGGTCACGCCGCGACTTTCGTGTTCGTCTCGGCCGTCAGCGCTGCGACGGCGCGCGCAAGGGCGGCAAGCTGAAGGTGCTCGGCATGGAGGCCTGATCCGAGCGCTTCAAGAACGCGCTCCGCCAGCGCGGTCGCCTTCCGCTTCTCCTGCTCGGTCAGTTCGAAGCTGTGCAGGAGCGGCGGAATGAGGGGGTCGACTCCAATGACGAGCGCAACCGCCTCGGTGCGCGAGCGCCGGTTGCGAACCGCCGCCAGCGCCTCGAGTTCACGAAACCGCCTGCCCATTCGCGCCATCTCGACCAAAGCCTGCTCACGGTCGCGATCGCTCCAGCTCGACGCTGGCCTGTGAAGGAGGAGGCTGACCAATCCTTCGATATCGGCTCCCGCTCCTTCGAAGGCCGCCGTCCGCATCGCGAAGGCATCAAAGGTGAGATCGTTGGTTAGGCCGGACACACTCTCCGCCCGCGCCCTGATTCCCTCAAAGCTGCCAGGATCGGCGCCGAGCGCTCGTGCCAGCGCGAGACGCATCTGCTCGAGGAGCGCCGGATAAGCCGCCTCGCATTCGATCAGGGCGTCGAAAACGATGTCCGCCGTCAACCGCTCGCCCAGCGCCTCCGGCAGGTCATCGAACAGCAAGGCCTCCGGGTCGCTGGCCTTAAGGACCACGGAACGAACCAGCCGTGTTTCCTCGCACACCTCGGTCGTGCGCGATGCATATTCGGACAGGTTCTCGAAGCGGTGATAAAGGCTCTGGGCGACGGGCAACGACGACCCTTCGTCAGACATGCCTAGCCGCTCCGCCAGACCGCTGAGGAACGCCGCCTCCCGCACCGAGCGGTCGATATGGCGCAGCCGTATCTCGGCGGGCTTCTGCAGAAGGTTGTCCACGAACAGGTCGTCGAAACCGGTCTGAAAGACGGCGTCGACATAGACCGCCATCCGGTCGCGGTTCGCCATCAGATAGGCCAGCGTCAGGACCGGCAGCGCCCCCCGCTTCACGCCGAACGGCGCAGCAGTGAGTGTGTCGTAGAGCGTGTCGAGGCTGCCGTCGCGATGATCCGCGAACACTTGCCACACGGGCTTGAGCGACCGGCCTTCGAACGAGTCGTCCGGCTGCCGGAAATCGAAGCGGCCGGGCTCGACCTCGCAGTGAAGGCCGAACGGCCGGAGCGCTGTAAGATAGAGACCCATCTCCGCCGGGAAACCGTTGATGCCAAGATCCGGCGCTTCGGGTCGCATCACCATCGCGTGGCCGAGATCGCGAAGCGCCTTCATCGCGTTGGAAGAAGGTCGGTCACGCTGCAGAAGCTCGGAGCGCAGGATCGGCGCCTTCGGGTAAGCTTTGTCGGCGAGCGCGCTCGCAACGATGCTGAGCGGCTCGCGCAGGCTTTCGGAAGGATCGGGCGCGAGCCACCAGCGCGTCTCATCGAGCGCCGCTTCGAGCAACCGGTGGAGCTCGTCGATGCAGGCCGACTGCCGAGCGGCGATCTCGCGCCGCGCGATTCGGTCGCCCTCGAGCTGGGGATGGTCTCGGAACACGCGCTCGACGGCGGCGAGCTCGGCCGTGGCGTGACGAAGGGCATAGCCGTCGGCGGCGACACCGACGGCGGCGACAATTTCCCGCTCGTGAAGGAGCTTCGCGATCGACTTGCAGCGCCGATCGCGCGCCGGCTTGTCGAGATTGCCGTCACCCAGCAACAGGACGATCGAGCCGCTCCCCTTCGGCTTTCGCGCGGCAATCGCATCGGCGACCGCCTCCGGCTTGTCGTCCTGGCCGATCATCCGGAGCAGGATGTCGAACGTCCTTAGCGCCCCCTTGGTGAAATAGTGACGCTTCGCGGAGGCGAAGGAATAGCCCACCCGCTCGGGCAGGCCAGCGAGCAGAGCATTGTCGACGGGGCCGACGGCGCGGGAGACCGCCGCTTCCAGGTCGAAGTCGCTGCCGGCGAACAGGGCATAGCCGCCGAGCCGGGGCTGGCGAATGAGCACGGCCCATTCCAGCAGGTCGCCGATCGCCTCCTGCCGCTCGTCCGGGTCGGCATTAGGCACCGCCGCGGCAAGAAAATCGTCAGCGACGACGAGGCCGGAGCCGTTTCGGAAGAACTCGATGATCGCTGCGGCTTTGGTAAGCTCGACGTGCAGCGGCCCGCCCTTGGCGCCCGCACGTTCGATGGCCTCGAACGCAAGGCTGAAACGCGCGCCGTCGCCACCGCTCGCCAACGCCATCCCGAAATTGGCGGCGAGATAATCCCAGAGGCGTGCCGGATCGTAGGTCGCCCGCTCGTCGCAGCTTGCGAGGAATTCCTGGAAACCCGCCGGCTCGGCCGAGCTCAGGAAGCCGAACACCGACCTTTCGTTCTGTGCGAAGCGCTGCCGGGAGACGGGCCCGAGGAGCAAGGCCGTCATCGGATTTAGAGGCCATGTGGCGGTGAGTGCGCCCCCGAGAAGCTCCGTCTCGGTCGGACGGCGCCGTGCCACGGCGGCGGCAACCGCCAACGCGCGCTCCGCCGCCGTGGACGGGGCGGCTTTCGCGGTGATCGCGCGACCGAGCAGCGCCACCGTCTCGTCGGCGCCGCTCAAAAAGGCGATGTCGTGATAGCGGCCCTGGACCTTCGCCCATTCCTGCCGCGCACCGCGGGCGGCGCGGGCGGCATATTGGTCGAAAGACTGATGGAGGATACCGATCACCACGAGGCGGCCGGCGCTTCGCGACGCCTGCTCGGCAAGATCCTGGAGGAGATGGACGTCGCCGCCTTCCAGCGCCTCGTGCTCAAGCATCTTCCCGAGCTCGTCGAGGATGAGAAGGACACCGCTGCGGCGATCCCCCGCCTCGCTCTTCAGCTTCGAGATTAGAGCTTCGTCGCTGGTGAGCGCTTCGGCCGCCGCCTTTCGGCGCCACGAGAAGGCGAGCGCCGCCGCTTCGCAAATGGCATCGCGAAGCCGCATCCGGCTGCCGGTGACGGCGACCACACCCCAAGAGCCGCGATCCTGCGGGAAGGCCGCGTTGAAGCGGCCGGCCAGCGCCTTGCCGGCAAGGTCTCGAGCAATCTTCCGGTTCGCCGGGGAGCCCCCGACCAGGTTTGCGACGAGCAGCGCAGTGCTGGATTTCCCCCCGCCATAAGGGCCGGTCCAGGTGAAGGCGCCCTGCTGACTCGCGGCCTGGCTGTCGGTCAGCGTCATCAACGCCTTCTCGATGCTGGCCTGCATCACATAGCCGACCAGCGGCGGGGTGCCGCCGAGGTCCGCGTCGATCCGCGCCGACCGCGCGAAACGCCGGTTGATTGACACGAGCTGCGAAAGCGGTGTCATGCCGCCCTCGCAAACGACGGCTCGCGTCCATAGTCGAAAGCGAGCAGCGGCAGAGTGTCATAGTCGCGATTGCGATGAACCTGTCGAAGCCCGGCCGTATCCGTCCACTGCCAAGCGCCGTCGGTGAGGTCCTTAAGCCCCATCAGCCGCGTGATGACGCTGTCCTCGTCGAGCTTGAACACGCGGCCCGGAGAACCGGGCGCATAGCAGATCTGCTCCGCCGTTAGTGCGGTGGAGCCGCCCTGCCCCTCCCAGAAATGCCCGAGCGCATATGCGAAGACCCCCGCCGGCAGGCTCGGCTTGGCCCCCCGCACGAACTCGTACCAGCCGCCGAGTCTCGCTTCCCGGACAAGCCCAAGCTCCGCGAGGAGCGGCTCCGCGGCGTCTTCGCTCTGCGCGTCGCCGCGCCGGACATAGCTGCGCAGGAACACCTCCACGTCCCGCTTGAGCGTCACGCGCGTTGCCCGGTGGCGGCCGTCGGTCAGCCTAACGAGCTCCTCCACAAGAGTCTCAGGGTCGAACTCGATCGCGGCAAGCGCATTGAAGGCATAATAGATCGTGGTCGTCTTCTCGGCCGTCGAGGCGACGTGCCAATGCGCCAGCCAGACAGTGGCGGCGCGCTCGACATAGGGGTCGAACCCGTCGTCAGGCAGGATCAGGCGGCCGAGCGCAGTCGGCCGGGTGAAGCGGTCGCCATCCTCCACGAAGAAGCCGGATGCGAGCGCCCAGTGGCGCATCGACTGCGCCATGTTGCGCCCCACGCCGAAGCGTGCAATAGCATCATGTTCCTGGAATGTTCCCGACGGCATGCCGTCGCGGACGGCGTCGGCGACCTTCTTCAGCCAAAGGAGGCGTAGCGGGAAAGTCTCATGGCCGGCAAACTGCCAATTGGACTCGTTGCCGACCACCTTCCGCTTCATGGGGGTACGCTACTGGACGACGTCGCCAGTAGCAACCCTCCCGTTCTGAAAAACCGCCTCCGAAATAGCCGCGGCAGCGGCGACGATATCGCCCTCATCAAGGTAACGGTGGCACAGGGCGCGCACAACGCCGCCCGCCTCGGCGTCAGAAATGCCCATCGCTTCAACAACATGGGAGTGGCGAAGCTGCCCGGCCGTGCAGGCCGATCCGGTGGAAAGAAGGACACGCCGACCAAGCTGCAGGCACAGATGCTCCGCGTCGACGCCGTCGAGGGCGAGCGCGAGGCTCCCCGGGACCACCGCATGATCGCCGGTGATTCGCCGGAACCGAACCTGATAGGCCGTAAGCTCCTCGAGCAGCCGCTCCGCGAGCCGTGCTTCATGCCGCCCATCGAGCTCCATCCGCTCAATGGCTTCGGCGGCCGCGGCGCCGAACCCAGCCGCCAGCGCAACGGGCTCCGTGCCGGGCCGAATTCCGCCTTGCTGTCCGCCGCCGCGATGAAGCGGCTCGGGCGCGGGCGCCGTCGCCGCCACGTAAAGCGCTCCAACGCCCATGGGACCGTAGCATTTGTGGGCAGAGAGGCTGAGATAGTCGACGTCGAGGGAGAGGACGTCGAGCGGGATCTTGCCGGCGGCCTGAGCCGCATCCGAATGGAACAGCGCACCGCGCTGGCGGGCGAGCGCAGCCGCCTCGCGGACAGGCTGCAGCACGCCAGTCTCGTTGTTCGCAGCCATGAGAGAGACCAGCAAGGTGTCGGGGCCGAGCAGCGCGTCGTAAGCGGCTAGGTCCAGCCGTCCGTACCGATCCACGGGCGCGACGTCGACGGCGAAGCCTTCCCGCTCGAGCGCCCGGGCCGGCTCGAGCACTGCCTTGTGCTCGACCGCCGAGACGAGAATCCGATTGCGGATCGAGCCAGACGCCAGAAGCGCCCGAGCCGTGCCGACGATGGCGATATTGTTCGCCTCGGTCGCCCCGGAGGTGAAGAGGATCTCGCTCGGTGCCGCGCCGATCAGATCGGCCACCTTGGCGCGCGCCTTTTCGACGATACCGGACGCCCGCTCGCCGCCCGAGTGAGGCGAGGCCGGATTGCCGGTGACCGACATCGCCTCGATCATTGCCGCCTTCGCTTCGGGCGAGAGCGGCGTCGTCGAAAAAGCGTCCAGATAGATCGGCTCGCTCATGCCTGTTCGCTCGCGCTGCCCAGCGGCCCGCCCGCTATGCTATGCCCGGCGTAAGGAAGGATCGACAGAGACATGGACGACCCCCAGGAAACGCCCGCCAGCATAGAAAAGAAGGTCATATACGAACAGCTTTGCAACGACTTTCGCTCGCTCAACGGCTTTCTGTGGCAGACGCCGCTCATCTTCATGACCCTCACCGGCGGCCTCTGGTTCGCGGTCGCGAGCTTCGACATGACCAATGCCGCCCGGTCTTGGCTGATGCTGTTCGCCAGCCTTGCGAACCTCATCATGATCGCCGCCCTCTACCGCCTGCGACACGTCATGCAGACCCTCCTCATCAAGATCAAAGATTATGACGGCCGGCCCGCGCCCGGCCCTAATTTTTTCATCGTCAGCTGCTTTGCGCTCCTGCTGCTGCTCGCGGCGGCCGGTTCCTTCGCGGCGGCCTCGAACCCGGCCCATTGGTTCAACAAGGCGGCACCGCAAGCGGGGCAGCAGCACCATGGCTGAGCGCCGCGGCAAGTCGGCGATCGGATTCTACCACCAAGCCGCCGGCACGATTGCGCCCCGCTACGATTCCGTCTCGTTCGCAGCGGTGCACCCTGGGCTCGGCGCCCGCCTTCCCCCGCCCCCCGCAGCGGGTCTCGATGTTGGGGCAGGCTCCGGGCGGGATGCCCGGGCGCTGAGCGCGCTCGGCTACCATGTCACCGCCGCGGAGCCCGCCGAAGCGCTCCGCGAGCTCGGCCAGCGCTCCTCCCCGGGCGTGGAGTGGCTGGACGATCGCCTCCCCGACCTGCCGCGCCTCCACGCGCGCAAGCGGCGGTTCGACTTCATCCTGTGTTCGGCGGTGCTGATGAGCCTACCGGAAGCCGAGCTCGGCCCGGCTTTGCTCTCCATGGCCGAGCTGCTGGTGCCGGGAGGGCTGTTGTCGATCAGCGTTCGCGATCCCCGAAAAGATGAGCGGCTGCTTCACGGCCATAGCGACCCGGCGCTCCGCCGCGCCGGGGAAGCTGCGGGCCTGGCTGTCACGCAAAGCGCCGAGGCCGCCGACGCGCTCGGCCGGGGGCTGCTCTGGCGATCCTACCTGCTTGCGAAGGCGGGTGACCGGCCGGCTGGCCGGACTCTCTCCAGCGCCGGGGCCGACTCAGAAGCCGCTCCCGGCCGATGAATGAGGCGTGGGAGGCGATGCTGCGCTCGGTCGAGAAGCGGCGCGACGTCGACGCCCGCTTCTACAAGCCGACCTGCATGATCGCGGTGATCGACGGGATCGGCGACGGCAGCCTCGCCCCATTGGATCTCGATCCCGATCGCTTGATCGAGCGATTCCGCCTCTATCTCATGCCACTCTTTCCCGACCGGGCGAGTCTCGGGTGGCGCCCCTTCTGGCATCTGAGCCGCGACGGCGCCTGGATTTTCAGCCAAGCGGCGCGGCGCGTGACGCCGGAGGATTTCGGGAGGGAGCGCAAGCCGAACAGCCGACGGGCGCTCATGACGCGCATCGACCATGTGACGGTGCCGCCCGGCACGAGGCCGTTCTGGAGGTCTGCGGCGGCCCGCGCGGAGCTGCGGGACGCCCTCATCGACATGCTTCGGCGCGACGACGAGCCGTCTCGCCGCGTTGCGCAGCGTCTCGGCGAGGTGTCGACGCTCTTCCTCGAGCTGGACGCCGGACGCGACGAGGAGACCGACCAGCGAGCGCCGCGAAGCTTCTCGCGGCAGGGATTTCGCGGCTCGGCGGCGGAGCGGCGCGCGGTGGAGGCACATGCGATGGACGTGGCGAGCCGGCTCATGGCCGGTGAAGGCTGGGCGGTCGAAAATGTCTCCACCCGTAGCAGCTACGATCTTCACTGCACCCGGAGCGAGGAGACAAGGTTCGTGGAAGTGAAGGGCACGACCGGCGCCGGCAGCGAAATCCAGCTGACGGCGGCTGAGGTGGCCTTCGCCGGCCTCAATCGCCAAAGCATGATGCTGATCGTAGTCTCGGGCATCGAGCTCAAGGGCAAAGGCGCCGAGGCGGGGGCGAGCGGCGGGAGCGCGCGCTGCTACCAGGAATGGGCTCCGGAGCCGGGCGACCTCAGCCCCGTCTCCTATTTCTGTCGGCTTTCGACCGAGCATTGAAGCGCCTCATAAAGACTTGATCGACCCCCTTGAGCCGGTGCGGCCTTTCCGCACCGATCCCCAACCGTCCCATGCGCCCTCTCCGCTATCGTCGAGGAGGCGGCGATGGTGGAGTTTCTTTGAGATATCGAGTAGGAACCACCCGTCACAGATGGCCTGGGAGTGATGCGAGGTCGCTTCCACGCGAACGTGGACGATAGGCCCTGCGCGTCCTTATGTGGCGCCCCACACCCCGCCGGTTGACAAACGCTCCTCGGAGCTTGGCAAGGCGAGGCATGGTGCGGGACGCAAGCCGGATCCCAGGTCGGCTTGCCTCACTACCTAACGAGACAGTCTGACCGGGCGTCGTCCGCGACCGAAGCTAGACGTCGCCCGCCTGTTCGACCTCGTAGCTGATCGAAATTTCTCGCCCCCTCAGCCTGGCCTTCCGGAAGCGCACGCCGCCGATCTCGCCGGTTCGAAGGAGATGCGCGCCGAGGCACGGCCTGTAGAAGCCCGGCACCGGCGAGACGAGCCGCAGGCCGCCCTTCTTGGTCTCCAGTGAGTCGGCATCGAGCGGGCAGAGGCGAGCCGCCTCCTCGACGGGCACATCCAGAAAGGTTTCGACGGCGTAATCGGCAGCGACGATCGCTTGAACCTCGGCGACGAGCGCTTGGGTGAAGGCGTTCAACTGATCGGGAGCAAGGTCGCTGGCAAACGCCACCCGGGACTGGCCTGGGATGTGGCAAGCCGCGGTTACGTGCCAATTCTTGCCGAGGCGCGACACCGCCGCGCACAAGACTTCACCTCCGGTATGAAGCCGCGAATTCAGTCGACGAGCAGGACGATTCACTTCGAGAAGAACCCGTTCGCCCCCTGAGAGCCGGCCCTGCACATTTCCGACATGAAGGACACGGCCATCGTCGGCGAGGCTCGCCACGCGAACTTCCATCTCGCCTTCCGCACCCCGAATCCAGCCGGTGTCGCTCGCCTGGCCGCCCCCCCGCGGGTAGAAGGGCGTTTGATCCAGGACGATGACCGTCTCGGTATCCGCTTCCGCGATGTCCAGGAGGGTCGCCTCGCAACTCATTGCGAGGGGGTCCTGCAGGTAGAGTAGAGTCGTCATCACTTTCTCTTTCCATAGTTGGTCAGCCACTCGACGAGCGGGTGGTTCATCCGGGCCTTCCGCAAATCCTTGGTGACACTGAGCGGCGTGGAGCTCACGCCGGTTTCCGGCGAGACGCCAAGCGCCTTTCTCTCTTCCGGGGTCATCCGGGCTACGGGGTCTTCGAGGTTCTTGTGGATGGCGGCGAGATGCACGCTGGCGAGCTGCGCCGTCGCCTGCGCCAGGCGGGCGATTGACCTCGCCACATCGAGACGGTCGAGGTCACGGACGAGTTGATCGATGGCCGCCGGAGAGAGAGTCTCGAGCGGCGGTCCGTGGAGCGTTTCAGCCAGGAGGACGCACAGGCTCGGCAGAGCGATCCCATGCTCGATGAAGGCGCGCTCGTCGGGCGTCATGTTGTCGGCGCGCTTGCGCGCGATGACATGGAACTGCTCGCCCATGAGGCCCACCGCCAAATCGAGGGCGTTCCAGGACGGGGCATAGGTCGCATTTGGCCCCGGCCACGCGACGCCACCCACCTCGAAGGCGCCGAGGAAGTTGCGCATCGCCAGGAACTCCGCAGGGAACGGGTGAGTCGCGAGCCGGGTCTGAACCGCCCGATACTCGAGGACCAGAGCGGTCGCTTCATCAAAGACGGCCACGGCGTGGGTGAGGGCGACAAACCCGGCGCGGACCGGCCAAAGGAGGCGCTCGGCGCCGCCGAGGAGGCGTTCCGCCTCCCGGACAGCCTCGCCAAACCGGCGCTCGCCGTCCGTCCCGGTCCACGTCCACGGCGGCCCAAGTGGCGCCCGGATCCGCCAGGAGGTCATTTCCTGATCCCGCGGCGCGAGCCGCGTGACGTGGCCGAGGGCAAGCAGCGCCTGCTCCAGCCCCGCCACCAGCGCGAGCCCGGCGCTGGTGGCGTCGTTGCCGGTCTCCACCCGGATGTGGCGGACGATGGAGGAGGCGATGACGCCGAGCGCTCCATGGACGTACAAGGCGGCGTCAGCGTCAAGGGCCGGCGCGACGCGCACGAGGCCCCCGAGATCCGCCGGGGAGAGACGCGCGGAGACCGCAGCGGCGAAGTCGGCGGCGCGAAGCGCGCCGCGGCTCACGCTGTTGTTTAGCTCCGGGAGCTCGACCGAGAAGAAATGCTCGTCGAGCCGACCGATGCGCGGCGGCAGAGGGAAGAGCCTCGCGTCGACTCGAGGCTTCCCGACGGCGTCCGCGAGCCGCTGGCGAGGCCGCGCGAGCGCGGCGGCCATCGGGGTCGTGGGGGGCGGCGGGTCGTTGTCGTTCGCGGCCGCGGGTGGACGCGGATGATTGTCGTTAGCGAGGCCCGGCCTCGTGAACACGGGGACAGGCGCACCGGCCTTCCCGAGGGTCGCGGTTCCGGGTTCGGGATTCGCCGCCCCCGACTTGGGGGACTTGTTGCGGGGCTTCATGCTGGCCCCTTTTGGCTTCGACTCGGGCATCTCAACCTCCACCCGTCCGCATAGGTTATTTCAGTGCTGACGGCAACATCCGCATTATCTAACTACACCAATCACTCGATAGACATGATATACCATTGCGGTGTTCAGGTTGCGCTCATGCAGTCGAGAGTGTAGTCCGCGCGGGTAGCCGCCGAGCACGGCAGCCCAGGAAGGAGCAAGTCTCGGGTGGCGAGCGTCTTACAGTTCTCGACCGAGGAGGAGCGTCATCTCTGGCGGGCGCTCCAGCCGCTGATCGCGGGCGAAAAAAGGCTTCCGGTCGAGGCGGAAGTCGAGCCGGGAGCGTTCCTCTGGCTCGTCCAAGAAGCGTGGAACAAAGGCCCCGGTCGGGACGGCCGGAGCAAGCACATCACGGATGACGCGCTCACAAAAGAAATAGCGAGTCGGTCCAAGGAGAACTTTGACCGAAACCGATATCAAGCCATGTTCGGACGGGGCAAGCCGCGCAAGCGCGAGGGCCCGAGATATAAGCAGCCCATCCCGCGCGGCATAGCGCGTGCGTATCTCGACATCGCCTTGCGCAATTGGGAGAGACCCTCGGATGAGGCGAAGAAAGGGGCTGCCAACGAGATCCCGGACGCCACCCCATTCGGCGGGCTGAGTTCCTCCGCTATCCAGAAGGCCGTGTCGACTGCGGTATCGGCAATGTACGACGGCGGGGAAGAAGTCCGGTGCCGAAAGCTCCTCGGCATGGGTCCCCGAGGGCTTTACGAGGAGCTAGGTCTAGGGGGCTACAGCCT
>Ga0213876_10001460_pt1 | contig 14724 bp, 11 predicted proteins | sample BarmaccomBMRX_R9_FD_160113 | JGI IMG/M metagenome (GOLD analysis project Ga0213876, IMG submission 160113) | Root-associated microbial communities from Barbacenia macrantha in rupestrian grasslands, the National Park of Serra do Cipo, Brazil - RX_R9 | ecosystem: Host-associated > Plants > Roots...
AGGCCGATCGGGTGGGGTATCCAGTCGTCGTCAAAGCCCAGGTGCAGGTCGGCGGAAGAGGCAAGGCTGGTGGCATCAAGCTCGCCAAATCAACCGACGAGGTCCGACAGCACGCGCAGAACATCCTCGGCATGGACATCCGCGGCCATGTCGTCCACCGGCTGTGGATCGAGAGGGCTTCGGACATTGCGCACGAGTACTACGCGTCGTTCACGCTAGATCGCGGGGCACGCCTCCATCTCGGCATGGTTTCCGCAAAAGGCGGCGTCGAGATCGAGCAGGTCGCCGCCGAAGATCCAGGCGCGATCGCTCGATTGCATATCGACCCCGTGAAGGGCCTCTCCGAGCACGATGCGCGTCACCTGGTAAACGAAGCGCACCTGGATGAGAAGGCCAGATCGGGTGCGGTCGAAATTCTTCTCAAGCTGTATCGGTGTTTCGTCGAAGGCGACGCCGACCTCGTGGAGATCAACCCGCTGGTACTGACGCCGGATGGCCGCGTCCATGCGCTCGATGCCAAGGTAAGCCTCGACAACAACGCAGAGTTTCGTCACCCAGAGTGGGCTGAATATCGCGCTACCGAAGTACTCGACGAACGCGAGAAGCTGGCGCGCAGCAAAGGCCTGCAATACATCGGCTTATCAGGCAGCGTAGGAATCATCGCCAATGGCGCCGGCCTGGCCATGAGCACGCTCGACGTCGTGAACCAGGTGGGCGGCTCACCCGCGAACTTCCTCGACATCGGTGGTGGTGCAGACGCCAGCGTGATGGCGAGCGCATTGGAAGTCATCAACACCGACGCAAACGTGCGCTCGATCTTCGTGAACATCTTTGGCGGGATCACACGCGGCGAAGAAGTGGCCAATGGCATCGTGCAGGCGCTTCAACGAGTCGAGATCAAAGCTCCCATTGTGATACGCATCGATGGCACCAATGCCGAAGAAGGTCGAGCGATCCTCAAACAGCACGAGTCCGACCGCCTCATTTCGCAGCCAACGATGCTGGATGCCGCGCGCAAAGTCGTTGCGCTGGCGGGCGCCGGCACGGCCGAGGCTCGCCGATGAGCATCTTCGTCGACGAAAACACGCGCGTCGTGTACCAGGGCCTGACGGGCTCGGCCGGGCGGTTCTATGGCCTTCGCAACCGCGAATACGGGACGAAAGTCGTCGCTGGCACCAATCCCAAGCGCGCCGGCACCGACGTGGAAGGCATCCCTGTCTACGCCACGGTCAAAGAGGCTGTTGAAAAGACGGGTGCCACGGCATCGTGTGTGTTCGTCCCGGCACCTGGCGTCGAGAGCGCGGTCATGGAGTCGGCCGAAGCCGGGATCACCTTCATCGCCGTGATCACCGAGGGCGTGCCTGCTCAAGATGAGGCGCGCTTTTACAACCGACTCCGCGAGGATTTTCCGCAGGTGCGGCTGCTCGGGCCGAATTGCCCGGGCATCATCTCGCCTGGCAAGTGCAATATCGGCATCACTGCCGGCGAGATTGCCACCCCTGGCGGGCCTGTCGGGATCGTGAGTCGTTCAGGCACGCTCACCTACCAGGCCCTGTACGAGCTGACACAGCAGGGCATTGGCGTCACAACGTGCGTCGGCATCGGCGGCGATCCAGTGCCAGGCACCACGTTCATCGACTGTCTCGAGGGCTTCGAAGCTGATCCGGACACCCGGGCAGTGATGCTCATCGGCGAGATCGGAGGAGCGGAAGAGGAAAAGGCAGCCGCCTTCATCGGCTCGAAGATGAGCAAGCCTGTGGTGGCCTACATCGCCGGCGTGACGGCGCCTCCAGGTAAGAAGATGGGCCACGCCGGGGCCATCATCTCGGGGTCGCAGGGCACAGCACAGGCCAAAATGGAGGCGCTGCGCAGCGCCGGCGTGCGCGTGGCGGTGAACCCAACCGAGGCGGGCAACTTCATGACCGAGGTGGTTCGCTCGCTGCCCGCGCGGTGACGCCCGTCGAGGAGGAGTTGCGCGCGCGCATCGCTCGCGAGGGGCCAATTTCTTTCCGCGACGTGATGGACGCCGCGCTGTACCACCCGAAGTACGGCTACTACACCAACCTGCGCGGCTTCGGCGCAGCCGGCGACTTCATCACCAGCCCGGAGCGACATCCGGCGTTTGGCTGGCTGCTCGGGCGGCAGGCGCTCGAGGTGTGGGAGGCCCTGGACCGGCCTGCGCCGTTTCGCATCCTTGAACTCGGCGCGGGAAGTGGCGCGCTCGCCGAATCGCTAGTGGGTTTCCTGCGTACCGAGACCGAACTCACGAACCTGGTCTACACCGTGGACGAAGCCAGTCCGTCCCTCCGAGAGGTGCAACGTCAACGCCTCACGGACCCCGCCTTCCGTTGGGAGGGGACGGAGGATCCAGCACATTTCATCCTCGCCAACGAGGTGGCCGATGCGCTCCCCGTGCACCGTGCCGTGGTCCGTCAGGGTCATTTCTACGAACTCCTGGTGGACGCCGACCTGCAGTGGACCGAGGCCCCTGTGCCGCACGCGCAAATCGAGGCGTACTTCGCGGAGGTGCACTTCACGCCGCCCGAGGGCTCCATCGTCGACGTCTGTTTGGAGCTCGAAGCGTGGCTGGAAACCATCACCAGGAGGTTTAAGCAGGAACGGGGTCTCGCGCTGGTGATCGACTACACCGCCTCGCCGCCGCGCGACAGCCTGCTCACCTATTACCGCCACACCCTTGGGAGCGACCCGCTCACTCGCCTTGGCCAGCAGGACATCTCCGCGCACGTCGACCTGCGTACCCTGGTGCGGCTGGGGATCAAAGCAGGCCTGAAGGCTGGCGCGGTCGCCCAGCGTGGGCTCCTGTACAACCTTGGTTTCCCACAGGTTCAAGCCAGGCTCAGCGGCATGACCGACCGCCAGGCGCTGGCGCATCTGGTTGATGCGAATGCCGCGGGCGGGCAGATCGTGGCCGTGTTTCTGCTGCGCGGCATGCCGGACTTCAAGCCCGCCGGTGCGGTCGGACGAGACTGGCCCGAACCACGCGCAGTACCGTCGCTGCCGCCGGACGCGGACGAAACCGACTTTCTCGACCAGTGGCAGGAGGCCTTTAATCTTAAATAGAGGGCATGCCGACCCCAGCAATGATTGATCTCTCGGGCAAGTCCGCACTCGTAACCGGTGCCGCGAGCGGCATCGGTCGCGCCATTGCCGAGGATTTTGCCGTCCACGGCGCGTGCGTGCTGCTGGCCGACCTGAACCTCGATGGCGTTTCTGCGGTTGCTGCGTCCCTGCCGCGAGCGGTGTCTCAGCAGGCGGATGTCACGTCGCGCGAGGACTGCCGCTCCCTTGTCGATCGCGCCATTCGCGAATGGGGCGGGCTCGACATCCTGGTCAATAACGCGGGGGTCCAGCATGTGGCGCCCGTGGAGGACTTTCCCGAGGACCGCTGGGAGCAGCTGATCCGCATCATGCTGGTCGCGCCCTTTCTGCTGACGAAGTACGCGCTCCCTGCGATGTATGACCGGGGTTGGGGGCGCATTGTGAACATCGCCTCAATCCACGGACTGGTTGCCTCCCCGTACAAATCCGCCTACACCTCCGCCAAGCACGGGCTCATTGGTCTCACGAAGACCGTGGCGTTGGAGGCCGGCGACAAGGGTGTTACCTGCAATGCCATCTGTCCGAGCTACGTGCGCACGCTGCTCGTGGAGCGCCAGATCGACGATCTCGCGCGGACGAACCACCTCTCGCCCGACGCCGTGGTAGAGCAGATCATGCTGGCGCCCGCCGCGCGCAAGCGGCTGCTCGATCCCGCCGAAGTGGCCGCGTTTGCCACCTTCCTCTGCAGCGAATCTGCCGCGGGCATCACCGGCTCCGCGCAAACCATCGACTGCGGCTGGACCGCGCGTTAGGCCCACGGGGGTACCATCGGCCCGCGCATGATAGATTTCGTCACCAACGAAGAGATCATCCAGGAAGCGCGTCGGCGCTGCGCGCAGGGCGCGTGGGACTACCTGGTTGGCGGCGCGGAGTCGGAAACCACGCTGCGACGCAATCGGCAAGCCTTCGACAAGATCGCCTTTCGCCCACGCATTCTGGTGGACGTCTCGCACGTCGACACCTCGACCACGTTCCTGGGCCAGAAGCTGCGCATCCCGGCGATCTTCGCGCCGATTGGCTCTTTGCAGGTGTTCGATCCGGCCGGCGCAGTCGCCTCCACGCAGGCCGCGACCGAGTTCGGCATCATGCACTGCGTCAGCTCCGCGACCCTTCCTGCACTCGAGGAAACAGCCGCGGCGACGCCCACGCCGAAGATGTTCCAACTGTACGTCCAGGGCGACGATCAATGGACACAGGACATCGTCAAGCGCGTGGTGGACTCGGGCTATGTCGCACTGGCCCTGACCGTAGACGTAGCTCACTACAGTCGGCGTGAGCGACCAATGCTGAGCCGCTATCAGCCGCCCACGCAGCGTACCCGTACGACCACCCAGCGCAGCCATCTCGCCGCCTTGACGTGGGACACGATGGACCGCATCAAGAGCCTGGCTGGCCTGCCGTTCATGCTCAAAGGCGTGCAAACCGCCGAAGACGCCGAGATCGCGTGCGACCATGGTGTCGACTACATCTGGGTCTCGAACCACGGTGGGCGCCAGATTGACCATGGTCTGGGCAGCCTCGATACGCTGCCTGAGATCGCCCAGGCCGTGCGTGGACGCGCCAAGATCGTGCTCGATGGTGGCATTCAGCGCGGCAGCGACATCATCAAGGCGATCGCGCTCGGCGCCGACGTCGTCGCGCTCGGCCGTTTGCAAGGTTGGGGCATCGCGGCGGGCGGGGTCGCGGGCGCAGTGCGCATGCTCGAGATCCTCGAAGACGAGTTGACCTGCAACATGGGTCTCAGCGGGCTCACCAGCATCGACCAGATCACTTCCAAATACGTCTGCAAGACCGACCCGGTCGCCTGGTCGCACGAGATGAGCAGCTGGGTGAACATGCCAACGCCGCGCATCATCTGATTTTCTTTCTCTAAAAGCTTAAAATCCCGAGCATCACGAGCACGACTTCACCTTCGGGCGCAAACTCGAGCTACGCCCCGTATAGCCCCGCCGAAACCGAGGCGCACTGGTACGAGTTCTGGGTGAGCCACGGGCTGTTCAAGCCCGAGAGTCATCCGAACTTCGGCAAGCGGCCGCCTTTCGTCATAACCATGCCGCCGCCCAACGTGACGGGCGGGCTGCACAACGGCCACACGCTGTTCGTCACGCTCGAAGATGTGATGATTCGTTGGCACCGCATGCTGGGCGATCCGAGTCTGTGGGTGCCAGGTCGCGATCACGCCGGGATCGCCGGCCAGCTGGTTGTCGAACGCGACCTGAAAAAGCGCGGGATCGACCGCCACGACCTCGGCCGCGAAAAGTTCCTCGAGCAGATGTGGGAGTGGATGGAGAGCTACGGCCTCCAGATCCAGAAGCAGCTGCGCAAGCTCGGAGCGTCGGCGGACTGGTCGCGCGACATGTTTACAATGGATCCGCACCACGTGCGCTCGGTGCGGACGGCCTTCGTTCGCTTGTACGAAAAGGGTCTGATTTATCGCGGCCACCGCATTGCCAATTGGTGCAAGGACTGTCAGACCGTGCTGTCGGACCTGGAGGTGGAGTACAAGGACGTCACCGGCCAGCTGACGTACGTACGCTATCCGGTTGTCGACTCCGACGGTGAGTGGATCACGGTGGCCACCACCCGCCCGGAAACCATTCTGGGGGACGTCGGCGTCGCCGTGAATCCCACTGATAAACGGTACACGCACCTGGTCGGAAAGCACGTGCGGATTCCGCATGTGAACCGTATCGGCGTGATCGTGGCTGACGAGGCGGTGGACCGCGAATTCGGTACTGGTGCGGTGAAGATCACGCCCGCGCATGATCCGACGGACTTTGAAATCTCGCAGCGCCACAACCTTCCTGCCATCAACGTGATGAACCTGGACGGCACCATGAACAGCGAAGCAGGTGCCTATGCCGGACTCACCACGATGGAGACGCGTAGGCGCATCCTCCAGGAACTGGAAGAGGCCGGCCAGATTGTCAAGACCGAGATGTACCGCCACAACGTGGGCCACTGCGAGCGATCGGGCACAGTGCTGGAACCACTGCTGATGGATCAGTGGTATTTGCGCATCCAACCGCTGGCGGATCCGGCCTTGGCCGCGGTTCGAGAGGGGCGCATCCGCATCATCCCGGAGCGCTACACACGCGTGTACTACAACTGGATGGAGAACATCCGCGACTGGACGATTTCACGCCAGTTGTGGTGGGGTCATCGCATTCCTCTCTACTACTGCGATGCTCCCGAATGTAGTTGCGTGTGGGCGAGCGTTGACGAGCCCACGGACTGCCCGAAGTGCGGAGAAAAGCACTTCCACCAGGATCCAGATGTGCTGGATACCTGGTTCTCTTCCGGACTCTGGCCATTCAGCACGCTAGGCTGGCCCGACGACACCTCGGACATGCGCCAGTTCTATCCCACCTCGGTGATGGAGACCGGCCACGACATCCTGTTTTTCTGGGTGGCGCGCATGATCATGTTCGGGCTGGAGTTCACCGGCAGAGAGCCGTTCCACACGGTGTACTTGCACGGACTCATTCGCGCCGACGGTGGCGTGAAGATGAGCAAGACCAAGGGCAACGTGCAGGATCCCCTGGAACTCATCGCCGAATACGGCACCGATGCGCTCCGCCTGGGTGTTTCGATCGGCATTACTCCAGGCAACGACTTCACGTTGACGCCGAACATCCTGGACGCGCGGCGCGACTTCGTAAACAAGCTGTGGAATATTGGACGTCTGGTGCTGGCGCGCACAACTGCCGCACAGCGCCGCCGCGCTCAGGAGCCAGCCATCGCGCAACCGCAGGCTCCACTCGTGGAACGCTGGATAGCGAGTCGTCTTTCATCGGTGATCGCCGAAACCACGCGTTTGTTGCACGACTTCAATTTCGGCGAGGCCGGCCGTGTCGTGCATGATTTCATCTGGGACGAATTCGCGGACTGGTATCTGGAAGCGTATAAGGTGCTCGGCGAAAGCGCGGACGGCGCACTGTTGGCGCAGGTCTATGAGAAAGCGCTGCGTTTGCTCCATCCCTTCGCGCCATATGTCACGGAGGAGTTGTGGCAACGGCTCACCACCGGCACCGCGGATCGGCCGATCTCGATCATGCTCGCGAGCTGGCCCGAGCCGTCTGTTTCCGCTGACGACGATGCCGAAGCAGAGTGGGCCGACATCATGGCTGTCACGCGCGCCGCGCGCACGCTCCGCACCGAGTATCGCATCGAGCCCTCCAACGTCGTGCCCGCCACCATCGCCGCGCGCGCCCACGTGGCGGACTTCTGGCGTCGCAACGCCGAGCTCGTTGGCGCACTGCCGGGTACACGGCTCCGGCCGATTGACGTGGTTGAGGTATCGAACGGCGTGGCACCGGACCTAGCGGCCACGTCGATCGCGGCGGTGGCCGGTGGTGCGGAGCTGCTGATTCCCGCCGCCGGTCTCTTCGACGTGGAGACGGAGTTGAAGCGAACAGTCTCGGAACGCGCGAATGCGCAGCAGCAGGTAGAACGCCTCGAGCGCAACCTCGCCAGCGATTTCGCGAAGAAAGCGCCGCCTGAAACGGTCCAGGCCGAGCGCCAGCGCCTGGAGGAGCAGCGCGAACGGCTCCAGACATTAGAGCGGCGGCGCGAGACATTGCTCCGTCTCGCGCAATGAATCGGTACGTCGGTTGGCTGGCGGTCCAGCCCCACCCGCCGCGTACCGGAGCCGTCTACGTCGCGGTGCGAGTCGCGGTCTACCTGATCGCCCTCGTATTGATGGTGCTGGTGTACGGCACCAAACAGCGAGGTCTTCTGATCGCACCGCCGATCGCACTGTTAGCCGGAGCCGGCACGTGGTACCTGCTCGGGGATACACCACTGGACGGCCGGAGAAGACTGCTCAATGCAATTGGCGCCGGCTTGCTGCTTGGTGAGCTGACCTGGGCATTTGGCTACTGGGACGTGCCTGCACTGGTCGGCGGCGCCGGCTTGTGGTTGGGCTTCTACGTACTTTCAGGAGTCATCGAGCACGGCGCTTCGCTGAGTCTTGACCACCGGATTGCCGCGGAGTACGCGCTCGTGGCATTGATCGGGAGCGTCGTGATCCTCGCTGTCGCGCGACCCTGGAGTATCTAGACCAGATGCCAGGCGCGCTGAATGGTCTGCGCGTCCTGGACATGAGCCGCGTGCTGGCCGGTCCATTCTGCTGCATGATGCTGGGCGATCACGGCGCCGACGTGATCAAAGTGGAGCCACCGGCTGGCGACGAAACCCGCACATGGGGTCCGCCATTCGTCGACGGCGAAAGCACGTATTACCTCGGCATCAACCGCAACAAACGCTCCATCGCCTTAGATCTGGCTTCTGACTCCGGCCGCGATATCGCCTGCCGCCTGGCGTCCACCGCCGACGTTATCGTAGAGAACTTCCGCACCGGAACCATGGACCGATTCGGCCTGGGATATTCGGAGTTGTCGCGGGTGAATCCACGGTTGGTCTACGTCTCGATCTCCGGATTCGGGCGGACCGGACCGTACGCCAACGTGGCGGGTTATGACGGCGCGGTCCAGGCGTTCGGCGGCTTCATGAGCATCAACGGCGAAGCCGATGGTCAGCCGCTGAAAGCTGGCATCGCAGTTGCGGATCTGGCAACTGGCCTGTTTGCCAGTCAGGCCGTGCTGCTGGCACTGCACGCGCGCCACGAGAGTGGTGTTGGACAACAGGTCGAGGTCTCGCTGCTGGAGTCGCTGCTGGCGCTGCTGCATCCCCACACCAGCAGCTACCTGAACGCGGGGCTGGTAGGGAAGCCGCACGGCAACAGCCATCCGATGATCGCCCCATACGACCTCATCGCCTGCGCAGACCGGTCAGTGTTTCTCCCAGGTGGAAACGACGGGCAAGTCCGCCGCCTGGCGGCGGTCATCGATCGTCGAGGCCTGGCGGACGATCCGCGATTTCGCACCAATCAGGATCGCATCGCGCACCGGACCGAACTGCTGGCGGTCTTGCGGGAGGCCTTCCGCAAGTGGAACGCCATGGAGTTGTGCCGTCGTTTGTGGGACGCGGGAGTGCCAGTCGGACCGGTGAATGCCATCGACGAGGTGTTCGCGGACCCGCAGGTGCTCCAGCGCGAGATGCTGCAGTCGATTCCACACCCGGGCCTTTCCGCCGGCGACGTCCGTCTGGCTGGCTTTCCCGTGAAGATGACGGCCACACCGCCCAGCGCCCGCCGCCATCCGCCGCGACTGGGTGAACATACGCGTGAAGTCCTTTGCGAACTCGGCTACACGCCGGTAGAGGTCGATGCGCTCGTCGCCTCTGGTGTCGCCACAGGCCTCGAAGCATGACGTACTGCAACCTTCCGTGGAGTCTAGGGTCGAACGGTCGGGACCGTAGGTACGGGGCTTCTTGGCGGCGGTCGTCTCAGCCCTAGTGGACCTCAGACTGTTTCTGCAGCTCGGTGTCTTTGGTCTCACCGATGGCGCCGTGGTGGCGTTGAATGCGGCCGGCTTCACGCTCGCGTACGCGGTGAGTCGACAGATCAACCTGGCCCACGGCAGCGTGTTCGCGCTGACAACGGTGGTGGTCGCGAGTCTGGCCTCCGCGATGGGGGTGACCGCCGCCTCACCGCTGCCCACGCGCGTAGGCGCCCTGTTGGCGTTGTGTGCGGCGGGCGCGCTCACCGGTGCAATCCTCAACGCACTCGTAGAACGCGTTGCGTTCAGGCCTTTCAGAGGTGTCAAGGATCCACTCGGACCGCTGATCGGCTCGGTCGCTCTGTCGTTCATCCTGCTCCAGGCCGCGATCTGGTGGCACGCCGCCTATTACATCGCGCCACCGAATGTGCATCAGGGTGTCGGCCTGCCGCTGCTGTCGATGCCCGATCTCATTCCCAGCATCGACTTCGGCATCGGCGGCGTCTCGCTCACGCTCAAAGACATCATCGTCCTGCTGATCTCGATCGCCGCGGCACTGGCTGGCTCTGCGCTGCTGACGCGGACCCGCTTCGGGCGATTGCTCCGCGCGGTGCAACAGGACCCCGAAATGACGTCCCTCTGCGGCGGCGATCCGGCGACCGGTCAGCTCCTGGCATTCGCGGCGGCGGGGGCCCTGGCCGGCTTCGGCGCCGCCATTTTCGCGGCATATTTCGGTGCAGCGAATGCCCAGTTCGGGCTGCGCAGTGGACTGTCTGCTATGACCGCGGCGGTACTCGGCGGCGTCGGGAACCTCGGCGGCGCGCTGGCTGGCGGCACGCTGATCGGCATCTTCTCGTCCTACTCCGACTACCTCCTGGACGCGGCCTGGACACCGCTCCTGGTCCTCGCGTTGCTCATCCTGCTCCTGGCGTTTCGGCCGCACGGTCTTCTCGCATCCAGCCAGTTCTCCACGCCATCGGAGACCGAAACCGTTCAGTCCGGTGTGACCTTCGCACCACGTGCACCCGGTGGCCTGCGTTGGGTCATGGCTGCATTGGCCGCCTTCGCCATCATCTTTCCGTGGCTGGACCAGCTCGCCGGCTGGTATCGCGTTTCGCCCGCCGCCAATTCGCTGCTGCTGATCGTCCTGGCGGTTGGTCTTTCGATCGTCGTTGGTTTTGCCGGACTTCTGGACCTGGGTTATGCCGCCTTCTTCGCCATCGGCAGCTATACCGCCGCGCTGCTAACCAGCTCGGGAAGCCAGCTCGCGTTGCTCTTGCCGGCGGCACTGCGCAGCCCATGGCTTGCATTGCCCGTGGCCGGCATCGTCACGGCCGGTTTCGGCCTGATCTTCGGTGTACCCACCATCCGAACCAAAGGCGAGTACCTGGCAATTGTCACGCTCGCGTTTGGCGAGATCGTGCCGGGTGTGATCGTGCACATTCCGGATTGGACTGGCGGCAACCGCGGCATCAGCGGCGTGCCTGTCGTGGAGCTTGGCCCTTGGCCGCCTGGCTCGGCCATCGGCGCGTACTACGTTGCGCTCGCGCTGCTGCTGGTGGTGGCGTTTGCCGCGGTGCGTCTGGCGTCCTCGCGAGTCGGCCGCTCCTGGGCCGCCGTACGCGAAGACGACCTGGCGGCAGCATCTGTCGGCGTCAATCCAGTGGTCGCCAAGCTGCTGGCGTTTGCCATCGGTGCGGGTTGCGCGGGCATGGCTGGCTCCCTGTTCGCAGGTTTGTTTGGCCACGTTGAGCCAGACCAGTTCGACTTCACCATCTCGCTGATGGCTCTGGCCGCCGTGGTGATCGGCGGCCGCTGGGGCGTCTCTGGCGCCATTCTCGGTGGACTGCTGGTGGCCGCCTACCAGTACGTGCTGGTGGACTGGCTCAGCGCCCTTGTTCGAGCACTCGGCGCAGTTATTGGTCAACCACTGCTGATGGCGACCGACCTGCGAATGCACAACTTCGCCGTCTTCGGCGTCGCCCTGCTGCTCGCAACGCTGCCGCGCGCCCGAGTATCTGGGACGGAGCCCGCGCATGCGCGGGCTCCCCAGGCGGATCATGATCCGCCTGGCGGCACCGATCATGATCGGCGCCGTCGCTGCGCTTGGCACGCCGCTTCGCGGCGAAGGGGGCGCTGCCCCCTTTGATCCCCCGGCGCTTCGCGCAGCGGCACACGCCCGAAAGGGTTTCGGCGGGACTGCAGCGCGGTCAGCACGTACCCAGGGGGACGCCGCGGGAGTGAGCGCGTAGCGAAGCGCAGCGGCGAACGGCGGCGGGGGGCGGAGCCACCCGACCCACGCGCAGCGTGCCAGCGGATCATGATCCGCTGGCCAGAACGGCGCATGCGCCGCTCTGCGGAGCCCGCTCATGAGCGGGCTCCCCCAAAGAGGACCTACTCGATCCCGAGATACGCCTTTTGGACCTTTTCGTTCTGCTGCAGCGCTTTTGCCTCGTCCTCCAGCACAATGCGGCCTGTCTCGAGCACGTACCCGCGGGCGGCCACATTCAGCGCCATCAAAGCGTTCTGCTCCACCAGCAGCACCGCCACGCCGGCGCGATTGATCGCCACCACCGTCTCGAAAATCGTCTCTACGAGATTGGGCGCCAGCCCCATGCTGGGCTCGTCCAGCAGCAACACCTTCGGCTGCGACATCAGGGCGCGACCAATGGCGAGCATCTGCTGCTCGCCGCCCGAAAGCGTGCCACCCTTTTGCTTCAAGCGCTCGCGCAACCGCGGAAACAGGGTCAGCACGCGCTCGAGGTCCTCGCGGCGCAAGGCCTCGGAGTCGCGCCGAGCAAACGCACCCATCTCGAGGTTCTCCAGCACGGTCATGCGCGGAAAGATGCGTCGCCCCTCCGGCGACTGACACACACCCATCTCAACAATGCGGTGCGGTGGCACGTGGTCGATGCGCTGCCCGTTCAGGCGCACCTCACCCTGCTGCGGGTGGACGATGCCCGAGATCGTGCGTAACGTGGTGGTTTTGCCGGCGCCGTTGGCGCCAATCAGCGTGACGATTTCACCATGCCGCACGGTCAGCGAGACGCCCTTCAACGCGTGGATGTGGCCGTAGTACGAGTGCACGTTCCGCAGGTCGAGCGCAAGCTCGCTGCCGTTTGCGACGTTCTGCGAAGTGGTTGCCACGTCGGCCGCGGTCATGCGCTGTTGGCACCCGTGATAGCTCCGGCTTCGGCCGCCGCCGCGCGACCCAGATACGCCTCGATGACCCGCGGATTGCGCTGCACCTCTTGCGGCGTGCCTTCGGCAATCTTGACGCCATAGTCCAGCACCGAGACGCGATCGGAGATGCTCATCACCACCTTCATATCGTGCTCGATGAGCAGGATGGTGAGACCCATCTCGGCGCGCAGTCGACCGATCAGTCGCATCATGCCCGCGGTTTCGTTCGGGTTCATGCCCGCGGTCGGCTCATCCAGCAGCAGCAGGGTGGGCTGTGTCGCCAGTGCCCGCGCGACTTCGAGTCGCCGCTGGTCGCCATAGGGCAGGTTGCGCGCCCACTCCTCGTGCTTGCCGCTCAGGCCGACAAACTTGAGCAGCTCGAGGCCACGCTCGCGGGCTTCGGCTTCTTCGCGAACGGTGTGCGGCAGACGTAGTACCGCGTCAAATGCGTTGGCTTTCAAGCGCGAGTGCATGCCAACCAGCACATTGTCGAGCGCGCTCATCGAGCCGAACAGGCGAATGTTCTGGAAGGTGCGCGCGATGCCCAGGCGGGTAATGGTGTGCGGCCTGCGACCGACGATCGACTGTCCGCGGAACTGAATGCTGCCACTGGTTGGCGTATAGAGCCCGGCAAGGATGTTGAAGAAGGTCGTCTTGCCGGCGCCATTCGGCCCGATCAAGCTGACGATCGAGCGCTCTTCGATGCCGAAGTCCACGTTGTTGACGGCTACGAGGCCCCCAAACCGCTTGACGATGCTTTTGGCTTGGAGGAGCTCGCTCATGAGCGAGCTCCGCACTGTGGCGCATGCGCCACAATGGCCAGGCGAACATGTTCGCCTGGCGTGCTTCGCACGGGTCGGGGGGCTCCGCCCCCCGCCGCCAGTCGCTCCGTTCCGTCGCTCCTTCCCGCGGCGACCCCCTGGGTGCGGGCTGTGCGGCGCTGCAATCCGGCCGAAACCTCACGGGCGTGTCCTGCGGCGCGAAGCGGCGGGGGATAAAAGGGGGCAGCGCCCCCTTCGCCGCGCAGCGGCGTGCCAAGCGCAGCGACGCAGGCGATCATGATCGCCTGCGCCAGGCGGAACATGTTCCGCCTGGACGGCATCGCGCATGCGCGATGCCGCACCAAACAATCAAGCCCTAACCCCCCCAACAGTTCTTTCTGAAAGCGCTTCTTCGCCGAGTTGCTCCATTTCTTCGGGCGTCTCGCCGTGGAGTTCCATGGCGCGCTGGCGATTGGGGAAGATCCCTTCGGGCCGCGTCAGCATCAGGAGCACCAGGGCCACGCCGAAGATTCCGTACTTGTACTGACTGAAGTCGACCGCCAGAAGCAGGTTGCTCAAAACGGGCACATTGATGCTGGCACCGATCTGGTGCACCCAGTTGGTGAGGTCCGCAGTGAGAATCCGGTCGTAGAAGCCGAGTACGACCCCGCCAAAGATCACGCCCCACAGGTTGCCGATGCCGCCGAGAATGATCATCGAGAGCACGATGATCGACGTCGAAAAGTCGAACTGGAACGGATCGATGACCTGGAGCATGCTGGCCCACAGCGACCCGGCGAAACCCGCGAACGAGGCACCCAGCGCGAACGCCAGCAGTTTGGTCTGGATGAGGTCTATGCCCATGGATGCCGCGGCAAGCTCGTCTTCGCGCAAGGCCATCCAGGCGCGACCGATTCGCGAGTTCGCCAGCCGATAGATCGCAAACACCGACAGAACGCCGATGACGAAGATCAGGTAGTACCAGGCCGTCTGATCGGAGTTGTAGAGCTCCTTCGGGACGATCTGGCCACCGTCGAGGGTTGGGACGATCGGTCTTCCGATCGCGATCATGCCCTTGGAGCCGCGCGTAATGCCCTCGAGGTTCAGGAACGACCGCGGCACGATCTCGCCGAAGGCCAGCGTGACGATGGCCAGGTAATCACCCCGCAACCGCAGCGTGGGCGCGCCCAGGATGATGCCGAAGGTCGCCGCAACCAGGAAGGCGAGCGCCATGGCGACGTAGAAGTTGACCTGCAGCACCCCGGCGATCGGGCTCACGGGCGAGGTCAGAAAGGCCGCCGTATAGCCGCCAATGGCGA
>Ga0213876_10001461_pt1 | contig 14715 bp, 8 predicted proteins | sample BarmaccomBMRX_R9_FD_160113 | JGI IMG/M metagenome (GOLD analysis project Ga0213876, IMG submission 160113) | Root-associated microbial communities from Barbacenia macrantha in rupestrian grasslands, the National Park of Serra do Cipo, Brazil - RX_R9 | ecosystem: Host-associated > Plants > Roots...
AATGCGTCCGACGCGCTGGACAAGCTGCGGCTGGAAGCGTTCCGGAACAAAGATCTGGATGTCGACACATCCGATCTGCACATCGAGATCGACATAGACAAAGGCGCCCGGACTCTGACGATCCGCGACAACGGCATCGGCATGACTCGCGACGAGGTCGTGGATCTGATCGGCACCCTGGCCAAGTCGGGCACGGCCGAGCTGCGTCAGCAACTGCGCGAGGCCAAAAACCTGAAGAACGTTGCCGCCTCAGAGGAGCTGATCGGGCAGTTCGGCATCGGCTTCTATTCGTCGTTCATGGTGGCCGACAAGGTCACGCTGCTCACCCGCAAGGCCGGCGAGAGCGAGGCCACGCGGTGGGAGTCTAGCGGCGCGGGCACCTACACCATCGAGTCCGTGGACTCCTCAAGTGGCGGGGCTCCGCAGGGGACCTCGGTCACGCTGCACCTCAAGCCCGAGGACGCCGAGGACGAACTGCACGACTACGCCGCGGAGTGGACGATCCGGCATCTGGTCAAGAAGTACTCCGACTTCATTGCCTGGCCGATAAGGATGGAGGTCGAGCGGCGAGAGCCAGCCGCGGACGAAGAGGGCGGCGAAGAGACCGTCACCATCGAAACCGAGACCCTCAATTCGATGAAGGCGCTGTGGGCCAGGCCCAAAGACGAAGTCTCCGAAGAGGAATACAAGGAGTTCTACAAGCACATCGCGCACGCGTGGGACGACCCGCTCGAGGTCATCGCGATGAAGGCCGAAGGCACCTTCGAGTACCAAGCCCTGCTGTTCATCCCGTCGCACGCCCCGTTCGACATGTTCAACCGGGACGCCAACCTCGGCGTCCAGCTGTATGTCAAGCGAGTGTTCATCATGAACGACTGCGACCAGCTCATGCCCGATTACCTGCGCTTCATCAAGGGCGTCGTGGACGCACAGGATATGTCGCTCAACGTTTCTCGCGAAATCCTGCAGCAGGACAGGCAGATCAACGCGATCCGGCGCCGGCTCACCAAGAAGGTGCTGTCGACGATCAAGGACATCCAGTCCGGGCGGCCGGAGGACTACCGCACGTTCTGGGCCCAGTTCGGCAAAGTCGTCAAGGAGGGCCTGCTGTCGGACTACGACAACCGCGAGGCCCTGCTGGGCATCTCCTCGTTCGCCTCCACGCACAGCGAGGAGGAGGCCACCACGCTGGCCGCGTACGTCGAACGCATGAAGGACGGTCAGGAGCAGATCTTCTACGCGACCGGCGAGACCCGCCAGCAGATCCTGAAGTCGCCGCACCTGGAGGCGTTCAAGGCCAAGGGTTACGAGGTGCTGCTGCTGACCGACCCCGTCGACGAGGTCTGGGTGGGAGTGGTCAACGAGTTCAACGGCAAATCCCTGCAATCGGTGGCCAAGGGCGAGGTGGACCTGGGCTCCGAGGGCGAGACGTCGGCAGCCGAGCGCGAGGAACAGCAGAAGGATTTCGCCGACCTGCTGAGCTGGTTGAAGGAAACCCTGAGCGAGCACGTCAAGGAGGTGCGGCTGTCCAGCCGCCTGACCGACTCGCCCGCGTGCCTGATCACCGACGCCTTTGGGATTACCCCGGCGCTTGCCCGCATCTACCGGGCGAACGGGCAGGACGTGCCGGTGGGCAAGCGGATCCTGGAACTCAACCCGGAGCATCCGCTGATCACCGGCCTGCGTGACGCGCACAAGGACGCGTCCGACGAGACGCGGAAACGATCGGTCGGCGAGACCGCGGAGTTGCTTTACGGCACGGCGCTGCTCGCCGAAGGCGGCGCGCTCGAAGATCCGGCGCGGTTCGCCGAACTCCTCGCCGATCGACTGACCCGCACGGTATAGGAGACGCGCCGCGTCGCGGTGCGCCTCGAAAAGCGTTGCCGTGCTACATTTCACAGCCACGCCGCTGACGCTGACGTCCACGGGGGGATCAGAGGGGGACGTGTTTTATGCAGCCGGTCGGCACCCAGGTGTTGCGCGGCTGGCAGCGTCGCGCGCTGGTGAAGTACCTGGCCGGTTCGGCGCGCGACTTCCTGGCCGTGGCCACACCCGGATCCGGAAAGACGAACTTTGCGCTGCGCGTGGCCGTCGAACTGCTCAACCAGCGCGCGGTGGAGCAGATCACGGTCGTCGTGCCCACCGAGCACCTCAAGGTGCAGTGGGCCCAGGCCGCCGCGCGGCACGGCATCTCGCTGGACCCGAGGTTCTCCAACTCCAACCCCCAGACCTCGCCGGAATATCACGGCGTGATGGTCACCTACGCACAGGTCGCCACACACCCGACGCTGCACCGGGTGCGCACCGAGCAACGCAAGACGTTGGTCGTCTTCGACGAGATCCACCACGGCGGTGACGCCAAGACCTGGGGTGACGCCATCCGGGAAGCCTTCAGTGACGCCACCCGCCGACTTGCGCTGACGGGCACGCCCTTTCGCAGCGACGACAGCGCCATCCCCTTCGTCATGTACTCGCCCGACGGCGGCGGTGTGCTGCGTTCGCAAGCCGACCACACCTACGGCTATGCCGAAGCCCTCGCCGACGGGGTGGTCCGGCCGGTGGTCTTTCTCGCCTACTCCGGGCAGGCGCGCTGGCGCGACAGCGCTGGCGAGGAGCACGAGGCGCGCCTGGGTGAACCGCTGTCCGCCGAGCAGACCGCACGCGCGTGGCGCACCGCCCTTGACCCCGCCGGTGAGTGGATGCCCGCGGTGATCGCCGCCGCCGATGAGCGGCTTCGCCAGCTACGCACGCACGTGCCCGACGCCGGCGGGATGATCATCGCCTCCGATCGGACGGCCGCCCGTGCATACGCCAAACTGCTGACGACGATCACCTCCGAAGCGCCCACGGTCGTTCTCTCCGATGACCCCGGATCGTCGGCCAGGATCAGTCAATTCGCCGAGAGCACCAGCCGGTGGCTGGTAGCCGTGCGCATGGTGTCCGAGGGGGTCGACGTGCCCCGGCTCGCAGTTGGGATCTACGCCACCAGTGCCTCGACGCCGCTGTTCTTCGCGCAAGCGATCGGCCGGTTCGTGCGGTCGCGCCAAACCGGGGAAACCGCGAGCATCTTCCTGCCGTCGGTGCCTAACCTGCTGCAGCTGGCCAGCGAGCTGGAGGCCCAGCGCAACCACGTGCTGGGCCAGCCTGATCGCATATCGCTCGAGGATCCCCTGCTCGACGATCCCGCCACCCGAACGCAAACCGAGAAGGGCGACACGGACAACGGCTTCATCTCGTTGGGCGCCGACGCCGAACTGGATCAGGTCATCTTCGACGGATCCTCGTTCGGCACCGCCACCCCGGCCGGCAGTGACGAGGAGGCCGACTACCTTGGCATCCCCGGGCTGCTGGATGCCGACCAGATGCGCGCCCTGCTGCACCGCCGCCAGGACGAACAGCTGCAGAGGCGCGCAGTCACCGGACGCGCCGGGTCGTCCGGCCCGCCAACCACACACGGCCAACTACGCGAGTTGCGGCGCGAGCTCAACACGCTGGTGTCCATAGCCCACCACCGCACCGGCAGGCCCCATGGCTGGATCCACAGCGAACTGCGTCGCCGCTGCGGCGGACCGCCCATCGCCGCAGCGACCCGCGATCAGCTCAAAGCGCGCATCGAGGCCTTGCGGCAGCTCAACACCGAACTCGCCTGAGCGCAGCCTGCGCCGAGATTGCCGTGAGGGTTGTGTATCCGGCGAAATCACGACCATGACGGCAATCTCGGCGAGCCAAACCTAGTCGCCTGCGGGCTCGTCGAACACGGCGTCCCGGGACGCGCCCAAGACAGCCAATAAGTGTTCCTCGACCGCGGCCCTTGCAGCGTCCTCGGATTCCTCCGGCACGGCCACACAGAAGACATCGGCCGCCGTGGAGCCGAACGTGTTGACCTTCGCCCAGGTGATGTCGGCACCGGCACGCTCGAGCCCCCGGGTCAGCAGGGCGAGCAACCCGATCCGGTCCATGGCACGCACCTCGACGACGAGCTGACCGGGAGCGGCGGTGTCCAGCCACAGGATGTGGGGCGGGGCGGTCGACCGCGTCAGGGGCGCCCCGAGCTGGACCTCGCCGGCTCGACCCACCGCCGAACCGGCCGCGTCGGCGTAGCGCTTCTCCAGCGTGCCGAGGACGTCGACGTCGCCGTTGAGGGCGCCGACGAACTGCTGACGCAGCAGGTCGGCCGCCGGCGGCGAACCGAAAAGCGGTGACACCACGAACTCGGTGATCGCGACACCCTCGTGAATGTTGACCGTCGCCGAATGGACCCGCAACGAATTCAGGGCCAGCACGGCCGCCGCTTTGGACACCAGCGCGCGTTGATCGGGGGCGACCATCACGGCGGTATTGCGCTCGCTGTCGCTTGGCTGGATCTCCACGTGCACCCCGTGGTCGGCTGCCAGCGAAAGATAGCGTGGCGCAGTAGGTTCGGCCTGCGGCAGCGGCTCACCCGCCATAACTAATCGGCAGCGCCGGACAAGGTCGTTGACCAGAGACGCCTTCCAGTCGCTCCACACTCCCGGCCCGGTGGCCAAGGAGTCGGCCTCCGACAATGCGTGCAGCAGTTCGAGCAACTGCGGATCCCCGCCCAGCGCCTCGGACACGCCCTCGATGGTCGCGGGATCCTTCAGGTCGCTTCGGGTCGCCGTGATGGGTAGCAACAGGTGATGGCGGACCATTTGCGAGACCGTTTCGACGTCGGCGGGCGCCAGCCCCAGCCGCTCGACGATCGGTCTCACCAGGTCGGCCCCGAGCACACAGTGGTCGACGCCACGCCCTTTGCCGATGTCGTGCAGCAGCGCGCCGAGCGCAAGCAGGTCTGGCCGCGCCACCCGAGTGACCAGCGGCGCCGCATTCACAGTTGTCGCCACGACATGGCGGTCCACGGTCCACTTGTGCGACACGTCGCGCGGCGGCAGGTCGCGGATCGCGTCCCATTCCGGCAGCAACCGCCCCCACAGCCCGGTGCGGTCCAGCGCCTCGATCGTGCCCACCGTGGTGGGCCCGGCGGAGATCACCACCAGCAGATCGTCCAAGACCTCCCGCGGCCAGGGCGTCGGCAGGTCGGGGGCGGTAGCGGCCAGCCGGTTCAGCGTGGCGGAACTGATCGGCAGGCCGGTGTGGGCCGACGCCGCGGCCACGCGCAACACCAGCCCGGGATCGTGTTCGGGTTTAGCGTCGAGCGCGAGCACGATTTCGCCGCCGTACTCGACCACACCCTCGTCCAGAGGACGCCGCTTGGGCCGGCGCACCAAGGCGGTGAGGCCACGCCGGGGCAGGGCGTTCTCGGCGGTACGCAGCCCGGCCTCGGAGTGATAGCTGATAGTGCGGCCGGCGTTGGACAGCATGCGCGCCAGGGCAAACCGGTCGCCCACGCCCAGGGCGGCGCTGACCTCGTCGGCGAACTGGGCCAGCAGCTGATCACGACCCCGGCCCGAGACCCGGTGCAGCTCGGTGCGCACGTCGAGCAGGGTCTGATATGCGCTGTCCAGCGAACCCGCCGGCATGTCCGGATTACCGATGCCGTGTCGGTCGATCAGCTGGGCGAGCGCCAGCGCGTCCAGCAGCTGCACGTCGCGCAGCCCGCCGCGACCCGACTTGAGGTCGGGTTCGGCGCGGTTGAAGATCCGGCCGCACCGGCGCCAGCGCGCCTGCGTCATCTCCACAAGCTCGCCCATGCGAGACCGAATCCCGCTGCGCCATTGCCGTCGCACGCCCTCGGTGAGCTCGGCCGACAGCGGCTGGTCCCCGGCGATATGGCGTGCTTCCAACAGACCCAGGGCCGCCGTCATGTCGTTGTTGGCGGTGCTCAACGCCTCGCCGACCGTGCGCACGCTATGGTCCAAGCGCATATTGGCGTCCCACAGCGGATACCAGAGCCGATCGGCAACCTCGCCCAGTGCGTCGGTCCGCTTACCGTCATGCAACAGCACCAGGTCCAGGTCCGAGTACGGCAGCATCTCTCGGCGGCCGAGCCCGCCGTTCGCGACGAGCGCGAAGCCACTGTCTTCGGTGATCCCGATCTCGGCGGCCTTGGCCTGCAACCAGGACTCGTGCAGATCGAGACACGCCTGGCGCAGCGCGGCGGCGTCCAATTCGGTGCTCGGGACTGACAGCAGCGCGCGCCGCGCGGCAGCCAGATCGCTTGCCACGCAAGTGTTTCCCGTGTCAGGTTGGTGCGAATCCTCCGATCCGGAAACCCCGGAAGGGCCGGGTTGAGGTGTCGTCACACCTACCCGGCCCGCCTGGGGCTGGACACAGCCCGGATCAGCAATGTGCGGCTATTCTCAGATCGCGTCGGTTCCACGCTCACCGGTGCGGACCCGCACAATCGTCTCCACGGGACTCACCCACACCTTGCCGTCACCGATCTTGCCGGTGCGTGCCGCCCGGACGATGCTGTCCACTACCTTGTCGACGATCGAATCGTCCACAACGACCTCGATGCGAACCTTCGGCACGAAGTCGACTGAGTATTCCGCACCCCGGTAGACCTCGGTGTGGCCCTTCTGCCGTCCGTAGCCCTGGATTTCGCTGACCGTCATGCCCAGGACGCCGGCGTCCTCCAGGCTGGTCTTGACGTCGTCGAGGGTGAACGGCTTCACGATCGCGGTGACCAGCTTCATCTGTCTGCCTCCACTTTCTCGGCCACTGTTTCCTCGAAGCCGTTAGGGCTGTCGGCCAGGCTGGCCCGGGGAAGGACCGAACCGGTCGCGATTGCGAAATCGTAAGCGCTTTCCGCGTGCTCCGCCTCGTCGATACCTGTGGCCTCGTCCTCGTCGTTGAGCCGCAGCCCGATGGTGTGCTTCAGGATCAAAGCCAAGATAAGGGTAACGATGCCAGAGTAGAACAGAACGGCGAACGCGCCGACTGCCTGTCGTTCCAGCTGCGACCAACCGCCGCCGTAGAACAATCCCTTTGATACCCCGGCCACGCCGCTGATCGCGGTGGATTCGGGGGCGGCGAGCAGACCCACCAGCAGCGTGCCCGTCAAACCACCGATCATGTGCACGCCGACCACGTCGAGCGAGTCGTCGAAGCCGAGCTTGAACTTCAGCCCGACCGCTAGCGCGCACACCACACCGGCGATGAACCCGATGGCCAGGGCGCCGAGCACGTTGACCGACGAGCAGGACGGCGTGATCGCGACCAGCCCGGCGACGATGCCCGACGCGCCTCCCAGCGTGGTGGCATGTCCGTCACGGATCCGCTCGGTGAGCAGCCAGGAGAGCATGGCCGTGGCGGTGGCGATCGTCGTGGTCATGAACGTCGAGCCGGCAGAACCGTTGGAGCTGGTCGCGGATCCGGCGTTGAACCCGAACCAGCCGAACCACAGCAGCCCGGCGCCGAGCATCACGAACGGCAGGTTGTGCGGCCGGAACAGGGTCGTGGGCCAGCCCTTGCGCCTGCCCAGCACTATCGCCAGCGCCAGACCGGCCACACCGGAGTTGATATGGACCGCGGTCCCGCCCGCGAAGTCGATCGCGTGCAGCTTGTTGTTGATCCAGCCGCCGTGTTCGGATGCGAATCCATCGGCCGCGAAGACCCAGTGCGCGACCGGGAAGTAGACCACCGTCGCCCACAGTCCGGCAAACACCAACCAGGCCGAGAACTTCAGCCGGTCGGCCACGGCGCCGGAGATCAGCGCGACGGTGATGATCGCGAACATCAGCTGGAAGGCGACGAACACCGTGGCGGGCATGGTGCCGGCCAGCGGGATGTCGGTGGCGGCGGTTCCGCCACTCGCCTTCACGGCATTGCCGCCGATCAGCCCCTTCAGACCCCAGTAATCGCCCGGCCTGCCGACCACGCCCCATTTGTCGTTGCCGAAGGACATCGAGTAGCCGTAGAGCACCCACAGTACGGTCACCACACCCATGGCACTGATGCTCATCATGATCATGTTGAGCACGCTTCTGGTGCGCACCATGCCGCCGTAGAAGAACGCCAGCCCCGGCGTCATCAACAGCACCAGCGCGGAACTCGCCAACATCCAGGCGGTGTCGCCGGTATCGGGTTGGCCCATTTGCGGGAAACTCACTCGCTCACCTCCGGTCGGCCCTCAACTGGCCGTCAGACACGTGCCTGATGACCTGATCCAGAACCATGCGCAATGGTTGTTTCGGCAATGGAGCCGCCATGTTTCGGCGGGATTAACGTCACACGCCGCGTGTAAGCGTTGTCAGCCGAGCAGGGCGTCCACAAATGCCGCCGGCTCAAACGGCGCCAGATCGTCGGGACCTTCACCGAGCCCGACGAGCTTGACCGGCACCCCGAGTTCCTGCTGAACGCGGAAGACGATGCCGCCCTTGGCCGTTCCGTCAAGCTTGGTCAGCACCGCGCCGGTGATGTCGACGACGTCGGCGAATACCCGGGCCTGCGCCAGCCCGTTCTGACCGATTGTGGCGTCGAGGACCAAGAGCACCTCGTCGACGGCCGCGCGCCGTGTTACGACACGTTTCACCTTGCCCAGTTCGTCCATCAGCCCGACCTTGGTGTGCAGCCGGCCCGCGGTGTCGATAACGACGACGTCGGCGCCGGCTTCGATGCCCTTGTCGACCGCGTCGAACGCCACCGAGGCCGGGTCGGCGCCTTCTGCTCCGCGGACCACGTCCGCGCCCACCCTGGACGCCCAGGTCTGCAGCTGATCGGCCGCCGCGGCGCGGAAGGTGTCGGCCGCACCCAGCACGACGCGCCGGCCGTCGGCCACCAGCACCCGCGCGAGCTTGCCGACCGTGGTGGTCTTTCCCGTGCCGTTGACGCCGACGACCAGCAGCACCGACGGATGGTCGGTGTGCGGCAGGGCACGGATGGAACGGTCCATATCGGGCTGCAGCTCCGTGATCAGCACGTCGCGCAGCACGGCCCGGGCATCGGCCTCGGTGCGGACGTTGCCGCTGGCCAGCCGGCCGCGCAGGTGGGTGACCACCGATTCGGTGACGACCGGGCCCAGATCGGCGATCAGCAGTGTGTCCTCGACCTCTTGCCAGGAGTCCTCGTCCAGGTCGCCGCCGCCGATCAGCCCCAGCACGCCACGCCCCAGTGCGTTCTGCGACCTGGCGAGCCGTCCGCGCAGCCGCTCCAGCCGGCCTTCCGGAGGTGCGATGGCCTCTATTTCGGCCGCTTCGGCCGCTTCGGCCGTCGGGGACGCGGGCTCCGGCGGCAGCGGTTGGGGACTTGGCGGCGTTATGGTTTCTGGCTCGGGCAGCTGAACGTCGGAGATGGTGCGCTTCGGGGCATCGCGGGGAATGGTCGCGTCGTCGCCCACCGCTGGCAGCCCGGCGGTGTCGATCCGGTCCACGGTCGGGGTCTGGCTGAACGTGATGCCCGACGACGCGGCGTAGCCGCCCGAACGGTCGATTATCCCGGGCTCGGCAGGAGCCGACAGACTGATCCGCCGCCGCCGGTGCCGCACCAGGCCCAGGACCAGCGCTGCGATGACGACGAGAACGGCCACGACCGCGACGGCGATCCACAGACCCTGCGACACGCTGCCATCCTTCCAGCCTTGGGACATCCGACAGGGGGCAGGGGCTCGATAGCGCGAGCAGACGCAGAAGCACCCGTTTCGTACCGAAATGGGTGCTTCTGCGTCTGCTCGCCGTGGGAGCTAGACCGAGTTCGAAACGAGCTCGTCCACCTGCTGACCGCGCATCCGCTGGGAGATCACCGCGGTGATGCCGTCGTCCTGCATGGTGACGCCGTAGAGCGCGTCGGCGACTTCCATCGTCGGCTTCTGGTGCGTGATGATGATCAGCTGCGACCGGTCCCGCAGCTGTGCGAACAGCCCGATCAGACGTTGCAGGTTGGTGTCATCGAGGGCGGCCTCCACCTCGTCCATGATGTAGAACGGCGACGGCCGCGCGCGGAAGATGGCGACCAGCATCGCGACGGCCGTCAGAGCTTTCTCGCCGCCGGACAGCAAAGACAGCCGGGTGATCTTCTTGCCGGGCGGACGGGCCTCCACCTCGATGCCGGTGGTGAGCATGTCGTCGGGCTCGGTCAGCCGCAACCGGCCTTCTCCGCCGGGGAACAACGCGGCAAAAACGCCCCGAAATTCGCGTTCCACGTCCACGAACGCCTCGCTGAACACCTGCAGAATGCGGGCGTCCACGTCGGCGACGACGTCGAGCAGGTCCTTGCGCGCCGCCTTGACGTCCTCGAGCTGAGTGGACAGGAAGTTGTAGCGCTCCTCCAGTGCGGCAAATTCCTCCAGGGCCAGTGGATTGACCCTGCCCAGCTCGGCCAACTCGCGTTCGGCGCGTCTGGCACGACGCTCCTGGGTGGGGCGGTCGAAGCGCATCGGCGCGGGCGCGATCACCGGCTCGCCGCGCTCCCGGGCCTGCTCGAATTCGGCCATCTCGAGCTCGGTGGGCGGCAGCTCGACCTGCGGGCCGTACTCGGCCACCAAGTCGGCCGGCGCCATGCCGAACTGGTCGAGCACCATCTGCTCGAGTTGCTCGATACGCAGCGCCGCCTGCGCGTTGGCCACCTCGTCGCGGTGCAGCGAATCGGTGAGCTGGGCCACCCGCGCGCTGAGCGTGTTCGCCTCCTCGCGGACCGCGGTCATCGTCACCGACCGTTGCTGGCGTTCGGCGACCAGGGCATCGCGGTGCCGCGCCGCCGCCGCGACCACCCGGTTCAACCGGTCGGCCACCAGGCGCCCGGAATCGGCCACCGCCGCGGCCACCGCGGCCGCGCGCAGGCGTGCGGCGTGCGCCTGCTGGGCCCGCAGCCGCGCGTCGCGCTCGGCGGCGGCTGCCCGGCGCAACGAATCGGCACGCCCCCGCACCGCGTTGGCGCGTTCTTCGGCGGTCCGCACCGCAAGTCGAGCCTCCACCTCCACGCCGCGAGCGGTTTCGGCGGCGGCCGCAATCTGTTGTCGGTCAACAGGTTCGGCGGCCTGCACCTGCCGGGTCTGCTGGGCGTTGCGCAGCCTGGTCTCGAGTTCGACGACCTCCTCGAGGGTCGTTGCGCGCCCGGCTTCCAGCTCCTCGCGCTGCGCCAGCAACCTGTGCCACTCCTCCTCGGCCGCGCGCGCCTCCTGCCCGAGGCGGCCCAGCTGTTCATACATCGCCGAGATTGCGGTGTCCGACTCGTTGAGTGCGGCCAGGGCCTGCTCGGCGGCGTCCTGGCGGGCGGTCTGCTCGGTCAGCGCCCCCGCCAGGGCGGCGCTCAGCTGAGCCACCTGCGCCTCGGCCGTGGCCAGTTCGCTGTTGGCCTTGTCGATCTCCGAGGTGACCTCCAGCGTGGAGAGCTTGCGCTCGGAGCCGCCGCTCATCCAGCCGGCGCCCACCAGGTCACCGTCAACCGTGACCGCCCGCAGTTGGGGCCGGCTGGCGACCAACCCCAACGCTTCGCCCAAGTCGTTCACGACCGCGACGCCGGTCAACATGGCGACCATCGCGCCGCGCAGCCGGGCCGGCACCTCGACCACGTCGAGCGCCCACAATGCACCTCCGGGAAGCGGTGCGGGAGCGGGATCCGTCGGCGCCGGCCAGTCGCCCAGTACCAGGGCCGCGCGGCCGGCGTCGGCACTCTTGAGCGCGGCGACGGCGTTGCGGGCGGCGCCCAGGTTGTCGGCGGCCAAGGCGTCGGCCGCGGGCCCCAGCACGGCGGCCAGCGCGGCTTCGTAGCCCGGGCGCACTTTCACCAACTTGGCGACTGACCCGAAAAGCCCTGTGCCACTGTGGTTTTGCGCTAACCACGCCGCGCCGTCCTTGCGCTCGAGTCCCACTGCGAGCGCGTCGATACGCGCCCGCAGCGAGGCCACCTGACGCTCGGCGCCGCGCTCAGCGGCCAGCAATTCGGCGACGCGTTCGTCGGCCAGCCGCAACGCGGCCACCGTACGGTCATGGTGTTCGTCCAGGCCGACCTCACCCTGGTCCAGTTCGCGCACGCGGCCCTGCACGGTCTCGAACGCCGCTTTCGTGTGCTGGGCGCGCGCGGCGCCCTCCTCGATGCGCTCGGACAACCGCGCGACGCTGTCGTCGATCGACTCGACGCGCGCCCGCATGGTCTCTACCTGCCCGGTCAGCCGGGCCAGACCCTCGCGCCGGTCCGCCTCCGCCCGCACGGCCGCAAGGTGGGCGCGGTCGGCCTCCGCGGCCTCGCGCTCACGGTCGGCCAACGCGGCCCGCGCAGTGTCCAACCGGCCGCTCGCGGCGGCCAGCTCCGCCAACAGGCGCTGCTCGGCGATCGCCACCTGATCGGCCTCCGCTTCCAGTGCGTCAGGGTCGGCGTCACTGCTGGTCACCGGCTCCACGTCGAGGTGTTGCGCGCGTTCGCTGGCGATGCGCACGGTGGCGCCCACCCGCTCGGCCAGCGCGGACAGCCCAAACCAGGTGTTCTGCACCGATTCGGCCCGGATCGAGAGCTCGGCCAGCGCGGTCTCGTGCGCGACCAGCTCCGCGGAGGCCACCGCCAGCCGGGCGGCGGCCTCGTCGTGCTCGCGGCGCATCGCGGTCTCGGCCTCGAGGATGGCGTCGCGCTCCGTCTGCCGGTTCACCAGGTCGTCGGCCGCCAGCCGCAGCCGGGCGTCGCGCAGATCGGCCTGGATGCTCTGGGCGCGCCGGGCCACCTCGGCTTGGCGACCCAACGGTTTGAGTTGACGCCGCAGTTCGGTGGTGAGGTCGGTGAGCCGGGCCAGGTTCGCCGACATCGCATCAAGCTTGCGCAGCGCCTTCTCCTTGCGCTTGCGGTGCTTGAGGACCCCAGCGGCTTCTTCGATGAACGCCCGACGGTCCTCGGGCCGGGACTGCAGGATCTCGTCGAGCTTGCCCTGCCCGACGATCACGTGCATCTCGCGGCCGATGCCCGAATCGCTCAATAGCTCCTGGACATCCATCAAACGGCAACTGGCGCCGTTGATTTCGTATTCGCTGGCGCCGTCGCGGAACATCCGCCGGGTGAGCGACACCTCGGCGTACTCGATCGGCAGCACGTTGTCGGAGTTGTCGATGGTGACGGTGACTTCGGCGCGACCCAGCGGGGCGCGCGACGAGGTGCCGGCGAAGATGACGTCCTCCATCTTGCCGCCGCGCAGTGTCTTTGCGCCCTGCTCCCCCATCACCCACGCCAGGGCGTCGACCACGTTCGATTTGCCGGAGCCGTTGGGACCGACCACGGCGGTGATGCCCGGCTCGAAACGCAGAGTCGTCGGCGAAGCGAAGGACTTAAAGCCCTTCAGCGTCAGACTCTTGAGGTACACGGCGTGCCAGACTACCGCCCAAATTGAGCGACCCACGCTCCTCCGGGGGTGTCACGCGGCCCGAAATCCGGAGGTCAGGGCGAGTCCGACACACTGGCCACAGACGCCACATCAGTAACTGCTTCGGTGTTGCCGCGTTGACTCGCCAGCGTCACGATCAATGGCCGCCCTAGCGCTCCACGAACCCGCTGAACTGTTCGGCCGGTTGCGACCAGTCGGCGATAACCTTGTCGACGTGCCCGGGCGCGGCGCCGCCCTGTAGCAGCTGCAGCAGTTTCTCGCCCGCCGCACGCGGCCCCTGCGCGACCACCCGCACGCGCCCGTCGGCCTGGTTGGCCGCATAACCGGTGAGTCCCAGCTCCAATGCGCGGCAGCGGGTCCACCACCGGAATCCGACTCCCTGCACCCGCCCGTGCACCCACGCGGTCAGCCGCACGTCAGGATCCGACATCGGCGACCTCGAAGTTGACGCGGGTCCCCGACTTCAGGGTCCGACCAACCGTGCATACCGCGTCGATGGCCCGGTATACGACGGTGAGCAGCCGCTCCTTGTCGTCCTCGGTCAAGCCCGACAGGTCGAGCTCGAGGGTTTCCTCGAGCACCGGATACCACTCCCGCTCGCGGTCGGCCGCCCCGGACACCCGGACCACGGCTTGGTAATCATCGCCGAGGCGACGGGCCAGCGGCTGGTCACTGGAAATACCGCTACAGGCGGCCAGCGCGATCTTCATCAGCTCGCCCGGCGTGAACACCCCCTCGACGTCCTCGGAGCCGACGAGTACCTGCGCGCCGCGCGAGCTGTGCCCGGTGTAGCGGCGGGTGCCGGTGCGTTCAACCCACAGTTCGGTCATGGCTCTTTTCTACCCGGCGGTTCTCGCGGGCGTCGGCGGGCATACTGCGATCCATGGCCACCGTCGTCGCATTCCATGCCCACCCGGACGACGAGGTAATCCTTACCGGCGGCACCCTCGCGCGGGCGGCCGCCACCGGGCATCGTGTGGTCGTCGTAACCGCAACCGACGGGCGCGTCTGGAATGAAGATCGGTCCAGGCTGGGTGAATTACATTCCAGCGCACGGATTTTGGGAATACACAGGGTTGAGTGCCTCGGCTACGCCGATAGCGGATACGGCCCCGAGTTCTACCGGGATCCACCGGGGCGCATCAGGTTCGCACGGGCGGATCCGGGTGAAGTGGCGCAGCGGCTCTCCCAGATACTTCGCGATGAGGACGCGCATCTGCTGCTGAGCTACCAGCGCAACGGCGGCTACGGCCACCGTGATCATGTCCAGGTGCATTACGTCGGCAAGCGTGCCGCCGAACTTGCGAGGACACCGCGAGTGCTCGAGGTCACGATGCCGCGCGAATTGCTGTTGTGGACGGGCCGTCTCGCGCGTCTGCTGCGATTGCCGGCACCATACGACCCCGACGTCGCGCGCACCGCGTACGCGCCGCGGGCGACGATCACACACCGGGTTGGCGTATTCCGTTTTGCGGGACAGAAGCGAGATGCGT
>Ga0213876_10001462_pt1 | contig 14705 bp, 12 predicted proteins | sample BarmaccomBMRX_R9_FD_160113 | JGI IMG/M metagenome (GOLD analysis project Ga0213876, IMG submission 160113) | Root-associated microbial communities from Barbacenia macrantha in rupestrian grasslands, the National Park of Serra do Cipo, Brazil - RX_R9 | ecosystem: Host-associated > Plants > Roots...
AGTTTTTCTACTTCCTCGATAACAACCTGTATCTCTGGCTCAGTGGAATGCGGCTTAAGAATAACAATCATGCGGAACCGTCCTGATAGCACGGGAGGGGTGACGTGAGCAAGTCCTGAGGGGTGGGGCGCAAGTAACCAGTAATCAGTGGATCAGTAATCAGTACTGACGTTCGTCGACCGGGCTCCGAATTCTGAACTGATTACTGGTTACTGGTTACTCTTTCGGCCACCCCTTAACGCGCTCTATCTGTGCCTTGTGCTCTTTGTCGCACGCCGGTATGATCCTTGCTCCCCCGTTCAAATCCTTATGAGTGATCCCAACCAGAAGCCGCCGTTCAACCTGGAGTACGACAATACGGCGACTAACCGAGACGCGACCCAGGGTCATTCCTCTGCCCCGAAGGTAACGCACATTACGGTTCCCACCGCCGAAAAACCATCTCCCGACGTCATCCGCCATCCGCGTTTCTTACCGCGTATCGGCTCCCGAGGGTATTTTGTGTTGTTGGGAGCCGTTGCCATTCTGATCCTCGGTCCGCTGGGTGGCATCACGGCCGCCTTTATGAATTTCTCGATCGGGTTTTTTGTCGGTGGACAAGTTTTGGCAGGGATTCTCGGCAGCGCTGTGACCTTCGGGTACGGTCCCGAAGGGAAGCATGGCGCAAACTATATCCAGACCATGGCCGCTTCCGTGGCGGGTATGTGTGGGATGGCAGTGCTGGCGCAAGCGATGGTCTGGTTAGGATTACCCCAGCCGCCAGCCTGGGAGCTGGTACTCTATTATCTCTGTATCGGAATGTTCGGTGTGGGAGTGGGGATGCTTTATACGCCGATTTTAGTGGATCGAATGGAGCTTTTGTTCCCCTCTGGGTATGCCGTCGCAAATATTCTGCGCGCGCTGTCTGACAAAGAGTTGCTCAGGCGGTCGATCACGAAACTAGCGAGTGGGATGGCAGCTGGTTACGTCATTGGCGTATCTTCACTGAATATTTCCTTTTTCACTCGTTTCGGTCTTTCCGCGTCGGGCGTAACGATGTTGGAAAAGGCGGGTATTTCGGCATCGACACTGGGTGCAGGCGCGATCGTCGGCGCTCGGATCGCGATCCCCGCCTTGGTGGTCGCCCTGATCGGTGTCTGGCAAACCCCTAATCTGATCGCCATCGGGTGGCTTCATCCGGGAGATCCCTTTCGAAAGATAGGATTCATTATCTCCCTGGGCACAATCCTAGGGGCAGCCATCATCGATATTATCCTGATCCTGATACAAGCCGTTCGTCGGTTCATTGAAAAGAGCGCAGAGGCAGCGGCTCCGCAGGAGGACTGGAAACGAGTCAACCAGGTCGGTCTCCTGGTTTGGATCTTATTCTGGGGGATCGGCATTGTTGTGGTTGGGAGCCAAGTCCTGCATCAACCTTGGCTTTTTCTAGCAATCGCGGTGGTGCTTTCTTTTCTATTTGTTCTGGTTAACGGCATTTCGCTGGGTATCTCGGATTGGAACCCGATCTCGAGCGCCTTTGTGCTGAGCGTCTTTTTGATGGCCGCATTGGGACTACGTGACCCCGGGGTCGGTCTGTTGGCCGCTTCTATCGTCTTCATTGCCTGTAGTGAAGGCGGCGATATGCAGCAAGATCGCTCGACCGGCTGGCGATTGGGCACTAACCGGGTGATGCAATTTCGTTACCAGGTTATCGGTATCACGATGGGGGCGATTCTTGCGGTGGTTTTGGCTAAGTTGTTCATGAGCGCGTATCCCATTCTTACTCAGGATCAATTTACCAATCCGCACCTGCCAGGCGCCGAGAAATGGCAGTCTGCGATGACTTACAAATTTGTCGGCGCTCTGAAAGGAATCACGTCAGCGCAGCCGCAAGTGATGGCGGCTCTGCAACTTGGGATTGCTCTAGGTCTCGTGATTGAGATCCTTCGCAAGCTGATTAAGACCCGTGCTCAATACAAACAGTGGGTAGCCGGATCTCGGACGGGAAAGGTAACAGACTTTCTTCTGGATGCCGTTTTTCTCTCGAGTCCATACGCATCCTCCTTCGGTGGGTTTGTCGAGATACCGACTGTGCTTTGGTGGACCGCCGGCGGCGTGATTTCCTCGCTTTACAATGGACTGACGGCGGCGCGGTCGAAAGCGGCGCCCGAATCTGACGGCGAGGGGCTGCCGTCCGACATGAGTACGACTTCACTGGTGGGAGGGGGCCTAATCGCCGGGGATTCGCTTGCCGCGCTGAGTGTCGGCGTCTGGGGCCTGCTGCACACCGTCTTGTAGACGGCTCGCCTTGGCTCGCCGTCGTGAGAAGTGAGAAGTGAGAGGTGAGAGGTGAGAGGTGATCGCGCGCTGTGTCTGATTCGGCACCAAATACCTCTCACTTCTCACCCATCATGTCTCACTTCTCACAGCGCGAGCCTAAGGCGAGCGCAGTTGCGGAGGACCCAATCTCGTTCTAGATCTGGGCGTGCAAGATTTTACGGCGGGTGGGATTCACGCGCTCCATGCAGCGTTTGCGTCGTCCGGGGATGAAGAGTTCGATCGGCGGATCCGGGAGTTGTTAGCGGACTGGGGAGTCACGCAATCGCCGGAATTGATCGCAGAAATGATTGTAACGGCATTACGCATGGGCCGAGATGCGGTGCCGGTCGCTGACCTCAAGATGATCAATCGCTCCCTGAAAGAGCTGCGAGCCGCGTCCAAGGTTTTTGCTCCATACCAGGGAGTGCGCAAGGTTGCGGTCTTCGGGTCTGCCCGGACCGCGCCCACTACACCCGAATTCATGGCCGCCGAAGAGTTTGCTTTGGCAATGCGAAGCGAGGGCTACATGATCGTCACGGGAGGAGGGGACGGTATCATGGGGGCAGCCCAGCGGGGTGCGGGGCGGGAGCACAGTTTCGGTCTGAACATTCGTTTACCGTTCGAGCAGCGAGCAAACGAGATCATCGAGGGCGATCCGAAGCTCGTAAATTTTAACTATTTCTTTACGCGGAAACTAAATTTCCTGAAAGAAAGTCATGCCATAGCGCTGTTCCCGGGCGGGTTTGGAACGATGGACGAGGGATTCGAATGCTTGACCCTGATGCAGACGGGCAAGGCCCGGATCATTCCGATGGTCCTGATTGATAAGCCGGGCGGAAACTATTGGAAAACGTGGATTGATTTTCTCCATGACCATCTCTTGAAGGAGGGGCTGGTTTCCAAAGATGATTTTCATCTATTTAGTGTGGCGGATCATGTCAGGGCCGCCGTCGAACAAATCGTGGGGTTTTACCGGAATTTTCATTCTTACCGCTGGGTCGGGGAGCAACTGGTATTTCGGTTGCAGAAACCACTGACTGATCAAGCAGTCGAAGGCTTGAACAAGGAGTTCGTAGACCTCTTTGAGAAGCGACCGTTGATGGTTACAGCCCCATTGAAAGCCGAGAAGAACGAGCCGGACACCCTCCATTTGCCAAGACTCACCTGCAGTCCGCACCGCCGGAATTTCGGTCGATTGCGGCAGTTGATCGATGGGATCAATAGGGCGGACCAACGGTAGGGTTCTAGGTTCTAGGTTTTAAGTTGTAAGTTTTAGGTTGTAGGTTGCGCTGTGCGCCTAGCCGGGTGCCCCGCGGCGCAGAACAGCGAACTTAGAACGTAAAACTTAAAAGCTTGAACCTAGAACTTAAAACCTAGAACCCTACCGCCCAGTCTGCTCGAGAATATAATCGTGAATCGTATTCACCGATGCCAAAGCAACTCGAGCGACATCAGAGTTCGGTACCCCTACGCCGAAAGCTTTTTCGATACTGACGACCAGCTGTAAGGCGTCGATCGAATCGAGGCCCAAACCGTCCGGGCCAAAAAGGGGCATGTCGTTAGCGATTTCTTCTTTTGGAGTTCGGAGCATCAGGTTCGTGATCAACATATCCTTAATTTGCTCCTTAAGTTCGTCTGATGGCATAAATAGGAACTAGCCCGAATGGGATCGATTAGATTTGGCGGATTAAATCGTTAATCAAGAGTAAAGTTACCAAAGAAACCTCCGAAGAAGGATCAAAAAATGGCGGCCGGCAAGAAAGTTCGCCTGGACAAACTTTTGGTTGATCTCGGTCATTTTGAATCGCGTGAGCGCGCCCAGAGATCGATCTTGGCCGGTCAGGTCCTCGTGAACGAGCAAGTATTGGATAAGCCGGGGTTACTGGTTTTACCGGAAGCTCCCATTCGCGTGGCGGAGCGTGAACGGTACGTGAGCCGGGGCGGCCTCAAGCTGGAAGGGGCTCTTGATTTTTTTCGGGTCGATCCGACCGGGTGGCGATGTCTTGACGTTGGCGCATCCACAGGCGGTTTTACGGATTGTCTGTTACAATACGGGGCAGCCCATGTGGTGGCGGTCGATGTCGGGCACAATCAATTGGCGTGGAAAATTCGGTCCGATCCGAGAGTAACTACCATCGAGGGAGTCAATGCTAGGTTTCTCACCGCTGAGCAAGCCGGGACCGGCTTCGATCTAGCTGTCGCTGATCTTTCTTTTATCTCGTTGACCCTGGTGTTAGATAACATTCTAAAGCTCTTGCGGCGCAACGGCGAGGCCATCGTGCTTATTAAACCCCAATTTGAATTGGACCCCCATAGAGTCGGCAAAGGCGGCATCGTACGACAAGAGGCCGATCGCCTGGACGCAGTCGCGAAAATACAGGATTTTGTCGTACATCAGTTGGGGCGAGAATGGCGTGGAGTCATCCCTTCTCCGACGCTGGGAACGAAAGGGAACCAGGAATATTTAGCATGTCTTCGTTGACTTTAGGGCTGTACGCGCATTGGCGGAAACCGGGAGCTGCAAACTCGTTACAGGTCCTCTACGAGTGTTTACAGAGGGTGGGTATCAAGACCCTTTTTGAGGAAAATTCCGCTGGGTTAATCGGACTCAAAGGGCAGACTGTGGAGGAACTACGAGACCAGGTCGACCTTTTTATCACCATCGGCGGCGATGGCACGTTGCTCCGCTTGGTGCGGGATTTTCGTGGAAAAATGAAGCCGGTGATGGGGATTAATTTTGGGTCGCTCGGCTTCCTCACTGGTTTTGGCGGCCCTAGTTACGCTGAAGCAGCCAAGGCCTTAGCGTCGGGTGATTATCGCGTGGAAGAGCGCACTTTGTTGGAAGCCACCGTACGTGATCAGCGCGGACAGAGCATTTCGCGAGTCGGCCTCAACGACGTCGTGGTCAGCCGCGGCGACCGCTCTCGGCTCGTCCAAATCGAGGTGTCCATCGATCAGGTCTTTCTCACCGAGTACAATGCCGACGGATTGATTGTGGCGACATCCACTGGGTCAACCGCCTACTCACTTTCCGCTGGCGGCCCAATCGTGATACCGAATTCCGGTATTTTTGTGGTAACGCCGATTTGCCCGCATGTACTGACCAACCGCTCCGTGATTGTATCCAACCGTTCGATCATCCGTCTAAAAGCCAGCCACCGAAGCGTCGAACAACCGATTTCGCTGAGCATCGACGGTCAGGAAGCCATTCATTTTCATGTGGGAGACGAGGTAACGGTCAGGGCTGCAGACGTCACCTTACCCCTGGTGTTGCCGAGCAATTTTACTTTCGCCGGTGTGTTGCGCGCGAAACTGGGCTGGAGTGGAACCGCGATATGATCCGGATCAGAGAGATACTGCTACCCAAGCAGATTCTACTGAACGTAAAAGCAACGACTCGGGAAGAGGCGATAACAATGGTTAGTCACTCACTGAAGGGTGACAACCGCATCATCGATTGGCCAGGCTTTATCCACTGTTTAGGGGAATGCGAACGCAGCGGTAAGATCAACATTGGGCTGGGGCTGACGATTCCGCACGGCCGCAATGATAGCGTAACGTCGATGGTGATGGCCTTCGGCCGTTTAGCTCAGCCGATCAGCCGGGGTGCAGCCAGTATTCGGTTCGTTCTGGTGATTGGTATCCCAGAGACCATGGACGCCGATTACTTGCGGCTAGTGGGTGTCTTGATGCGCGCGTTCCGAGAGGACCATCTCCGCAAGGCGCTAGAATCTGCCAAGACACCGGAGGAGGTACTAGCGACCTTTGAGAAGGGCGAGACACGGCTGACTTAGTGACCACGAGGGCGCTTGGCGACCTAATGAAACTTATGAGGGGTGGTTGCGAGCTGGCTTCTAACTCCTAGATTCTAGTTCCTTGCTCCTAAACTGATTACTGACTCACTGATTACTTTCCGATGGCTCACGACCACCATTCCCATGACGAGCATTCTCACGGGCACAGCCACGCTCCCTCGGACTTCGGCTGGCGCTTTATGGTCGGGGTCATCCTTAACCTGGCGTTTGTCGTAGTCGAAGCGGCTTTTGGGTTCGCGGTTAATTCGTTGGCTTTGGTAGCCGATGCCGGTCATAACCTGAGCGATGTGCTGGGGCTGGCTCTGGCCTGGGGGGCATTCGCGCTGTCCAGGCGCGCGCCCAGCTCTCGCCATACCTACGGCATGCGTCGGTCTTCCATCCTGGCGGCTCTTTTCAACGCGCTGTTTCTCTTGTTTGCTATTGGCGCCATCGCTTGGGAAGCGATCCAGCGATTTTGGCGTCCAGAGCCGGTTTCGGGATGGACGGTGGTGATTGTGGCTTTGGTTGGGATAGCGGTAAACGGCGTTACGGCGGTACTCTTCGCCGGCGGCCAGAAAGAAGATCTCAATGTGCGTGCCGCCTTTCTGCATATGGCCGCCGATACGGTCGTCTCTGCCGGCGTCGTCCTGGGCGGGCTCCTGATTTTATATACGCAGTGGACTTGGATCGATCCGGTCCTGAGCCTGACGATATCCATTATTATCTTTTGGGGCACTTGGGGGCTGCTCCGAGAATCGGTTGATCTTTCTTTGGATGCGGTACCAACTTCGATTGATCCAAAGAAAGTGAAAACCTTTCTCGAGTCGTGGTCTGAGGTCACGGAGGTCCATGATCTTCATATCTGGCCACTGAGCACCACGGAACCCGCGCTCACCGCTCATCTGGTGATGCCCAATCACGATTGTAGCGACGAAGAAATTCAAAAGATTTCTCAAGCGCTCGCCAGCGAATTTGGTATCACCCACGCGACGCTGCAGATCGAGCGTGGCAGTGTACCATGTCCGTTTGCGTCGGAAGAAGTGCTATAGGGCACGGTGTGTCTGGGGGCCGTCGGATACTAGAAGCTAATGTCCGACTTTTGCGGGAATTTTATCAGGAATTGATGAGTCATTAATGGGTAGAGGCCGGTGAAAGCCGGTCTGGGAACCTCAAAAACTATGTTTTGCTTGTATAGTCCACTAGCGGATAGAGCCTTTGCTATGAATTGTTCGCTCCCGATTGCGATTTTATTCTTTTTTACAGCCGGGATGCCGGCTGTATTCGCGGCTGGCAGTAACACAATGACTGCACCCCAACAAGTGCCACAAGTACCCCAAAAGACGGCCGACGCGGAAAAGCCGTTTAAAGAGGGAGTGGCATTGATGAACGCTAAAAAATTTGCGTCCGCTCAGGTTAAGTTTGAAGAGGCGCTCAAAGCGAATCCAAACATAGCCGAAGCGCACAACAATCTGGCATACTGTCTGCGTAAACAAAGCCCGGAGAACTTCGCCAGCTCGTTGCAGCATTACAACACTGCACTCAAGTTGAATCCGAAGTTAGCTCAGGCCTACGAATACCGCGGAGTACTCTATGTCGAGATGGGTAAGAAGGCGGATGCCGAGAAAGATTTGGCCACCCTGAAACAGCTAGATCCGAAGTTGGCCAGCGCTCTGCAAACCGCGATCAAGGCTGGAAAAGACACGGATTATTGAAGGGGGTGGCTCCCGAATAACTGAACCTATCCCGAAGGGATAAAAGGACTCAGCCTGGGGTTTTAACCCCAGGTACGGGCAACATGACGATGCGCCCTGAAGGGGCGGGAGAGGTCAATTCGAGCGCCGGACTGAAAACGAAGTTCGGCGACAATTCGTCTTCCGCCCCTTCAGGGCGGGCCTTTTTTTTTCGATCGATACCTGGGGTTGAAACCCCAGGCTGAGTCCTTTTATCCCTTCGGGATAGAGAAACGATTGTTCGGGAGTCTCGCCCCACCATCACCAGTCAGTAATTACTAATCACTTACCTTCCGCCGCTTCAACGCCAACACTCCATCCCGGAAAACCGGCGGCGTCGAAGTAAGAGGTGTCGCCTACTTTTTGCAGGAGGACGATCGTTCGTTTCCCATTCTTAGCCGGCTCCGAGGACTTCGTTGTGGATGTCCATTGGACTGTATCTGGACCGCCGGCCAAGGCCTCACTCAAGACTCGGCCGACAAGCTCGCCTTTTCGGGGGAGCTCCAGCTTCAAGATTGAAGCGATGGTTAAAGCGACATCGGTATTCCCTACCGGAGCCTTGTCTTCGAACTGTTTTTTAAAGTCCGGACCAATCGCGAGCATATTGTTAAACGTGTCCGCTCGATTGAAACTGCCGTGCATCCCCTGGCCTTCCTGCAAAATCGTATCGCAGACAGTGACTGCAGTCATGATCGGTTCGGAGGGATCGGCAGCGAAGCTTCGGAAATTGATCACAAGATCCGGGGTCGGAACCCGTGTGGCGCCTTCCAGGTTGATATCTTTGAGGGTCAGAGCGCCTGGTATATCCTGATAGCGTGAGTTCACGAATAATCCGCTGACATAATCTTTCGTGGTCAAAAAGTCGACAATCTGCTTCAACGTCTGCGCATCGTGATCAGGGAGATAAACAAGATCCGAACCCCCATTGGCTGCAACAATCGCCTGCGCGTCGGATGGGTCGTTAACCGTTCCGGATCCGCCGATGAGGCCGTCGCCCGAAATTGGCCGCTCTTCTTCACCCTCGGCTGGCGTTTCCGGTCCGGTGCCGACGACCTTTAAATAAGAGAGCTGGCCATGTCGATAGATTGTTTTGTCAGGATCGTACAATGGGAGCTCGAGAACATGTGCGATATCGATGGCGACAAATCCCGGCGGAAGATTGCCTTTCGGGACACCCGGATAAGTCATTTGGCTGGCGAGACTGCTGGTAACCGTGTTGCCGGTAGGATCGAGCTTGTGCTTCGAGATGGTGGAAAAGCCGTGGTCCGATGTAATGAAAATATCGGTGTCGCGATCTAACTTTGCGATCTTCAAATACTCCAGCATCTGTCGAAGATTGTTGTCCGCATTCTTTACTGCTTTTTTCGAGGTAGGGCCGTTAATTCCGGGTTGAAGCTGATTTAGACTATCGCCTTGATTATGCTGGGTGCCGTCGGGGTCTCGGGACCAGTAGACCACAACAAACGGTTTTCCTTCTTGAGCAAAGGTAGGCAGCACGGCGTCGGTCAAACAGTCAACGAAGTATTGCTGTTGAACGAAATTAGGCGCTAGGGTCCCGGCTTTCGTACTGTTGCCAGCATTCCCGTTATTCAGTTGGGTTTTTGGTTGTCCGTTAGATCGGTCGGGAGCAATGCCGCCGAGGCCAGCCTTCGCCAGGGCGCTTAGTATTTTAGGGTCGAGCGGAATGCCGCCCGGCTTGCCGGTACTGTCGTCGATAATGACCGTGTCGGGCGTGGGCACGGCTCCGTCTTTCGGAGCCCCAGCCGAGGCGTCTTGAATCAGCGTCGGTCCTAACTTTCCGACAGCAGCAGTCAGAAACCCGTGCTCGCGCGCGTATTGCAACAGGGTTTCTTCATCCAAATAGTTGCCTCCGAAGTGGTCATCGATGCAACCCAAGACGGCGTCGTTCTCAATAAACGGGGTCTCGGTATACGGAACCTGCACGCCGTTTACCGAGGGGATAGGAAAACCTGGATACAGCGTGTTGCTGAAATCACCGGTATCACCCAAGTAGTGCCCCGTCGCGATGGCGGACGCGTTCGGAGTCGTGAATGTGGGGAAAACGGCATGGCTGTTCGAGAAATAGGTTCCTTCTTGGCGCAACGCGTACATCGTGGGCGCATCCACCGGATTAACCGAGCCATTCCGGAGTCCATCGGCGACAAAGATAATTATGTTGCGCGCGAACGCCGGTGCTGAAGACAACACGCACAGGGAGGCACCAATGACTAGCACCGCCAACCTGGACAGGAGGGTTAAAGGTTTTAGGTTATAGGTTCTAGGTTTTAAGTTAATTTGGTAGGGCGAGGCTCCCGCGTGGCGAGTTAGGTTTCGCGAGGCAGCAGCTTTTCGAAATGCCTGTTGCGTTGCTAGGCCGAGCGGTCCGCCGAGACGTGTTTGGCGCTCTATCCCCGGCCCGGCGCGCCTATCGGTGTAATAATGTGATTGGTAAAATAACATCAGTCGCTCCGCTAAACTGCTGAGGCCGTTTGGGAGCCTCGCCCCACCAAATACGGCGGAACATAAAACTTAAAACTTAAAACCCAAAACTTATAACCCCTTCTCGGTCGTTACGATTTTGTCACGGAGAAACGGTAGATAACCCGATGATGATATTCCTGGCCGGGCTTGAGTTCAGTGGAAGGAAAAGAGGGTTGATTGGGTGAATCCGGGAAGTGCTGAGTTTCCAAACAAATGCCGGCATACTTGGCATAGCGAACGCCACTTTTTCCGGTGGCGGATCCATCCAACAGGTTGCCGGAATAAAACTGCAGGCCGGGCTCGGTAGTGAGGACTTCTAGCTGCCGGCCAGATAAGGGGTCGACCACTCTCGCCGCGAGAAACAGCTCGGTTGGATTAGTCCTATTTAGAACCCAGTTATGATCGTATCCAAAGCCGTATACCAGCTGTTGATCTTTCTCTGCGATCCTGGCACCAATCGGAGTCAGAGCGCGGAAATCAAAGGGTGTTCCGGCGACGGATGTTAATTCTCCCGTTGGAATCGACTCGGCGTCGGTGGGAGTGAAGCGATCCGCGTTGATTTGAATTTCGTGATCGAGAATGCTTTTCGTGCCGTCACCGGTAAGATTGAAGTAGCTGTGGTTAGCCAGATTGACCACGGTGGGTTTGTTGGTCGTCGCTCGCAGGTCGATTGACAGGCCGTTATCCTCCGTTAGCGAGTAAGTCGTCCGGGTGAGTAAGGTACCGGGATACCCCTCGTCTCCATCCGGGCTTTCGTAGGTTAAGTCTAATTGGGTAGGGGAGGCGAGGCGGGCTGCCCAAATGACGTTATCGAATCCTTTCACACCACCATGGAGATGATTGTGCCGGTCGTTTGTAGCCAGCTGATACGTGGTCTCGCCAAGGGGGAACTTGCCTCTCGCAATTCGGTTGGCGTATCGCCCGATGATCCCGCCGAAATAAGGATTCGGGCCTTGGTAACTGGCTAAAGAATCGAACCCAAGAACGACATCCCCGAACCTGCCATCCCGATCTGGTACTTTGATTGAGATCACCCGGGCGCCGTAGTTCGTGATCTGCACTTGTGCGCCCTGCGCATTTTTCAGGGTAAAAGCCTCTGTAGTCATACGGGGAATAGGTAAAGGTGATAAGTGAAAGGTGAAAGGTGAAAAGTGAAAGGTAATTGGGTCTCCAACTGGCATCGGCCATTTTTGGTGGGGCGAGGCTCCCGAACGGTCTCGTGATTTTCACGAAGGATTAGATTTTAAAGGCAGAAGGCCTGCGGCTAGATCGATCGACGCGCCGAGCCGTGGCACCGCGCTAGACCACGGCTCGGCGCGCGTATTGGCCTAACAACGTGGTTGTTAAGATAACATCAGTCGCTCCGCAAAACTCTCGAGGCCGTTCGGGAGCCTCGCCCCACCAAAAATGGGCAAAACGTCGTCTAGAAGTTTTTCACGTTTCATCTTTCACTTTCTTCACCGCCGGCAGTTTTTGCTTCAGCGACAGCACGGGCGCAAAGATATCTCCATGTTTCTCCGCTCGGGCGATCACTTCATCGGAGGTAAAACTGAGCGGGCTTTTGGTTTTGGTCGATTGGGCGACTTCTTCCCAAAACACCGGCGTCGATACCGTCGGCTGTTCCTTGGCTCGCAAAGAGTAAACGGAGACCGTTGTCTTATGGTCGTCGTTCTGGCTCCAATCGATAAACACTTTTCCCTCGCGAGCGCTTTTCTTCATATTGGAGACGACTTCGTCGGGATGCTCTTCCTCCAATCGCTCGGCCAACGTGCGGGAAAAAGTCTTAGTTTTCTCGTACGTCGTCGGAGTATTTAGCGGGACATAGACCTGCAATCCTTTCGACCCGGAGGTCTTGGCGAAGCATTGCAGGCCGAGCTCGTCGAAGATCGCTTTCAAATACAGGCCGACTTGGCAACAGAGCCTAATGTCCGCCGGCGGACCCGGATCTAAATCGAACGCCATCATGGTGGGGCGATCATCATCCGGCGCGCGGTGCAGAAAAGTGTGTAGCTCTAGATCGGCCAGGTTTGCTATCCAAACTAGGGACGGCAAATCGTTAATCATGCAGTAGTTAATAGAAGCGCCTGAGCCCTTCGCTACCTTCGTTGTTTGTACCCAGTCGGGGCGATGGGAGGGCGCCTCTTTCTCGTAAAAGTATTCGCCGTCCACACCATCGGGATAGCGCTTCATCGTAATTGCGCGATCATGCAAATGGGGCAGCAAATAGGGCGCAATCTGAACGTAATAATGGATCAAGTCTGCCTTGCTGAATCCGGCTTTTGCATAGAAAATCTTATCCAGGTTGGTGAGCGATAACCTGCGTCCATCGACATCGACTGTGGTTTTTTTTGCCATGATATTCGTGGGACAGGACACTGATTATTCGCGTACGACATCCTGCGGTTCTTTATCTTCTCGCAGGCCCTGGAAAACAGGTTGTCTCAGCTTGCCGTCCTGGGTCCACTCCGTGAACTGGACCTGGCAAACCAGCGCTGGGTCGACCCAACGACAACGGCGCATCTCAGCCGGGGTGATCGCTTGCCCCCAACGGCCGTTACGTTTCTCCGGCAAATCGACGAATGGGCAATCTTCGCGAGCCAGTGATTCGAACCGATGATAGAGCTCTTTGAGCGTTTTCTCGGAAAATCCGCTACCGACTTTGGCAGCGAAATGGAGAGAGTTGTCCGCGTAATAGCCGACGATAATCGCCCCAAAATACTTACGTCCACCTGCCGGCGGCGTGTATCCGCCGATCACGAATTCCTGGCTTGATACTAACTTAAGCTTTATCCAGGCGCCGGTTCTTCGGCCGCTCTCGTAGCGTGAATCCGCTTGTTTGCCGATCAGTCCCTCCAATCCAAACGACCTGGCTTGCTCGAGCAAATCCTCTAATTCGGCATCAAAAGGCCTTGAGTAGCGAAGGGTTTCTGGAGCACCCTCCAGGAGCTCCTCCAAAATCGCTTTTCGTTCCGTAAGTGGACGATCCCGCAAGTCCGCTCCATCAAGCTGTAATAAATCGTATGCGTAGTAAAAGAGGGGCGGCTTTTCCTCGCCTTTTTCATAAGCTTGCAAAAGTTGGAACGAAGGGCGTCCGTTTTCGTCCAAGGCCACGATCTCACCATCGATAATGGCGTCCCGGCAATCCAGTTCTGCCGCGGCCTGCGTCACGGCGGAAAATTTTTTCCCTAAGTCTTTCTCGTTGCGGGATAGCAGACGAACCTCATCTCCGCCTTTCAAGGCAATGGCTCGGTAACCGTCAAACTTTAACTCGTAGGACCAATTGCCTGCCGGCGGCGTTGTGACCGGCTTTGCTAGCATTGGCTCCACAAATTTGGGCACCTTTACCGGTCCAGGACTTAGCCGGCGCCGTTTTTTTTTCTTGGCCGGGCGTGACTCCCAAGTTGCATCGGTCTGCGCGATCTCGGCCATGCTGTGTTGCGAAACTGCCGATGTGTCATCGAGTTCTTCGGAGATAGGCGCTGCGTCAGCCCCGGCCTTGATCAGTAACCATTCGTCCTTTTCCGATGATTTCAGTCGTACCAAACCCCATTCCCCTTCGAGCTTTTGCCCGTGTAGCACGAAATGGAGTTGACCGCTTTCAAGGGTTTTCTCGGGGTAGCGTTCTGAAAGTTCGTAGGTGCCGTAGTCCCAGATCATCACCGTGCCGCCGCCATATTGGCCTTTCGGGATCGTTCCTTCGAAGTCGGCATAGGCTACGGGGTGGTCTTCCACGTGGACAGCAAGCCGTTTTTCTCCTTTCTTGAGCGGAATTCCTCTCGGTACCGCCCATGACTTCAGAGTCCCATCCATCTCCAATCTGAAATCGTAATGCAGGCGGGTCGCGGCGTGCTTCTGGATCACAAACCGAGGTTTTTTGGATTTTCGGACTCGCGAGCGGCCTGTAGGTTCCGATGTTTGCTCGAAATTCCGTTTTCTTGCGTATTCCCGCAGAGACATAAGTTGAGCAACCTCACCCAACTTATCAGACGATTTAATAAACTGCGATGAAGCTTTTCTATCTAAATCCCACTTATCCGGAACTCGATCTGGAGGAAAACGTGCTCAAAGGAACCGGAATTGAGCTGGTCCGATATAAAGTCAATAGCGACGCCGACATTGCTTCGGTGGGCGACCAGATCGATGCGATTCTGACCGATACCACTCCAATTACGCGGCAGACAGTGAGCTTTCTGAAACGCTGCAAGATTGTGGTTCGGCTTGGGGTCGGTTTCGACGTGGTCGACGGGGCTGCCTGCCGGGAGCGTGGCATTGTCGTCTGCAACGTCCCGGATTACGGGGTGGAAGAGGTGGCTAACCATGCCGTCGCCCTTCTGTTTGCGGTGCATCGCCACATCCTGCCCTACGACCACAAGGTCAGACAGAAAGGGTGGGGATACCAAAC
>Ga0213876_10001463_pt1 | contig 14701 bp, 13 predicted proteins | sample BarmaccomBMRX_R9_FD_160113 | JGI IMG/M metagenome (GOLD analysis project Ga0213876, IMG submission 160113) | Root-associated microbial communities from Barbacenia macrantha in rupestrian grasslands, the National Park of Serra do Cipo, Brazil - RX_R9 | ecosystem: Host-associated > Plants > Roots...
CGATAAGTTCTGGCGTCATGCGCTGGGAACCAGAGCGGCTCGAGATCGCGTCCTACCCGAGTCCGGGCATCGATCTCCCCGTGTTCTACGGCGACCTCGACACCAACGGTCACGTGAACAACGTCGCACTCGGGCGGTACTTCGAGATGGGCCGGTTCGAGGCTCACCGACAGCTGGGCATCGGGCGTACGTCGCGACAGTACGGCGGCCACATGCTGGTTGCGCATGTCGGCATCGACTACCTCGCGGAGGTGCACTTCGGCACGACCGTCCACGTCCGGACGCGAGTGACCAGGCTCGGCCGCACCTCCATCAGCGAGGAGCAGGCCGCCTGGCAGAACGACCGCTGCGTCGCCATCTGCGAGTCCGTGGCGGCATACCGCAAGGACGGCGTGGCAGCAGCGCTCCCCGAGGAGATGCGCGAGCTCCTCGCCCAGCTTCAGCTGGCCGGACCCGACTGAGAACGCGCCGCCCGATCTAGAGGCCGCCCGATCTAGAGTCAGAGGGCGTGCTGCTACCTGTCGCCGGCCTCATCCGCGTCGCTAGCGTGATCGCCTTGTTCAGCCTCGGCGGCCAGACCCCGGCCGACGTGCCGACTCTGGTCCATCACCCCGCGCACCCTGCCTCTGGTGCCGTCGGCAACGACGTGGGCTACCAGTCCTGCAGCACGACGCTGCCGACCGGCGGCTCGTTCGGCGTCGTGGGGGCGACGGCTGGGCAGCCGTTCCAGGCGTCGGGCTGCCTCAGCGCCGAGTACACCTGGGCCAGCAATCTCACCTACCGGCCGCAGTACTACATGAACCTCGCGAACCCGGGCCACAAGAGCACGCACTGGGGCAAGGGTGGACCCCGCAAGTGCCACAAGAAGCCGAAGTACGACGTCGGGTGCGCCTTCGACTACGGGTTCACCAGTGCCGCCGCCGCGTGGCATTACGTGAAGGACGTCGGCAGCACCGGCGCCGGCCGGTGGTGGCTGGACGTCGAGCCGGACAACAGCTGGGGCTTTACACGGGGCGGCGTCGCCGCCAACCTCGCCGTGATCCGTGGCGCACTTCGCTACGTCCGCCACCGCCCGCACACGTCGGCCGGGATCTACACGGAGACGGTGTGGTGGGAGTCCATCACCGGGGGGTCGACCCATTTCAAGAAGGTCCCGGTGTGGGGTGGTGGCGCCAACAACAAGAAGCATGCGAAGGCGAACTGCAAGCGGCACTCGATCACCGGCGGTCCGGCGCTGCTCGCGCAGTGGATCAAAGCCGGTGTCGACCACGACATCGCCTGCTGAGGGTTGCGGGTCAGAGCATCCAGCCGGCGTCGCCGCGGCGCCAACCCGCGGCGGCGAGGTTGCCGCCGTCGACGTGGATCGTCGTGCCGGTGACGAAGCCGGACAGCCTGCCCGCGAGATAGACGACGGCGCCCGCCGTGTCATCGACGTCGCCGACCCGGCCCACCGGCGTGGTCACGTCGCCCAGGTCGCCGAGGCCCTCGGTCGGCGTCACGTCAACGGCGATGTTGTTGACCCGAATCGGTGACAGCTCGAGGGCGAGGCTCTTCGCGAGGTTGGCCACACCGGCCTTCGCGGCGGCGTACACCGCGAAGCCGGGCGCGGCGCGATGAGCCTCGATGCTCGTCACGTTGATCACCGACGGCTGCGCCGAGCGACGCAGCGCCGGAAGGAAGGCCCGAGTGGTCCACACGACCTGGAGCAGGTTCTGCCGGACGAGCGTCTCGTCGGCGTTGGGCGACAGCGAGTCGAACGCGGCATGGAATGTGCCGCCAGCGTTGTTCACCAGGATGTCGACGACGTCGTACTCAGCTGCGATGGTCGCGATCGCCTCGTGGTCACGCACGTCCGCGACGTGCGTAGATCCCGGCGTCCGGTCGATTCCCACGACAGTGGCGCCGAAGGCTTGCAGCGCCGCAGCACTCGCCTTTCCGATGCCGGCGGCGGCGCCCGTGACGACGGCGGTCAGACCGTCGAGCCGTACGTCGTCGGGACCGATCACTGACGTCGCCCGCGCCGGTTCAGGCGGCTGCCTTCTCCAAGATGTGCACGCCGCACGCTGAGCCGAGGCCGATCACGTGGGCCAGACCGACCTTCGCGTCCTTGATCTGGCGGTCACCCGCCTCGCCGCGCAGGTGGTGGCAGATCTCCCAGATGTTCGCGATGCCGGTTGCAGCGATCGGGTGCCCCTTCGACTGCAGCCCGCCTGAGACATTGACCGGCGTCCGGCCGTCGCGGTGCGGTGCACCGGACTCGAAGAAGTCCACGGCGTTGCCCTCGTCACACAACATCAAGTTGTCGTAGTGCACGAGCTCAGCCGTCGCGAAACAGTCGTGCAGCTCCACGAGGTCGAGGTCCTCCGGCGAGACGCCCGCCGTCTCGTACGCCTGCTTCGCTGCGTTCCGCGTCAGCGTGTTGACGTTCGGCAGCACCTGGCAGCCCGCCTCGTACGGGTCGGTCGTGAGCACCGACGCCGCGATCCGGATCGCGCGCTTGCGCTGGTCGTCGGACAGCGTCTTGAGCTTCTCGTCGCTCACCACGACTGCGGCCGCCGCGCCGTCACAGTTCGCCGAGCACATCGGTCGGGTGTTCGGGTACGCGATCATGATGTCGTTCATGATCTCGTCCTTGCTCATCGCTTTCGTGTAGGCCGCGAGCGGGTTCAGGGTCGAGTGCGCGTGGTTCTTCTCGCTGATCCGCGCGAAGAGGTCGAAGCTCACGCCGCCGTACTTGTGTCCGTACTCCATGCCGATCTGCGCGAAGGTGCCGGGCATGTTGTCGGTGTTGACTCGACCGTCGAGCCCCATGATCGCGCCTTGGCGCCCCGACGGCTCCCAGGTGTCGCCCTGCTTCTTGCCGCCGCCGACCCCGAGCAGGCCGGCACCGGAGAGCTTCTCGACGCCGACGGCGAGACCCATGTCGACCTCACCGGCCTTGATCGCCATGACAGCGGTCCGCAGCGCGGTCGCGCCGGTCGCGCAGGCGTTCGCGACGTTGTAGACGGGGATGCCGGTCTGGCCGACCTGCTTCTGCAGCTGCTGGCCGAGCGCCCCGCCACCCATCAGATTGCCGGCCGCGAGGATGCCGATGTCGCGCATCGAGACGCCGGCATCCCGCAACGCACCCCGGGTCGCCTCGCTTGCCAGTCCGACCGTGTCGGTCTCCGGGCGCTTGCCGAACTTCGTCATCGTGATCCCGAGGATCCAGACGTCGCCAGATGCCATGTTCCTACCTCCTACGCGGGCGCGAAACCGAAGCCGATTGCTTCGGTGCCCGCGCTATCGGTTCCGATCGGGTACGTCGTCAGTGCCACCTTCATGCCGAGCGTGACTTGCTCCGGCGTCGGCTCGACGTCGCGCAGGTTGGCGCGCACGGGGGTGCCGTCGCAGTCGACGATCGCCGCAACGAACGGCGCCTCGACCCCGGGCGGCGCATACGCGACGATCGTGAAGGACGTCACGACGCCTGAGGTGGCCACGTCGACCGAGCGGAACTGGTCCTCGAAACACCCGGCGCACGCATCGCGGTGGTCGAAGTACCGAGCGCCGCACGACGTGCACTCCTGCGCGACCAGATGCGGCTCGGGTTCGAGCGCGAGGTAGTCGACGATCGGGACACGCGACGGCGCGGTGGTCTCCATATTCGGATCGTGCCACATGACACGCGCGTCAGATAAAGGAGGACTCCTCGTCGAGGCCCAGGTCCGGCCACGCTCCGACCACGGTGGTCTGCAGGTTGCACCACCCGCTGCCGCCGCCGACGACGTCGTCGACGCGCATCACCGCATCGCGAATCTGGTGGATCCGTCGCGCCACATCCGGATCGGTGCAGTCGGGCACGTGCTCACCCTCGACGTGGAGCGCACCGCGCCACTCGCCGTGATGGTGTCCGTCGAGACCGAAGTACAGCCCCATCCCGAGGTGGATGCCGGTGTCGCCGAGCGCCGTCACGGTGAGCGGCCGATCGCTGCCGTCCGGCATCGTCAGGTGGATGACGCCCCCGAGCACCCGACGGGTGGCCGCGTCGTACTCGAGATCGGTGTGGACCGCTCCGACCCGCTCGACCTTGCCACTGGAGTGTTCGATCGTGGCCTCGAACCGGCGCTCCTCGTAGCCGAACGCGGACAGCTCGCGGAACTGATGGTGAATCGCGTAATGCTCACCATCAGGACGCTCGAGCAGCATCGGGCTCCAGGAGAAGCGGAACGCAACACCAGGCACCAATCCGCGAGCCGGCTCGGTGTCGGTCGGCGCGATGCCGACGTCCTGCCGCACCCCCCACGAGTGGTCTCGAGTCGTGAACCAGCCGTCGCGCGTGATCTCGGTCCGCACCCCGTCAACCTCGACCCAACCGGAGGCGAGACCGACCTGGTGATAGCGCAGCACGTCCATGTCCAGGCGGTAGCCGGAGCGCGCGCGATTCCGGTCCCGCGCCTCGAGGACCGCGGGCGCGACCGCGTCGAAGATCCACTCGAAGGCGATCGGCTGGTGCTCGTTGGCGGCGCAGGCGAACCGCACCTGCCGCATCGGCTCCAACACCTCGTAGTGGATCGGGCCGGTCGCCATCGAGCCCGGATCGTCGGCCAGCCGGCGGCTCGATCGAACGGTCCACTGCTCGCGGCCGCGGGAGACACTCGCGTACCCGTCGAAGACGTTGCGGTTGGGGTACTTGCCGACGCCGAGCCCCACTTGAAGCGAGCCGTCGCGGGCGGCCGCCATCGCGCAGACCTTCTCGGTCCACGAGCGATCCGCCTGGGCGACGTAGGCATGGGTCTCGACGATCTGGTGGGTGAACCACTCGTCGGCAGGGACCAGAAGTCCAGCGCTGTCTGACACCGGGAGATTGTGGCAGTCCCGGAAGGTCACCACCCGAGGCAGGATGAGGTATGCCGACAGCGCTGGTCAGACCACCAGGGCCTCGACTCGCGGAAGGTCTGGTCACCCACATCGAACGGCGCCCGGTCGACGTCGAGCGTGCCGAACGCCAGTGGCGGCGGTACGTCGAGGCACTGCAGGACGCGGGCTGGGACACCGTCGAGGTCGAGGCGGCGCCGGCGTCTCCCGACGCGGTGTTCGTCGAGGACACCGTCGTGATGTTCGGCACGCTGGCAGTGATCACGCGGCCGGGTGCCGAGGAGCGGCGCGCGGAGACCGCGGGGACTGCTGCGGTGATCCGGCGGCTCGGGTACGACGTCGCCACCATCGAGTCACCGGGAACCCTCGACGGCGGCGACGTGTTGAAGGTGGGATCGACCGTCTACGTCGGGGTGGGCGGCCGCAGCGATGAAGCCGGAGTCTCGCAGCTCGCGCACCTGATCCGGCCGACCGGCCGCACGGTCATCGGCGTGCCGGTCACGAAGGCGCTGCACCTGAAGTCCACAGTGACCGCTCTCCCGGACGGACCGGTGATCGGGTTCGCTCCGCTCGTCGACGATCCGCAGGTGTTTCCGCGCTTCCTTGCCGTGCCCGAGGAGTCCGGCGCCCACGTCGTCGACCTGGGCCAGCATCGCCTGCTGATGGCTGCCGACGCGCCACGATCCGCGGCGCTGTTTCGCCAGCTCGGCTACACCCCGATCGAGGTGGACATCGGCGAGTTCCAGAAGCTGGAAGGGTGCGTGACCTGCCTGTCCGTCCGGCTGCGGTGAGCCAGCGGGCGCCAGAGTATCCAAACCGCTACCTCGTGCGATGACCTCCCCGAACGCCCCAACTCGGAGGTCCACACTCATGAACTCAGCCCGCAAGCGCACAGTGGCGATCGTCATGGCATCGCCGCTCGCACTCTTTGCCTACAACCCCCTGCACGCCGGCGCGACGCCGGCTCATCACGGCGCGACCTGCGACGGCCAGAACGTGACGATGACAGTCACCGGCCGCTCCCCTCACGTCGTCCGCGGCACTTCCCACCACGACGTCATCCGCGTCACCTCGTCCCATCACGTCATCAAGGCCCGCGGTGGCAACGACGTGGTCTGCGGGTCGTCCGGTCGCGACCACATCAACGGTGGCAGTGGCGACGACACCGTCCTGGCCAGCGACGGTGACGACGAGGTCAACGGCGATCAAGGCGACGACGACCTTGCCGGCCAGGCCGGTGACGACGACGTCAACGGCGGCAGTGGCGACGACAGCTGTCACGGTGGCCACGGCAGCGACGACGTCAACGGCGGACCCGGCAGCGACGACGACCAGGGCGACGAGGGCAACGACAACGTCGACGACAACGGTGATGACGGTCCCGGTCACGACCAGGGCGACGACCACGGCGGTGGCGGGGGCCATGGTGGTGGCGACGACGACTGATGTCGCGGACGACGATCGCCCCTGCGCCGACCAGGCACAGGGGCGATCGATGATCCCGGTGTCGAGAGAGGCTCGCCCTACTCCCTCGACGCCGGGACGGCTTCGTCGCCGATCAGCTCAGCGCGGTCGGCGTGGTACTCGCGCAGATGCCGGTCGCCGTGGTCGGCGGGGTCAGACCCGCGGTCGAAGCGCGCTGCACCCCTCCGGCAGCCGAGTCGAACCAGTAGTAACGCCCGCTCGTGCCGGCCACGGCGCAGTAGCCGATGGTCGACGCTGCGACACCGAACTGGGTGTCGGGGCTCCGACGAAAGCCGTTCGCCTGCAGCGCGGCCAGGCTGGTGGAGTAAGCGCCCCCCTCGATCAGCTGGGCCTCCTCTGCGGTGGCGGCGTTGCGCAGGTCGGTCTTTGCGGTCGCGCCCTCCGCCTTCGATCGCTGCCGGAAGAAGACGCTGGTCGCGATGCTTGCCAGCATCCCGATGATGACCACGATGGTCAGGAGCTCGATCAGGGTGAAGCCGGAGTCGTCGCCGGCGGCGTCTCGTTTCGTCATGACTCAAGAGTCGCGAAACAGGCCGACTCGGACAATGGCGAAACGACGCCATCTATAGCCCCAAATTTGGGCTAACTCGGATGGAGTAATGCCAAGGCGGATGGAGTAGTGCGAGCACGGATGATCGTCCATGCGCGATGATCCGGGCATGCATAACGCACTGTGCGAGCAACTCGGCATCGACGTCCCGATCTTCGCATTCTCCCACTGCCGCGACGTGGTCGCCGCGGTGACGAAAGCCGGCGGCATGGGAGTCCTCGGCGCGGTGGCGCACAGCCCCAAGGGACTCGAGATCGACCTGGCGTGGATCGACAATGAAGTCGGCGACCTGCCCTACGGCGTCGACCTGCTCCTTCCTGTCAAGTTCAACGACGATGGCGCGAAGCGGACGGAGCCGACCGACGCGAAAGATCTGTTCCCGCCGGCTCACACCGCGTTCATCAACGGGATGCTGGAGCAGTACGACGTGCCTGCACTGCCGCCTGACCTGGCCGCCCGCGGCGGCCGGATGAGCGTCTCGCCAGAGGCGGCCGGCACGCTCCTCGATGTTGCCCTCACTCATCCCATCCGGCTGTTCGCGAGCGCCCTCGGTCCGCCGCCCGAGGACTTCATCCGCAAGGCACACGAACAGGGCGCCGTAGTGGCCGCGCTCGCCGGGACGGCTGCCCATGCGCGTCGGCACAAGGACGCCGGCGTCGACCTGATCGTCGCGCAGGGCACCGAAGCTGGCGGACACACCGGCACCGTGTCGACCCTCGTCCTGGTCCCTGAGGTGGTGCAGGCGGTTGCGCCGACACCGGTGCTCGCTGCCGGCGGCATCGTCAAGGGCTCCCAGATCGCCGCTGCGATGGCGCTGGGCGCCGCCGGCGTGTGGTGCGGGTCGGTCTGGCTGACCACCGAGGAAGCCGAGACCCACCCCGCCGTCAAACAGAAGATGCTGACCGCGTCGTCGTCGGACACGGTCCGATCGCGGTCCCTCACCGGCAAACCCGCGCGGATGCTTCGCACACCGTGGACCGACGCCTGGGAGGCGGAGGGCGCTCCTGCGCCGTTGGGCATGCCGCTGCAGACGATGCTCGTCGCGGAGGCGCAGCAGCGAATCGGGCGATCGGCACACAACGAAGGCACCGGGGCGAACGACCTCGCGACGTACTTCGTGGGCCAGGGCGTCGGACTGATGGACCGGATCCGTCCTACCCGGCAAGTGGTGGAGGAGATGGTGCAGGAGTACCTGCAGGTGGCGGAGATGTTCGCCGCACAGGTAGCGGACTGACCACTGACGCTTGTGTCAGGGTCCCGGCAGGATTCGCGCGTCGCCCCACGAAACATAGGTCGTGCGCATCCGGCCACTCGGAGTTGCTCTGACCGCTGCCCTCGCGGTGGCTGGCGGATTGCCCGCGAGCGCCCAATCGGGCAAGCCACCCCACCCGCAGCACAAGGGCGTGATCGGGCACGGTCACGCCCTGTCGCATCGCCATGCGGTGCTCCGCTTCCGGGGCAAGTTCACGAACCCGACGCCGCTGCCGACGGTCAGTAACCCGCTGCCACTCGCCTGCGTCTCGGAGTGTCAGACCTGGACGATGCACGTCCGCACCCCCCGCACCTTCCTGGTTGCGGTGAAGAACCACCTCGGCTCGATCGACGACGGGATCAACCTGTTCGTCACGAACCCCAAGGGCAAGCAGGTCGCCTCCGCCGATGGCATCGGGGCGAACGGGCAGGCGGTGATCGTCCACCACCCGATACCCGGGACGTACAAGGTGCAAGTGACCGTGACGTACGCCTACAACGCGGTGACGAAGTACCGCGGCGAGGCTCGCATCATGCACGGGCACACGTGGCAGCCCGACCGCTGTCATCGCAGGAACTGCCTGCTGCTGCCCCGATTGAAGTCACTCCCTGCCGACGACATGCACATCATCGGCGTACCGCCGGTTGCCTCGACGCCGCTCGGCTTTCCGTTCCCGGTCAATCTGCCGACTGACAACTCCTGCTACGACGATGAGACCGCGGAGACCGGCGCGACTCGGTGCCTGCGATTTACCAGCGAGGTCGAGAACGTCGGGCGCGGCCAGCTCCACCTCCAGCTGCCCTGGTTCGCGAACTCCAAGCACGGTCCGAAGTCCGGGTTCCGGTCCGGGCAGTGCAAGGCACGGCAGCTCATCGACCGCACCAACGGCACGACGAAGAAGGTGAAGGCCGGTCCGTGCGAGTTCCACGCCGCGCACGGCCACTTCCATTACAAGTCGTTCGTCGGCTATGCGCTGTTCAAAGTCCGTCACGGCCACACCGGCAAGCTGGTCGGCCGGTCGGAGAAGGAGTCGTTCTGCCTGGCAGACGACGACTACGCGGGCTACGGCAAGCGCCGGCCGAACGGGCCGCGGGCCTACGCGGGCCAGCCCGGCTGCAACCTGCCGCAGACCCATGTGAAGAAGTACCCGAAGAAGGGCGCCAGGGTCAGCATGGGCCTGACGCCGGGATGGGGCGACGTCTACACCTGGGACACGCCTGACCAGTTCATCGACATCACTCACACGCCGCCGGGCCGCTACGACGTGATCATCGAGACCAACCCGTCAGGGTTGATGACCGTGGCCGGTCCGGCTCGCAACTGCTCAAGGACTCGCATCCATCTGATGAAGAGCGACGTGAAACAACTCCTCTCGAGGCGAAACGTCCGGTGCCCGCACAGTTTCTGAGCTGACGCGTTAGGCTCGAATCTGACGCCTCGTCAGATCAGTGATTGACGCCGATATCAACGCCTTTGTAATATTGACGTCAGAGTCAATTTCTGGCTGACATGAGAATTGAAAAGGTCGTGGGACCGCGATGACAGAAATCGCGACGACCCCGGTTGAGCGCGTCGAGCGAGTCGTGATCCGATTCGCCGGCGACTCCGGGGACGGCATGCAGTTGACCGGTGATCGATTCGTCGCTGAGACCGCAGGTCTTGGCAACGACATCGCCACTCTCCCTGACTTCCCGGCCGAGATCCGCGCTCCGCAGGGCACGTTGCCTGGAGTCAGCGCGTTCCAGCTGCATTTCGGCGATCACTTCGTCCTCACCCCCGGTGACCAGGCCGACGTCCTCGTCGCCATGAATCCGGCTGCACTGAAGGCCAACATCGGCCACCTCCGACACGGGGCCACGATCATCGTCAACTCGGACGACTTCACGCCTCGCAACCTCAAGAAGGTCGGGTACGACGACAACCCTCTCGAGAACGGCTCGCTGTCGTCCTACGCCGTCCACGCCATCCCGCTGACCACGTTGACGGTGAAGGGCCTCGAGGACCTCGAGATCGGCCGCAAGGAGGCCGAGCGGGCGAAGAACATGTTCGCGCTCGGGATGCTGTCATGGCTGTACTCCCGGCCGACCGAGAGCACCATCGAGTACATCGAGAAGCGATTTGCGGCCAAGCCGGCGATCGCCAAGGCGAACGTGTCGGCGCTTCGCGCCGGCTGGAACTTCGGCGAGACGACCGAGGGGTTCGCCGTTCGGTACGAGGTCGGCCCCGCGCCGATGAAGCCCGGCCGATACCGGACCGTGCACGGCAACACCGCGTTGGCATACGGGCTGGTCGCCGCATCGGTGCAGGCCAAGCTCCCGCTGTTCCTCGGCGCCTACCCGATCACCCCCGCAACCGATGTGCTGCAGGAGCTCGCCAAGTTCAAGAACTTCGGCGTCGTCACCTTCCAGGCGGAGGATGAGATCGCGGCCGTCGGGGCCGCGCTTGGGGCGTCGTTCGGCGGCTCGCTCGGCATCACCACCACCTCCGGGCCGGGCGTCGACCTCAAGGCCGAGACCATCGGGCTCGCGGTCGCTCTCGAGCTCCCGCTCGTGCTCTGCGACATCCAGCGAGCCGGCCCGTCGACGGGCATGCCGACGAAGACCGAGCAGTCAGATCTGTTGCTGGCGATGTTCGGGCGTCACGGCGAGGCACCGGTGCCGGTCATCGCCCCGCAGTCCCCGACCGACTGCTTCGACGCCGCGATCGAAGCGGTGCGGATCGCCACGACGTACCGGACTCCGGTGTACCTGCTCTCCGACGCCTACCTCGCGAACGGCAGCGAGCCCTGGCTCATCCCTGATGCGGCGTCGTTACCTGATCTGACGGTGGAGTTTGCGACGGCGGCCGAGGACGGCGAGCCGTTCCTGCCGTACTCGCGCAACCCTGAGACGCTCGCGCGGCCGTGGGCGATACCGGGGACGCCGGGGCTCGAGCACCGCATCGGTGGCATCGAAAAGGCCAACGGCTCCGGCGACATCTCCTACGACCCGTCGAACCACGACACGATGGTGCGGCTGCGCCAGGCCAAGATCGACGGGATCGCGGCGACCATCCCCGACCTCGAGGTCGACGACCCGGACGGCGACGCGGAGGTTCTCGTCATCGGCTGGGGCTCGACCTACGGTTCGATCGCTGCCGCCGTGCGAGTGGCGCGCGAGTCCGGACGCAAGGTCGCGCAGGCGCATCTGCGTCACCTGAACCCGTTGCCGTCAAACACCGGCGATGTGCTCCGGCGCTATCCCAAAGTGCTCCTGCCAGAGCTCAATCTCGGGCAGCTCGCCCTGTTGCTACGCGGCAAGTTCCTCGTCGACGTGGCGTCCTACACGCAACTTCGCGGCCTGCCGTTCCAGACCGCCGACCTGGTCGAAGCGATCGAAGGAATGGTGGCCTCCTGATGACGGTCCCTGGCCAGCGCAGCGGCATCGGGCTCATCCCGATCTCGCCGGTCGAGCAGAAGAAGAAGGACTTCACCTCCGACCAGGAGGTGCGGTGGTGCCCGGGTTGCGGTGACTACGCGATCCTCGCGACGATCCAGTCCTTCATGCCCACCCTCGGTCTGGCGCGCGAGAACATGGTGATCGTGTCCGGCATCGGGTGCGCGGCCCGGCTGCCGTATTACATGAACACCTACGGGATGCATTCCATCCATGGCCGGGCACCGGCGATCGCGACCGGCCTGGCGACGACTCGACCGGACCTGTCGGTGTGGGTGGTCGGTGGCGACGGGGACCTGCTCTCGATCGGCGGCAACCACCTGCTGCACGCCCTGCGCCGCAACGTGAATCTCAAGATCCTGCTGCTCAACAACCGGATCTACGGTCTGACCAAGGGTCAGTACTCCCCGACCTCAGAGGTCGGCAAGCAGACCAAGTCCACCCCGATGGGCTCGCTCGACCGGCCACTCAACCCGGTGTCGATCGCGCTGGGCGCCGAGGCCACGTTCGTCGCACGGACGCTCGACTCCGACCGCAAACACCTCACGGCAACACTGCAGGCTGCCGCCGAACACCGCGGCACGGCATTCGTCGAGATCATGCAGAACTGTGACATCTACAACGACGGAGCGTTCGACGTCCTGAAGGACGCGGACAGCGCGGTCGAGGCGGTCGTCCGACTCGAGGGCGGGCAGCCCGTGCGGTTCGGCAAGGATGGGGCAAAGGGGGTGCGCGTCTCAGCCCGCGGCTCACTCGAGGTCGTCGACGTCGCAGCGGTCGGCGAGGAGTCGCTGCTGGTGCACGACCCCGCCGCGGACGAGCCGGAGCTGGCCTTCGCGCTGTCCCGACTCGGCAACGTGGACGGCGGAGTCACCCCGCTCGGCATCTTCCGGTGCGTCAACCGACCGGCGTACGACGACCAGGCGCGCGCCCAGGTCGAAGCGGCGAAGGAGAGCCACGGCGAGGGCGACCTGACGGCCCTCCTCAACTCCGGTGACACCTGGCAGATCGGCTAGCCCTTCTGCCAACTGCGATCTTGCCGCAGCGCCATAGGCTGCGGCGATGGCACTGAGTCCAGAGGAGTTCTACCAGCACGCACTGGCTGCGGCCGACAGCGATCGGCGGCTACCCCTGGCGCGGATGACGATGTGGGAGATCAGCCCCTTCGAACCTGACGGCCTGCGGGTCTCGCCGTTGCGACCTCCCGTCCTCCCCGAGCCCGACCGCCAAGGCGAGGACCCGTCGACCTGCCAATCGTGTGAACACCGCGACGATGGCATCTGGCTTGACGACAACTGGCGCCTGACCCAGATCTCGGGCGTCGGCGTGCCGCTGGTGCTGATGCTGCACCCCCGGGATCATTACGACCTCGCGGATCTGCCGGACCCGATGGCGGCTGAGCTCGGCGTCCTCGCCACGCACATCGGCCGGCACATCGAGGCACTGCCCCATGTCTCGCGGGCGCACGTCTACCGGATCGGTGACGGCGGCGCCCACCTGCACGTCTGGTTCTTCGCCCGGCCACTGGGCCAGTCTCAGCTCTGGGGCTCATGGCTCCCGGTGTGGGATGACCTGCTCCCCGAGTATCCCGCCGACATCGCGGCCGCGGACGCGTCGGCCGTCGCGGCCGCGCTCGAATCGTCGTACGGCGGACGGGCTTGACGTTCTTGGCTGCCTCCCTGTCAACGGGGTGACAGCATCCTTGAGTCGATCCCGCGACCGGTGCGAGGCTTCGTGTCATGCAACGCGCGGTGGTCGTCGGCGGCAGCCTCGGAGGCTTGCTCACCGCGTTGGCGCTGGCGCAATCAGGATGGGATGTCGATCTCGTCGAGCGCGACCCACTCCCCGACGTCGGTGATGTCGAGTCGGCGTTCCGGTGCCATCCCCGGCCCGCGGTCCCGCAAGCCGGCCACAGCCACAACCTGTTCGCTCTCATCGTCACGATGCTGCGCGAACGAGCACCCGACGCGCTCGACGCCTGCACCGGTGCCGGGATGCGCTTCCTGCGGGTTCGGGACCAACCGCCGCCGCCCCTCGCTGCCGCACTCACCGGGCCGGGCGACGAGGACCTGATCGGTCTCGCCGGACGCCGGGCGACTCTCGAGTGGGCACTACGGCGCTACGTGCACGGCCTGCCCCAGGTCTCGGCCCGAGTCGATGCGGTCGAGGGGCTGGTGGGCACCTGCGGCGACGTACCGATGGTGACCGGCATCCGTACGCCGAGTGGGCCCGTCGAGGCAGACCTGGTCGTCGACGCGAGCGGAAGACGCAGCCACTCGGCCACCTGGATCAGCGAACTCAGCGGCAGAGCGGTGCCGTGGGACACGGACGACGGCGGCGCCGTCTACTACACGCGCTACTACCGCCGCCGTGACACCGCGGCCGCGTGGCTTCCGCTGAACCGTGGCGTGGCCGCCGGTGCGGCTCTCCCGGCCTACTACACCGTCGTGATCCCGGCCGACGCCGACACGTACAGCATCACGCTCGTCGTCCCCTCGAAGCAGCCGGTATTCCGGGGGCTTCGCGATCCAGCGCGGTTCCAGGCTCTCGCCGCCGCGACGCCGGTCATCGACGCCTGGGCGAGTGACGAGCACGGCGAGCCGATCAGCGATGTTCGCGTGATGGCGGGCTTCACGAACAGCATCCGCCGCGACATCCTGACGGCGCCGTACGCCACCGGATTCGCGGTCATCGGAGATGCGTTCATGCATACGGACCCGACCTTCGCGCGCGGCATCAGCGTCGCTGCGCTGAGCGCCTTCGCGCTCGGTGACATCCTCGCCGAGCACCGCGACCCTGGAGATCGGGATGCCGCCTGGCGCGACTTCCTGAACCGCGAGGTGGTCAGCCGCCACGACGACGTCAGGGCACGCAACCTCGAACGAAGCGCCGCGTGGGCGGCGGCATGGGCCGGCGAGCCGCTGGCCGAGCCGCCGGCCATCGAGGATGTGACGTGGAACGAGATCGGCATGGCCGCCGCGATGGACGAGGTGGTGTGGCGCGCGATGAACCGCTACATGCACGTCCTCGACCGGTTCGACGAAGCCATGAGCGCCGACGTTGTTGCACGGGTGCGGGCCGTGCGTGACTCGGGGGTGGTCCTGCCGGTGCCGACGGGTCCCA